>OJKZ01000056.1_pt1 | contig 69980 bp, 47 predicted proteins | sample 1596791 | NCBI WGS metagenome assembly OJKZ01 (sample SAMEA3904677, study PRJEB24821) | metagenome | biome: Builtin; feature: hospital; material: surface | place: USA | collected 2013-06-04 | reverse complement strand
AGCGAGCACCCTTCGGGTGCCTCACGGATAAGCCCTCTAGGTATATGATTACCCCTGTGCTCAAATGCGTCACCCCTGGACGGGCGGCACAGTCGGATGAGAGGGTCTGACCTTATTTTGTACCTTTGGAGCTGGTTATGAGTAAGTATATGAGCAAGACTTTCCACAGGCTGCTGATCGCCTGCCTGATGGTGATGTGGGTGGGTGCTGAGCTGCAGGCTCAGGCACCGGAGACCTCCTGCCGACCGCTGATGGGGTGGCTGAAGAGCAAGCGACAGAAGGCTAAGGAGGAGGCTGAGAAGCAGCCTCAAGTGACGAAGAGCAAGGAGGAGCAGGCGTATGACGACCTGGTGAGTGAGGCAAAGATCGACTCCGGTCTCGTCGTTGCGATACAGAAGGAGGGAGACCTCTACTTCGAGGTGCCGGACAGCCTTTTCGGCAGGCCGCTGCTCTTCACGAGCCGGATCTCACGTACCTCCGACCCCTCGTCGGCAGTGGCGGGTCAGATGATGATCACCCCCTTCATCGCCCGTCTGGAGGCGAGAGGTCAGGATAAAGTGCTGCTTAAGATGGTGCCGACTCACGGCTATGTCGATGAGGAGGACCCGATCAAGGCTTCCTTTGACCGAAACTTCGTCCCGCCGATCGCGCGGACTTTTGAGGTGAAGGCGCGGACCGAGCAGAGCCGAGTGATCAATGTGACGTCGCTCTTCCTCGACGGGGATCCCCTCTTTGAGAGCAATGATCCCTTTGCCCTCCCTAAGGGTGGCCCCGTGAGTGGCGGGTCTTACATTGTCGGGGCGCGGTCTTTTGAGCGCAATGTGGAGGTGAAGAGTGTCGCTGCCTATGCGAGTGACAGCTACTTCACTACTCTGGAGATCCATCGGTCGATGGTGCTGCTGCCTGATCGCCCGATGCGGTCTCGTCGCGCTGACAGCAGGGTCGGCTACTTCTCCTCCGCGAGGAGCCATTACTCGTCCGATAAGGACCGGATAGAGCAGTATGAGATCATCCATCGGTGGCGGCTGGAGCCGTCCGATAGTGCTGCCTATGCGAGGGGCGAAGTGGTGGATCCGGTGGAGCCGATCACCTTCTATGTCGACTCCGCCTTCCCGCCCAAGTGGCGTCAGGCGGTCCTCGACGGTATCTGTGACTGGGAGCAGGCCTTCAGGGCGGCGGGCTTCAGCAACGCCATTCGTGCCAGGATGTATCCTACTAGGGAGGAGATGCCGGACTTCGACCCCGATGACCTGCGCTTCTCTTGCGTCAAGTATGCGACCTCCCAGGTCGCCAATGCGATGGGCCCCTCGTATGTCGATCCTCGGAGCGGAGAGATCCTCTGTGCGGATGTGATCTGGTATCATAACGTCACGTCGCTGCTCTACTACTGGCGACTGGTGCAGACCGGCGCCGTAGATCCTCGGGTGCGGGCGGATAAGCTGCCGGACGACCTCATGAGTGAGGCCATGCGGTATGTGGCGGTGCACGAGGTGGGGCATACTCTCGGACTGGAGCACAACATGGGCGCCTCATCGGCCTACACCGTGGAGCAGCTGAGGGATCCCGCCTTTACCCAAAAGTATGGCACCACGCCGTCGATCATGGACTATGCGCGCTTCAATTATGTCGCTCAGACGGGTGACCCGGAGCGTGGGGTGCGGCTGGTGCCACCCCTCCTTGGTCCCTACGACATCCATGCGATCGAGTGGGGGTATCGTTGCTATCCGGCTGACCGGGAGACGAGTGCCCTCAGAGCGCTTATCGAGCGTCACTCGGGCGATAGGCGGTACGCCTACGGGCCACAGCAGATCGTGACGGTGGATCCGACGGCCCAGACAGAGGATCTCTCCGATGATCCTGTGGCGGCAAATACCCTCGGGGTGAAGAATCTAAAGTATATCGCCGGGCACTTCGAGGCTTGGCTGGCAAAGCCCGGTGAACCGTCCGATGACCTGCGTGAGGTCTATGATGCGATCATCGAGCAGATGCTCCGGTACGTCCGCCATGTCACTCCGATCGTGGGGGGGCGTGTCTATCACGACGAGCGGCAGGGAGATGGTCGGATGCCGCTGACCTACATTCCCAAGTCTCGCCAGGTGGAGGCGCTGAGGTGGACCTTTGCCCAGCTGCGAGGGCTGGACGAGTGGCTCTTTACCCCCTATCTGGCTCAGCGATTTGACCGATCGGATAGCTATGATCCCTATAAGGGCGAGCCCTACTTCTTCTCCCTTGTCCTCAACGACCTGACGGCGGGGTACCGACTGCAGGGGATCATCGATGGGAGCGAGGCTCCTAAGGGAGGCTCCGGCTATACGGTGGAGCAGTACCTCAGTGACTATGTGGATGAACTGTTGCGTGAGGGCGCCGGCGGAGGGGCGCTGAGTCGCTCGGAGCAGTGTCTGCAGCGGACGGCGATCGAGATGCTGATGGGGTATGCGGAGTCGTCTGTGCACTTTGGTGGGGAGCGAAATCTATCCGAGGCGCAAGCGTGGGCGAACTCTCTGCCCGGGGCGAGCGATCTGTGTGGCGAGGTGGCAGCAGCGCGGCTCAATATGCTTACCCCAAGCGTCAAGACTGAGGAGATAGCGCCCTACGTCCGTGTCGCTCTCAGCAAGATCCGACGCGCCTACCGCCTCCGTGCCACGCAGACGACGGACGCCGTGACTCGGGCATACTATGACGGGTGGGAGGTGGCTCTCGCCCGACTTCTGGATAAGAACTGATAGGATGAAGGAGGAAAAGGTCAAGGGGCATCTGGCGATGCTCCTGGCGACGATCGCATTTGGACTCAACGGTCCCTTCTCCAACGCACTCCTCATCGATGGGGTGCTCTCGCCTTGGCTCCATATGGCGTGTCGATTTGGGACCTCATGTGTCGTCTTCTGGCTCGCCTCGCTCGTGGTGCCTGCGGGGCGGCGTGTGGAGGCGCGGGATGCCTGGCTCCTCATCGGGGCATCGCTCACGGGGGTGCTGGGTAATCAGGGGCTATTTGCCTTTGCCATCTCGATGACCACACCGCTGCGGCAGTCTCTGATGACGACGATGGGACCGATCTTCACGATGTTCCTGGCGGCTATCTTTCTCAAGGAACCCCTGACGTGGAAGAAGGTGCTCGGCGTGCTCGTCGGGCTGAGCGGCGTGCTGCTCCTGATGCTCTCCAAGGGCGGAGATGCCGGGAGCGGTACCCGGGCGGTCGTGGGGCAGTTGATCGCTCTGCTCGCCACCTTTAGCTACACGCTCTACCTCACGGTCTTCAAGCGGCTGATCGACAAGTATTCTCCTCTGGAGCTGATGAAGTGGCTCTTCCTCATCTCCTTCTTGATCGTGCTGCCATTCAGTATCGGTCCCGCCGTGGAAATGCCGTGGCGGGAGATGGACGGCACCTTCTACTTCCGCCTCGGCTTCGTCGTCCTCGCCGCCACGGTGATGGCTTATCTGCTGGTGCCCTACGCCCAGCAGCGCCTTCGTCCCACCGTCATAGCCGTCTATAACTACGGCAATCCGGTCATCGCTACGACGGCCGGATTGCTGATGGGACTGGAGACCTTTACGGTCACAAAGATGGTTGCGGGGGTGCTGGTGATCCTCGGCGTCGTCATCGTGACGCAGAGTAAGTCCCGCCGCGACCTCAAGCGAGGTCGGTAGTGTCGCTATCGCTTATTCTGCTTCATATTGGGATTGATCCTCATAACTACCTGTGGGATAGGCAGCGTAAAACGGGGATCGTCTGCCGTGATCGACTCGGTCTGACCATCGCCAGTATTGTGAGTCACGGTGACTGCTCGACTGGGGTCCTTGGCGAAACGTCGGAGGTCGACGAATCGGAACATTCCTCGGAGCGCAAACTCCCGTCTCCGCTCCAGAAGCACCTCGTCAAGCACTTTCTCCCGATCCATCCCCGCCGCAGTCATCGGCTCGTAGCCCTCGATGCGGTTGGTGCGCAGCTTATTGAGCAGCTCCATGGCGCGATCGACAGAGCCGATGCGAGCCTCACACTCTGCTGCCGTGAGGTACATCTCGGATGAAGAGATGCCGATATTCTCCCTGAAGCCGGATATGTAGATGCGTGTCGTGGGAGACTCAAAAGGCATCCCCCAATAGTTGTCTACAAAGTAGACTAAGCAGCGCTTGTCATGCTCCTCGTCGTAGATGCTGATGAGATCATCAGAGGTAAGGACGCCGCCGGAGTTACCAAAGGCATACGGAGCATTGCGGATCAGAATAGCCTCGGGGTCATTGAGAGACTCTGGCATGTCCGTTCGCCCTATAAAACCATATGGGTCAAGGACGGAGATGGTCTTAAAGTCAAGGAGTGCATCATTGGACTCCAGTGCTTCGTTGGCATATGAGAGAGCCTTCTCGTAATCACCGATGATCAGGTAAGCCCGAGCCAGGATGCCGGCGCAGCCTCCGCGGGACATCCGGTACTTGGACGGCTTGGCAACCTCAGGCAGGTGCGGGAGGGCATCGGTGAGGTCAGTCAGGATCAGGTCATAGCACTCCTGTAGGGTGGCTCTCCTGAGGTCGCTCTGCATAATGTCAGCATGTAGCACCAGGGGGACTCCACTCTGATCTGCTGTTGCGGTCTTCGGATCATACTGTGGGGAGTAGCAATTGACAAGGCTGAGGTACTCGAGTGCGCGGCTTGCCTTTGCCTCGGCTATGACGCGAGCCCTATCCTCCTCCGTCGCTTCCGTGGCATCGGGGGCGAAGTCGATCACCGTATTGTAGTAGTCGATGTTCATATAGGTGCTGGTCCAGTAGTAGTCCTCCTCCGCGTCAGAGAAGACGTCCCCATGACTCAGCTTATAGAGGATCTGTGTGGAATGCTCTACCATCGGCAGAGAGGGTGCGTCTCCGAGAAAGCCGGGGTCATCAAGGAGAAAAGCGTCATCCGTCATGAAGGAGGGGAAGGTAGCTCCCGTCTTCATCAGATCAGGGTTATTGAGCAGATTCTCATAGTCGGTGAGTGTCTTCGGATAGAGCGCGTCCTTTGGTCGGATGCTCAGGAAGTTGTCGCAGGAGGAGCATCCTAGCGCGACAAGGAGAGCGGCGAGTAATATCTTGTATGTGACTTTCATGGCTGTAGAAAAGAAGGATTAGAAATTGATCGTCGTCCCAAGTGAGATGGTCAGGGGTGAGGGAATTCCTCGCATACCCCATCCGTAGGAGTAGAAGCCCATGCTCTCAGCGTTGTAGCCGCGTCGGTTGAATGAGATAGTCCCAAGGTTCTGCAGCTGCAGCACAAGGCTTGCGGTCGATAGTCCGAGCGTCTCGATCCGGTCCTTGGGGAGAGTGTAGGAGAGACTGAGGTCCTGTACCTTGAGGTAATCCCCGGGGAAGGCATGCAGATCAGATGCAGACCAAGCATGGATTACGGCCGTGTCCCTCAGTGGCTTACCGGTAATGGCCGGGGTTATGGTCGGATCATTCTCGTCTCCGGGCTTCTGCCAGTAGTTCAGGTACTCCCTCGGGAGGTTGGATCCCGAGGAACCGCCATCGTATGGAGCGGTGACAGCACGCAGGACATTGCCGCCGCTGTAGTAGAGCATCAGGGAGAGGGCAAAGCCTCTCCACTCGATGCGGTTGGTAAGCGATCCGGTCCGGGTAGGCATCCTATTACCGGAGAAGACGAGGTCATCCATCGTGATCTCAGAGACCTTTGCCGTCACCTTCCTCTCCCCACTGTCCGGGTCGGTATGGTAGTAGAGCGGGGTGCCGTCCTCGGGACTCAGCCCAGCCGAGGGGTAGCTGAAGACCGACAGATAGGGGTATCCGACGGTGATAGCATTACCCTGGGTGTAGGAGAAAGTGGTGCGATTGGACTCCTCGACGTTGAGCAGCTTATTCTGATTGATACCGAGAACCAGTGTCGGCGAGTAGGATACCTCTCCGAATCGGAAGGCTCCAGAGAGTGTCAGCTCGACACCTCTATTCTCCATCGCCCCGTAATTGAGCAGCAGCTTGTCCCATCCGAGGGTCGGATCAGCCGTGCGATCCGCCATCAGGTCCGTGGTGTGGCGGTTGTAGAAGTCGAGACTTCCCCAGAGGCGGTTGCTGAGGAGACCGAAGTCGATGCCGACATTGGTCGTGGCCGTCTTCTCCCATCGGAGGTTAGGATTTGGCGGGTTATTGATCTTCGAGAATTGTCCCTTATTGGAGGGGTTGTAGATCGGCGAGGTGAGGGTGAGGAAGGGACCGGCATCCTTGGGGACATTACCACCGATACCATAGGTGAGTCGCAGGACCAGGTTGCTGAGCCAGTCAGAGGTAGACTGCATGAAGTCTTCCTTATTGACATGCCACATGCCACCCAACGACCAGAGCGGACGGTACTGGTTGCGCGGGTCGGTGCCAAAGAGATTGGACTGGTCCACACGGATGCTCCCCGTCAGGTCATACTTCCCGGCATAGGAGTAGGATGCATTGCCGTAGAAGGAGACAAAGCGATCCTCACGCTCGTAGAGATAATTGTCTCTGTGGTAGTCGTAGCCGTAGTAGTTGCTGAGGGCGTAGGTGCCGTAAATCTCGGCGAGGAGGTTGTAGTCTACCGGCATGAAGCCAAGGGTATTGGGGTCAAATCCGAAGTGACTCACTGAGGTGCTCATCTCCTTGAGAGCTCGGATCTCCGAGCCGGCCAGAGCGGTGAGATAGTGCTCCCCCTTCTCGAGGGTATAGTCCAGCTGACCGCGGAGGGTGTAGGCGCGCCCGTCACCTCTCACCTGGATCATCTTACCGCCCTTGGGGATGTTATAGACAATCTCGCCGGAGGTCGGATCCTTCGTGGCTGCGTTCACGATTTCGGACATTGCTCCGTAAGAGTTGGGGTCATGAGTCTGCTCGCTCTTGTCCTGACTGAAGTCCCCCGAGTAGCGGAGCGAGAGATTGAGTCCGGTGAGCAGGTTTACTGTCAGCCCGGCATTGATTCGGTAGTAGCTGTCGTGATTGGTAGAGAGCTCCAGCCCCTCGTTGCGGAGAGGGGAGTAGTGGAGGTCGTAGAGTCCCTCGTCGACGAGACGCTTCAGCTCGGCTTCAGAGCGCTGTCCGGGTATGTTGAGAGGAGTGCCATCTGCATCCGAGAGCATCGTGTAGGAGGGCAAGGTGCGATAGTATCGGTAGAAGCTCCCGACGCCGATGTCCTGCTTGCTGTCGCTGTAGGACCCGGTCAGACCGAGGTCGATGGAGAAGCGATCCGAGAGTGTGATGTCATCGCGCATCGTGAAGCCATAGCGACGAGAGGAGGAAAACTTGTCCGTCGGATTGTTGCCCACATAGTTAGCGGTGACCATATAACGGTTATTCGTCGAGCCTCCCGACAGTGCCAGATTATGCTGGTGCTCGACACCGGTGCGGAGGTAAAATTCTTCCAGCTGACTTCTGTTGTCCAGCTGAGCATAGCGATCCAGAGTGCCATTAAGCTCCTCTTCGGAGATCTCACCGTGTCTGTATCTCAGGATCGTGAGATAGACGGGAGAGGTGTAGTACTTGTAGTCTGCCGGGGGAATGACGTCCAGAGGGAACTTCTGTCGCACATAGAGGGTGTGGTCGAGCATCTCTCGGGTGTCCATCAGATTGAGCGCACTCATCCGCGGCTTGGTGACGAAGCGTACCGAGCCATTGTAGGCAAAGGTGGGCTTCGACTCCTTACTGCCCTGCTTGGTCGAGATGACGATCACCCCGTTAGCCGCACGAGCGCCGTAGATGGAGGAGGCTGCGGCGTCCTTCAGCACGGTGATGTTCTTGACCGTAGAGGGATTGATTGCGGATAGATCTCCCTCGTAGGGCATCCCATTTACGACGATGAGGGGTCGGGTATTCCCTCTGAGGGTGGAGATACCGCGGAGGGTCAGTCCGTTGTCCGTACTCACCAGTCCTGCCACTTGACCATTGAGACGGTCGAGCAGGTTGATGTCCAGCTTCTCCTGCAGTGCCTTCGGCTCTATTACGGAGAAGGATCCCGTCGCGCGCTCCTTGGAGAGCGTCTGATAGCCGGTAACCACGACCTCGCCGAGTAGCTCGACGTCATCCTTGAGTCGGACCTTCACGGAAGGGTTGGAGGGAGACACAGTGACCTCCTGTGCGATCATACCGATGTAAGAGATCTGCAGAGTTAGTGCGCGTGAGTAGGGGATGTGGAGGGTAAAGGCTCCATTGACATCGCTGTAGCAGGCGATCTTGTGATCCTCCTTGGCGATGATGGTCACACCGGGGAGTGGCTGGTCGGTCTGATCTGTGACGAGACCGGTCACCTTGTATCCCTCGGCTTGCTCTCCAGCCATCTCCTCTGCGACTGCACTCGGCAGAGGCAGAGCCAGCAGTAGCAGGAGCGCAGTCAGTAACTTGCTGTGTAGGTGCTTCATAAAAGGATATCTGTGGCTTAGTGAGTGGACTGTAGGGCTGCCTCGACAGCCTCGTAGATGGCATCTCCTCTGAGATCACGGTGGAGGATCTTCCCCTCTGGATCGAGCAGCAGGATCTGGGGTATGCCGCGGATGTTATAGACTCTATTCGTGGGGCTGATCGCCTCTCTGTCGAGCAGGATCTGCGGCCAGGTGACATCGTCCTCCCGGATCGCATGGAGCCACGGCTCGCGCTCCACATCCTCTGACACCCCAAGTACGGTGAAGTGATCCCCTGCAAAGGTCTCATACACTCGTCTCAGACTGGGCGTCTCTGCGCGGCACCAGGTACAGGTGCTGCTCCAGAAGTCTACGAGGACAAACTTCCCCCTGAGGTCGCTTAGCGTGATCCTATCTCCCTCCGGCGTGGTGCCCGAGATCTCGGGAGCCTCGACCCCTACTGCACTCTGCGAGGAGTGATCCAGCATGGCGACGGCATTGCGGTACATGTCGCTCTCCTGTGTGGCTGGGTCGAAGTGTTTCAGTTCCTCACGGACCGAATTGATCTCGTCGATCGTATTAAGAGAGAGACGGGGCAGACGATTGGTGTAGAAGAGGTAGAGTCCGAAGAGATCAGACGGCAGATCGCTGCTCATAACGCTGTCGATGTAGGCCTGGCGATCCTCCTCGCTCTTGTAGAAGTACGGATCGGTCTTCTCCTTGATCTGCCGCATCGCCTCGTCATCGCCAAGACTGCGGACGCGATTAAATTCGTTCTCCAGCGAGTCCAGCAGCTGTCTATTGGCTGCTCGCCTCATGCCGTCAGCATAGGCCTGGTAGCGCTCGGCGAGGTCCGTCCCCTCAGCGTGGATGGTGAGGAAGCGAGAGGGATTGACTCCCACGATAACCTTATTGACACCGGACTCCAAGAAGGCGTAGAGAATAGTGTTATTATAGCTCTCGTCTGTCATCGGCACCAGGGCGTAGAGAGCCGGCGGGAGCGTGTCGGATCGCATCTCGAAGTCTCCGTCCGTAGTGACAGACAGGGTATCTATCGGCTCGATGTAGTCGTACTGCTGGTCGAGGACCCGGCCCAGGATGATCGACGATGCAGGCAGGTTGTCCTCTACACTTCCACGGAGGACCAGGCCGGTCTCCGTCCGGGGAGCACATCCCGCAAGGAGTAGAAGTGTTGCCGTCAGGAGTAATCTCTTATTTGCTGTCATAGGAGTAGTGTGTTAGGAGGTGAGTTTTCTTTGATTAATGAATAACCAAAACTACGAAAAAAGATTAATTAAATAGGCGTATGCGGAAGCTATTTTTATTTGAACTTCGCCGCATAAATTAATACCGTTAATAGAGATGCCCGATGAGCGGGGGAAATATTGTGCTGATCCTCAGAATGTTTCCATAGGTTGATTTCCTGGTCTGCTGTTGTGAGGAAAAGGGGTACATTTGGGGAAGAAACAAGAGTGAAATGATATGACTAAGACTGAGGAACTGGTGGCAAAGCAGAGGGAGTACTTCCGGTCGGGAGTGACTCTGCCCTGCCGCTTTCGCTGTGAGATGCTGGACCGCCTTTATCATGCGATCCGAATGAGTGAGACCGATATAGAGGCTGCCCTGCAGGCGGACCTGGGGAAGAACCGCTTCGAGGCTTATACCACGGAGGTCGGTTTCGCCCTGAGCGAGATCAGCTACCTGCGACGCCACCTCCCTCGGGTGATGCGGCCGCGGAGGGTCTGCACCGATCTGTCCAATCTCCCCGGACGGAGCCGGATCGTCCCGGAGCCGTATGGTAACGTGCTGGTGATGAGCCCGTGGAATTACCCCTTCCAGCTGAGTATCTCGCCCCTTGTCGGTGCTATCGCAGCAGGGAATACGGTGGTTCTTAAGCCTTCCAATTACTCCATAAATACCTCTAGGCTGCTGAGCCGGCTCATCCGAGAGACCTTCCCTCCCGAGTACATCACTGTGGTGGAGGGCGATCGGTATGTCAATCAAGACCTCCTGGATGCCCGCTTCGACTACATCTTCTTCACCGGTTCGACCCGTGTCGGGCGGGTGGTGATGGAGAAGGCGGCTGCTCACCTGACTCCCGTCTCGCTTGAGCTGGGAGGAAAGAGCCCGTGCATCATCGACCCGACGGCTAAGCTGAACCTTGCGGCTCGACGCATTGCCTGGGGGAAGTGCCTCAATAGCGGTCAGACCTGTGTCGCTCCGGACTATGCACTGGTCCATCGCTCTGTCGCAGAGCCTTTCATCAGCGCCCTGAAGCGCGCCTTTGTCAGGCAGGTGGGCGAGCATGCGGAGCTTAATCCGGACTATCCACGGATCATCAACCGGAAGAAATTTGACCGACTCCGCGACATGATCGCTGCGTCTGATGTCCTCTGGGGTGGGGCAGTGTCGGAGGAGACCCTCAGGGTCGCCCCCTGCATCGTGCGGGGCGATTGGGACTGTGCTGCGATGGAGGAGGAGATCTTTGGCCCCATCTTCCCCATACTGATCTACGACAGTCTCGATGAGGTGATCCGTGAGGTGACCGATCGACCCCGTCCGCTGGCACTCTACCTCTTTACCGAGGATCGGAGGGTGGAGCGGAAGGTGATCTCGCGCATCCCCTTCGGGGGCGGCTGCGTCAATGACACGATCATGCACCTCGCCTCGTCTCAGATGCCCTTCGGGGGAGTGGGGGAGAGCGGCATGGGCGGCTACCATGGGCGCTTCTCCTTCGAGACCTTCTCCCATCGGAAGAGCATTCTCCATAAGGCTACCTGGCTGGATCTGCCGGTCCGTTATGGGCGAAATATCGAGCGGGATCTGCGGCTGGTGCGGCTGATGTTGCGGTAGTCTGACTTTTTGTCAGACCACTATTTTGGGTACCTTTGGACTTGACAAAGAGTGACCCTATATGAATAATAGTATACCCAGGGAGGAGATCCGTCGCGCCAAGCAGCGGCAGCAGATCGTCGGCGACTGCCCGGCGCTCAATCGCGCTGTCGAGGTGGCTCTCCTCATCGCTCCGACCGATGTCAGCGTCCTCGTGGGTGGGGAGAGTGGTGTCGGGAAGGAGGCGTTCCCCAAGATCATCCACCAAAATAGCCTCCGCAAGCATGGACCCTATGTGGCGGTCAATTGTGGAGCGATCCCGGAGGGGACGATCGACTCGGAGCTCTTTGGGCATAAGAAAGGCTCCTTTACCGATGCAGTGACGGAGCGTCAGGGTTACTTCGAGGTGGCGGATGGAGGGACCATTTTCCTCGATGAGGTGGGCGAGCTGCCTATGGCGACTCAGGCGCGACTCTTGCGGGTGCTGGAGAGTGGCGAATTCATGAAAGTGGGCTCGTCCGATGTCCAGCGCACCGATATCCGCGTCGTGGCGGCAACGAACGTCAATCTACAGGAGGCGGTCAAGCGGGGTGATTTCCGTCAGGATCTACTCTATCGACTCAATACCGTCACGATCGACCTGCCGCCCTTGCGGGATAGGGGTCGCGATGTGATCCTTCTCTTCAAGAAATTTGCTGCCGACTTTGCCGACAAGTACCATATGCCGCCGATCCGTCTCGACGAGGAGGCGGAGCAACTCCTGCAGAGCTACGACTGGCCGGGGAACATCCGCCAGCTGCGCAATGTGGTGGAGCGCTTGAGCGTGATCGCCCCGGATCGCATGATCAGCCGTGAGGTGCTGCAGGATAATCTCCCCCGTAATGCCGAGGTGCGCCATCCTGCGCTGGTCTCTCCCACGATCGGCTATGAGTCGATGATGGATGAGCCGGTCGGGAGCAGCGCCGGGATGGGGGCCATTATGTCGATGCTTCGGGATGTGAAGGGGAGTGTCGGAGAGCTGACCCAGCTCTTCTACCGCTTCCTCCAGACGCAGGTTCGTCGCGAGCCGGCCGGCAGCCTGATGATGCCGGATCGGTCGTCGGAGGTACCGGTGCAGGATCTGACGCACTCCTCTCCGGCAGAGGAGGTGCGCGGCGGTGACCTACAGGCGGACTTCGAGGAGCTGACCAGCACGGAGGGCAAGATGCTTACGCTCGAGGAGATGAGCCAGAGGTACATCGACTTTGTCCTCGAGAAGAATAAAGGCTCCCGCAAGCAGACGGCAGAGGATCTGGACATCTCAGAGCGCACGCTCTACCGCAAGCTCAATAAGCAGTGATGAAAAAGTCTATCCTTATATCACTTCTTCTCACGCTCCTCCTCGCGGGCTGCTCCATTAAGTACTCGCTCAATGGAGCCAGTATCGACTACACGAAGATCAAGACGGTCTCCATCACCGACTTCCAGAACCTTGCTCCTACCGTCTACCCGCCCCTCGCTCAGCGCTTCACGGAGGATCTTAAGGATCGCTTCCAGCGGCAGACGCGCCTGCGTGACATACCGACAAATGGCGACCTGAGCATCGAGGGCGAGATCGTCGGCTACGACCTCTCAGCGGAGGCGGTTCAGGAGAATGCCTTCGCCGCCAAGACCCGGCTCACCCTTCGGATCAATGTCCGCTTTACCAATAAGGTGAATGAGGAGGAGAGCTTTGAGCGGGAGTTTACCTCCTTCGGCACCTTCGACAGCTCGCAAATGTTTGTCGATGTGCAGGATCAGCTCTGTCAGGAGCTGACCAAGGATATCATCAATCAGATCTTCAATGCTACCGTCGAGAACTGGTAGCCTTATGGAAAAAGCCCGATTATGACCTACGATGACCTCTCCCGTGCCCTTGCCGACCCGATGACGCTGACGGCGTACCATCTCGAGGATCTCCTCGAGCTGAGCCGCCAGTACCCCTACTGCGAGGCGCTCCATCGGCTGCTCCTCATCGACCTCTACCGTAGTGAGGATGTGCGCTTCCCCGCTGAGCTGAAGCGCCGGCTAATGTACCTGCACGATCCTTTTTCCCTCCTCTTGGCACTGGATGCTACCTCCGGAGGACCGCAGTCCCACTCCTACGACCTGATCGACCGCTATGTCCGGAGCTACCGCCCTGAGGAGTCCGCTGTACCTGATGAGTCGCCGACTGTGACGGCCTCCACTAAGTCCCCGGCCAAGTCGGCGCGGACAAAGCGGGAGTCTGAGGCCAAGATCGTCCAGGACTTCCTCGACGAGGGACCCGAGGCGGAGAAGATCCGCATCCGTCCCGACAGCAAGGAGGATGACGTCGCCCTCCCTCCCGAGGACGAGGATAATGGTCCTCTGCCGGGGGAGGAACTCTTCACGGAGAAGCTGGCTATGATGTACGCCTCACAGGAGCGGTACTCCGAGGCTATGACGATCCTTAAGACCTTGAATTTGAAATATCCGGAAAAAAGTGGTTACTTTGCCGAGCGAATTGGTCAGCTCGAGCAACGTCGCAAGGGGCTCGTGGCGGACTGATCTATTTTGGATATAATGAGATCTGGGGTGTGAACCCCTATGTACTAGTAAGTTAAAGAGGAAAATGTTTACGTTCCTTAATATTCTGGGCGTTTTTGCAGCTATCTTGCTGATCTTCGTGGTTACCATCCAGGACAGCAAGGGAGGCGGTCTGGCCAGTGGCTTCTCCAGCGCCAATAACGTGATGGGCGTCCGTCGCTCCACCGATATGATCGAGAAGGTCACCTGGTGGCTCGCCGGCATCATGTGCCTGCTCTGCGTTGTGGTCGCCAAGTGGACCCCCACCGTACAGCACGCCATCAATAAGCAGGAGAGCGTCATCAACGACTACGTTGACCAGGCTACCATCCCTGCACCTGCTGATGCCCAGCCCTTCGGTGGCAACGCCATTACTCCCGCAGAGACCCCCGCAGAGCCCGCTACTCCGGCTGAGTAAGAGCCTCGGGACACCGCTCGTGAGAGCGGCTGTAGGGTGTGATATAGCAGTTTATCCGGCTAAAGGATTGCTAATCTGCCCGAAGTGTGGTACCTTTGCACCCTGAAACTTAAGTACACGAATACAATATTATAGAGACAAGATATTATGTCACGAGTATGTCAACTGACCGGCAAAAAGGCGATCAAGGGCAACAGCGTGTCTCACTCTCACCGCAGTGAGAGGAGGACATTCAATGCCAACCTTTTTAACCGCAAGTTTTACTGGCCCGAGGAGGACTGCTGGGTACACCTGCGTGTCTCCGCCAAGGGTCTCCGCCTGATCAATAAGGTGGGTCTGGATGCTGCGCTCCGTAGTGCTGCATCGAAGGGTTATCTGGACGACTTCATCATTACCGATAAGGCCTGAGATTACCCGACGAGAGGATTTTGGACCACTACCCCTCACTTGTGATGCTGCGTGAGGCACTGTCCGTGAGAGTCCTTCCCTGTTTTTTTGTAACCGCATAGATAGATCAATCACGATATGGCCAAGAGAAAGAAAGCCAAGAAAGCTAAAGGGAACCGTGTCCAGGTGATCCTGGAGTGCACGGAGATGAAAGAGAGTGGTCTGCCCGGTACATCACGCTACATCACTACGAAGAATAAGCGTAATACCACCGAGCGCCTTGAGCTGATGAAGTACAATCCCATCCTCAAGCGTATGACCCTACACAAGGAGATTAAGTAATACAGAGATCGACTAGTACATTATGGCAAAGAAAGCGATATCAACCCTCCATGCCAGTGACGGCCGTACTTACTCCAAGGTAGTGAAGATGGTCAAGTCCCCCAAGACGGGTGCTTATGTCTTCTCGGAGCAGATGGTCCCCAACGAGATGGTCCAGGAGGTCCTTAAGGCTAAGTGACTTAGAGCTGACCCTCAGTCAGCCTATAGATAAACACAGCGAGCGCTAGTAGAGTCTTTCCTCTACTTTCGCTCGCTTTTTTTTGCTCTCTGAGGATGGATCTCTCAGGAGTGACGCACTTGAGGGTACTGAGTGACAAAGAAAACCATTTTGCTCATTGAGAAAGTGCGGAAACGAAGCGACCCTTGCGGTTCGCACTTTCAGTCTGTCGAAGCGCGCTCCTAAGAGTCTTCTCCTACAGCGCGAAATACCCGATGGAGGATGTAGAGTGCGTCGGAGGAGAAGCAGGGACTGTCCCCTACCACCACGGCGAGCGACGATCATCTCACTTATCCGGAAGATTCAGCGGTGCAAATATAGCACCCCCGCCGGGCGGAGTCGTCTCAGAGAGTCTCTCTGTGTCTCTTCCTGTCTCTTTCTGGTCAATATTGCGTCTTCTGCGGTCTGCGCCACATAGTAAACCGGCTATGCGAGAATCCTAAAGAAGCATTTAGTACCTGACCAAGCGGCTGTTGTTTTTCTACGTAGCACTCAAATGAATGTAAAGAGGTATAAGGACTCGAGACGATGCCCACACTGTGGACATCGCCAGTCCATAAGGACATGCATGCCCTATCTTGTACATGCATATGGTTACACGATCAAGTGTGAAAAATGCGGTTGCGACCTTGTTCCGGACTATTACCCTATTCCCTTCCCGGTCGGTTTTTTCACCGGATTCGCAACCATCGTCCTCGTCGCAAGCTTTTGCCTCTATATTCTGCATTGGTCATTACTGACGTCGGCAGTAGTGTCGATAGCGATTCTATTGATTCCTCTTCTTATAGCGTGCTACATAGTCCTCCAGAGGATCACATTCAGGAAATAGTAACCCCCTAACTAAGAATCAGTGCAGTTGTCAGACTAAGTCTCAGACCTTCTGTTTCTTTCTGGAGAAAGCCCTCACGTCATCCATCCCGCCTATGTGGTCGTAGTGCTCGTGGGTGACAAAGATCGCATCCAGGTGATCCAGCTCCTCACGCAGCCCCTGCTGGCGGAAGTCCGGTCCCACATCGATCATAATTAGTCGACCTGCCGATCGGAGGAGTGCGGCGGAGCGCAGACGCTTGTCGCGCGGATCGGTAGACCGGCAGACCGGACAGTGGCACCCAAGCTGTGGTACCCCGCAAGATGGTCCAGGAGGTCCTTAAGGCTAAGTGACTTAGGAGCTGACGCATAGTCAGCCTATAGATAACAAAGCGAGCGCCGACAGAGAGTGTATTCTCCGTCGGCGCTCGCCTTACTTATTCAGCTCGGTATTTCCTTATACCTCTTTAGACTTCATGCATTGGCTCCTTGTGAGATGTCTCCGCCCCGTCACTCATCCTTGTCGAGTTGATCGGTAGTCACCCGATATGTAAGAAGGAGAGGCTTATTTACGGTAAATGAATAGTAAAAGACTCTATGGTACAGCGCCCCCTTGCCGCGGTGGTATCTTTTCAGCCGCACTCGGGACTCTGTCTGGCGGAGGATGGCATGTTGTGTGGATCCATCTGGTTTGGTATATATATATATATATATACTATATTTGAGCGTTGTATGTGATGCTTTCGTGTGCGACAATTCTCTTTAGATTTATACAAATCCTCATACAAACGACTTTATGAATCGAATAAGCTTGTTACTCCTTGCCCTGCTGACCTGTGCCGGTGGTTTGTTTGCTCAGGACGCTCTGTCCACTGTCACGGGTACTGTCTGTGACAGTGTCGGGACGCTTGACGGTGCCTCGGTCTTCTTGATACGAGACCTTGAGTCTCAGGACATCGTTGCACATGTGGTCAGTGACGAGAGAGGAAGGTTTTCCTTAGAGGTGCCGGAGGGTGACTATGTCCTCGGCGTGAGTTTTATCGGCTACCGACTTGATCCCAGACAGATAAGTGTTTCTTCTCCCACTACTGATCTTGGGGAGATTCTGCTCCGAGAGAGTGCTGAGGTGCTGCAGACGGTGGTGGTGCAGGGTAAGCCGATACGTGTCCGTATGCTGGATAATGGATTTGAGGTCAATGTCAAGGAGATGCGAGAGCGTGCCAATGATGCCCTCGATCTGCTGAGGCTGATCCCACAAGTTCATGTCAGGGGGGATCTTCTTTCAGTGGTCGGAAAGGAGAAGGTCATCGTCAAGATCGGAGATGTCCTGCAGCGTATGGAGCCCTCTGAGGTGTCATCTGCCCTCAAGGGCTATGATGCCGGGCTGGTCGACCGTGTGGAGGTGGTGACACATCCCCCGCTGAGGTATGATCCGGATGGGAATACGGCGATGATTATCCTGCACACCTCATCTGTTTTCCGCGAGTATATGGGTGGTGTCATAGGAACCGAGGAGATGTACGGACAGGGAGATAAGAACTATCGGTACGGAGGATACGGGAGTCTGATGTATAGCCATAAGGGTCTTTTTGCTTCGGTGTCGCCAAGCCTTAATCGGAACGGCTCCTCCTATATGGAGCGGCAGGTATACGAGAGAGACGAGCGTCAGTACAGGGTGGAGACCCCATCCTCCGGAACCTACGGTTATGCCGGGCTGAGAGGAGTTCTGCAGTACACGTATGGGGAGAATAAACTGCTCGGTCTGGCACTCTCGTGGAATAGGAAGAAATATGATAATGGATTTACCGGCACCGAGTATGTCTCCATACCGGGTCAGAGGGACCAGGTGATCGAGAGCGTCAATACGGGTCTATGGGTCAAATTGCAGGGTGTGACCCTTTGCCCAGACTGATTGTATAAGGGCAATCGGACATTTCAAAGTTTTGAATGGACCTTTCGACGAATGTTAATGCCCTATAGGTCAATTTGCATGGTGCGACATTGAGGTAATACTGATAAATACTAACTTGTAAGCGGTTTTAAAACTTCAAAAACGAGTTAGTTATGAGAAAAAGCAGATGCCCCATTTGTAGTTCTATTCATACCATTAAGTATGGTGTCCGCAAGGGAGTCCAAATCTATCGGTGTCAAGACTGTAAGTATCAGTTCAGAAATCAGAGACTTCCATCAAGCAAGGAGTTGTGGCATCTTTATCAGGATAGAAAACAGACTATAGCAGAGCTGGCAGAGGTGTTCGATACTAGCCCATCCACCATTAAGCGACGACTCTGTGAGGTTTCAATTGAGTGGGAGCAGCCACCCCTCAGCGGAGGTGGATATGTACATATTGATGCTACTTATTGGGGGCATAATTGGGGGATAATGTTGGCTATTGACTCATTCACAGGAAGACCTTTGTATTTATCCTTCATAAAGAATGAGACAATCGCGGACTACCAAGTGGCTATCGAGAGTATTCGAGAGAGAGGATATGAGATTAAGGGCATAATCATTGATGGGAAACAGTCTCTCTTTAAGTTGTTTTCAGCTTATAAGATTCAGATGTGCCAATACCATATGAAGCAAATAGTGAGACGCTATCTAACTCTTAATCCGAGACTTAAAGCTGCAAGAGCGCTCAAGGAATTGATGGATAGGCTAACGACTACTCCAAAAGAGGAGTTCGTCAAGAGCTATGAAGAATGGAAAAACACTTGGTCAGAAACGCTTCAAAGACGGTCTATTCTGAAGAATGGACAAAAGAGATTTAGACACCGACGACTTAGGTCTGCAATGAACAGTATAGACTATTATCTCCCTTACCTCTTTACGTATCAAGAGTGTACTGGTATGCCAAATACAAACAATAAGATAGAGGGTTCATTCACAGACCTCAAGAAGAATCTCAACAATCATAGTGGAATGTCAAAGGAGAATAAGAAACGCTTTATTTGTGGGTTTTTCTTGGCATGGAACAAGACTCTAAGCATGAAAGAAAAGCAGGATCTACCCTAACTGAGGGCAAATCCTGCTCATGCTTGTCATCTGTTACACTACTATTCCTCATGGAGTTGCTCCCCAGCAGAGCTCCACTACGCTTCATAGTGCCTTGTAAAGGTAACGAGAGAATTCTGCTTCACCATCAAAAAGCACCCTGCAATTTGACCCATAGAACAAAACTTCTTCAAAAAAACCTGCAAATTGACCTATACGCCCTAAACTTTTGCTGAGATGCAACTAACCGATTGCTTAGTTGCATCTCAGTTGACGGTTTTATATGTTGTTGGATATCAAGGGGTTCTGAAGGGCGGTTTTGGTGCTTTGAAACCTGCTCTATTTTGTAGTATTGAACCCCTTACAAGCAGGTGAAATAGGCGTGAAGCAGATTTAAGAACTAAAGTTTTGCTAAAGTCCGAATAGGTGGGGATTAGAGGGTGTAGAGGTGGAGCAACTGGGGGGCGATGGCATCGATGCCGAAGGAGCGGACGGTGTCGGCAATCTGCTTTCTATCTTTTGGAGTGGGTGTGTGTGTCACGGCACGAGCCATGGCAGTGGTGTCGTATGGCTGAATGAGCTGACCATTGCCACTCTCCGGGCGAATGATATCGGGGATCCCACCTACGCCAAAGGCGATGGCAGGGGTACCACAAGCGATGCCTTCCACAAGTGTTTGCCCAAGCGTCTCGTATCTTGAGGTGGAGAGGATGGTGGAGGCCGTTAGGTAGAGCTTTACCAGCTCCTCTCCCTCGGCTCGGGGGATATGTCGGTAGGGGATTGGTATCTGCTCTAGTAGAGACTTATCTTTGATTTGCCCCACCAAGGTGATGCTTGCACTGCTTGCCCACTCTTCGGAGAGTACCTTTGCTTCTCGGAGCATTTGCACTAATAAATCGGGTCCTTTCACGGGATCATCAATGCGTGAGGCAACGAGTAAGAGACTATTCTCCTCCTTCTCCTCGACAGTGTTTGGGCAAAACCGCTTCAGGTCTATCGGATTGTGTAGCACCGTGATGGCACTCTTCCTAAATAGGGGCGAGGCATCGGCTGCTTTCGCCACCGTATTACTCACCGCCACGAGGTGTATTTGCTCAAGCGGAAGATCCTTTTTCGCCTGAAAAAGCCTACTCGAATGGTCCTGCTTGCTTTTGCTATCCAGAAGCGGACAACTTCCACATCCCACGGTAAATCTTTGGCAAAAAGAGGTCTCGCCATCTACTCCTATGGAGTAGGGGATATGGCAACCGCCCGTGAGTGGCCAGAAGTCGTGGAGGGTCCAGAAAAACCGTTTCCCTTTTATGGAGAGCAATTCTGCCAGACCTTTGACGGATAGAAACCCTTGCTGTACCCAATGGATATGAACTACCTCCGCCCACGCCACCCATGGGTGGTGAGCAATGTCCAGGCCATAGCGGGCGGTGGAGAAGCGAAAGAGGTTTTTGCGTTGGTAGCCGACAGTACGGAGCGTATCTAGGCAGTCGGCAAGAAAACTGACCCGATGTTGCCAACCAAACTCTGTGATGGTGAGCATACGTACCTCCATCCCTGCCTGTGAGAGGAGTGCCATTGTTCGCTGGCACGCCACTGCAGCACCACCCCCACTCGGGTAGGTATTGAGGAGGAGTATTTTCATTACTCTATTATCTGAAAACCAATTCCTTGTGCTGCCTCTGCCCATTCCCCCATCTCACATCTCCGGAGCTGGTACTCCGAGGGCTCGTATGGGTAGTGGTATTCTCGCCGAAGGGTTTCAAACTCTTGGGATCGCTCCCTAAGGGTACGGTCCACTCCTCTGATGCCAAAGGTTTGTAAGAGTGCCTCCCATAGAGGTTGGTCACTAGAGAGATGTAGTAGGGGAGCGCTCAAGGGGGTTGGGTAGAGTGGCTCTGAGCTACTGAGCTTTAGTCCGAAGTGCTCCAAACCATGCTCTATGCAGGTCCGCGCGCCATTGGCCTTCCCCTGAGCAGAGAAGCCAGCGATGTGCGGTGTGCCTAGCCAAGTCTGCTTCAGTAGCTCTTGCGAGATATTTGGCTCCCCCTCCCAGCAGTCCATCACTAGGTCTGTGATTTTGCCTTCACGCAAACCCCTCAGTAGGGCCGAGGTATCGGTCACTGCACCACGACAAGCATTCATGATGATCGGTTTCCTTTGGAGTAGATCTACCAACCTATCATCTAGTAGGTGCACGGTCTTATCCTCCCCCTCCTTAATAAGTGGTACGTGAAAAGCAATGATATCGGCCCTCGTGGCTATCTCTTGGAGCGAGACAAAGCCTGCCGACCCCTCTGCCCTTGCCCTAGGGGGGTCGTTGAGGAGCACCTCCATCCCCAGCGCCCGGGCATTTCGTGCCACCCTACGCCCTACGTTGCCCACCCCTACAATCCCTATCACCTTGCCACGAGGATCCCACCCACACTCCACCGCTCTAATGGCTATGGCAGTAGCAAAATAGTGTGCCACCGCCTCGGCATTGCAGCCCGGGGCATTGTACCAAGTGATGCCCGCCTGGTGGCAGAAGTGGGTATCGATGTGGTCAAAACCGATCGTCGCCGAGGTGATCAGCTGCACCCGAGAGTGCTCCAGAAGCGCTCGACCGCACTTCGTGGTACTCCGAATAATCAGCCAATCCGCCTCCTTCACCACCTCCGGGGCAAACTCCTCCGAGGGGAGGTAGGTCACCTCCCCCAGCTCCTCCGCAACTCCCTGGATATAGGGCACCGAACTCTCTGCTACTATCTTAAGCCGTTTCATACGCTTTCTCCGCGCCTCCCCCTTCCTCTCCCCAAAGGTACCATTTTATTCCGATCCCCACGCCCTCCTTTACCAATCAATATACCTAGTATAGGGGAGAATAGAGTTGCTGGAATTTATTACCTTTGCAATAAACAATAACAATTCGTTAAATTAGTAAAATATGATTAGAAGTGTGTCGTGGCGTTATATGCCAATCCTCCTTATTCTGATGCTTCTATTGCCGGCTAATGTGTGGGCACAATCTAAGAATCATCTAAGCGGGACGGTTTACGAAATCTCAAATGGTGTCAAGGAGCCTCTCCCTGGAGCTACGGTTTCGATTCCCGCTTATGGAATGGGTGCGATAACCTCTGTAGATGGTGCATACCATATCAAGGAAGTGCCTTCGGGTAAGGTGCGACTAACGGTTTCCTTTATTGGCAAAGTGACCATTGATACCCTTCTTGTGGTGAGTGGTGATCAGCGGCTCGACTTTGTGATGCGAGATGAGGATTTTAGGCTAAAGGAAGTGGTGGTGACTGCACAGTCCAGTAAGGCGGGGCAATCCACATCATCCAAAATCTCCACAATGGCAATGGAGCACCTACAAGCGGTGAGCCTTTCTGACTTAATGTCGCTCTTGCCTGGTGGTATTTCTACTAATCCTTCCCTTTCTACTGCAAGCCAGGTGACTATTCGCTCGGCAGGTGGAGATGATAATATCAATGCTTTGGGAACGGCTATTGTGCAGGATGGAGCTCCTATCTCCAATAATGCCAATCTACAGGTGATGAATCCTTCTGTAAGAGGAGGCACCTCGACTTTATCGGGTGGCGCTTCTCCAGCGGGTGGCTTTGATACTCGTCTGCTCTCTCTGGAGAGTGTGGAGTCGGTAGAGGTGGTACGAGGTGTCCCCTCTGTATCTCATGGCGACCTTACCTCAGGCGCTGTCTTGATTACCTCCAAGGCGGGCCGGGCCCCTTTAGTGATCAAGGCACGTACTAATCCCAATCTTTACCACTTCTCTGCTCACAAGGGCTTTTCTTTTGATAAGAATGGAGGATCCCTCAATGTGAGTGGCGAATATGCGAGGAATACTAGCTCGCCAATCTCTTCATACAATTACTTTACTAGGGCGGTTGGTAAGCTTCTCTATTCGAATACATTCTTTGATGGCAAATGGCGTACCAATACCTCTCTGGATTTATGGTATGGACGCGATAAGCGAGATCGCAACCCTGATGATGCCACAAATGAGCTGGAGTCGGATGGCCGTAACTTGAGATTTGCGATGAATAGCAATGGTACTATTAACATTGACAAGGGGTGGCTGAAGAATATTAAGTATGTGGTGTCGGGCAGTTATTATGATAAGTATAGCTTCCTTACCCAGCTCTATACTTCTGCGACGGCTCCATATTCTATGACTGATGTTGATGGTGCCATTATTGCCAATCAGCCAGGTAGGGTGCTCTACGATGTTTCGGGCAAGCCACTGACCAAGTATGATGGGGTAGATCCGACTCACTATGCTCACTACCTCCCCTCTAATTACAAAGGTCGCTATGATCTATATGGGCGTGAGCTGAGTTTTTTCTCTAGCGCAACGGCAACATTTTTCGGTAAGTTAGGAGCTACTAATCACCGGATATTATTGGGCTTCAATTATTCAGTCGATGGCAATATTGGGCGTGGAAAGGAGTTCTCACCAGAGTTTCCTCCATTTCGTAATATTGCAGCCCATAATGCTACATTTCGCCCTCGTCCCTATCGTGAGATCCCTTTTGTGCACGAGCTGGGTCTCTTTGCTGAGGAAAACTTTAGTTGGAAGATAGCCGATCGTCACCTCGTGAATTGGCAGGCGGGTCTTCGCTGGGATCAAATATCTCTCGTGGGTGGAAAGCTCTCCCCACGTACCAATCTCTCTATTGAAGTAGTCCCCAATTGGCTCTATATAAGAGGTGCCTATGGAGTAACAGCCAAAATGCCTACACTCCTCTATCTCTATCCTGAGCGTGCTTACTTTGAGTACATTAATATAAATGAGATGGCTAGCGACCTTGAGGATAAAGCTTTTATGACTACTACCCGAGTATTTGATACCCAAAATAAGTCGCTAGAGATTGCTACAAATCGTAAAGCCGAGGTGGGCATTGACCTTAAGACACCTATTGGAAAATTGATGGTAACTGCCTATGATGAGCGTATGGATAATGGGTATACGCTTACTCCAAAGCACCAGCCAGTTATCTACAATGAGTATAAGCGTGTGGCGGGGGCCGATGGCCCACGTTTTGAGCTCTCTGCCTCTAATCCCGTGCTTGCTACCTACTACAGCCCATCTAACCACTTGACTTCTTACCGTAGGGGACTGGAGTGGGACTTGGCACTTAAGCGCATTGATGCTATCCGCACTACTATTTCGCTATCTGGTGCATGGGCTTGGTCCAAAAACTTTAATAATGGTTATGAGTACTATGATGGTAGAAGTAGTGAAGCGGGAGCACACCGTACCCATACCGCACTCTATGAAAAAGGGATGGAAAAGCATATCTATGAACAGGTGACTAGCTCTATCAGAGCTACACATAACATCCCAGAGCTTGGCCTTGTACTGACCCTCACTGCAGAGGCTATATGGCGTGAATTGGATCGCTACCAGATGGGTAACGATACTATCCCGGTTGCCTATATCTCTAAGGTAGATGGTAAGATATATCCTTTTGATGTGTCACGTGCAAAGGAGCCTGAGTTTTCATCTCTTTTGAGGAATAGAGATGATAGTATGTATATTGATGAGCTATTTCCACCTCTCTATAATTTCAACTTCAACCTTACCAAGGAGATTGGCGACTTTATGCGGCTTTCTTTCTTTGCGAATAATATGTTTAGAAGCTATCCAAGGGTGGAATCAAAGCGAAGACCAGGTACATTTTATAGTCGAAATAAAGCCTTTTTCTACGGTATTGAGTTGACAATTATTATCAAGTAAAAGTATAGTATGATGAATGCCAAATATACTTATCACCCCTTTGGGTGGCTGCCATTGATAGCCCTCTTGATGCTCTTTTCTATGGGGTGTAACTCCTTTGAACAAGCTAGAAACACAGACTTAGTGCAGCCTATTTCAGTGACTATCGTGGCGAATACTGCTATCCCCGACTTTGATTCGGCATCTGGTGCAAAGGTGGAGCTGATCAATGAATATGAGCAGGTGGCTTATTCTTATCCATTGACGGGTCATGAGACCAAAGTATCGGGAGTGTTGCCTGGAATTTACTCTATCAATATCTCTGGTGAGACGGTAGGGGCTGATGGTGAAGTCTCTTACCCCAATGGTAGCCTGCTCAATTATCCTCTTCTGGAAGATGGGTTGCGTGTAGAGCTGGAGGTATTGAACGGACGTTTGAGTCCCCTTGTGTTCAAGGAAATATACTACTGTGGTTCACCCAAGCGGTATTTCAGAGACCAGTTCTATGAGATATATAATAATTCAGATGAGGTCTGCTTCCTTGACGGTCTCTACTTCTGTGTCCTTTATCCAGGTACTGCGACTACAAAGTTGCCTATATGGCCTAAGGAGGATGCTGGAAAGTATCTATATACCGATCGCGTTTGGCGCTTTCCAGGCACAGGAGAGGAGTATCCACTGAAACCAGGTGAGAGCTGTGTTATTTCCCAATTCGCTGCCAATCACCAGCTAAGTATTTATAATCCTAATTCTCCCATTGATGGTAGTAGCTCGGAGTTTGAATTCAATATGTTTAATAAGAAATTCCCAGACCAGCCGGCGTATGATATGATCCACATTTTTAATGATGGCAAGGAGGCAATGGGGCGTGTGCCGCAGTACTTGACTACTGTTTTCGGAGGTGCGTATGTGCTCTTCAAGGTGCCAAAAGGGGAGAGTTACGACCCAGTCAATGACTTGTCACTACAAGCCAAAGACCTGAGCAATAAGCGCAACACAATCTATGCCAAGATACCTGTAGAGTATGTGTTAGATGGCGTTGAGGCAGTGGATAATGAAACAAAGATCAATGCTAAGCGTATGCCGAGCTTTATAGATGCGGGGATTACCTATGTCGGTAATACTTACATCGGGCAGGGTGTGGCTCGAAAGAAAGTAGGGCAGCGGCCCGATGGTACCCCTCTCTTGCAAGATACCAATAATAGCACCAATGACTTTGATAGAGGTGTTACACCGATGCTTCGGAGATATGGAGCAAAAATGCCAGCATGGAACCATTCATTAAAAAATAACAACTAATAAAATGAGCTACAATCATAAGCGATATCAAATATTGTGCCTACTTCTATTCCTATCGTGTGCCAATGCCCTTATAGCTCAAGAGGTAAATAGCCTCTCTTCATTGGATAAGTTGAAGGGCGAGCAGCTATCTGCCATGCGCAATAATGCAGCAGGGATGGTACTGGAGAAAGCTCAAAGGTACACCGTAGTCGGCTTGTCAGGAGCATTGCAAAAGGGCGACTACCACAGAGCAATGGAGGGCAAAAAGCTGTACGACCTTTCGGCAATGGCAGAAGGGGCAGTACAGTTGAATGGTTACCACCTTTGGGGAAGATTTCAGTACGATAGAGAGATCGCTAAAGAAGTGGGATACAATGCTTCACTGATTCGCCCCTATCGTGACCTCCCATACTTTGTGGCCGATGAAAATCATAGTGATTGGAGAAATCAACTCTATCAGCTAGAGTTCAAGGCAGGTACTCCTGTATATCATCGCCTCCTATCTTTTGGGCTAGCAGCTGGCTATTCGGCGGAGCAGGGTGCCAAGCAACGGGATGTGAGATCACATAATAATGCGATGTCCCTCTATTTACAGCCATCACTCCTACTCTTTTTCAATAAGGAAACACAGCTTTCACTCCTCCTAAAGTATGCGTCGTACAAAGAGGAGAGCCGGATGCAAAACATCAATATATATGTGGAGCAACCCTATTATGAGATGTTCGGAATGGGAGGTGCTACGGCACGTATCGGTTCTGGGCGGGTTACTAATTACATCCGAAATAGTGTGGGAGGTGAGTTACAGTACAATATTGATACTGATTGGCGTACCTTGTTTTATCTTGGTTTTGAGAGCTCTGTAGAAGATGCAGAGATTAGCTTTACCGTCCCTCAGCGTACCGGTTCTCTCCTTGCAGATGCCTCTTTTGTGGGTTTCACTCTTCAGAGTAAGGAGAGCCCGTCACAGCATACTCTCTCTCTGCGTTACGATGTGAGTAAGCACAAAGGAATACAGTACATCGTAAAGTATGATAATACAGAAGCCTTTAAAGGCTATATTGAGCTGTCTCGTAGCGGTAGGTATTTGAAGCACCGCAATCACTTAGAGGCTTCCTATCAATGGTCGTGGAATAGTCAGCACCCCTACGAGTGGTTGTTGGGCTTGAAAGGAGCTGTTACTCAAACTTCGGCGGAGTACCTTCTTCCCCACTCGGAGTATGGGTATTCAATGGCATCGATTATGGGGGAGGTGCGTAAGGTAATTGTATTTGATAGCCCTTCTACCCCCACTCTCGACCTTTCCCTTACTGGAGGGCGTCTTTGGGCATTTGACTCTAATATAGAGCTCAATGGGCAGTATGTAAATTCATTTGTGGCTGAGCATATCACTCTGCCCGACTATCACTATATGGTGGCGGACCTGTGGAAGGGGGCTCTTTCTATCTCCTATGCTCAAAAGCCAGTATCCTCTAGCCGTGCAATGCTATACCTCAAGGCAAGATTGGGGTATACTCACCCATTGAATTCAAGTCTAGGTGGCCGTACCTCTGCACTTTGTTCTTTGGGCTGTTTTTTCTAACACTTATAACACCTACAACATGAAGTACAATAGAATATTATTGGGCATAATCGCCCTATTGATTAGTGCACTATCACTTATGGCACAGGTGGTGGAGACCCCAAGGGTGGTCACTCCCACTTCATTTGCCATTGTGATAGATAGTAAGAGCTATGCTAACGCCAAGGCAGCAGTTGATGCCTATCGAGATGTGGTGGAGCAAGATGGGCTTGGCACCTATCTCCTTATTCATGACTGGAGTAGCCCTGATGAGATCAGAGCACTTCTCCAACAGCTTCATCAAGACCCCTCCTCTCCACTTGAGGGGTGTGTCTTGATCGGGGATATACCTGTAGCGATGATCCGAGATGCTCATCATCTCACATCGGCATTCAAGATGGATCCCAATAGGTATCCTTGGGAGCGCTCAAGTGTGCCCAGTGATCGTTTCTATGATTGCTTTGGGCTAAAGTTTGTACCACTGCCGTATGATGGGGCAAAACCGGGTCTCTTTTTCTACTCCCTTTCGAGCGAAGGGGCACAAAGGATAGAGGCCGATATCTATTCGGCACGTATCCGACCCTATGATAGAGAGGGTGAGACGAAGTACCAGGCATTGACGAAGTATCTACAAAAGGTGGTGAGGGAGCGAACTAACCACTCTCGGAATAAGCTTGACCACCTTACTATGGCTCGTGGTCATGGTTACAACTCGGAGTCTAAGCAGGCGTGGGCAGGAGAGCAAATCGCACTAAGGGAGCAACTGGAGGGTGTGTTTCTGCCCACTGGGCGCTTTAAGGCCATCGACTATGATGATAAGTTCCCCGCAAAGTACTACTACCTAACCGAGGTGCAGCAGCCTGATCTCGATGTGATGCTCTTTCATCATCACGGAGCCCCCCAAAATCAATACATCAATGGATATCGAGAGGGGAGCAGTGTGGATATCTCTAAGGAGAATATAATGCTATTTGCACGTGCTAGAGCTAGGCGACTAAGGAAAGGGGAGACTCCTAATGAAGCGATCCAGAGGGTTGCTAAGGAGCTAGATATCCCCATCTCTTGGATCAGTGATACCTTTACTCCCGAGAAGGAAGCAGCCGACTCTCTATTCAATAGAAGTCTTGATATCTATATTGATGACCTCCGTGCCATTGCCCCAGCGGCGAGATTTGTGATGCTCGATGCATGCTATAACGGCTCATTTCATCTTGATGAAAATATTTCGGCAGAGTATATCTTTAATGAAGGAACTACTCTTGCAGTCCAAGCCAATTCTGTCAATGTTATCCAAGATAAGTGGCCAGATGAGCTGCTTGGGCTCCTCGCAAATGGGATGCGGTTGGGCTCGTGGCATCAGCAGGTAATGTACCTTGAAACGCACCTTATCGGTGACCCAACCTTTAGGTTCGTATCGGATAGCCAGCTAGTGCCAAGTAACCTTAGCCAGCAAGTGGTGCTAAGAGCTAGGGATGCCAATTACTGGTTGCAACAGCTACGTGTGCCATCGGGAGATTTGCAGGCTTTGGCACTCAAGATGCTATACCGAATGGATTACCCACAAGTGTCGGATCTGCTCCTCAATGCCTATCGTACCTCAAATAGTCTGATTGTACGGACAGAAGCACTGAAGCTATTGAGTGAGATAAATGATGCCAACTTCGTGGAGGTGCTCAAGGAGGGGGTGCATGATAGCTACGAACTTATTCGGAGGATGAGCGTTGAGCTCTTAGGAAAGAATGGTTCGGACGCATTGGCACCAGCGCTAGTAGAAAGTTTGTTGCAGGATAGCCACTGTAAGCGAATCGTATTCAAGCAGAGCGGTGCTCTCAAAATGATGGATGGTAACAGGCTCTCTCAAGAGCTTCGTAGCATCGTGGCACGCACACCTATATATTCTACAAGTCAGGTGGAGAAGCTGCTCTCTGATATGCAGGCAGCTGAGAGTGTACGGGAGCGTCTCCTACAGGAGCTATTGCCTCGGAGCAAAGATGCGAAGTCTGTGAAAGAACAGCTATTTGCGATACGTAGCTGTCGTAACTCTCCAGATGCGAGGGTAGCTGAAGCCTTGATCAAGATTGCTCTTGACGCCTCCAATAGCGAGCCGGTGAGAGTAGCTAGTATTGAGGCACTAGGCTGGTATAATTATTCGTGCAAAGCTACAGAAATCAAAGAGCAGCTTTCTACCTTGCTTGGTGATTCTTCACAGCTCGTTTCGCACGAGGCGGCAAAGAGTATCAAGCGGCTCTCTCCTCGTTAAGTACTTTGCTGTATCCTAATAGTTATGATCCCTTGTGGCGACACATTTGTCCTGCCACAAGGAACCATACTTATTTCGGCTACCACCACTTTCCACAAGATAGTATCCTAACAGTGGGGTGTAGACCTCTGGCGTTTTAGGAAAGGCTGGATGGGGTTGCGGAGGGTAGGGTAATCTTTGGTAGATTTGCAAGGGGAAGCTATTGATATTGGAGAGTGAGGAGATGTGGAAGCTATTTAGTTGTATTTTACTGGGGGTGGTATGTGGTTGGTTCTTGAGGAGGCGACGGATTAGGGGGCTTAGCACTGCTTTGATGGTGGTGATCTGTCTGCTACTCTTTGTGCTGGGGCTGGAGGTGGCACACTCGCAGAGTGAGATGGCCAATATACTGGTGGTGGTAGGGATTGCTCTGGTGGTAGCATTGTGCTCTACTGCAGGTAGTGTACTGATGGCGTGGCTCTTTGGGCGTCCTAAAAAGAATCGGGAGGTATGAAGTCTAATCTTATATTGCTCGGTTCCTTTCTCCTCGGGCTCGCCGTGGGGGGTATTGATTTAGTTCCTGACGCTATTGTGGAGTCGGATCTAGGGAATTATCTGCTCTATCTGCTCCTGTTTTTAGTTGGCTTGAGTGTGGAAAATGATCGTGATACGATCAGGGGATTTAGGCAGCTATCTCCTCGTCTACTGGTGTTGCCTTTTCTGACAATCATTGGAAGTATGTGTGGTGGGGTGGTGGCTGCTTTGCTCCTTGGACAATCGCTCTATGAGATGCTGGCGGTATCGCAAGGGTTGGCTTACTACTCTCTTTCGAGTATCCTTATTACGGAGAAGCTGGGGATTACGCTAGGTGCTATCGCCCTCTTTTCCAATGTGTTTCGTGAGCTCTTGACACTCCTTTTGGCTCCGCTCTTGGTAAAATACCTTGGTCCTCTTGCACCTATTGCTGCTGGCGGGGCTACGACGATGGATGTGACACTTCCAGCCATTCTCAACGCCTCGGGTAAGGAGTACTTGGTGCCTGCTATTTACCATGGCTTTGTCTGCGACTTTAGTGTGCCGATTTTAGTGACACTCTTCATTGAACTAGCTTTAGGATAAAAATAAAGGCGTACCTGGATGTCCAGATACGCCTTATCTTTGTATGACGGGCATGTTATACATCTGTGGTGAAAGCCCACACGGGGCGTAGTTGCCAACGAACCCCATAGCGACTTGCAAGTTTCAAGGGGTGACCCTTGGGAGAGAAGAAGCAATAGCGAATTCGTGGCCTGACGAACAGAAACCTAATACTAAGGCGTATCAAGCGGACAAGCTGGCAAAGGACAGTGAAGTTCCAAAAGGCAACCGTAACCTTGATACGTATGATGCTAAGGAGCCGCGTCTGACAGGCACTGCCTATTGGGAGTCCGCCTTTGGACAGCGTGGTCATCGTGTATGGGCAGAGTTGTCCGGTGTCAGTCTTACTAATCGGTCTCGGCTGGACTTCGTCGGTACCGACAGGGCAAGTACACTGTCTTATATGACCTATTTGGAGCATAACGACATCAATACCTCCGGCGTGAGTCTCAATAACGACTACGCCTTTTACCTCGATGACAAGCACAAGAACATACTGGAGGCAGGGGTCAAGATGTCCCTCAGTGCGACGACGAACTATCGGGATCACGACAGCGAGATGACTGGTCAGACTGCCGCAGTGACCCAGGAGAATAAAGTTCGCTGGACGGAGCTAGCCTTTGCTCCCTATGTCAGTACCACGCTTCAGATGAGTGATCTCTGGTGGGTCAGGGGCGGACTGAGGTACATTGGCACCCGGGCGTCCTTACACCAGCTCGAGCCAGCGGCGTCATCGTCTGATGAGGACGTCTCGCGCTACAGCGGCTCCTGGCTGCCTACGCTCCATATCACCTACTCGCCCGGCCGCAGCCACAAGGTGGCTCTGCGGGTCAATAGCACGATCACTGAGCCGAAATACCAGGATCTTAATCCCTTTATGTGGCAGACCAATGCGCATACCTTTTACCAGGGTAACCCTCGGCTGAGACCGCAAGTGAGCTACTCCTCAGCGCTGCAGTACGCATACGGCGGCTCTTTTTCACTGTCAGGAGTTGTGGAAGGGGGACGCAATATGATAGCGGCGGTGTCGACGGTGAAGGGGGATGAGGTACTTACCCGTGTGGAGAACGCCCAGGATAGGCTCTTCCTCGGACTGTCGGCAAGCTACTACTACGACAAGCTGAGCTGGCTCAGTGCCAGTGTGGACGGATACTATGGACGGAGCAGATATACAGCTCTTAGTCCGTCGCTGCCGATGCGGACGGATGGCACGGAGTGGGGGGTGAATGGGTTTCTGTCCTTTAATTTCAATGAGTCTCGCACCTGGACCGGCTATGTCTCGGGGGACTATACCGGGCGAACCAAAACCACCGTTGCCGTCGTGAAGCCTCAGTACAGTATGGAAGCGGGGACGAGCTACAGTCTCCTCGATCGACGTCTCACGCTGTCACTCTCCGGGCTCAATCTATTTGCCTCCGGCTATCGCGGGGAGAGTCGTAGGGAAGGGTATAACATCCGATTTGATAACAGGTACTCTTACCCCACTCTATACTTCTCTATTTCCTATAAGTTCTCCAATGCCAAGGACAGCTCGTCCTTCCGCTCACAGACTGCCACGAGAGATATAGAACGACGATTCTGATCGACTACAGCTCGATGGTCAGGCCGTCGTAGGCGGGGGTGATGCCGGGAGGGCAGAGGGCGCAGATCTCCTCATGGGTTCCGAAGTCGTGGTCAATGTGGGTGAGATAGGTCTGCTCCGGACCGATGCGGTGGATCACCTGTAGTGCCTCGTCGAAGCTCAGGTGTGAGGGGTGCTCGCGGATCCGGAGAGCGTTGATTACCAATGTGCGGATGCCCCTGAGGATCTCATAGCTCTCCTCGGGTAGGGTCTTGCAGTCGGTGATGTAAGCGAGGTCTCCGATGCGGTAGCCGAGGATCGGGAGCTGTCCGTGGAGCACAGTGAAGGGCAGCACATCCGCATAGCGCTCGTCTGCCACAGGCTCCCCGGGAGTGAGCGGGTGGAGCTCCAGCGTGGGCGAACCGGGATACTTCTTTGGACCGAAGGAGTAGGGCATCACCCGGTGAAGCGCATCGATCACTCGCGGTAGGGCAAAGATGGGGAAGGTGTGGTGGTGATTGGAGAAAGCCCTCACGTCATCCATCCCGCCTATGTGGTCGTAGTGCTCGTGGGTGACAAAGATCGCATCCAGGTGATCCAGCTCCTCACGCAGCCCCTGCTGGCGGAAGTCCGGTCCCACATCGATCATAATTAGTCGACCTGCCGATCGGAGGAGTGCGGCGGAGCGCAGACGCTTGTCGCGGGGATCAGCAGATCGGCAGACCGGACAGCGACACCCAAGCTGAGGCACCCCGCGAGAGGTACCGGTGCCGAGGAAGGTGAGTGTACTCTTCTCCATATCTCTCTACTCCTCCATCATCTGGTTGACCGAGCGCATCAGTATGCTCCGGACATACCGTACCTCGGGGCGTATTTCTATCCCAAAGCGCTCATTCACCTTAGCAATGATCAGGTCAGCGAGCCGTCGTATATCGGCGGACTCGCCGTGGCTGTGGTTGATCAGTACGAGCGGCTGCTTGTCGTAGGTCCCCACCTTCTCGTTTCGGTACCCCTTCATCCCCACCTGCTGGATCAGCCAGGCCGCGGGGATCTTGTGTCGGGTGCCGTCCTCACTGTCGTAGTGGGGCACGTCGGGGTACTCAGCCTGCAGCTCCTCCAGCTTCGCTGTGGCGACGAATGGATTCATGAAGAATGATCCTGCGTTGGGCAGCACGGCCGGGTCGGGGAGCTTCGACTGTCGAATGGCGATCACCTCCTCAGCAACACGGGCGGGGGTGAGACCATGCACCTCTCTCAGGCCGCTGAGTCCCTTGTACTCCAGCCGGGGCTTGGGGACCTTGGAGAGAGTCAGCTCGATCGCCGTGACGACGGCAGAGACCATGCTCTCCTCCTTGAAGATCGAGTGGCGATAGCTGTACTTCGCCTCCGAGGCGGGGAGCTCGTGCGTGGAGCCGTCCCTCAGGTCGACGTAATGGATCGTGTCGAGTACGTCACAGATCTCAGCACCATAAGCACCGATGTTTTGCACTGCTGCCGCCCCGCTGTCGCCCGGGATGAGGGCAAGGTTCTCGATGCCCCACCAGCCCCTCTTCGTCGTCTCTGTGACGAGGTCGTGCCACCGCTTCCCAGCCTCCACACGGAGCCGGACAGCGCTGTCATCCTCTGAGATGATCGTGACGTCGGACCCGGTATAGCGGAGGACGGCGCCCTTGAAGTCGCCATTAAAGAGGATGTTGCTTCCCTCTCCTATGGTGATGAAGGGCATCGTCCGGAAATATTCGTCCCGGGCCAGCGTTCGGACATCCTCCTCACTCTCCAGGGTGATGAAGAAAGCGGCTCGGACATCGAGACCGAAGGTATTGTGCTCCTTGAGCGGTTGATCCTGCGTAATGCGCATATGATGGTGGTCGTTACTTAGTCGATATAAACGGGACCTCTGCAATGATCCTCCTCAAAGGTACCCAAATTCTTCGCCGCCGATGTCCTACCTGGCTGCCGATCGAGAAAGAGAAGTGAAGACTTTAGTCCCTGAAGGGCTGGGGGTGACGCATTTGAGCCTTGCGTAAGTCATCCAACTCGTCATGAAGAGTGGGGAACGAAGCACCCCGATAGGGGTGCCAGCTTTTTAGACCCGGGTCGAGGGGCGTAGCCCCGACGACCCAGGCATCCGGCATCGCAAGCGATCCCGCGACCCAGTAGGGTGTCGCACTGATTGGCTGACTGGTATGTGCGACACCCTGGCGGGGTCGCTGAAGGCTCTGCTCGGCGACCCACAAGGGGTCGAGGGGGTAGGGAAGGGTCTTTGTACATCGGTCACCGCTTCGCGGATGACCGATGCCTATTGAGCGAGCACCCTTCGGGTGCCTCACGGATAAGCCCTCTAAGTATATGATTACCCCAATGCTCAAATGCGTCACCCCTGCCTGAAGGGCTGGAATTGAGTGCAAAGTGCTACCTTTGCGGGACTAAAACTCCTTATTTGTCCTGACATTATAACTTGCTTTTCCTAAATGGGTGTCCTAAGGATACGCAATAGGTGGGTCGCCATGCTGGCTCACACCGGTCTGGCAGTGGTGCTGATGACGCTCTGCCGGCTGCTTTACTACTTCTTCAATAAGAGTCTCTTCAGCTTTATTGCGCCGCGCCACCTGCTGACGCTCCTCGTCGGCGGACTTCACTACGATGTGGCGATGATCCTCTACGGCTGTATCATCTACTATCTGATGATGGTGGCGGGAGCGTTCCTCCCTCTGCGGCTGGAGCGGCGTCGCTGGTGGCAGGTGGTGAGGGCGGTCGGCTTCCTCCTGCCGATGAGCCTGATGCTGGTGATGAATATCTGTGACACCGGCTACTACCCTTATGTGCTGTGTCGCGCTTCGCGAAATCTATTCTACGAGTTTGGAGAGGAGGATATGGTTGGTCTCGCAGGTGGCTTCATCGTTCAGTTCTGGCCGCTTACCCTGGCTTTCTTCACCTTGATGTTTCTGCTGGTCTACGGTTTCCTTCGTTTCTCCTACGAGCCCATAGAGGAGCAAAAGAGTCCGCTCGCACGACGCATCCTCGGAGCTGTCGTTACCGTCGGTCTCATCGTGATCGGTATGCGCGGCACCCTCAGACCCCATGAGCGTCCGCTCAGTGAGACCATAGCCGACAGATACATCGAGGACTATCGGGAGGTGGCGCTGGTGCTGAATACCCCTTACTCGCTCTCACGAAGCTCCGGCGCACGCTTCGTCCGGTACCGCTTCTACGACCCGACCGAGCTCAGGGAACTCTTTGACCCCACCTATCAGGCGAAGCCTCTGGCACCGGGTGACAGTCTCTACGGCGCGCTCCGGGGGTACAATGTGATGGTCGTCCTGATGGAGAGTATGGCGAGGGAATTTGTTGGCGTGCTCAATACGGACATACCCGGCTACGAGAGCTACACGCCCTTCCTCGACTCCCTGATCCCCCATACGCTCTACGCGAAGTATGGGTATGCCAATGGGAAGCGCTCCGTCGAGTCCTTCCCCACGATCTATGCGTCGCTGCCTACCTTTGGTGCCACCTTCGATGATAAGGAGTTTCAGATGCAGGACTATCAGCAGTGTCACGCCTTTACGTCCGGGCTGCCGCTGATGCTTCGGGACGAGGGGTATGACTTGAAGTTTTACCACGGTGATGAGCCGGGATCGATGGGCTTCTACGGCTTCCTCCACCGGATGGGGCTTGAGCGCCAGTACACGGCGGAGGACTTCCGTCAGGAGGTGCCGGATGCCGATCGGTACTTCATGAAGTCGTGGGGCGTCTTCGACGACCCCTTCGAGCAGGCTATGGCGCGGGATATGAAGCGCTCCCTCAGAGAACCCTTCGGAGCTTTCTTCTTCTCCCTCACCAATCATCACCCCTTCCAGATCCCTCGTGGGTATGAGAAAAGGTGCAAGCCGGGCACGCTCCCGATCCACCGCACGGCGCAGTATGCCGATGAGGCACTGCGAAACTTCTTCGACTCCATAAAGGACGAGCCGTGGTATGACCGCACGATCTTTGTCATCACCGGCGACCACACCAATCAGACCGACCGCCCCGAGTACGACTGCTCGGCGGGTAAGTCGATGGTGCCGATCTGCTTCTATGTCCCCGACGGCTCACTCCGCGGCGAGATTACCGATCGTGTGGTACAGCATATGGACATCTATCCGACCCTGCTCTACCTACTGGGCATTGAGCGCCCGATCTACGCCTATGGGCACAATATCTTCGATGACACGGTGGACCACTATGCGCTCAATAACTTCTTTGATCGCTACTTCCTCTTCACGAAGGAGCTGACCGTGGTGATGCGTCGCGACGGTGAGGTCTCTGTCGAGGCGCCTCGTGCGCCGGTCCAGACGGATCATCCCGATCCGACACTACCGAGCGACTCTGTCCGGGAGCACTACAGCCGCCTGCTCAGGGCGATTGCGCAGGACTACAGCGAGCGGCTCTTCTCCTCGGGCTTTGTGCTGACCGATTCTGATGCTGCCGAGGAGAGCGCACAGCATTAGTCCCTGCCTAATTCTTTTGTACCTTTACCATCAAGAAACAGAAAACCGTGCCAACCGACAAAGGCTAGCTCCTCTCCTTAACAGGTGGCGAAGCATCAAAACAGAGGAGCAAAACTAAAGATCAAATAACTATGGCAAACAGACCTATCGCCTACACGCTCACAGAGCGCAAGGCAACCCTCGGAAAGATGGCAGGAAAGACTGTACTTCAGGCTCGCCCCACCGGACGCAAACGCGTCGATCATCGCAATTTCTGCGAGGAAGTGGCAAGAGCTACGACGTTCACTGGTGCGGAGGTGGAAGCCGTACTGCGACTCGCTGCCGAAATAGCGAAAAAACATGTGAAGAACGGAGATATTGTAGAGTATGGTGACCTTGGCACACTCACGCCTTCGTTCCAAAGCAAACTTGCCGAGAAAGGCAAGACGGAGTTTAACCCAAACATCCACATTACCAAGCCCGTCGTCCGCCTTTCGTCCTCACGCAAGTATTTCACACTTACAGGTGTAAGCTACGAGCGCGTGGAAGCTCCTGCCAAGAAAGGCTCGACGAAACCAACGCCTAACCCCACACCAAAACCTGATGAAGAGAAGCCTGATGAGCAGATAGGCCTCTAACCAAACAATGGGAGCAATTGCCCACTCTCGGCAGTCGCTCCGCGCACAAATTTACGTTGTTATGAAAATAGACAGCATATTGAGTAAGATACTGCCAATAGAGCATGGCTTTCAGCATATCCTTGACGGAGCTGACGAAATATTTTCCACATACTCAAAAGAGCAATGTTTTGAACTTGCCCTCTCATTATTTGAACATGAAGCCTATCAAGCGAGAATGTTGGCAACGACTATATTAGGCAGATTGGCAACAACGAATGAAGAGGCACTCTGTTTTTTGAAAGAACAAGTCAGCATAGACGAGAATTGGCGTGTACAGGAAATGCTTGCAAAGGCTTTTGATGAGATCTGCAAACACCGAGGATATGAAGCGTCTTTACCTCTCATCAAGGAGTGGATAAATGACACCAATCCTAATGTTATCCGTGCTGTAACCGAAGGGTTGAGGATTTGGACGAGTCGTCCATACTTCAAAGAAAATCCAACAGTGGCTATTGCTCTAATCGCTAAGCACAAGGGACACGAAAGCGAATATCTTCGGAAATCCGTTGGAAATGCTTTAAGGGATATAAGCAAGAAACACGCAGATTTGATACGGCAGGAAGTGCAACAATGGGATTTATCCAATCCTCGAGTTCTGTTCACTTATAAACTTGCTGCAAGGTTGTTAGAGTAAAAATATATCTATGAAACAGAAAGTATTATTTATCATATTGAATGAATACACAGACTGGGAAGGGGCTTTTCTCTCCACGGCTCTTCATGTAGGTGTAATACCGGGTGGTGAAATAAAGTACGAAGTGCATACCGTTGCTCCGACATGGGACGCTGTCCGTTCAATCGGAGGTTTTAGAACGTCGCCCGATTATTCTTTTGAGAATATGCCGAAAGACTATGCTGCATTAGTGCTTATCGGTGGCAACCGTTGGGACTCACCTGAAGCAGAACTTGTTTCGCCTTTGGTACAGGAGACTTTGGATAATGGAAAAATCGTAGGGGCAATATGCAATGGAGCTTCGTTCCTATGTTCACATGGCTTTCTGAACAATGTAAAGCATACAGGCAACGGTCTTGACCAACTCAAAAAATGGGGTGGTGAGAAATATACGAATGAAGCAGGATATGTGGAAGCACAAGCCGTTAGTGACAAGAATATCGTTACGGCAAATGGTGTAGGTCATTTGGAATTTACTCGTGAAATGCTTATACTGCTGAAAGCCAATACCCACGAACAGATTGCCCATTGGTATGATTTCTACAAAAACGGATTCGTGAGACAATAGATAAATTCATATGGAAAAGAATTGGGAGAAGAACTTATCCGTATATATCAAAAGAACGATTAGTCCTGACGGAAGAGACACGTTTGAGTCCACACAAGCATTGAGCGAACGGATGTTTGAGTTTACAAGTGTCAAGAATGGAGATAGATTGTTGGATTTGGGGTGTGGCTGGGGAAAATCCCTGCAACCATTCGTTTCTCATTTTCTATCCGCTCTCGGAATAGATACGAGCCAAGAGAATATTGCACAGGCAAAGGATACTTATAAGCACTATGATAATGTTTCGTTTCAGTGTGGTAGCATTCAAAACTTGGAACTGTCGGCAGAAAGCGTAGATTTAATCATTTCCTCGCTCGTTCTGCATCAAGTGGAATGGAATGAGCAGGCAAGACTGTTTGAAGCCGTGAAGCAGGTACTGAAAGCAGATGGCGAAATGATAATGGCAGATGAAATTATCTTGTTCAATCCGGACGCATCTCCCGAAAAGTTTAATGAAGTCTATCGCTATCTGTTGGAACATACCACCCCGAAAGAAGTGTATGAAAATCATATCAAACCATATCTGCAAGAGGGACATATCTATACTTGGCAGGACATGAAAGAGAATACGTCTCCTGAATATTGGTTCCACTCTATCGAAGATTTGAAAACGACATTGCAGAAAGTCCGTTTGAAACTTGTGGAGGTTCAAGAAATAACCCCGTTTTTCGGTCTGCTCAAAATCAAACATCAATAATATCAAAAGAATGAAACCGAGAAAGATATACGCCTGTTGGATTTATGTAAGTGATTTGCAAAAGTCAAAGCAATTTTATCAGGACATGGGCTTTGAGGTTAAGCTAACAGATGGAGATTGGATAGAGTTTGATTTAGGTGAAACTTCATTCGCTATCTTGAAAAGACCTGCACACAAAGGTGATGTAGTTGCAAGCAAAACAAGACTGATGTTTGAAACTGACGACATAGAACTTGTATATGAAGAATTAAAGAATAGAGGAGTAAAGACAATCGGAGAAATAAGAACAGAGCCTTACGGCAAGTTGCTGACCTTTGAAGACCCCGACGGGCATTGGTTGGAATTTTACCAAAGACCCAAGCCCGTAAAGACGTAGAAAAGAAACAATCTTCGGCTTAGTTCCGCCCCTTCCTCTTGCAACGGGAATGCCAAGAGCATTGCCACCTCCCCCTTGCTCAGGAAACGAGGTTTGCGCTCTACGGCTTCATACTTCGCCCCCTCGAATGGATTAAAGTGGATTGTTCCCTGACTGACGGCTCGGTACATCAATCGGCTCAACCAGCATAAATGTCTGTTTGTCGTTGCAGGGGCATAACCCTCCTTCTTCAAATAGAAACGATAATCATCAAAGAAGTCCATCGTGAGAGCTGTTAGGGGAATATCCACTTCGCTACGACTTCGCACAGAGGCGTTGAGTTGTCTGTCGGAACTTCGATTGTCGCTGTACGTTCCCTCACTCTTGCTTTCTCGTTGGGCTTTGAGTTCTTCTGTACTAAGGGCAAGAAGTGTCGTTGGAGTCCTCCCGATGCCTTGCAGGTAGTTCTTCAGAATTTCGGCACTCACCGCTCCATATTTGTAGAGCAAGGTGTTGTACCCTTGTTCGATTTCATCCCGAATGGTTTGCAGGCGTTGGTTGGTCTTCTTGTCCGTTGTCTCCCCTCGCTTCACGCTCCAATCGTGGGGAGTGGTGCTTTCGCCTGTGGTTATCACCGCGCTCGATCCATCTATGGTAATACGGCAAAGGATTGCTGTTATGCCGTCTGCTTTGATCTTGCTCTTATTGATGTAGAATAGTATTCTGAATGTACTGCGCATAGCTCTTACAAAGTTAAGGTTAGCTCTTCAGTGAAAGAGAGGAATTGCTCAAACTCATCGAAAAGCTTCTTCGGAGTCACATGAGCATATCGCTCGGTCGTTTGGATATTGCTATGCCCCAACATTCGGCTCACCGTCTCAATCGGCACTCCTCGCTCCAAAGTTATCAACGTGGCAAAGGTGTGTCGACCAACGTGTGCCGAAAGGGGAATAGAGATACCAGCTCGAAGTTGTAGGGCTTTGAGTTGGGCGAGGTATACCGAATAAGGAATAGGGGCAAAGAGCGTAGTTCGTTCTTCCGATTGATGTCGCTCCATCAGATGGGCCGCTTCAGATAAGAGTTTCACACGACAAAGCGTATTGGTCTTCTGTCTGCGGAACAGTTCCCCTCCTAAGGAGGCTAAAGTCTAATACCGATATTAGAGAAATCTAATATCGGTATTAGTCGATGCTAATACCGGTATTAGTTGACCGCTTGTAGGAGTGGGGTCTAATCCTCTTGCGCTGAGGGCGTGGTGGGGGTGGTGGATAGGTGGGGTAATTGTAGTATCTTTGTGATCAGTGGTGTGGCATCGTGACCGGCTTCCCGGACGCTGTCGTCCGCCCTGTTTTTTACCCTATTAAGAGCCTTGTATGAGCGAGATAGTAGAACCAGTAAAAAGCGGCGAGGAGAAGTCGCTCAATTTTATACAGCAGATCGTGGAGCGTGACCTCCGGGAGGGACTCCACAACGGACGCATCCAGACGCGATTTCCCCCGGAGCCCAATGGCTACCTCCACATCGGACACGCCAAGGCGGTATGTATGGACTTCGGCATCGCCGAGAAGTATGGCGGGGTCTGCAACATCCGCTTCGACGACACCAACCCCGTCAAGGAGGACCAGGAGTATGTCGATGCGATCCTGCGGGATATCGAGTGGCTCGGCTTCCACTGGGGCAATGTCTATCATGCCAGTGACTACTTCGAGAAGCTCTATGACTTTGCCGTCGATCTGATCAAACGGGGGCTGGCCTATGTCGATGAGCAGACCTCCGAGCAGATCGCAGCGCAGAAGGGGACGCTCACCGAGCCGGGGACAGACAGCCCCTACCGGGATCGTCCCGTGGAGGAGAATCTTCGGCTATTTGAGGAAATGCGCCAGGGCAAGCACGCCGAGGGGTCGATGACCCTCCGGGCGAAGATCGACATGGCGCACCCCAATCTCCTCTTCCGCGACCCGATCATCTACCGCATCATCAAGAAGCCGCACGCTCGCACCGGGACGGACTGGTCGGTCTATCCGATGTACGACTTTGCGCATGGACAGAGTGACTACTTCGAGGGAGTAACCCACTCCATCTGTACGCTCGAGTTTGTCCCCCACCGCCCCCTTTACGACTATTTCATCGACCTCCTCAAGCCTGAGGACAGCGACTACCGCCCTCGCCAGTATGAGTTTAATCGGCTCAATCTCACCCACACGGTGATGAGTAAGCGTAAGCTCCTGGAGCTTGTGCAGCGCGGTCTCGTACACGGCTGGGACGATCCTCGTATGCCCACCCTTGTCGGGATGCGCCGTAGAGGCTACACCCCGCAGAGTATCCGAAACTTCATCGGCGCCATCGGCTACACGAAGTACGACGGTACCATCGAGGAGGAGCACCTGGAGCACTATGTCCGGGAGGATCTGAATAAGGTCGCCACCCGGGCCGCCGTGGTGCTGGATCCGGTGAAGCTGGTGATCACTAATTATCCCGAGGGAGAGACTGAGGAGATGGAGTGCGTCAATAATCCGGAGGATCCGGACGCTGGCACTCACACGCAGACCTTTGGCCGTGAGCTCTGGATCGAGCGCGAGGACTTCATGGAGGATGCACCCAAGAAGTACTTCCGCCTCACGCCCGGGCGAGAGACTCGTCTCCGCTCCGCCTATATCGTCACCTGCACCGGCTGCGAGAAGGACTCCGAGGGACGTATTACCACCGTCTATGCCGAGTATGATCCGGAGAGCAGGACCGGCGGTGCCACCGCCAATCGTAAGGTGAAGGGGACCATCCACTGGGTCTATGCTGCCGGCGCGCAGCCGGTCGAGGTCCGTATGTACGACCACCTCTTCTCCGCCGAGGATCCGATGGCGGAGGAGTACGAGGACATCAGCGAGCTGATCAATCCTCTGAGTGAGACGATCCTTTACCCCTGTTATGCCGAGAAGTTTATCACGGAGGCTCAGCTGGAGGATCACTATCAATTTGTCCGCAAGGGCTACTTTACGAAGGACAAGGACAGCACAGACGAGCTGCCGGTATTCAATCAGACTGTCTCCCTCCGCGACTCGTGGAAGAAGATGGTCAATAACGACAAAGCCAATAAGTAATAGGTCATGCTAATGAGTACGCAACTCCATACCCTGTCCCATCAGAGGCAGATCCTGACTCTCCTATGCCTGCTCCTCGCTCCGCTGACGATGCTCGCCCAGAGCCGTAAGAATGTGGTGGATGAGGTAGCCTGGGTCGTGGGCGATGAGCCGATCCTGCTCTCCGACATTGAGCGACAGAGGATGTACTACGAGAGCATGGGTCAGCCCTTCCAGGGCGATCCCCGCTGCATCATCCCTGAGCAGATGGCGATCTCGAAGCTCTTCCTCAACCAAGCCAAGATCGATAGCATCGAGCCCAATCAGCAGATGATCAATGCCAACGTCAATCAGTGGCTGGAGCAGGTGACCAATCAGCTGGGGAGTAAGGAGAAGCTCGAGGAGTACCTCGGGCAGAAGTACTCTCAGATACGGGAGGACCGCCGTAAGGTGGTGGCTGAGCAGTACACCGTCATGCAGATGCAGCAGAAGATCGTCGGTGAGGTGATGGTGGCTCCGTCGGAGGTCAATCGCTTCTATGAGCAGATCAATAAAGACTCCCTGCCCTTTGTCCCCACGACGGTGGAGGTGCAGATCCTCACCCTTCAGCCCAAGATCTCTATCAAGGAGGTCGATGCAGTGAAGCAGCGACTGGTCGACTTCACAGAGCAGGTCAATAGCGGGAAGTCTGACTTCGAGACCCTGGCTCGCCTTTACTCTAAGGACAATGAGACTGCCCTCAGGGGTGGTGAGATCGGCTTTGTCGGTCGTGCAGAGCTGGAGCCGGAGTTTGCCAACGTCGCCTTTAGCCTCAATGACCCGAAGAAAGTGTCACGCATCGTGGAGACAAAGCGTGGCTACCACATCATCCAGCTGATCGAGAAGCGGGGTGACCTGATCAATGTGCGGCATATCATGCTGAGTCCGGAGGTCAATCAGGAGGAGCTCCTTGCGACGAATAGCCGGATGGACTCCATCGCCGGCATCATCACGAGGGACAGTGTTCCCTTTGCCACCGCTGCACTCTACTACTCCTCGGATGAGGATACACGGCTGAGTAATGGACAGATGGTGAATACCAATCAGCAGAGCTCCCTCTTCGGCACCTCTCGCTTCCAGATGTCTGACCTGCCGCAGGAGATGTCTCCGCTCGTAGCGGAGCTGAGCGAGGGCGAGATCACCAAGCCCTTTACCATGACGGATAAGAATAACCACCTCGTGGTGGCGATCGCCCGCCTCAAGAGCCGCAAGTCCGGGCACCGTGCCAATGTCGTCGACGACTATCAGGTGATCAAGGATATGGTGGAGGGGAAGAAGCGTGAGGAGCTGCTCGATGAGTGGATCCGAGAGAAGCAGAAGACCACCTACGTTAGCATCGCTCCCGCCTATCGTCAGTGTACCTTTCAGTACCCCGGCTGGGTGCTTCGTGAGGGTACGGAGAAGGAGTAAGCTTGTCCCACAACTGCATGAGTAGCCCCCTATGAACGAAGGTGACCCTCGTCATCCCTTTCTCCTAGCTCTGGCACTGACGCTCCTGTCGGTGGCAGGGCTTATGGCTACTCAGGCACGGCCATCGGCTCCGGGGACTGCCGGCTTGATCTCCTCCCTACAGACGGCACCTGCTGACACGACCGGCAAGGAGCGGATCATCATAGAGCATGTGGACCTGTGGCGCTTCGATAAGGAGGTCAATCCCGATGCGCAGATCCTGACGGGGAATGTTGTCTTCAAGCACGACAATGCGCTGATGTACTGCGATAGTGCACTCCTCTACAGGGAGGCCAATCGCTTCGAGGCTTTTGGCAACGTCCACATCCACCAGGCGCAGGATACGGTAGATATCTACTGCAACTACCTGGACTACGACGGCTACACGAGGCTGGCACGACTCCGAGAGCTGGTACAGATGGAGCAGGGAGAGAATACCCTCCTCACAGATAGCCTGGACTACGATCGTATGTCGGGGATCGCCTACTACTTTGACTACGGCTCGGTGGCCGACAGCCTCAATGTGCTCTCGAGCGTCTATGCGGAGTACTCCACGGTGGACAAGACAGCGGTCTTCTATAACGACGTCGTGCTGCAGAATGACAACTTCACCCTCTACTCCGATACGCTGCACTACGACACCAACACCAAGATCGCTACCATCCTCGGTCCCACAACGATCGAGGGCGACAGCGGTATCATCTACGCTACTCGCGGGACCTACCGGACGGAGGAGGACGTGGCGACGCTCCTTGACCGGGCTGAGATCGTCTCCGGTAGCCGATGGATGACGGGTGACTCTCTGATCTACGACCGCCCCGCACACTTTGCCGACCTCTATGGGAGCGTCATCCTCCGGGATACGGCTGAGAGTATGGAGCTGAGGGGCAATCATGTGATGTACAATGACTCCACCGAGTGCGGTGAGGCGATAGACCATGCCTACATCTACGAGTACTCCGACTCCGATCACCTCTTTACCGGTGCGGATCGGATGCAGCTGATCAAGGTCGACTCTGTCAATAATATCGCTAAGGGAGTAGGTAATGTCCGCACCTGGCGTAGAGATGCACAGGCTGTGGCTGACTCGATGATCTACCTCACTCAGGACTCAGTGATGAAGATGTATGGTCGCCCCTTCGTCTGGAGCGGTCTCTCTCAGGTCACCGGCGACTCGATCCGCCTTTTTATGAAAAATGGTTCCGTTGAGCGAGCCCTGATCGGGGAGAATGCCTACATGTCGCAGCATCTGCGGAATAAGTACTACAATCAGATGCGTGGCCGCGAGGTGGAGGCCTACTTCCACGAGGGCGAGATGGACTCCGTATGGACGCGAGGCAATGCGGAGACGATCTACTTCAGTGAGAATAAGGACTCCATCCAGACCGAGCAGACACACACTCAGAGCAGCGAGATACTGACGCAGCTGGAGAATCGCGAGGTGGTGCGGATCTTACTCCTTGGTCAGACGAAGGGGCGAACCAAACCGATCTTCCTCGTCGAGGAGACCGATCTGGTCTATCCCGACTTCGTCTGGTTCCCCGAGGGGCGTCCGGTCGACTCGCTGGATATCTTCCGTCGTACCCCGACGCCGGGCGAGGGTGGAGGCGACTTGGTGCCGCGCCCACCGACGACCGGTCTCCTACAGGACCTCCCGACGCCAAAGGAGGAGCAGCCACGGCAAGCGATTCAGTCGACTCTCCCCTCTGACTCGCTCGTGACGGCGCTGACCGACTCGATCATCCGGACGATGGCGGACACCACCGGGATCTCCATCGACTCGATCAGGAGTCATGTGATGGACTCTCTTGCAGTCTCACTGCCACAGGCGGGTCGTGAGATCCTGCAGGATGCAGCCGACAGCACACTCAGAGCCACCTCAGGGCAGCGGCTCACTGAGTTCCTCGACGGGCGACAGCGCCCCACCGAGGTGACCGACTCCCTCCGTCGCGTTGGTGCCGCACAGCTCGACTCCCTCGGACTGAAGCCTAAGGCTGTGACCGACCAGGCAGAGACCACGGTTCGTCAGGCGATCACGGGGCTCAAGAAGGAGCAGCACGCCACGATCCGCAAGGAGGACGAAACGATACAACCTAAGAAAAAGTGACTAGTACTATGGGATGGGGAAGCTTTTATAAGTCCAAGAAGCCAAGAGAATTTAGGTACACCTACCTCACCTTTGATCCAAAGAAGAAGGAGCTGGAGCGCAAGATCCGTCTCTCCAAGCATAGGGTCGATCCGGAAGCGAATCCCCTCACGGAGGAGGACTTAAAGGAGAATCTCAAGGGGCACTTCCGCCGCAACTCCGAGCGACTTGCCAAGTATGGCGACCCGGAGGACTTCTCCGAGAGCATCGGTAAGAAGAATAGGCAGCTCGTCTTCGTACTCGCTATTCTCTTTGCCTTCAGCTACTGGATCTTCGAGAGCTTAGGCATCACCACCTGGGCTGACTTCGCACGCCTTTTCATCTTCTGGTAAGCGATCGCGTGGACAGCAGAGTACATCTATTACCGGATAATATTGCCAATCAGATCGCTGCCGGTGAGGTGATCCAGCGACCTGCTTCTGTCGTCAAGGAGCTGGTCGAGAATGCCATCGATGCCGGTGCGACCGACATCCAGGTTATCATCAAGGATGCCGGCAAGACACTGATCCAGATCATCGACAACGGCTCCGGTATGGGAGCCGTCGATGCCCGGATGGCCTTTGAGCGACATGCGACGAGCAAGATCCGCGAGGCGGCTGACCTCTTCTCCATCGTCACCATGGGCTTCCGAGGCGAGGCGCTCCCCTCTATCGCTGCGGTGGCGCATGTGACTCTGCAGACCCGCATGGAGGATGCGGAGCAGGGGACGAAGCTCGAGATAGAGGGCTCCAAGGTGATCTCCCAGGAGCCGGTCGCCTGCCCCGTGGGGTGCAACTTCCAGATCCGGAATCTCTTCTTCAACGTCCCGGCGAGGCGTAAGTTCCTCAAGGCGGACACGACCGAATTTGCCCACATTCTCACCGAGCTTCAGAATATTGCAGCCGTGCGGCACCGGGTTGCCTTTACCCTAGTCCACAACGGCAATATCCAGCTCCAGATCTCGGCAGCACCGCAGAAGCAGCGGCTCCTCGACCTCTTTGGCAGCCGACTTACCAAGCACCTTCTCCCGCTCCATATCGAGACGCCCCTTGTGACCATCGAGGGCTTTGTCACGGAGACGAAGTACACCCGCAAGCGAGGAGCCTGTCAGTACTTCTTCGTCAACGATCGCTACATGCGGCACCCCTTCTTCCACCGTATGGTGCTCAATGCCTACGGCGAGATGATACCGAAGGGGGAGAAGCCGGAGTACTTCCTCTTCCTCTCCTGCGACCCCGGCTCCATAGATGTCAATATCTCGCCCACGAAGACGGAGATCAAGTTTGAGGCTGAGAATGACATCGGCACCATCCTCTTCTCTGCCATCCGTGAGGTGCTGATGAAGGGGGCGGCCATGCCTACGCTCGACTTCGACGAGGATCGTATGGAGATCCCCATCGCTGACAGCAGCCGGCGAAATGCTCCCGAGCCGCCCACGTCGGGCAATTTCTTAGAGGTGGGGAGCCGGCTCAATGACAATGATGAACTGATGCTGACTCCCAAGATCGGCGATACCTTCCCTGCCGTGGGAGGTGAGACCGCCATGCCGGATATTGCGGACTGGGACAGCTTCTATGAGGACTTCCAGAAGCGGCGTGAGGAGATGCCGAAACAGGTCCCGCTGTCGGATAGCGAGGATCCGGTGACGACGCTGACCTCCTCGCTCACCGGCGAGAGCTCCGAGATGAAATCAGGGTATGATGTGCCGCCGCTGGTCTATGGCGACTATGGCGTCGCTCTCCAGCCCGAGGGAATTGCCGTGGTCAGTCTCTCCCGGGCGCGGGAGAGGGTCCTCTACGAGCAGTATATGACCTCCTTTAGAAGCGGGCATGTGGTCTCGTCTCGCCTGCTATTCCCGGCACTCCTCGAGCTCTCTCACGAGGATGCCTCGCTGCTGCGAGAGTACCGGCAGGATCTGACAGAGATCGGATTTGACATCTCCGATATGGGGCAAAATGCGATCGGCATCAACGCCGTCCCCGATGGTCTACCCGCCGGAGGAGAGGAGGAGATCCTCCATGACCTCCTGCGAGAGTGTGAGCAGACCGGCCGTTCCAGCCGGGAGGTCTTGTCCAATAGACTTGTCCGAACCATTACCACCGCTCGTCTACGCTCCCTTCCCCGGCAGATGACCCCGGCTCAGGCGAAGCAACTCCTGGTGCAGCTCTTTGCGCTACCGGAGTATCGGGTCACCCCCTCCGGTCGGCAGATCCTCTTCTTCCTCTCCCCTCGAGAGCTCGCCAAGCACCTCCCCTGATACAAAAAAAGGGGGTGTGCCGGATTATTTCCGACACACCCCCTTTCTGAGTCTGGGCACTCGATCACAGATCGAATGTCACACTTAGATGCTTATCGCTCCTGATGTATGTATTGCTTACCTCGTAGGACACTGTGGACTGACCAGCCCTAGCAGTCAGTATCTGTGAGGATCGTGGATAGAGCACGACCCTCTTAGTGCCGTCACCGGACTGGAGATCAAGCTCGAAGTAGAGGTCGCTATTGTTGCTTATCGTGTAGTAATTGGTTTCCGCTTTCTTCCCCGAGACGCTGTGGTATGGTCTGCTGATAGAGACGCATGCATTAAAGAGTGCCCTTACGTTCTCTTCCCTTCCAGCCAGCAGCTTGCTTGCCCATGCAATCGTACGACCAGACTCCAGAGCCTCTCTAATGCCATCGGCTGATCGATCCTTTGCGAGCACGAGTGTCATCGTGCGATGAATGTACCCTCTCGTGCGATCGTAGTCATGCCGTACGAGATTATGAATGTCTGATGTTCCCATCACGGTCAGGTTGTGATCAACGCACCAGTCAAGGGCACGCTTATGGAAGCCAAAACCATTGATCACCTCGATTCCCCTCAGGGCTCCCTCACGGTAGATCTGGTCGATAAAAGGGAGCCAGGTGTAAGAGCCCTCGATATTTGGCTTCCAACCGGGGTGGTTCCAGAATATGAAGGCTCCCTGCTCCTTAGCTGCCATGATGCTCTCTAAGTCTTGCTTGCTGCTCTTGTCCTCGCTAAAGAATGAGTTGTCAGTAGTAAAGATAGCGTTGAAGTGACCGGGAGGGGTGTCTCGGGTGATCTCTGACCCTCTGATGAGGATGAGATCCTTGCGCAGAGCATCCTCCTGGGCGATGTCGTGAGCACGATTGTGTCCAGTAGAGACATCGTTATGGTGTGGGTGGTACTCGATATGGTCTGTAATGGCCAGAGCATCTAGTCCCTCCTCCCATGCCTCTTGGGTCCTGATCGTGGGCCATACCAGCCCGTCTGAGAAGATGGTGTGCATGTGGAAGTCGCACTTAAGGACCGTATACTCCCCCACAGCTGGGATCATGATCTGCTCCCTCATCGCCGGGCGTCTCTGCTCCTGTAGATAGAGCATACCGTCGCCCTCTACGTTCTGAGCCCGGACATACAAGGAACTGCACATCAGTAGGGCTACAAATAGTGATTTGGTCTTCATGTTGTTTCTTTGGATTATATGTAACACTTATATTATTTATTCCCACCCGGGATTTTGCTTGAGGTTGGGGTTGAGTACCAGATCCTCCTCCGAGATGGGATGGAGGTATTTCTTTTCGCTAAATACTCTCTTCTCCTCATTTCGCCATAGGACGTGTCCCTTGTCCCCCTCCGATAGGACGGCAGAGGTGCCATCAATGACGTAGTAGATAACGCCAGGAGTCTTCTTGGTCGGAGCTTTCCTGACGAAGGAAACATCAGGGGTACCATTGCCATCCAGATCCATAGGAGTATCTATGGCGGGGACGTAGATACCCTTCCACGGCATCTCCAGCAGATCTCCCTTGTGCCATCTGAGGAGATCTCTATATCTCAGTCCCTCGTAGCATAGCTCGATGCCTCTCTCTCGTCTGATCTCAAGTAGATACTTGTCGCTGATCTCGGGGAAGTACACCTCCTGCATATATGGGTCGGCCGAGTCGGGGATTTTTGTACTCACACCAGCACGCTCTCGCAGCGGTGCTATCGTAAGCTCCCAGGTAGACTGATCAAACTTCCCAAGCTCAGCCATTGCCTCAGCATAGTTGAGTAGGATCTCTCCATAGCGAAGAAGGGTGACGGAATTGTAGGACTCTCCCACTCCATCTAATCTCTTATCATCAAGGCTGAACTTGAGGATATGATATCCGGTAAATGTATAGCCAAAGTTAGGAGGTGCCGGCGTCCCATCACTTCTCTTGTAGCCCAATGACCTGATCGTCTGAGATAGCCTTGGGTCTCGATCCTTCATCTCGTCCACAAATAGTATCCGATCGTAATCGGGACGATCGGTAAATCTAGTGCCGTCCTTCATCAGATAGGTATTGACGAATTGCTTGTTGAGTCCCCATCTCGCTCCGTATGTGGCGCTATTGTACTTCCACGTGATATTATGCCATCTCCTCAGGGCGTTGTTGTACTCTACTGCAAAGAGGATTTCCTCTGAGACCGGCTTCTCACTTATAAAGAGCGTACGATAGTCGGTGTCAGGATGCCCCGTAGAGTAGAGACGATACTTACCAGTGTCCATGACTTGCTTCGCAGCTCTAGCTGCCTCCTCCAAGAAATGCTCAGATGACTCCTCTAGACCGAGCTCGTGGTGGTACTTTCTGTACGTTCCCTCGAAGAGACAAATTCTGGACTTTAGTCCCAGTGCTACTTGCTTGGTAATGGTCGTTGCGCTCTCGTCTTTGACGTCATGGAGATTAGCAACTGCGTAGTCGAGGTCTGCCATTATCGAGTCTATAACCAATGCCCTCGGGTCACGCGGACGCATCAGCTGATCCTCGTCATCAGGGTCAATAGGCTCACTGTACCATGGTACATCTCCGTAGGTAACAACCTTGTCGAAGTATTCCTTGGCCCTGAAGAGCCTAGCTACTCCTATATAGTGGCGCTTATGTGTTTCTTCAACTGGTGATGAGGAGGCTTTAGCAATGAAGTAATTAAGATTACGTATGTTGCTCCAGTTCCATTTGCCCTCGTTCACCGAGCTATAGGCTCCGGCAATAAAAGTCGGGGAGCTGTTTTTTGAGGTAAAGTCTCCCATCTCGTCTCTATTAACTACGGTCAGCCCTCCCGGAAGCATTGTCTGGTAGAATGAGTTAGTGTACAGCTCCAGGTCTGTTTCCGACTTGAAGAAATCTCCTGGTGACAACTTATTCACGGGGGATAAATCCAAAAAGTCGGTACATGATATAAGGCATATCAGGGTAGTTAGGACACCGAATACTTGCTTTATATTTTTCATGATAGGGTGCTTAATAGGTGATTTGTAGACCGAGAGTCCAGGATTTTAGCATCGGGTATGCGTAGCCCTGACCCTGTCCATTGGTAAGTTCTTTCTTTGGGTTTTCAATCACTTCGGGATCGAAGTTTGGAGCGTGCTTGAAGAGATTAGAGTACGTCAATACGTTCTGACCAGTCAGATAGAGCTGGGCTTTTGTGAGCTTGAGCTTGCTTAGGACTGAGGGGGCGAGGTTATATGTAAGGGTGATATTCTTCAGTCTGATGTAGCTTGCATCCTGCAGATATCGAGTCTGCGGCGCCCCTAATGATCTCTTAGTCCCTAAGGCAGTGTATCCTCTAAATCGAGGGAAGTACGCATCAGGCTTTTCCTCAGTCCAGTGGTTATTGATAAGGTAGGTGGGCTGGTAGCCATAGGGCCTATTGTATGGGCCGTAGAATAGTCCCGCCTCTGGTGAGAAATACCAATCTCTCTTCCCTACACCTTGGAAGAAAAGTGAGAGTCCGACATTCGACCAATTTGCGGACAGATTGAGTCCGAATTGGTATCGAGGGGAGTTGTTACCGATGATCCTCCTATCTCCGGGATTGGAGACAGTATTGGAGCCTTGATTGATGACGTGATCATTATTCAGGTCGGCAAATTTCAGATCTCCGGGTAGCCAGACCCTGTTGTTGGAGTTTTGAAGATAGCTCTGGTCTGCGTGTGCTTTGATGTCATCCTCATCCTTGAAAAATCCCAAGGTCTCGTAGCCCCATATCTCGCCTATGACCTCGCCTTTATAATGTTTCCCCAGTATCATCTCATCATTGTTGAAGCGTGTAATCTTGGAAGTGCTGTCCCACAATGATGCTCTGATGCTCCAGAAGAAGTCCTTCCCGCCGAGATCAAACTGGTCTTTCCAAGAGATGGTTGCCTCCCAGCCGGTCGTCGACATATCTGCATAATTGCCAAAGGGGACTTTATTCCCAAAAACACTTGGTAAAGGCTTGCTCTCTGTAAACATATCCTTTGTCTGTCGGTCGTACCAGTCCAGAATTATCTCTAACCGATTGTTGAAAAGGTTGGCATCCAGACCGAAGTCGAGCGTATTGGCAGTCTCCCAGGTAAGTCCATCCGGTATGACATTAGGCATAGAGGTGTAGGTCTTCTTGACGCCATTGAGAAGCACAGAGGTCTGACCAACTCCCATTGTCTCCAAAAATCTATAAGGAGGGACGTTCCCATTTCCAAGGGAGCCGTACGAGGCTCGTATCTTGAGGTTGTCGAGCCAGCCGTGAGTCGCGGACATAAAGGACTCGTCGCTGATCCTCCAGCCCACAGAGAGTGAGGGGAAAAATCCGAAGCGCTGGCTCTTAGGAAACTTTGATGATCCGTCATACCTGCCATTGGTCTCGATCAAATAACGCCCTTGGTAGTCATAGGACAGTCTGTAAAATAGTCCCATAAAGGCCCAGTCGCTGCCTCCACCTCCGATACTGTAATTGAGTCCATCCATCAGATCATAGTCAGGCAATTGCTCTGATAGGAGTCCATCTCTGGACGTGCTAAGTCGACGTGATGATTGCTTCTCGATATTGTATCCTAGAAGAGTGGTGAGATGGTGCTTATCCTGGAAGGTATCCTTGTACTGTGCTGTGATGTTCCCTCCGAGATATGATGTTTGGTCATTATATGATCGTAAGAGACTTTTTCCAAATCGTCTGACCTCGCCTGGACGTACACTATAGTCGATGTAATTATTTGATCGACTCTCCTTCCTAAACGACTTGGAGAATGTGAAGTCCGCCTTGACCATTAATCTATTGTCCAGCGCATATCCGGTAAGGCTGCTGATGGACTTAGTAGAGTCGTAGTCTGTGAGGGACTTGTTCTTCTGCTCTATAAATGCGGCCACCCCATTATATACCGCTGAGTGAGTATAGGTACCATCGGGATTACGTAGCACCGCAATTGGATAGCCCTGATGCTCAAATTGTCTCCAGATATTTCCGTCACCATCTGATAGCATTGGGTACTTGTATGAGTATTTATTGTACTCCACATTCTCTTCAAATGTTAGCCAGGGGGTGATCTTTACTGAGCCCTTGAGCCTGAGGTTGTACTTGTGAAATTTGTCAGCGTTGTAATTAAAGATACCATCTTGGAAGTAGTATCTGGCAGAAGCATACATACGCACTCGGTCTGACCCTCCGCTGACAGATGCCGCTTGCTCAGTCGCAAAGGACTGGCTCTTATAGATCGTCTTGTACCAGTCTGTATCTCCGAAGTACCAGTATCGACCCTTGCTCTCGTTATAGATAGCCTCTGGTGCTCCAGGGTTATTGTCCTGCGCCTTCAGCTCATCAAGATACTCTGCGGAGAATGGATAGATGTTATTGACTGAAATAGGAAACGACTTATAGTCGTACCAGGCGTTAAAGGCGTCTGAGAAGTTTTTTGCCCATGAGTAACCGTCGGTATTGAGCTTCGGAACGACTGTCGGTTGGTTGATAGAGTAGTTGCTTGAGACATTTACGTGGATCTTCCCCTCGCTTGCTTGCTTTGTCGTGATGAGGACTACTCCAAAGGCAGCTCGGGATCCGTAGATGGCTGATGAGGCTGCGTCCTTGAGTACAGATATGCTCTCGATGTCATTTGGATTGATCATCGATGGATCTCCCTCCACCCCATCGATGAGTACGAGAGCTGATCCGCCGGCTCCGATGGAGGTCCGACCCCTGACGTTGAAGGAGACGGATCGAGTGGGACTGCCATCTGGCATGGAGATATTCAGATTTGGGACCATTCCTTGTAGACCTCTTGAGAGATTGGGAAGGGGTCTGTTCTCCAGCACATCGCCACCGACCTGACTTACAGCACCGGTGAGATTGACTTTCTTCTGACTTCCATAGCCGACTACTACCAGCTCGTCAAGTAGATCTGTGCTCTCCCTAAGTGTGATGTCTTGTGGAGATGTCCCATCCCATACGATTGTGACTTCGTCAAATCCTACATAAGAGAACCTAATCACTTGCCCGACCTGAAGCTTGATCGTATACCCGCCATCAGCACTCGTGACCGTGCCTTCTTTAGTTCCTTGGACTACAACCTTCACGCCTGGAAGAGGATCACCCATGGAGTCTCTGACTACTCCTCTGAGTGAATCCTTCTCCTCTGCGTGGGAAAGCATTGCGGAGGAGCTGAGGACAGTCATTAACAGTCCTGATAGCAGCATCTTGAGGATCTGTCTGATTCTATAACCCATTGTTTTTAAAATAAATTACCAAGTGTGAATGTGTAATTATTTTCCTTTTATTGCGCTGCAAAAGTATATTTATTATGTTTCTTCAGGGTTTGCATGGTGTTAAAGTTGTGTGACTAAGTTAGTAGCAGTATGAGCAGATCACCTAAAAGGTTGAGATTGTTATCGGAGTGGTCTAGACGCCTAATATGAGCGTCCGAAGACCAGTCCGTTATGATGTCCTGGGAGTCATTGACCTCGTTACCGGCTTCCTCTATTTCATAAATGAGCCGGGACTCAGCGTATATGCAAACGCTGAGTCCCGGCTCTCTTGAGAGAGTGCTAAAGAGCTATTGACGTAGTATCCAGTCTATGCGGAGGTCGGAGAGGCGGCCGCTGAAGCGCCCTGTTCGCTCCAGAGGGAAGACGAGCGTCTGTACCCAGTAGCGAGGTCCCTTCAGCTCACGATCCTCAGGATGGACAATGATGCCGAGTGTCTCTTGTAGCTGACCATTGATGTAGAGCCGGGTCTCCCGATTAGTCCCCTCGATTGTCACCGCTGTCTCTCGACCCTCCGGCAGGCGGTAGTCCCAGTGATATCGGTAGCCGTCCCGCTCGAAGCCCAGCATCCCTTCCTCAGGAGTGGATAGATAGACGATGGCATTCTTCGAGGCAAAGAGGACTGTACCACGGGGATTCTCCCCCGGTGTGATGCGAAAGGAGACTCGGTAGTCGTACCCGATCTCCTCGATCGGTAGTCCGAGAGGGCTGTCTGCCTTAGGCGATGAGACGAAGTAGGAGTGCTTACCCTTCTCCGGTCTCGCAAGAAGGTTCACTCCCGGTGCCTCGGATAGACTTCGACGCTTTTGGTCAAAGGTCTCGTAGGACACCGTCCCGCTCTTTCCCTGCCAATTCTTAGCGGCAATCGTCTGCATGGCGGGGAAGATCCTGTGGTAGACATCCTGCTGACTGATACCGTTTCCGCAGTGATCGTTCCAGACGGCGAACATACCTCCCTTGATCTGCGGATGATGCTCCTCCAGCGTCTCGCTATTCATCGTCGCAGGGGTCCATTCCTTATAGAGCTTCTCGGTATCGAGGTAGTCGTAGTAATAGCCTGCGGCCGGCACGATATAGACCCACCGATCCGGCATGCTCACGACATCGTACCCCAGGTCGATCATCTCTCTTGCGAGCGAGTAGTCCGTGCTCCAGCAGTAGAGCAGGACGTCGTCCACCTTGACTGGAGTCTCGCCACGCGCATGGGGCAGCGAGCCCCAGACAGCTGCTTTCTTTCCGAGAGACTCCACCTTGCGGATATAGCGATCCGTGAAAGCTCTGAATTGCTCCACCACTCTCTGGTCTTTATTGCTGTACTCATCCGTCCCGATATGGATGTAAGGGGAGATAAAGGTGGGATCAGCAGGATCCAGGTACTCCTCCAGGAGATCGTCCAGCACGCGATAGGTGTCGGCACTGAAGAGGTCCATATGGTCTGCGCCGTACTCCTTGCTCCCTATCGATGGCATGTAGTGGGTAAAGGCAAGCGTATGCGCCGGCACATCGATCTCCGGGATGATCGACACCCCGAGCGAAGCTGCCTCCAGCTGAAGTTGCTTGAAGTCGGCCTTGCTGTAGTGCCCGTCCGTTGCTGTGAGCCCCGGGTGGGTCTCACTCTCGAGGCGGAAGGCAGCGTAGGTCTTGTCCCAGTCGTCGCCGTAGAATTTCTTGAAGCCGTTGTCGTTGAGATGAATGTGGAAGGCATTCATCTTGTAGTACGCCATCAGCTTCACGGTCGCACGGAGGAAGTCGAGGGAGAAAAACTTTCGTCCCACATCCAGCATAAAGCCACGTATCGGGTAGTCCGGGTAGTCCTCTATCACGCCGCAGGAGAGCTTCTGCCCCTGCTCAAGCAGCTGGAGGAGCGTCCGCGTCGCCCAGTAGAGTCCCTGACGGGAGTTGCCGGTGAGGGTAATGTGATCCGGTAGGATCTCTATCCGATAGGCTTCGGGACCCTTGTCGGAGAGTAGGGTGGGGCGGATCGCAAGGGAAATGGTTCCCGAGGATCCGGACTTGGCGGTGTCGCTGAGTAGCTCTCGGAGGTCCTGCCTAAGCAAAACAGCGACCTCCGTCGCCTCCTCCCCCTCGGGGGTGAGACGACAGAGGTTGCTGTAGTGGAAGGATCCCTCCGCCCCGCTCCAGCTCTTGACCTCAGGGATGGTGAAGGGCTTATCGCTCTGCGCGAGCCCCCGCACCGGGCTGAGGAGGATAGAGAGAAGGAGGGGGATTAGGAGTCCATACTTCATTTAGAGTGCTGCGATAGCCTGATCGTAATTGGGCTCGTGGGTGATCTCCTCCACCTGCTCGGTGTAGAGCACCTTTCCCTCCTCATCGAGGACGATGACGCAGCGAGACATCAGCCCCTTCAGTGCGCCGGAGACCAGCAGGCAGCCGTAGTCCTTGCCGAAGTCCGGGCTCTTGAAGGTGGAGAGCGTCACGACGTTCTCCAGACCCTCAGCACCGCAGAAGCGTCCCTGCGCAAAGGGCAGATCAGCGCTGATGCAGAGGACGACGGTATTGTCGAGCGAGGAAGCCTTCTTATTGAAGGTCCTGACGCTCTGAGCGCAGACCCCCGTATCGATCGACGGGAAGATATTCAGCACGACCCGCTTGCCCTTGTAGTCGGACAGCTTTGCATCTGATAGGTCGCCCTTGGTCAGGCAGAAGTCAGGTGCCTTGCTACCTACCTCAGGCAGCTTACCGATCGTCTCTACAGTCTCTCCCGAAAACTTTACTTTAGCCATAGTTTCTTGTGATTGTTGTTATGTGATGTGTGAAAAAATAGATTAGTTTCTTACTCGCTCCTGCGGATCGTCAGTGATCCACCGGCGCTATTGCCCGCATACTCCGGAGCGTAGAAGCTCTGCACTTCGGCAGGACCGTAGCTGAAGTGTCCCGCCACGTTGGCGGTCGCCTCAAGTTCGATCACGTGCTTCCCTCTCGGGAGGTAGTCGATGAAGATGAAGTCGGCCGTCTCTCGTCGGCTGTAGCCGTACCATGTCCGGTCCGACATGCCGTAGCCGTCAAAGTCATAGCCCGGCTCCGCACCTGCCGCCCGGTCATCCCGTATCGTCACGAGGCTCAGGTCCTGCTTCGTCTCCACTAAGTAGCGCACCACCAGCTGCTCACCGGCCACCGCCTCTCGCTCATCCGTCAGTCGGACGAGTGACGACGTACCGTCGACGATACGGCGGGCGTAGACCTCCTTGCCGATCGTCAGCTTCGCACCTGTGGGTGTCGCCTTTGCCGCCGGCTCAGTCACTCGATATCGGATGCCACCGAAGGCAAAGTCTGTCGTCACGCCCTCCCACCGGATCACCGTCTTGGTCTCCGGCTTTGGCAGTCCGAGGACAATGTGTCCCGTCGCCTTATCGAGCGCGGTGGGATGATAGGTCGCCTTTCCGAAGTAGAGCGTTGCATCCGGTGCAAAGCGTGTCGGAGTTACCGTTCGGAGCAGTGGCTCCACCGCATCCAGCGTCAGTGGATTGCTCCACAGCGTCCCTTGCTTGAGGCTCAGCATAAAACGCGTCACCTCCGGCGAGAGTGCCTCGTCCTGCTGATCGCGGTGTAGGAAGAGGGTCAGCGCCAGCAGCTCAGCGTCACTCTCGGTGTAGCTGCTTCGGTCGCGGATGAAGTCACGCACCTCGCTGTACGCCGCCTTGGTGTCAAAGGCACGCGAGTACTCCCCAAAGTTGAGCAGGTACGAGGTCGATGCCGTTCGGTAGCTCTCTCGGGCGCCCTTTACCTGCTTCGCGAGCAGCTTCTTCACCTCTCCGGTGAGGGTGGGATCCTTCCGTCCCAGCTTATGGACCAGAAGTCGATACTCCATCGCTGCCTTGTAGTAGCTCCGCTCCTTGGAGAGCTCGCTCTGCAGGTACTTCAGCGACTGGTCGATCGCATCATCCAGTTTCGCCGACCGGGTGGGGGTAAAGGCAAGATTCTCCAGCACCACATGGGTCAGCCAGGGAGAGGGCTCCGGCAGTAGGGCATCGTAGCGGAAGCCGCCGGTGGGGAAGGTAAAGGCAAGAATCCTCTTCTCCAGTCCTCCAAGCAAGTCGCTCATCCGCTCCTCGCTCAGGAGCAGGTCGTAGAAGTCCGCCAGTGTCCTCGGGTCGGCCTGCCTATTAAAGGAAGACCTCGGCTCCGACTCCTGATCCCGTATCGCAGCCCGCAGTTGGGTGCGAGACATGGAGAGGCTCCGCTTCAGCTCCGGTGTGGAGACGATCAGTGCCCTCAGGCGACTATAGACCGCATACTTCGTGCTAGCCTCGAGGAGAGAGAGCTCCTCTGCAGGTGCCTCTGTGGCGTAGGTATCGGCGAGGGTGGTGAGGAGGAGGTGGATAGGGGAGAAGTAGATCTCCGCCACAGCCTGGCTTCCGCCGAGGTCCGCCTTGGGCAGTGTCAGGCTCACCTGTGACTGCTTATAGGATGAGAAGGGGACCGCCACCGTATACTCTGCCAGATCGCTTCGGAGAGGGATCACCCGCTCCAGCGCATCGGTATAGTTCGCCCCCGCAGCCGTGGCATGCAGTACCAGTGAGTCGCCATCGGCACGCTTTGCCTCCACGACGAAGGGCATCGTCCCGGTCTGATCACCGGCTACCGACAGCTCTGCCTCGGATAGCTGCGACTGACCCTCCGAGACGGTTGCACGGATGGTCTCGGGCGACTGCTCCGCATTCTGCACCCGAGCCAGTCCCTCCAGCCGGTCGCCCCATCTCAGGTAGCGGGGCAAGGACAGCTCCACGGAGAGTGGGGCAAAGACGCGGAAGTCATGATCCTCCAGCAGCTCCTCCTCAAAGTCGGGGGCAAAGGAGTAGACCTTCAGGACATACTCCGTCTGGGTATCGGGCAGCTTAAAGTCCAGCTGTACCCGACCCTCCCTGTCGCTCCTGAGGAGCGCGCTGAAGTATGCGGTCTCGGCAAAGTTTTGCCTCAGCCTCGGTTGCCCGTCTGAGCCGGCACCCTCAGCCACAACAGCCAACTCATCATTGACGACGTTGCTCTGCTTCATCATCGCCCTCGGGGATGAGACCGCACTCTCCATTAGGACAGCGCCATATAGATTGCCACCCAGAGCGTTGTATAATATCGGAGAACCGCCGATCTTGCTCCAGTGCTGCTCATCGCCCGAAGCCTCTGTGAGGGCCTTGTCAAAGACCGCAACAAGTACCGGCACCTCAGAGAGTGGCTTGCCCGAGCGACTCACTACGGTGAAGCGTCGAGAGAATTGCTCTCCCGGCACGAAACGACCCTCTCCCTCCTTCATCTCCAGTCCATCGGTGTGGGTCTTCTCCTTTTCACCCGACTCCTCACTATACTCTGTCAGGTCAATGCGAGCGGTGGTCTCCTCCCCTCTGTTGTAAGCGGAGAGCACCACAGAAAGCATCCCCTCTGTGGGACGGAAGCGATAGAGCTTACCCGGCTCCACAGACAGGAACCGATGCTCACTCTTATTCTTTTCCCGGACCATCAGCAGAGAGAGTGTCCCGCCATGGCTTGAGCCGTAGAGGATCTCTCCCTCCTTCGTCATAGTGGCAAAGAGGGGAACCTCGCCCACGAGCCGGTCATCGGTCGGGCTGTAGAGGTAGAGTGGTTCGCTCTCGTCCCTCACCACCTGACCCCAGTAGTCGGTCGTCTCGATCCTCAGTCGGTAGCTCCCGCTGGGCAGGTTATCCAGGCTCAGCTTCAGCTTCCCCTTCATCGGCAGGTTGATCGGCTCACCGACCTGCTTCCCCTTTGCATCGATCCAAGTGGCTGTGAGCTGGTACCTCGAGAGGTCCCCCAGTCTCATCCGCTGGTAGGGCTGGCTCTCAGTGCTCAGCGTCAGGTCGAGGCGATTGAGTATATCCTTACCTCCCAGCAGTAGGCTGGCCGACAGGGGGAGGTTGGTCGTATCCTTCTCCATCGCCAGAGACTCGTCCGTCACATCCCCTATCGCATCAGCGGCAGAGAGTGTGATCGGGTGATTCCAGTAGTAGCCGCCCGTCGCGGATTTCGTCAGCGGCTCCGTCTCCAGCATAAAGTGTCCATCTGAGCCACTCCGACCCGTCATACGCTTGCCGTCCACATCGTACTGCAGCGTCAGTCGTGCCGCCACGGGGTGACCATTCAGGTCCTCTGTCCGACCGTAGATCCGCATCGGGCGACCGGAGACATAGCCGGTCGGTATGCTGTCGATGGTGAGCGACAGGTGCATCAGCTTATACTCCTCTACCTGTAGAGACTCATCGCCATAGGCGGTGCTGAGAGAGAAGCCTGATAGATGCTCGTCCTTGGGGAGGGTAAAAGAGGCCTCAGCCACCCCGCGATCGTCGGTGGTGATCGTCTGTGTCTCCAGCACTTCCTCTACCCCGTCGCGGTATGCGACCAGCTTCACCTGCTGAAGTGTGTTTGGTTCGGCCTTCACCACCTCCCCCTTGCGGGTCACGGTGACAATGCCTACCTTCACCGTCTGCCCCCTCTTGTAGATCGGTCTATCGGTGTAGAAGTGGGTCTCTGCCTGTTTCTTCGGATTAGCTGTCCCGGCAGACCACTTTTGCTCCCCATAAATGACGAAGAACCGCTCCTCAAGCATTCGGGGATCTTTGGCACTGACAAAGAGGTATCCCCCTCTCGGCGGAGTCTGACGAACCACTACCTCGCCCCCTTCGCCTGTGTAGAGGGTAGCGATGGGGCGTTTGCGCTCATCACCGCGGAAGACCTTTACCTCCACGCCGGAGACCGGGCTGCCGTCCTGTCGGTCCATGGCATAGATCGTCCGGTCATACTGCCGCACGTCGATCTGATCCAGCAGAGCATTTCCCTGACGAACCACCCCCTCGCGCTCGTTGTAGAGTGCCAGCCTATAGTACCCCACTCTCGGCAGGCGGAGGGACACCTTGTCGCTGATCCAGCGCACCTTCCCCGCCGGAGCTGTGTACGAGGCAAGCTTCTTCGCACGACCCTTGCGGATCTGTTGCTCCACCTTACGGCCACCGGTGATGAGGTAGAGGTCGAGCGCCTGTCGCGTCGGACCCTCTATCTCGACGGTCGCCTCCCCCGTGTGGAGGTCGATGTAGGTCAGGTCTCCGATCGATGGTCTGTGCCCAAAGAGCTGCTTGCCCATCTCCCTCAGTCGCTTCTCGTACGGATTGCCCGCCAGGGATGGCTCTATTCTGAGATACTCGGCGTAGAGCTTACCCTCCTCTCGGAGCCACTCCTCGGTCTTATGCTCCGACTTCAGAGGCTCGAGCAGGCGTGAACTGCGCTCCCGGAGGTCCAGCAAGCGAACCACCGGCTGCTCCGGACGACCGGAAAAGCGCTCAATATATGCCGGGTAGATATTCTCCTCTGATCGCTTTCCCTCCCACTCCAGCATGGAGAGCGCCTGGTCGCTGTAGCCCACCCGTAGGGCTTGGTCCAGCTCCCGGAGATGAAGCTCCCGGAGGGCGTCAAAGCCCTTGTCCGCCAGCTGCTCCATCAGCTCAGCGAGGAGGGAGTACCCATTGCCCTCGGAGGGCACACCCAGCCGCCAGCGGCGGACCTGCCATTGATAGCGAAGTCCGCTCAGGTCGGTGGTGGCGCGCCACAGCTCCCGACGCTCCAGCTCTCGAGAGATCATCCGGACCAGCTCCCTCTCGGTCCGCTCCTTACTCCAGAGGAGTGTGTCGGGCGACTCATCTGAGGTGTCGTACTCCTCGATGGTGCGACCGGCATTGGCTGCCAGCCGACTCAGGTTATCAAGGAGAGAGAGCATCTCCTCCTCGGGGATCTGTTGCTCGTCTGCCATAGCTTGCTTATCGATGGACCTGTGACCCGCGATACCGGTCGCGGAGATCACCCCAGCCCCTATGAGAAGGGTGGGAAGCAGAAGTGCTGCCATCCGGGTCCGAATGATCTTATGTATCCTGTTATTCTTCATAATAAAGAGTGCTTTATCTGTCTCACTTCCTCCCTCGCCTGTGCCACCATGGCGGGTGTCGCTCCAGCCTCGGTTGCTCGGCGGAGATCCTCCTCCGCCTCCTTCTCCTCCCCATAGAGCAGCCAGATCTCCGCCCTCAGGAGATACTCCTCGGCATCGACACGATCGCCACTACGGCGGATGATCTCCCGCACATCGGCAAGTGCGTCCGACTTGCGCCCCTGACGCATCAGGAGCCGAGCCCTCGCTCGGTAGGCCGGTGCCATCGCCGGCTGCTGCTCGATAAGGTAGCTCAGCAGCTTCTCCGCCTCCATGAGACGCCCCTGCTTCTCGTACACCTCCGCCATCTTCACACGCGGAAGGTAGGCATCAGCATTGTGAGCAAGGATCTTCCTCAGGTCTCCCTCGGCGGCACTCCAGAGCCCCATCTCCTCGTAAGCGAGGACTCGCTTGTACCGGTAGATCTCACTATTAGGAAACTTTGACACCAGTTCGTCATAGTCCGCCAGCGCTGTCTCCACACGCCCGATTCCCATGAGCAGGTCTGCCCGACGCTCCCGTAGCTCCGGGATCGCCGGCTGACGGCTCACCGCTTGCGAGAGGAGATCCACCGCCTCGGTAGAGTCGCCCCGCGCCACCACCAGCTCGGCTAGGTTGCCGAGGAGGAGGAAGTTTCCCTCCGCCTCCGGACTCAGCTCCAGAGCCTGCCGAAGCATCAGCTCAGCGCTGTCCGGTCTCCCCGCCTCGTAGTAGTCGAAGTAGCGCTCCACGCAGTCGGCATACGCCGTCTCTCTCTCCTTGTCCGACTGGGCGGAGGCAAGGAGCAGGGGTGCGAGGGCTATGATGAGAGCAACCAGGGGTCTCGTTAGAGCATTCATCGGTGTACTTCTTCCATACTATTGGTTAAGAAAGGTACCCAATTTCCCCCACCTGACCAATCCTAATTGTTAATGAAAGTGGTGAAAGCGATGTCGAAGACTATACAGATAGAATAAGTCTATCGGAAAGAAGAGACGACTCGTCCTGCCTCCTCAGTGCAGGGGGAGACTCCGCAGTCTCACCATACTTGGCCGAACCCGGATGACAATGGCGGATGTCCGTAGGACGCGAACAGAACCGTATACGAGTCGTCTCAGAAAAGATTCTTGCTGCAAAGATACGACGAACGCAACATCTCACTGTCTCTTATCTGCACTCTCGGTCCATTACGCTCTCATCAGGTCAGCAGAGGGGCAGGTCTGGCAAGTCCTACAGGCTCATACCAAGGCTCACTAATATAGTGTAAGACCGTGCTATTGACCGCTCGAGGAGGAAAGAGTGAGGGCGCACATCGGAATTCCGATATGCGCCCTCACTTCACAGAGGAATGCTGTGTGACGAATGGTTACTTCGTCACATGGCCTGTACCGGTAGGCCAGTAGATGTTTTGATAGAGATAGCTGTTCTCCGCTTTGTTATCTGGGCTACAGAGCTGCATCTCCGCAATGGAGAAGGGGCTCAGATAGTGTCCCTCGTAGAATGTGTAGCCCCCATAGAGATCGTACTTCGTGCGGATCTGATAGGGACGGAGGTACTTAGATACCTCTCTCGAGGAGACCTTGGAGTCCTCACCACCATCGGAGTACTTACCCTCGATCTGGCTCTCACCGGTCTTCTCATCGACATATTTCTTGCTCTTATAGATCTCGTCCCAGAGATTGATGCCCTCGATGTGGTAGTTCTTTACCTGATCCATAGCTCTCCAGCGCTTGAGGTCCTCCATACGGAAGCCCTCGCCTGCCAGCTCGCAGCGACGCTCGCGACGGATCGAGTAGAGGGTAGCATCGATCGGCTGTCCGGCAGAGAATGCCCCCCAGTCGTAGGAGGACCGATTGAGATCGGCCTCGTAGGACATATCTGTGGCAGCGATAGTGGTCTCGATAGGCGCAGTTATGCCGGCGCGCTTGCGGAGAGCATCCCAGTACTTGCGGGCGGTAGCATCGATGGAGTGATTCTTAAGGTACGATGCCTCGATATAATTGAGGTAGGCCTCTTCGACACGGACGTGGATCAGTCCGCAGTCATCGCTGGGGGCGGTACCGATGCCCTTAGCCGGGTCGTAGCTGCAGAACTTCCTCTGGCGGTAACCTGTCACGTCTCTATTCTCCTCGATCGCAATGATCTCAGGTGCGCCAAAGTCCTTCATACCGCCTTTCTTGATGTCATTTACCTTTGACTTCTCATCATACATAAAGAGCTGGAGACGCTCGTCGCGATCAGTCTTGACCATGCTGATCGTCTTGTCCCCCTTGTAGCCTGATGCAGGCGCATAGATGGGAAGTCCGTTGTCCATCAGGAAGGACTCTACGAGACCGCGGGTCCAGCCGGAGTTGAATCCTCGTGCCAGGTAGTGGCTGGTGAAGTGCAGCTTATTAGCAGACTCTCCAAACTCCTCCCAGAAGAGGATCTCAGGATAGACACTCAGATCGGGGCTGGCGTACATATCGTAGTAGGGGTTCCACCCGGAGTAAGCCTTCGGGTCTGTAGGATTCATGATGTGGGTATTCTCCGTCTGGAGAGAGACGGCATCGCCGACCTTCTTGGCGGCGTCCATCGCCTGGGAGAGGAAGAAGTCCACCTCGCCCGTCTGGTCAAAGGTCTTCCCCTTATTCCACTCCTTGTCCTTACCGGGCCAAGTGGCATCCCCGGGGACACGACCGGAGCCTCTGTGGTAGAGCTCAAAGGTTCCCTCGAAGAGAGCCACGCGAGACTTCAGAGCCAGTACAGATCTCTTGGAGAGACGCTGATTGCGGGGCGTCGTCTCGGGAAGCAGCTCGATGGCCTTGTCGAGATCCTTAAGGATATGTCGAGCTACCTCGTTTCGGGGCATACGCTTACTCTCACTGGCGAGATCCTCATCGACATTGAGTACCTTGTCAGCAATAGGGAAGTCTCCAAAGGCGACCAGCTTACCGTAGTAGAGCATACCACGGATGGCATACGCCTCACCGATTGCTTGATTGATATCCTCAGGTCTGCCGGAGATCTTACCTTCCTTATGGCGAGCCTCGTTCTCAGTGATGAACATATTGACATCACGGATCGCTTCGAAACCGATGCCTCCGGTGCTTGGCACTTTCCATCGATCGAGCGTGAACATACCGAGGTTTCCCCCTGTGGCTGCCTGATTGTCCGTGCCGTTGTCCCAAGTGGCCTTTCCACCATTGTATCCTCCCAGTCCGGGGAATACGGTAGAGTAGTAATTGATCGTGAAGCTGGAGAGCTGCTCAGCGGTACTGTAGTAGGTGTCGGGACTGATCTGATCCAGTGGCCCCTTATTGAGAAAGTCGCAAGAAGTGGTCACGGCTCCTATCGCCAAGGCTGCGGTGAGTGCTCTAAGCCCCTGATATATAGTTGTCTTTTTCATGATTTCTTGTTCACTGGGTGTTAGAGATTCAGATTGAGTCCGACTGAGATCGTGCGCGCCAGCGGATAGATCTTACCCGGGCCCCAGTCACCACCGGTTGCCTCGGGGTCAAAGATCTTATTCATCTGAGTGAAGGTGTAGAGATTGTCCCCTGAGAAGTAGATTCTCGCTCTGGAGACGCCCAGCTGACTGGTCCACTCAGCAGGGAGGGTATAGCCGATCTGGAGGTTCTTGATGCGCATATAGGCGGCATTCTGGAGGTATCGGGTCTGGGTATAGAAGTTCTTACCGCCCTGATCGAAGAGTGGACGGGGGTAGAAGGCATCCAGATTAGCTCCAAAGTCCTTGTCTCCCTCCGGACGGAAGAAGTCGAGGTGCTCCTTGAAGCCTGCGGCCTGCCACATACCGTGGTTGGCACCGGTGCTGTAGGGGCTGTTGTCCCAGAAGTCACGCTTGCCGATCCCCTGGAGGAAGATGGAGGCATCGAGACCCTTCCACGCACCGTCGAGAGTGATACCGAAGCGGTAGCGGGGAGAGCTGTTACCGATGATGGAGAGGTCGCCGTGGTCATCCAGCGTTCCGCGACCACCATTGACTTCGCCCTTGTCAAGTTGGTTCCCCTTATCATCTACCCGGTCGACGAGGTTCTTATACATCACGTCGCCGGCCGCCCAGTTGCTACCCCAGGAGGGCTTATTGTCCTTGAGGTGATTGGCCATCTCTTCATCAGTCTTCGCGATGCCTACGGACTGGTAGCCCCAGATCTCGCCCATCTTCTTGCCCTCGTACCAGTCATAGATGTTGCCGGTGGGGTTGTAGTAGCGGGTGACGGTCTGGGTATCGTCCGATAGGACGAGCTTCACGCCATAACGGAAGTCCGCATAGCTGTCACGCCAGCTGATCTCCAGATCCCATCCCTGTGAGCGCATATCGCTATTATTAAGCGGGGGCTGATCTGCACCGAGGATGGAGGGCTTGGAGGGAGCGGGACCGACCATATTCTCCGTCGTGCGGACGAAGTAGTCGAAGTATCCCTGCAGGCGGTTATTGAAGAGCCCGAAGTCCAGTCCGATATTCCACGACTTCACTGTCTCCCATGTCAGATCCGGAGAGACCAGTCCCGGCATGGAGGAGGTGTTCTGCCGCTCTCCGTCGATTAGCCAGCGGGAGTTCTTGGATCCCACCGGCTGGGAGAGGAACCAGGGGTAGAGAGCATCGATGCGGGTGTTGCCGAGCGTACCCCAGGAGCCACGGAGCTTCAGCATGCCGACGTAGTCGTTGAGCGGCTCGAAGAACTCCTCCTGAGCGATATTCCATCCGAGTGAGAAGGAGGGGAAAGTAGCCCAGGTCTTGTCACCGATGAAGCGGGAGGAGCCGTCGCGACGGATGGATGCCTCTACGAGGTAGCGGCCGTCGTAGGCATAATTGACACGAGCAAAAGCACCCATAGTGGACCAGTGGTTGTTACCATATCCGGGATGGGTGTCCTTATGAGTGGCGGTATTGATGGTCGGGACATCGGGGGTGATCAGGTCATCACGCCAGGCAGAGAGGTACTTCCGCTCATTGGCCTCCATATCGAGACCGGCTACCACCTTGAAGTCATGCTTCTCATCGAAGATCTTGGCATACTCGGAGTAGAAGCGCCCATTGAAGTAATTATTCTTGTCGAAGCTCTCGCTCACACGAGACTTCCCGGGAGAGTAGTCTCCACTCCATGCGGCGGCGACAGGATTCTGATCCGGGTCGTAGTAGTAGATCGGGAGTACGTCCCAGTGATTCTGTGCGTTGAGGGTATTGTAGTTACCCTCAGCACGGATGACCCAGCCCTCAAGCGGCATGATCTCGAGCGTCACCTGCTGATTGAGTCGATCGGTCTGCTTGCGATCCAGTCCTCCGTCACGCATCTGCAGGATCTCGGTCCCGAAGGCATAGTGACCGTTGGGGTCATAGACAATGTTTGTTGGCCAGCGACGTGCAATGTTGTGGAAGAAGAGTCCGGTCAGATACGAGGGACGCTCATAGTCCTCGCGGGACCACTTGTTGTTGTAGGTGAGGCGCAGCCACGAGGTGAGGTCGGCAGTGATCTTACCGCTCAGGTTATATCGGCGGAACTCATCCTTACCATGCCTGATCAGTCCACGCTGGTCGAGAATAGCCGAGCTGACGTAGTACTTGATCTTGTCAGATCCACCACTGACAGAGATATTATGCTCCTGTGACGGGACATTCTTCTTGTACATCTCGGCAAACCAGTCTGTATTGGCCCAGCCGTCAGTGTACATTCCCCAGGGCTCATTGGCATTGTAGCCCCTCCAGACAGTCCCCCAAGCCTCTTCTCCTGTCAGAGTGCCGGCCTGGTAACCTTTGATCAGGCGGATCTTATTGTCGTCAAAGGGGAGCTGATCGCCCTTATTGCGCGCTGCGGCATTCCAGTAGCGGGCAAATTCGTACGAGTCCATCATCTCCGGGATCTGCGTCGCGGTGGCAAAGCGGACGTTGCCGTTGTAGCTGATCCGTGCCTTACCCTCCTTACCGCTCTTGGTGGTGACAAGGATCACACCAAAGGCGGCGCGAGACCCGTAGATCGCACTGGCAGAGGCATCCTTCAGGACTGAGATGCTCTCGATGTCATTGGGTGCAAGGGAGTAGATATCACCCTCGGATCCATCGATCAGCACCAGTGGCGCGGACGATGATCCCTTGCCGATGGTACCGGTTCCACGTATGTTGAGAGCCATCCGGCTGTCGAGGGCACCACCGCTGTTGGTGACATTGAAGTTTAGTCCCGGTACGACACCCTGCAGCGCTTGACCGACGTTCTGCACCGGACGTGCCTCCAAGACCTTACTGTCGATCTGCGAGACGGCACCGGTGAGGTTGGCTTTCTTCTGGGTACCGTAGCCGACGACGACGACCTCATCGAGGAGTTCGGAGTCCTCATGGAGGACGATGTCTAAGTGCAGAGTATTATTCTGCCCCCCCCCGTTTTTCAGGGTAATCTCCTGAGTCTTCATGCCGACGAAGGAGACACGAAGCGTCGCATCTGAGGGCACCTCAGGGATGGTGAAGTTGCCGTCCAGGTCAGCGGACGCTCCCTTACCGGGGACGCCGACGACTGCCACGGTGGCGCCGATGACCGGCTCCCCTGTGGTGTCCTTGACGGTACCGGTGACGGTGACCGTCTGGGCCTGGGCAACAGTGGTGAAGAGTAAGACCAGCAGCGAGGCAATGCTTGCCAGCCTTAGTGATCTGATGACATTCATGCTGTTACTTATGATTAAAATATGGTTTGTGGTCAAGAGCTTCGGCGCCTATGTCGGCGTGGTCGTTGCTCATGCGTAACTCTCAAGGAGCAGGGTAGAGGAGTCATGCTATACCTCCTGCTCACGTAGCAAAGATAAGCAATTATTAAATCTTTTGCGATGGTTTCGTGAATCACCGTTAGGACCAGCGTGTCAGAGGGCGCTATCTGGGGTGGTCTCATTTGAGCATTGGGGTGATCATATACCTAGAGGGCTTATCCGAGACTTTTGCATAATACCCCATCTGCGGCGTCACTTTCGAGATTCGGGCTTGGTCATGTG
>OJKZ01000055.1_pt1 | contig 70078 bp, 72 predicted proteins | sample 1596791 | NCBI WGS metagenome assembly OJKZ01 (sample SAMEA3904677, study PRJEB24821) | metagenome | biome: Builtin; feature: hospital; material: surface | place: USA | collected 2013-06-04 | reverse complement strand
TACACTAGATCGCTCGTCGGCAGCGTCAGATGTGTATAAGAGACAGGTCCTGGCCGTGCGGACAACGCGTCGCCCCCAAGCACTCACGGGAGGTCACCGAAACTTGGCGCCACGCCTGATCTGGCACACCAGGAACCAGATCGTCGCGGTCACCGGTCGGGGTGTCCTGTGCCCACTCGGCGACGCGCTTGACGTGTTTGCCCAGCCAGGTCAGATCCTCTTCCTCGATGAGGGTGTCGCTGGGGTCCTCCGCAAGCACCTTGTGCAAACAGACGTAGTTGTTACGGCCCTTTTGGATGGCAAAGGTTGGTCGCTGGGGCAGGAGAGGCTCAAGCGCGTCGGCAAGGCGCGGCAGGTCACGGTCGACCAGTTGGCGCTGCAGCGCGATCGTCGCAGTGGAGACCACAACGGTTGTGTCGTGCATCTGTGCATAACGGAGCGCAGGAACCAGGTACGCCAGGGACTTACCCGTACCAGTGCCTGCCTGAACGGCAAGGTGACGTTCGGAATCCAACGCACGAGTGACCGCGTCGGCCATCTTGACCTGGCCAGGCCGGCGCGAGCCGCCGAGCGACTCGACGGCAGCCGAAAGCAACTCACCTGTGCTGTGCGAAAGCGGTTCGTCTGCCACGGCCTACTCGGTGGGCTCCGGAAACCCGATAAAACGGGTCGGGATGGCAACCTCGCCGCGCGACAGAGCGAGGCCCTCCCAGGGCAGGGTGGTGCGTGCTTCGGCGTGCAGCTTTCGGCTGTCCTCGATGCTTGGCTGGTTGTCCAGGACCTCACCGTCGCGGATCATCGGCACGGTCAGCTCGCGGTAGTCCAGGTTCGGCTTGCGGGGGATTTCGGCGCCCATCGGGTGGATAATCTCGCCCACCGCAACGCCGGAGGAGCGGTACGCGCGAAGCGCAGACTTGCCGCCGCCGTAGGTGACCTTGCCGGAAGAACGCTTGGCCACGGGGTGGCCTTCGACCTCGACGAGCTTGTAGACCAGGCCAGCCGTAGGCGCGCCGGAGCCTGTCACCACAGAGGTGCCGACGCCGAAGCCATCGACTGGGTCGCCGCGCAGACCTGCGATGGCGAACTCATCCAAGTCGGAGGAGACGATGATCTTGGTGTTGAACGCACCTGCCTCGTCGAGTTGCTTGCGCACGCGGCGTGAGACGATGCCGAGATCACCAGAATCGATACGCACCGCGCCGAGTTCGGTGCCAGCAACCTCGAGCGCGTTGTCCACGCCCTTGGTGATGTCAAAGGTATCCACCAGCAGCGTGGTGTCCTTACCTAGGGACTTAATCTGGCCGGCAAAGGCGGCCTTTTCATCGGGCTGGCCGTTCTCGTCGACATGCAGCAGCGTCCACGAGTGGGCGGCAGTACCGGACGCCGGGATGCCGTGGCGTAGCGACGCCTCCATGTTGGAAGTTGCGTCAAAACCCGCGATGTAGGTCGCACGTGCAGCCGAAACGGCAGCCTCTTCGTGGGTACGGCGCGAACCCATCTCGATAATCGGCCGGCCGTCTGCCGCGGAGACCATACGCGACGCGGCGGAGGCAATCGCGGAGTCGGCATTCAGGATGGACAGGATGACAGTTTCCAAGATGACGCACTCGGCGAACGTGCCGCGCACCGTCATGATTGGGGAGTACGGGAAGTACAGATCGCCCTCCCGGTAGCCGTCCACCTGGCCGGAGAAGCGGAAGTTGCGGAGATATTCGCGTGCTGCATCGGAAAGGAAATCGGCGGTTGCGATCTGCTCTTCGGTGAAGCGGAAGCGGGTAATTGCGTCGAGGGCACGCGCGGTACCTGCGACGACGCCGTAGCGGCGCTCGTTGGGCATGCGGCGGCCAAAGACTTCGAAAACACACTCGCGTTCGGCTGTGCCATCTTGGATGGCGGCGTCGAGCATGGTGAGCTCGTACATGTCGGTTAAAAACGCGGTAGAGGGCAGCGGTTGGTTCATGGTGTGCAAGCGTACCCTCCCGTCCCCTCCCGTCCGACGGGGTAAGGTGGTTCACATGTTTGCTTCAGCTCGCAACGCTGCCGAACCGGCGCATATGAGTTCGCCGATGGCGACCCCGGAGCTCGACGAGGCCGTCGATGTCGAGGTGGCCACGAGCGAGAACCTGCCATGGTTGTGCATTGTGTGGGACGACCCGGTGAACCTGATGAGTTATGTCACCTATGTGTTCCAGACGGTGCTGGGCTACGACCGCAAGCGCGCCCAGGAGCTGATGATGCAGGTCCACACTAAGGGCAAGGCTGTGGTCTCTTCTGGCGAGAAGGACAAGGTAGAAACCGACGTGAAGAAACTGCATACCGCCGGTCTGTGGGCGACGATGCAGCAGGCAGGGTAGGGGAGACGAATGCAGCCTTGGCGTAAGAAGAAGGGGTTGATGCGTTCAACCCCGAAGTACACGACCACGTTTGATCCGATGGAGCGTGAGGTCATTGGGGATCTCACGGCGACGGTGTCGGAGGCGTTGATTGCACGTGCGCAGTCGGCTCCGAAGGATGAGTTCGCGGAGATGATGGGGGTTTCCACCGGGCACACGGAGGCGCCACAGGATCCGAAGTTGGCTCGTTTGTTGCCCGACTTTGAGCGTGAGGGCGACGAGGAGTTCGAGGGCGACAACGGTTTGTTGCGCAGCTTGCATGAAAACGACATCATTCGTGCGAAGTTGATCAATCTGCAGGTGGTCAACGAGGCGCTCGGCCCCACTGGTGGCGTTGAGGTCACCATCGAGGAAGAAGACGCGCACAAGTTCATCGCTGCGGTCAACGACATGCGCCTCTACATTGCCGCTGACACTTCGGGTGGCGAGGGCGCTCAGCAGGAGCGCGCGATGCTCGTGGAGTGGCTCGCGTACTGTCAGGATTCTTTGCTCGACGCATTGATGGGCTAGCTCGAGCGCATGCGTATCGACGACCCCTTGGCCCGCATCGGCCACACCTCTCTTACCGACACTGGCGTGACCGCGATCCTTGCACCGCACGAGGCAGGCATGGTCGCGGCAGTGGATGTGCGCGGCGGTGGCCCTGGTACTCGTGAGACTGACTTGCTCGAGCCGCACAATACGGTTGAGCGCGTCCACGCGATCATGCTGTGCGGTGGGTCTGCGTTTGGGCTTGCTGCCGCCGATGGAGCGATGGCCGAGCTGGAACGCCGCGGTTGGGGCTTTCCGGTGTTCGGCGAAGACATGCCGGGCCCCCGGGTGCCGATCGTGCCTGCGGCGGTGATCTTCGACCTTGTCGTCGGCGACCCGGACCACCGGCCCACGGCGGCCGATGGTGCCGCGGCGGTGGCTGCTGCCTTCGACAGCAACGAGAAATCAACCGGCAGCGTCGGGGCTGGCTGCGGAGCGACCGCAGGCGTACTGCGCGGTGGGTTCGGCCGGGCCAGGGTGGAAACGGACGGCTACACAGTTGAGGCGTATGTGGTGGCCAATCCGGTTGGGATGGTCGTCGATAAGCGCACCGGGCTCCTCTACGGCGATGGTGCGAAACCCGCAGTGGACCTGGAGCGGTTTAACGCGCTTGAGCGCCCCACACCGAAACTGAACACCACGATCGGTGTGATTGCCACGGATGCGCCGCTGACTAAAGCCCAACTCAAGCGCGTGGCAATGACCGGACACGACGGCATCGCGCGAGCCATTCGCCCCGCGCACTCGCCACTCGACGGCGACACGTTGTTCGCAGTGTCCACCGCTCAACCTGGTGCGCAGCCGGTCAGCGATGTTGAAGCTTTCGGACGCATCGGAGAAGCCGGCGCCCAAGCAGTGCAGGCTGCAATCGTGGACGCTGTAGTAAACGCAACCGGTGACTTTGGTATCACCGCCTGGCGCGACATCGCACGCGCCTAGCGCAGGCAGCTAAGCTGCACCACGATGAACAATAACAACCACCACACCCCTGAAGGCTGGGGCTACGGACGCACCGAACAGCCCGGCTACGGCAAGCCGTTCCAGCGTCCGTTCTCCCACCCAGAGACCCAACCGCCCGCGTTCGGCGGCATGCCTGCGCCGGGTGTGCCACACAACCCCTATACCAACCAGCGTCAGCCGTACGGCCAGCCGGGCATGGGGTTGCAGGGACAGGGTTACCCGGCGAGCAGGTCGCTCAAACGCAGGCAGCAGCGCAAATCCGGGCTGCGCTTTGCAGGTGGCTTCCTGGCCCTGATTTGGGCTGTGTTTATTCTCCAGCTCTTCTTCCCGTGGCTGCAGGGCTTTGGCATACACCCGCTGGACATCAACGGTCTGCCGATGATTTTCACCTCGCCGCTGCTGCACGCGAATCTGGAACACATCATTTCCAACTCGCTGCCGGGTGCTCTGTTTGCCTACCTCATCGGTTACTCCGGCAAGCGCGTGTTTTGGGAGGTGACAACGTTCGTTCTGCTCATCGGCGGACTCGGCACCTGGGTGTTCGGCGGTATTGGCACGAACCACATTGGCGCGTCCGGCCTGGTGTATGGCTGGTTGGCGTACCTGTTGGTGCGTGGCTTTTTCAACCGCTCGATTGGTCAGATTCTTACCGGCTTAATCCTCGGCTTCTTCTACTCCGGTTTGATTTGGGGTGTGCTGCCGGGCACTGAGGGTGTCAGTTGGCAGGCGCACCTCTTCGGCGCGATCGGTGGCATTGTCGCCGGCATGATCATCACGTCTGACGATCCGCCGGAGCTCGCCGCGAAAAAGCATGCGAAGAAGCAGGCGAAGGCTGCGGAAAAGCAGGCGCGCAGGTGAGTAACCAGGTAAGCAACCAGGTAAGTAACAACGCGCCGATTGGGTTGTTCGACTCCGGTGTCGGCGGGCTGACCGTGGCGCGTGCGGTGATGGATCAGTTGCCGGGCGAATCCTTGATTTATATCGGCGATACCGCCAACAGCCCGTACGGTCCGCAGCCGATCGCGGATGTGCGCGCTCATTCGCAGCGCATTGCCGACGATCTGGTGGAACGTGGCTGCAAGATGCTTGTCATTGCGTGTAACACCGCCACCGCCGCGTTTCTTCATGATGCCCGCGAGCGCTACAGCATCCCTGTCCTCGAAGTGATCCAGCCTGCAGTACGCCGTGCGATGGCGACCACCCGAAACAACAAGATCGGCGTCATTGGCACCGAAGGCACCGTCACCTCTGGTGCGTACCAGGACTTCTTCGCGGTCAACCCGAATGTGGATGTCACCGCTGTTGCCTGCCCTGATTTCGTCCCCCTCGTGGAGCAGGGCGTGACCTCCGGCAAGCATGTGCTCGAGGTCGCCCGCGGCTATGTGGAGCCGCTGCGCGAAGCAGGCGTGGACACGCTTGTGCTCGGCTGTACGCACTATCCGCTGCTCTCCGGCGTGATCCAGCTTGCCGTGGGCGATGATGTCACGCTCGTGTCCTCAGCGGAGGAAACCTCGAAGGATGTGTTGCGCGTGCTCACGGAGAGCGATTTGCTTAGCGACGACACCACCGCCCCAATCCGCATCTTCGAATCCACCGGAGATCCTGGCACATTCGATGAGCTCGCCCGCCGATTCCTCGGCCCTCAGGTGCATGCGGTGGGCAACAGACTGTAAAACTCGCCGTGCGCTTCGGCGATCCAGCGTGAAATTAGGGCGCATTCATGGCACAGTGTTTCCATGAAGTTGACCATCCTCGGGTGCTCCGGAAGCCTTGCCGCGCCGGGGAACCCCGCCTCCTCCTATGTCATTTCGGTGCCGGGTGAAACCGATGTGGTGATGGACTTTGGTCCGGGGGCGCTCGCCGCGATGCAGGAACGGTTCGATCCTGCTGCGGCCCACGTGATCTTCAGCCACCTGCACGCTGATCATTGCTCGGATTTCCCGTCGCTGTTGGTGTGGCGCCGATACCATCCGGAGGCACCTGCGCAGCAGCGCCACCGCCTCATCGGGCCTTCGTATGCGGTTGAGCACTTTGGCCGCATGAGCGCCGATGGTCCGGATGATGTCGACGATTGCACCGACACATTCGAGTTCACCACCTGGCGTACCCGCGAGCCGGAGACGTTGAGCGGTCTGACGGTCACGCCGTTTGAAGTGGTCCACCCGGCCCAGGAGTCGCATGCGCTGCGCGTGGAGGACGCGCACGGCAAGGTGCTGACGTTCTCGGGCGACTCGAGCTACACGCCGTCGCTTATCGACGCCGCCCGTGGCGCCGACCTGTTCCTCTGCGAAGCAGCCTGGGGTGCGTCGTCGGAAGGCAAAGCCGAAGGCATGCACATGTCTGGCAAGGAGGCGGGACGCCTCGCCCGCGAAGCCGGGGTGAAGACGCTGGTGCTGGTGCACATTCAACCGTGGACTGACCCGCACAGTGTGCTTGAGGCAGCCCGTACTGAGTTTGATGGCGAGATTCTGCTGGGGCAGGCCGGCGCCGTCTACGAGGTGTAAGGGTCGGGCCTTACTGCGTTACCCCTTTTAAGGGGTGGAAGGTGACCTAGGGGGTCGGGTGCGCTAAATTAGCCACCACAACGACCGGTTCCGCTAGGCTACATCTTGAGTAGTCAGTCCAGGGCCGGTTTTCAAAATCTTGGGGGTAGGGGATCGTGGTATCCACGAAACCGTTTCAGAACTATGAAGACTTGCTCACGCTATTGGGCGAACGGGGGATGCGAATTGCAGATCTTGCGTCTGCGGAAGAGTCGCTGCGAAACATCGGATATTACCGTTTGAGCGGATACTGGTACCCGTTTAGAGAGCCATTCCCGAATCAACAAAAACTTCACGGATACGAACTCACACGCAAGAAAGAATTCCGTGAGGGAACGAATTTCGACGACATCATTCGACTCATGAGGTTCGATACCCGATTGCGTAAGGCAGCCTTGAGTGCGTTGGAGCCCGTGGAGATTTGGCTCCGTAACGCCATTGCACACGCGATTGGTAGCGTGCACCCGCTGCTTCATCTTCATCTTGACGACCCGTCAATGCTTGACCTGCAGATGCAGCCTCCCATTAAGGAACCGAACCAGGTAGAGCGGTATGCAAAGTGGTTGGACCGCTTTGACGCATCTATTGGTTACTCCAAAGAGGATTTCGTACACCACTACCGGGATCGCAACGAAGATCTTCCAATTTGGGCTGCAGTGCAGACCTTCGAATGGGGAACGCTGCACAATCTGTACGATCTGCTTCCAAAGTGGATGCGCGAGCAGATCGCTGCTGATACCGGGCTCACGTTCAAGGAGCTCGGGTCATGGCAGCGATCGCTGGCTTATTTGCGAAATACGTGTGCACATTACGCGAGGCTGTATAACCGTGTAGACGATGCACCGCTTGTGCCAAGAAAACCAAGTTCCACACTCAGCTGGATTCGGGCGTATCCGGAATCGTTGCGAGACCGGACATTCTTCAAATTGTCCATGTTGCAGTACCTGCACGGTGTGATCGAAGGAGAGCCACATTTCGGGCTCACCAAAGTTGCTCACGAATTCCTGATGGCCAATTTCTCGGGACACGATCTTTCGACGCACTCACACTCGTTGCCCATCCTCACCGCAATGGGGTGCCCTCCGAACGTGATTAATAAATCGCCTTGGGTCTAGTTGGCTTGCAGGGACGCGACGCCCGCCTGCGTTACGCTTGGGGCTATGACTGATTTTTCGCGTTTTGACGGTCGCGCCGTCGACGAGCTTCGCCCTGTCCGTATCACTCGCGGTTTTACTTCGAACCCTGCTGGCAGCGTGCTGGTGGAGTTCGGTAACACCCGCGTGATGTGCACCGCTTCGGTGGAGGAGGGCGTTCCCCGTTTTAAGAAGGATTCCGGCGAAGGCTGGCTGACCGCCGAGTACTCCATGCTTCCTTCCGCGACGCACGAGCGTATGCCGCGTGAATCGATGCGTGGCAAGGTAAAGGGCCGCACGCACGAGATTTCGCGCCTGGTGGGTCGTTCCCTGCGCGCTGCGGTGGATCTTTCTGAACTCGGTGAGAACACCATCCAGCTCGACTGCGACGTGCTCCAGGCCGACGGTGGTACCCGTACCGCGTCGATCACAGGCGCGTACGTCGCACTTGCGGACGCGATCGCTGTGCTCAAGGAGCGCGGCGTGGTGCCGGGTGAGCCGCTGCTGAAGCCGGTAGCGGCGATCTCTGCCGGCATCATCGACGGCCACGTCTGCCTCGACCTGCCGTACGAGGAAGACTCCCGAGCGGAGGTGGACCTCAACGTGGTGATGCAGGAGGGCGGCAACTTTGTCGAGATCCAGGGCACCGGCGAGCACGGCCTGTTCGGCCGCGAGCAGCTCGGCGAGATGCTCGACGTGGCAGCCAAGGGCTGCGAGGAGCTTTTCGCAGCCCAGAAGGCGGCGTTGGGATGGTAAAAGTCCTCGTCGCGTCCCGTAACCCGGGCAAGGTCCGCGAACTCGACCAGGTGCTGCGCGAGCTGGCCATCGAGGGAGTGGAGCTTGTGTCGCTTGATAACGCCCCCGCCTACCCCGACCCTGTCGAGGACGGCCTGTCCTTTGAGGAAAACGCAGTGCTGAAGGCCCGGGCTGGTGCTGCCGCGACTGGTCTTCCGTGCGTCGCTGACGACTCCGGCCTAAGCGTCGAAGCCCTCAACGGCATGCCGGGCATCCTGTCCGCTCGCTGGTCCGGTAACCACGGCGACGACGCTGGTAACAACGCTCTGCTGCTCAAGCAGATGGAGGATATTAACCAGCGCCGCGCAGCGTTTGTGTCCTGCTGCGCGCTTGCCACCCCAGAAGGCGACGTGCACGTCGCGGAGGGACGCTGGGAAGGGGAACTGCTTCGCGAGCCCCGCGGCGACAACGGTTTCGGCTACGACCCGCTCTTCGCGCCGGATGACGCGCCGGGGCGTTCCTCGGCGGAACTGACCTCGGAGGAGAAGAACGCACGGTCCCACAGGGGCAAGGCGTTGCGGGAGTTGGCAAAGCACATCGCAGCGCTGGAGTGACGAAAATCGTTACAGTGGCGGTATGAAGAAAACAATCGCATTCGCAGCAACTGTTCTCGCTTCCAGCGCGCTTCTGACCGCGTGCGGGCAGGACGGTGACTTCGACGGCACCTGGTCGGGCGACGTCACCGCAACCCAGGAGGGGACCGGTGGTGGTCATGCCACCGTGACTATTGACGGTAAGGATTGCTCCTGGGAGCTGACCGAAACCGACGGTGAGACTAACGAAGCGAACTGCCTGCGCGACGATAAAGAGTTCAAGCTGGAAGATCCGCTGACGCACCAGGATCTGGAGTACGACGCTGAGCGTGCTGGCGACACGTTGACGCTGTCGCCACAAAACGATCAAGCGGAGAAGGTCGGCGTCATGGTGCTAACAAAAACCGACGACGAATAAGTTTCGCCGCCGGTTTCATCCCCCGAAGTTCCAGTTCGCCGACGTTAGGCGAGCTGGAACTTTTCTTTAACTTCCTTGCGACGCTTCTCTTCGACGAAGAAGGACATAAACGGCACAACACCGGAGATAGCCGTTGCTACCCAGGTGCCGCCGGACCAGCGAGCCTTTGAGCCGAGGTTCAGCGACGTCATCAAAAACGCGACAAACGCAAAGCCGTGCACGCGCGCAACCCAGGACAGGTAGTCGACGTTCATGTCGAAGCCGTACTGCATGATCATGCGGGCAATCAGCAGAAGCAACAGGACACCGGTGATCCACGCCGCGATGGAGAACCACAGCAATGCCTGCTTGACGCGGCGCTGGCGCTCCGGGTGGATGCGCTCTGGCTGTGCTGCTGGCTGAGTTTGCTCGGTCATGCGTGTTCACCTTTACCTTCCGGGTGGGTTTCGCGGCGCGGTGCCACAAGTTTGTTGTATTCGTCGACGTCGATCTCCGGACGTGCGGGCAGGAAGTCCTCGTCGATTTCCGTGACGGGCTTGTGCTTGCCGTAGCGGGCGAGATCGGCCTCGTACAGGTCATCCATGGTCAGTCCTGCGTTCTCGGCGTCAATCTTGTCGTTTTCCATGCGCATACCTACGCGGTAGGCGTAGATGAAGAACAGTGCGAAGCATGGCCACTGCAGGGCGTAGCCCAGGTTCTGGAGAGTGCCGGTGCCGGATTGGTAGCGTTCCCACTGCCACCGGGCGAGCAGCAGGCACGTCACTGCGGCTGCGATGAGGAGCAGGATGTGCCACCATCGCACGCGGAGACGCTCACGCTGCGGAATCGGGGTGGTCCCGTCCGCGTCCGTGTGTTCCAACTTTTCGCTCACGAGTGGTGATCTTACCCGGTAAAACCATGGTGCCAAACTAAAGTTTGATACCGCGGTTTCTGTGGATGGGGGCGCGGCGTGTAATATCCGTTCTCGACGCGCCCGTGGCGGAATTGGCAGACGCGCTGGATTTAGGTTCCAGTGCCTTATGGCGTGAGAGTTCAAGTCTCTCCGGGCGCACCAATTCTTTATGGGGGAGTGGGGACTTACAGGTTCCAGTCGCGCAGGATGCGGCCAACGTGGCCAGTTGCCCTGACGTTGTACTGGGCTTGCTCCACGGTGCCCTTACCGTCAGCGTCGACGGAGACAAGGAACGTTGAGCGGATAACGCCTTGGACGATCTTGCCGTAGTTCTTCTTTTCCCCGAATGCGCCGTAAGCCTCGAGGGTTTCCTTGGATTCGTCAGAAAGCAGCTGCACAGCCAGGTTGTGGTCGTCGCGGAACTTTGCCAACTTCTCTACCGGGTCGGGGCTAATGCCGAGTACGGCGACGGAGGCCTCCTTGAACTGGTCCATATTGTCGCTAAAGTCGCAGGCTTCGGTGGTGCAGCCGGGTGTGTTTGCCTTCGGGTAGAAGTACACGATGACTCGCTGGCCAGCGAAATCGGCAAGCGAAACGGTTTCGCCCTTGTCGTTATTCAGGGAAAAAGCGGGGGCGGTGTCGCCTTGTTGCAGTCTGGTGGGTTCAGTCATGCCTCCCCGTTTTACACTACTGTTGGTACGAAAAGACGTCAGTCTAGAAAAGTCCCAAGTAAACGTAGGAGTTTGAAACCGTGGCACGAGATATTCACGACATTGAGCGTGACCTTGCACGCACCCGCAGCCAGCTGGCCAGCACGCTTGATGAGCTTGCAGACCGCACGAACCCGTCCACCTTGGCCGATACGGCTAGGGATCAGGCAAAGACCTGGCTCGAGGACGAGACTGTGCAGAAGATCATCGCTGGCGTTGGTATCGGTATCGCAGCGCTGATCGGTATCAAGGTCTACAACGGCCGTAAGCGCAAGAGCGAGCTCAAGGAGCTGCAGAAGCTGCTGTCGCGTAACTAAGCGCGAGCGTCTGTACGCCGGTACCTGCAATGTTGTAGGTGCCGGCGTTTTGTCGTCGATACGCTCGTGTCCTTGTTGAATTCAAGGTAATCTCTCTTTACGACCGAAAGGGAGCATCAATGGTTAATGATCAGGCCGATCAAGAACTCGAGCGGATGCGCGGCAGTAAAAAGCCGCTGTTGATCGCATTAGCGGTCATTGCGGTGATTGTGCTTGTGCTGACGGTGGCGGGGCCGTCGATACGCGCTGCGTTCACACCGGATGAAGAGACCGCCGCAACGTCGACGGACACCGACGCCGAGTACAACGGCACTGACGTCCACTTCCTGGGCATGATGGTGCCGCACCACCAGCAGGCGATCGACATGTCGGATGTGCTGCTGGACTCCGACGTCGACGATGCGCAGGTGCGTGATCTCGCCCAGCGCATCAAGGACGGTCAGGAGCGCGAAAACGAGCAGATGAACGCCTGGGCCGACGAGTGGGGCATCGATCAGGACATGGAGCTCCACTCGAAGCACATCGCCAATGGCATGTTCCCGCCCGAGCAGTTGGACGAGTTCGCGCAGTTGCGTGGCGACGACCTGCGCACCGCTTTCCTCGAAATGATGCACTTCCACCACGCGCACGTGATCAAGATGACGCAGGACGAGGTGGACGGCGGCGCCTACGAGCCGCTTCGCGAGTTGGCCAAGGAAATGATCGAGATCCAAACCGCCGAAATGGGCGAGATGGAAGAACTTCTGGGCTACAACCCGACGAAGTAACTAGACGATCTCGGCGCCAGCCTCAAACATCTCCTGAAGCGCTGCGGCACCGCCCTTGTCATCGACGGGGGAGCACATCGCGCGCAGGACGCGCACCTTGAAACCAGCCTTCAGGGCGTCCAGGACGGTGGCTCGCACACAGAAGTCCGTTGCAATGCCACAGACGTCTAGCTGGGAAACCTCGCGCTCGCGCAACCAATCCTCAAGCGATGTGCCAGCCTCAGTTGCGCCCTCGAATCCGGAGTAGGCGGCGGTGTACTTGCCCTTGCGGAAAAACTCCTCAATCAGCGAGGTATCCACCGGTCCGCGCATCTGCGCACCATAGGAATCAGCGACACAGTGCGGCGGCCAGGTGTTGACAAAGTCCGGTGTCTCGCCTTCCTTGGCAAAGTGGTCACCTGGCTCGATGTGCCAATCCTGTGTTGCCACAATGTGGTCGTACTCCAAACACCTGTTATCAGGGGTGGAGATCAACTCCGCGATTTTTGACGCCACCTCATCGCCGCGGGCGGTGGCAAGGCTACCGCCGGGGCAGAAGTCATTTTGCACGTCAACAATTACCAAGGCTGTTTTCATGAAGATCAGCCTAGTCTCAGCTGCGAGAAAAAGTGACGGGTACACAAAAAGCGAGGCTGGCGGGTAAAATACCTGCCAGCCTCGCTGTGCTGTGCGCCATCAGGGAATCGAACCCCGAACCCACTGATTAAGAGTCAGTTGCTCTGCCAATTGAGCTAATGGCGCGTATTTTGTTTTGTTGGTGTTGCTCTCTGCAACGAGATAATACATTAGCAGCGTGTATTGAATGTGTGAAATCGGCAGGTAAGAGCATATTTTTCGGCGATGTTAAACGTTGTATAACGCTTTGTTTGTGGATGGTGGCTTTTTAGCCGTTAACGGTTAAAGTATTGGCGTTTGAGTTTTGGATTTGAGTTGTGAGGGGTCCATTGTGCTCCACCTTCGCGCGGTTCGCCGCTGCACCGCGGTCCTGACGGCGCTGGCTGCAGGAGCGATGATTTCGGCCTGCTCACCGGGGGATGGGTCGAGCCGTCTCGAGCAGGTTGCGGAGACAGACCAGGCTGCAGAGACGACGCCTGCGGCGAAGCCGCCGAAAGTCTCGGTGAGCAATAACGCCACTGACGTCGAGCCTGGCCAGCCGGTGAAGGTGCTTTCGGAGGTCGGATTGGCCTCGGTGAAGATGACCAACGAGGCCGGCAAGGAAGTCGAGGCGGAGTTCAACGACGACAAAACCGAATGGTCTACGGCGGAACCGCTTGGTTACGGACGCGAGTACACCATTGAGGCGCGTGATGTTGAGGGCCAGAAGGTGGTGTCGTCGTTTACTACGGTGTCGCCGGCTGTGACGGTTAATGCGTACGTTGGTCCGCTTGACGGCTCGACGGTTGGTGTCGCCCAGGCGGTAACCATCCGCTTTGATAGCCCGATCCAAGACACCAAGAAGATGGAGAAACTCATCTCGGTGGAAACCTCGAACGACACCGAGGGTGGATTCTTCTGGCTGGATCCTTACGAAGTGCGCTGGCGCCCGAAGGAGTACTGGGAGCCCGGTACTGAGGTCACTGTGAAAGTGGATCTGTATGGGCGCAAACTTGCCGAAGGCGTCTACGGTTCCGACGACACCGAAATCAGCTTCACCATCGGTGACAAGGTGGAGACTGTCGTGGATAACTACGACAAGATGCTGCGCGTCTACGCTAACGACGAGTTGGTGAAGGAGTTCCCGATCTCACTGGGAACCGACGGTAGCTACGACACCCCGAATGGCACCTACGTGGTGGGGGATGAGCACCCCAGCCTTGTCATGGACTCGCGTACCTACGGCTTGGCGTTGGATGCGGGCGGGTACGTCACGCCGGTGGATTACGCCACCCAGCTGTCGTACTCGGGTATCTACGTCCACTCCGCGCCGTGGGCGCTGTGGGCGTTGGGGTCCCAGAACCAGTCGCACGGCTGCATCAACGCTTCCTATGAGAACGCCAAGTGGTTCCAGGAGTACGTCAAACGGGGTGACCCGGTAGTGGTGAAAAACACTGGCGGATCGACCCTGACCCCGTACGACGGCTTGGGCTACTGGAACCTTGATTGGGAGCAGCGCTCCGGCGGCAGCGGCGAGCAGCTCTACTCCTAGTGCCCCTAGGTGCAGTTAGTGCCCCCAGGCGCAGTTAGGCTTTCGCGCGTTCCTCCTCGGCTTCAATCTCGGCGTTGAAATCGCGCTTGGAGGCCTGCCACTGATCCTCTGTCATGCCGATGCGCCAGTATCCAGAGATGGACACGTCTTGCTTGGGGACCTCGGATTCGACGAAGAGGAAGCGCCGCATTTCCTTGATCATCTCGGCAACGCCGTGGATGAACCAGCTGGTGTTCTTTCCGTCCGGCACGCCGGCCTGTCGCACGACGCGGGATAGCTCCGTGCCATGGGTCGCGCCGTTGCGGATCACCCAATGGATGTCCACGCCATCGCGGGCTGGGAGCTCAAACTTGCGGTCTTCGGCTTCGATCTCGATGTACGTGGTCGCAGTTGCGCCCTCGGGGAGGCGCTTTAGGCCCGCGCCGATGGCCGGTGCTGCGGACTCATCGCCGGCGAAGATGAAGTGCTCGTAGTCGACCGAAGGGCCCCACGCGCCACCTGGGCCGAAGAAGCCGATCTTCTCGCCAACCTCGGCTACGCGAGCCCACGGACCGGCCAGGCCTGCATCGCCGTGGGTGACAAAGTCAACATCGAAATCCCCGGTCGATGAGTCGAGGTTGATCAGCGTGTAGGTCCGGGTCACCGGTTGCTTGTCGCGCGGCTGTTGTTCACGGACCTGTTCGACGTTAAATGGCCAGGAGTAGTCGGCGCCCTCCGGCACGAACAACAGCTTGAGGTAGTGGTCCGTAAACTCCAGATCTTTACCGACAAAAGCGGGGGTGTTCAGGCTTAAGCGAACCAGATCGGGGGAGAGCTGGCGGCGACCGGTCACGGTTGCCTCATTGGCCTTCCGGGGTTTACGCCTCGCGGCCGCTTTGTTGGCTTGTTCGGTCATCGTTGTCCCTGTCCTTCAACAACTCGTGGCTGCTTCGGGCGGCGGAAGTTCGCACGCCAAATAGTTAGGTAAGGCTAACATATTTAAGGGGGGGTGGAAAAGCAATGTGCCCCGTAACCTGTTGTGGAGGTTACGGGGCACGCTTTGGGGTGGCTGACGGGGCTCGAACCCGCGACACCCAGGATCACAACCTGGTGCTCTACCAGCTGAACTACAGCCACCATTGCTGTTTTGCAGCGGATTACACCTTAGCCGTTCATCTGAAGTTTACAAAAACCGCTGGTAGAACTCGGTTGCAGCGGCAGAAGCCTTCGTTGCGGTGTCGGTGTCCGGGCCGGGGGAGTCCACAAATACGGCGCGACGGTAGTAGTCCAACTCGCGGATGGATTCCACGATGTCCGCCAAGGCGCGGTGAGCCATGCCCTTTTCGGGCTGGTTGTAGTACGCCTTAGGGAACCAGCGGCGCGACAGTTCCTTCACGGTGGACACGTCGATCATGCGGTAGTGCAGGGCGTCGTCGAGACGCGGCATCTGCGCACGGATAAACGCACGGTCGGTAGCAATCGAGTTGCCCGCAAGCGGAGCAGGATGAGCAGGATCGCAATGCTTTGCGACGAGCTCCAGCACCGCATCCTCCGCATCCCGGATACTGGTCGTGGAAGCCTTGATGTCGTTGAGCAGCCCGTTAGAGGAGTGCATCTCGGTGACAAAGTCATCCATCTCCGCCAGTTCGGCGTCGGTGGCGTGGACGACCAGGTCGACGCCGTCGTCGATAATGTTGAGCTCCGCATCCGTGACAAGCGCTGCCACCTCCACGATGACGTGGCGTGACGGGTCAAGACCGGTCATCTCCAGGTCGACCCACACGATGCGATTGTCCTTGTCTGCGATCTCCATTTATTCCTCTCCCATCTTGGCGTAAAACTTGCCCATAATTGGCGGCAGAATCCCGCGCGGGGCGTAGGTGGACACGACATCCATCGCCTTCGATAGCGGCCCCGGAACGACGCGTCGACGGTTGCGGCGCATCGCCTTCAGGGTGTCGGCAGAGCAGGACTCGTAGGTCGTCCACAGGAAATCGGGCACGACCTTATCTACGATCGACTGCTCCTCCTCCGGAATGTGCGCCTCACGCACCGGACCCGGCGCGAGCAGGGTCACGTGCACGCCAGAATCCTTCAGCTCGTAGTGCAGGGCCTCGGTGAACATGTTCACGCCCGCCTTGGTGAACACGTAGGTGGCGTTGTTCGGGATCGGCAGGTTGCCGGCTGCGGATCCGACGTTGCACAGCGCGCCCTCGCCGCGTGGCACCATCTGATCCAGCACCGCCTTGGTGATGCGGAACACTGCCGTCGCGTTCAGGTTGAACTGGTTTGTCTCGTACTCCCAGTCCTGCTTCATAAACGGGCCGAACGACGCGATGCCGGCAGAATTGACGCAAATGTGAATCTTGCGGTTCGTAATGTGGTTAAGCAGTGCGGTGACGTCGCGTTCCTTAGACAGATCCGCGGCGAAGACTTCGACGGTGACGCCGTGGGCGGCCGCGAGTTCGTCGCCAAGCTTCTGCAATACCTCCTCGCGCCGGGCAACAAGGATGAGGTTGTGGCCACCTTTGGCCAGGTCGCGTGCGATCGCCTCGCCGATGCCTTGGCTCGCGCCGGTAATCAACGCGAACGAGTTGATGGATGGTCCTGGAAAACTCATGCGTCCGAATCTACCCGCCCGCGATCTCTCGCAACGCTGCCGTGTGTCGCTCGAAGGCCTGCGCGCCCGTCGCTGTCAGTGTGACCCACACCGTGTCCTTCGCTCTGCTCGACCCATACTCGCGAAAACGGGTGACGTAGCCGTGCTCCTCCAGCGTGGCCAACTGCTTGGACAGTGCGGAGTCTGACAGGTTTACCTTGTCTTTCAGCGTGCTAAAGCGCATCTCAAAACGGGACGATTGCTTTTCGACGGCACCCCCATGAAACAGCGCCGCACAAATCTTCAACCGCGCCAGGGGGTGGATGACAGGGTCGATTTTAGGGGCGCTCATCGGTTCCTGCTTTCGTAGATCATGACAGCCGTGACCACGATCGCTGTGACCACGCCGGCGATGACCCCGCCGACCACGCTTCCTTCTGGGACGAACCAGATCAGCGGCATCATGAACGCGGGGGTGAGAGCGGCGGCCCAGTTCGTCTTCGGGTCTTCCTGGATCGGCTGCTTCATGCTCGGGCGTACGTTGCGGTTGTGATCTCGCACGGCGAGTGCGATGCAGGCGATGATGATGACCGCAAACAGTGCCCACCAGTACTTCCAGCCGATGATCGTGCCGGCGATCGTGACACCGAAACTGGTGCCGAGGATGGCGTAAGCCCACGGCGGTGTGGGTGGTTTACGTGCGTCTTGCTCGATCCCGTCGATCTGCTCGAGGGCGGCGCGGGCCTCTTCCTTCGAGATCTTATTGCTTTCCATGCCGGCAAGTATGTCACTTGTCGGCATGGAAAGCAAGGGCTAAATCTCGTGCATCTCCTGGTGCTTGGTCTCCGGGGAGGACAGGATCGCCCACAGAGAAATCGCGGTAACGATAACCAGGTAAATGCCCACAGCCTGCGGTCCGTACTTTGCGTTCAGCGCCGTTGCGATGAACGGGGCGATAGCCGCACCCAGGATGGAGGACACGTTGTACGCGATACCGGAGCCGGTGTAGCGCACATTCGACGGGAACAACTCCGGCAAGATCGCAGACATCGGGCCGAAGATGAAGCCCATCAACACCATGCCGATGAACAAGAAGATGCCCAGGGAAACCATGGTGAACGTCTCCGGATTCAGCAGCCACTTGAAGCTCAGGCCGTAGACGATGATCGCAACCGATGTCAGACCCAACACCGGGCGACGGCCGTAGACATCCGACCAATGCGCCGCAATCGGGATGCCAGCGATGAACCCGAAGATGCACACCAGCTGCAGCTTCAGGAACGTCGGGTACGCAATACCCAGGCCAACGCCCTCTTCCGCCGAACCAATTCCGTAGGAGAGGAACCAGGTGGTCACGATGTAGAACAGCGTGTAGCAACCGACCATGACAAACGTGCCCTGGATCAGCGGCTTCCAAGCGGTCTTGAATACCTCCGCCAGTGGGGAAGCGGCCTTCTGGTTGTTCTGCTCCACCTGCTGGAACACCGGAGTCTCCTCAACCTGCAGGCGAACCCACAGGCCGATGATGACCATCACGATGGACAGCAGGAACGGAATGCGCCAGCCCCAGCGCATGAACGCGCCCTCGAAGTCGCCAGTGGTGTGGCCCAGCACGGTGACCAGGATGAGGAACAGGCCGTTGGCCAGCAGGAAGCCGAACGGTGCGCCGAGTTGGGGCCACATGCCCGCCCACGCGCGGCGGCCCTTAGCTGCTGTTTCTGTGGACAGCAGGGCCGCGCCGGACCACTCGCCGCCCAGGCCAAGGCCCTGGCAGAAGCGCATCAGTGCCAGCAACGCCGGTGCCCAGATACCGGCTTGGGCATAGGTGGGCAGCAGGCCGATAACAAAGGTGGCGATACCCATGGTCAGCAGCGCGCCGACCAGGGTCGCCTTACGCCCAACCTTGTCGCCGAAGTGGCCGAACAGTACCGAACCCAGCGGACGGGCAATAAACGCCAAGCCGAACGTGGCAAACGACGACAGCAGCGCAACCGTGCTCGACTCCGACTTGGGGAAGAAGAGGAACGGAAACACCGCGACGGCTGCGGTGGCGTAGGCGTAGAAGTCGTAAAACTCAATCGTCGTGCCAATTGTCGACGCAAGGCGGACCCGGTTTCGCTCCTGTGGCGTTGTCTCCCGGATGGCAGCAGGGGCCGCTTGTGGGGCAGGGGGTTGATGTTCGACGCTGGTGGTCATCGCCCGTCCTTTCATTCCATTGTGTGAAACTGCTGTGTCGCAGAATGGAAGAAACTGTATCACGCTATGGGACGCGTATCCCAAAAATGGGTGAAGTGTGGTCTGCTGAGGCCAAACGACACATCCAACACGGCATATATCGCTGAAAATCAGCGGAGTATGCCGTGTTCCATGTGTCGTTTAGCTTTGCGGCACGCCTCTTTCCCCGCACATGGTGAGAACGCATTGGTGAAGACGGCCAAAAATCGGCATCTTCACCAATGCGTTCTCACCAAGTACGCGGCGCGCCCCTCATCCCAACCCCCAGAAACACAAAGCGCCCCCAGCAGGATTCGAACCCGCGACCAGCCGGGTAGAAACCGGATGCTCTAATCCACTGAGCTATGGGGGCAGTGCGAATGATTGTAGTTATGGCCGTATCGCGGGCGAAAGTAGGGTATGCAGCATGACTGAGACTGCCCGAAAGCCTGCTGTTGTTTCCGCTTGGCCGCTCTATCTTGCGGCGCTCGCTGCGGCCGCGGTGGTCGCGGGTGCGGTGGCGCAGTCGTTCTCTGGTGGGTCGCTGGCGGCGCTCGGTATTCCGGACCCCGGCGTGACCACCACGTTTGGTTTGCCGGCGCTGCGCGGTGTGGCGTGGATCCTTATGGCGTTGGCGGTGGGGTCGTTCATGCTGTCGTCATTCTTCATCCCGCCGCGCATGCAGGGGGAGGATCTCAACGGTGCGCAGTTGACGGTGGACGGGCACATCGCTTCGCGTACTGGTGCGCACGCGAGTGCGGGCATCGTGCTGATTGGGTTGTTGATGATTCCGCTGGTGCTGTCGGATGTGTCGGGCCAGCCGATGAAGACTGTCATGTTTGAGGCGGCCGCCTGGACGCAGGCCTTGGAGCAGGTGAAAGAGGCTCGCGTGTGGCTGATCGTCGCTGCGTTTGCGGCGGTGGTGGCCGTCGGTGGCTACATCGCGACGAGTTGGTGGTCGCAGGTTGCGCTGTTTATTGGCGCGATTGTGGTGGTCATGCCGATCGGTCTGACCGGTCACTCGGCGACGGGCGGCTCCCACGACTTTGGTACCAACTCGCTCATTTGGCACCTCGTGGCCATGCTGTTGTGGGTTGGCGGTCTTATGGCGCTGGTAGCGCATGCTTTACGACGAGGCCCTCACCTCACCGAAGCCTCCCGCCGCTACTCCATGGTCGCCCTGTTTTCCATTCTGGCTATGGCGCTTTCCGGTGTGATTAACGCGCTGGTGCGCGTGCGTATTAGTGAGTTGACGGAGTACAGCTACGGCATCGTGCTGATCGTGAAGACGGTGGCGATTATGCTGCTCGGCATCATTGGTTACGCCCACCGCGAGCGCACCATCCCGCTGTTGGACAGCCAGCCGAAGGCGTTTGCCCGCCTCGGAGCGGTGGAAGTCCTGATCATGGCTGCGGTCTCCGGCCTTGCGGTCACCCTTGGCCGCACGCCGCCCCCGCCGCCGCTCGACCCGAACCTCACCCGCATGCAGGTGAAGATGGGGTACAACCTTTCTGAACAGATCTCCTGGACCAACTGGATCACTCTGTGGCGCCCCGAGCTGCTGTTTAGCGTCATTGCGATTCTTCTGGCCGTCTACTACCTGCGCCTGGTGCGCCGCGTGGACGGGTGGAAGACGTCACGGACGGTGTGGTGGTTGCTTGGGTGTGTGACGGTCGTCGTCACGCTGAGCTCTGGGTTGGGCATGCACATGCCGGCGTCGTATTCGGTGCACATGTCCGTCCACATGATTCTGTCCATGGGCGTGCCAGTGTTCCTGGTGCTGGGCGCACCGCTGACGCTGATCGGCAAGGCGTACCCGGCAGGCGAGTTCAACCCGCGCATGTGGGTGGAGAGCTTCCAGCGCTCGAAGTTCCTGCGCATCGTGACGTTCCCGCCTGTGTCTACTATTCAGTTTCTGGTGTTTTTCTACGCCATGTATGTGTTCATCCCGTTCTACGAACTGATGATTTCCGAGCACGCCGGCCACGTCATCATGAACGCCGTCTTTATGGTGTCCGGCTACTTCTACTTCTGGGAACTGATCGGCCCCGATCACATCGAGGGCCGCGCCACCGCGAAAACACGCCTGGCTTGGCTGTGGGTATCCATGCCGTTTCACCTGTTCATGGGTGTTTACCTCATGCAGCTTGGCGTGGTCATGGGCGAGGACTTTTACAACAACCTCGAACTGCCGTGGAACCCTGACCTGGCGCAGATTCAGAAGGAGGGCGGCGGCATCGCCTGGGCGTCCGGTTCCTTCCCGCTGCTGATCGTCTTCGGTGAGTTGTTCATGCAGTGGCTGCGCGAAGACCGCGCCGAGACGGAAGAGGCCGATCGTCGCGCGAAAGAGACCGATGACGAAGAATGGCGCCGCTACAACGAGATGCTCGCCCAGTACGGAAATCGCTCCTAGCAGCGGATTGTGGAATCTGGTTTCAAAGTTATCCACAGAAACGGCTTCCCCCTTTACCGGCTTTAAAAATCGTGCGAACCTCGAAGTGTGCAGGGCGTTGCTTGACGACGACACCCCGCACACCATCATCCGCACTATGGAAAGGGGGGCTCTTCCATGAGCCAAAACACCATCCGCCTAATTGGCAACCTGACCGACGATCCGAAACTTGTGTTGTTTGCGAGTGGGGCGACGGTAACCAAGATGAGGCTGGCGTCGTCGAAAAGAAGGCGCGTCACCGACGACAACGGCAAAGAGGTCTGGGAAGACGTCGACCCGCTGTTCATCGACGTCGAATGCTGGGGGCAACTCGCCGTCAACTGTGGAGCGTCGCTGAAGAAGGGATTCCCCGTCATCGTCGACGGCTCGCTGGTCACCGACTTCTGGCAAGAAGGCGAAGGCAACAAAGCCGTCACCCGCTCGAAGATCATGCTCAAGGCCCGCAACGTGGCCTTTGACATGAACCACTACCAGCTCAACTCGGCGCGCACCTCCAACTCCGGACACAGCCTCGACGGACACGACGCGGTACCTGTTATGGATGCCGAGGCCGTGTTCGAGCGGCTCACCGGCCAACCACCCAGCTTTGCCGACCCGGTCGACCCGACCGACCCGGCCGAGCCGGTGGCCGCCGAAGCCGATGGGGGAGACAATGCTCTCGACGGAGCCCTCGACGGAGCCCTCGAGGGCACCGACGAGGCCCGCTACAGCGCCGAAGACCTCCGTGCTGCCAAGGCACCGTTCTAGGAGGGCGTCGTACTCAGCCACGTGATGTACCCTGATTGCGGTATTTAACGTCCGCATTCACCAACAAAAGGGGAAACGTAGTGGCTGAGTTCATCTACACGATGAAAAACGTCCGCAGGGCCATTGGCGAAAAAGTCATCCTGGACAACGTCACCATGGCCTTCTACCCAGGCGCCAAGATCGGCGTTGTGGGTCCGAACGGCGCCGGTAAATCGTCGCTGCTGAAGATCATGGCGGGCATCGACCAGCCAAACAACGGCGAAGCCTTCCTGCAGCCAGGAGCCACCGTTGGCATCCTGCTGCAGGAGCCGCCGCTCAACGAAGAAAAGACCGTCCGCGGCAACGTCGAAGAAGGCCTCGGCGAGCTGTTTGAAAAGAAGCAGCGCTTCGAGGAAATCGCCGAGGAAATGGCGACCAACTACTCCGACGAGCTCATGGAAGAAATGGGCAAGCTGCAAGAAGAACTCGACGCAGCCGATGCGTGGGAGATCGACTCCAAGATCGAGCAGGCCATGGAGGCTCTGCGCTGCCCGCCGTCTGATGCGCCGGTGACCAACCTGTCGGGTGGTGAGCGTCGTCGAGTAGCACTGGCGAAACTGCTGCTGAGCGAGCCGGACCTCCTGCTTCTCGACGAGCCCACCAACCACCTCGACGCCGAATCCGTCCTCTGGTTGGAGCGCCACCTGCAGACCTACCCGGGTGCCGTGCTCGCAATTACCCACGACCGCTACTTCCTGGACAACGTCGCAGAATGGATCTGTGAGGTCGACCGCGGCCAGCTCTACCCGTACGAAGGCAACTACTCCACCTACCTGGAGAAGAAGGCTGAGCGTCTCGAAGTTGCCGGCAAGAAGGACCAGAAGCTGCAGAAGCGCCTGAAGAAGGAACTCGAGTGGGTCCGTTCCTCGCCGAAGGCACGCCAAGCCAAGAACAAGGCACGTCTGGAGCGCTACGAAGAGATGGCAGCCGAGGCGGAGAAGTACCGCAAGCTCGACTTCGAAGAAATCCAGATCCCGACCCCGCCGCGCCTCGGCAGCAAGGTCGTCGAAGTGGAAAACCTGAACAAGGGCTTCGACGGACGCGTCCTGATCAAGGACCTGTCGTTCACCCTGCCGCGCAACGGCATCGTCGGCGTCATCGGCCCCAACGGTGTAGGTAAGTCCACCCTGTTCAAGACCATCGTTGGTCTGGAAGAGCCGGACTCCGGCAACGTGACCGTCGGCGAGACCGTCCAGATCTCCTACGTGGACCAGAACCGCGAAAACATCGACCCCGAAGAAACCGTGTGGGAAGTTGTCTCCGACGGCCTGGACTACATCCACGTCGGCCAGAACGAAATGCCGTCGCGCGCCTACCTGTCCGCCTTCGGCTTCAAGGGTGCTGACCAGCAGAAGCCATCCAAGGTCCTCTCCGGCGGCGAGCGCAACCGCCTCAACCTGGCGCTGACGCTCAAGCAGGGTGGCAACCTGATCCTGCTCGATGAGCCCACCAACGACCTTGACGTCGAAACCCTCGGCTCCCTCGAAAACGCGCTGCAGGCCTTCCCGGGCTGCGCCGTGGTCATCTCGCACGACCGTTGGTTCCTCGACCGCACCTGTACCCACATCCTCGCGTGGGAAGGCAACGTCGAAGAAGGCAAGTGGTTCTGGTTCGAAGGTAACTTCGGCGACTACGAGAAGAACAAGGTCGAACGCCTCGGTGAGGAAGCCGCCAAACCGTCGCGCGTCACCCACCGCAAGCTCACCCGTTAGGAGCAAACCCCATGGCAGAAATCCACGTGCACACCATTCCGGTGCGTTGGAGCGACTTTGACCGCTACGGTCACGTGACCAACTCGGCCTATGTCGAGCTGGCGCAGGAGGCGCGCCTGGCGTTCGCGGAGAAGTTCTTCTACTCCGAAGGCCACGAGTTCGTGGTGTTCGTGCGCCGGCTCGAGGTGGACTACGTCCGTCCGATCCTGCCCAACACCACCGCAGTGACCGTGGAGACGCAGGTGGTCAACGTAGGCAATACCTCGTTTACCACCCGCCAGGAAATCAAGGACGCGCAGGGCAAAACCTGCGCAGTGGTGGAGTGTGTGCAGGTCACGGTTGATACCACGACCACCTCGCCGCGCGAGATCACGAAGAAGGAGATCGGCATCCTGTCCAAGGCGGCCGACAACTAGGTGATCTCCCTCGACATCGATACCGGCGCGCGCGGCCTGACCACTCTGGTCGGCCGCGCCGTCGGCTTAGATTCACAGGCCTCCGCACGCTTCCAGGAGGTTGGCGGGGGTGCGCTCGACGTGTTCGTGACCACGCCCTTCGACGCAATTGCTTCTCGACGAATCACCGGCACCACCTCCCACAACACCGCCACCGTCAGCGCCCGCGACCTCCTCGCCGCGCTGCAGTCCGGTTCTGTTGAGGTCGGGCCGGCGCGCGATGCCGTCTGGCCCGGGGCGCTGCCACCCGCCACCGGATTCGTCGCACGAGAACAGGTCCCCGTCGGCGTGGCCCGCAGGCTTGCCGACGAAGGCCGCAACCTCGCCCGCCAATTCTCCGGACCAGCCGGCCCACCGAAATCCTTGCTGGACGGGATCGTGCTCACCGCCGACGCCGACAGCGACGACCCAGTGGAGATCCCCATGCGGATGATCTTCGCCTGCACCGCACTCGGCCTCATCCCCGGCTTCGAAGCACCCGCGGAGATCCCGCGTCACCTGCGCGTATCCAGCTGCGGGCGCTGGACCCGCCTAGACGCCCCCTTCGGATCCGTCTACCGCAACGCCGGACTCGGCCTGCTGTTCTAGCGGGCCGCGCTTCGCTGGCGGCCCGGGCTGGGACTAATAGGCCCGCGGGCCCTGGTTGATCATCATGTACGCCACACGCTGCATGTGATTCCACATCTGGGCGCGGTACGGTTCGGGCAGCTCGTCGTCGTCAAACTGCTCCATCGACTTGCCCATCAACTCGAGCCAACGATCCGCCTCCGGCTCACCGATCGCGAAAGGGAAGTGGCGCTTGCGCAACATCGGGTTGCCGCGCTGCGCCTGATACTCGCGCGGGCCACCCCAATACTGGACGAGGAACCAACGCAGGCGGTTCTCCGCTCCTTCCCAATCCTGATCCGGGTACATCGGGCCGATGAGGTCATCTTCCTTGACCTGATCGTAAAACCCGCGGACAAGGCGGGTGAAGAATGGTTCGCCACCGACGGCGTCGAAAAGCGTCTGCTCCTGCTTCGGGCTAATCTCCAACGTTTTCCTCCTGCTGTTTCACCAACACAGACTCCCGCGGCGTCAACACCACACCCTCACGGTGCAACGCCGCCAAAATCCGCTGATTCAAATAACGCGCAACCGTCCACTGCATGCCAGGCATCGTCTGCACCTCCACGCGGAACGACATGTAATCCGGCGTCACCTCGCTCGGACCCAACATCCGCGGAGTGCCCATCACCAGCTCGGCGACTTCCTTGTCCTGGCAGCCCGCAACAGCGGTCTCTTCGATCAAACGCGACACCTCATCCGGATTCACCATCAACGACACCGGCACCTGCACACGCGCGGTAGAGAAGCGGGCCGAATGATTGCCAACCCGATCAATGTCGCCGTTACGGATGTACCACAGCGCGCCGTCGATATCGCGAAGCGTGGTGATGCGAAGCGTCATCTCCTCAACATCACCCACAACATCGCCGACCTCAATCGTGTCACCCACCCCGAACTGATTCTCAATCAAAATCGCTACACCGGAGAAGAAATCCTTCACCAACGACTGCGCACCAAAACCAATCGCCACACCAACGACACCAGCCGACGCAATCAACGGCGCAACATTGACCCCCAACTGATCCAGCACCGCAAGCACCGCCCACGCCCAAATCACAATCGCAGCCACCGACCGGCCCACATTGGCCAGCGTCTTCATCCGCTGCTGACGACGCTTCTCCTGCGCACGAATCTGCTGCGCATCACGCCCCTCATACTTCAACACATTCGAGCGTTTAATTCCCTGGCGCGTCGCACGCCGAATAATGCCATTCGCCAGCCAATTCAGCACAATTGCAACCAGCAAAATGAGCACGATCTTCACCGGGCGCTCAATGAACAATTCATGCGTTTGCGGATTGTTCCACCACGACGTCACGCCCTCGACAGCTTGGTCAACCTTTTCAGAAGCATCTTGAGTATCCATCACCGCACGAGTGTACGCGCGATGCATAAAAATGACCGAGGGGTGTACCGCTTGGTCTAGTGTCTGTGCACATGACTGTCTACGGATTCACCACCAACGCCATCCACGCAGGCTACGAGCCCGACAGCCTCTACGGGCCAATCAACACCCCCATCTACGCCTCCACCACCTTCGCCCAAGACGGCCTCGCCGAACTCCGCGGCGGCTACGAATACACACGCGTGGGAAACCCCACCGTCACCGCCCTGGAAAAAGCTGTTGCGGCGCTTGAAAACGCCGATTTCGCCGTCGCCTACTCCTCCGGCATGGCAGCTATCGATGTCGTCCTCCGCGTCCTGCTCAAACCCGGCGACCATGTTGTGATTTCCAACGACGCCTACGGCGGCACCTACCGCCTCATCCAACAAGTCTTCACCCTCTGGGGTGTGGAAAACACCGTCGTCGACATGACCAACCCCACAGAGGTCGCCGCCGCCGTCCAAGACAACACCAAGGTCATCTGGGTGGAAACGCCGACAAACCCAATGCTGGACGTCGTCGACATCGAAGCAATCGCGGCAGTGAAGAAGCAGGCAGCGCTGGTCGTCGACAACACCTTCGCATCCCCCTACCTGCAAAAACCATTCGAACTCGGCGCCGACGTCGTCCTCCACTCAACGACGAAATACATCGGCGGCCACTCCGACGTCGTCGGCGGCATCGTCTGCGGCCGCAACGACCGCGTCGACGGCTTCCACGAACAACTCCGCTTCTTCTTCGGCTGGGTCGGCGCCAACCCATCCCCGTTCGACACCTACCTCACCGGCCGCGGCCTGAAAACCCTCGCCGTGCGCATGGACCGCCACTGCGACAACGCCGAAGCCGTGGCCAAATACCTCGACGCCCAACCGCAAGTTTCCCGCGTGTGTTACCCGGGACTCGAAACACACCCGGGCCACGAGGTGGCGAAAAAGCAGATGACCCGCTTCGGCGGCATGGTCTCCGTACTGTTCCAAACCACCGAGCAGGCCAAGACGTTCTGCAAGTCGACGAAACTGTTCTGCCTCGCCGAATCCCTCGGCGGCGTGGAAAGCCTGCTCGAGCACCCCGCCACCATGACGCATGTGTCCGTGGCCGGCTCGGCGCTCGAGGTGCCGGGGGAGTTGGTCCGAATTTCAGTGGGCATTGAGGACGAGGCCGACCTGATCGCCGACCTCGAACAAGCCCTCAAGCAGCTGTAGCGCCGCGTTAGTTCGCTGCTGCGTCGACCGCGCGGTTGCGCACAGCGCGTGCGGAGCGGTCCTGGCCTTCGGCGATAACACGCTTCAGGCCATTGGGGACGTCGCTGTTCAGCAGGGCGTTTGCCTTCTCAACAGCCTCTTGCGTGACGTCCCAACGCGGGTACATGCCCTCCAGGGTGCGCTGCGCCATCTCGTTGGTCAAACGGTCCCACAGGGCCGGCGCGGCGCGGAAGTACTCGTCGGTCAACCCCTCGAGCCCAGCGTCGGTGAAGGTGAGCCCGTCCATGAGGTAGCGGGCCTCGAGGTTGGTCAGGTCGTCGTTAATGAGCTTGTCCCAAGCCCAACGCTTATCGACGACCGCCTTCGCCCTCAACCGCGAAATCGCACCCTCCGACGTATCGTCCTGCTCCTCGTCAATGGCCTCCAACGGCAAGGCTTCAGCAGCGAGAAGGTTCGTGATCGCCAACCAACGAACCTCTTGGTTCTCGGAGGTCTCCAGCAAATCCTTGAAGTACTCAACCGTCTCCTCGGTCGGCTCCAGACGGGCAAGCGCACGGTCGAACACCGCCTTCGGCTCCTGGCCACGGAACGCCTCGTTCAACAGATCGAAGCCGGTGCGCCGCCACGCCGGATCCACGTAGCGCTTCACAGCCTCAGTAGCCTGAGCGGCGATCCGCTCCTGCATATCCGGGCCAACCTCACGCGCTACCAACTCCACATACTGACGAGCAGGCAGACGACCATCACGCACAGACTCCCACAGGGAAGACCACACCAACGTCTTCGCCAGCGAATCCTCAATCTGGCCCAAGTGCTCCACGGCAAACTGCTGCTGCTGCTGCGCATCGAGGCCCATCAGGCAGTACGTGAGGTCGTCGTCGTTCACCAGGGCGAGATCGTGTTTCACGCCTGAAAATTCAGGAATCTCAGTGCGCTCGCCGGTGATATCGAGTTCGACTTGGTGGGTGCGCTGCACGGTGCCGTCGATAAGCGAATAAAGCCCCACGCGAACACGGTGATCGCGCAACACCGGCGACTCCTGCACCACGGTAAACGTGTCCGAAATCTCCGGGTAAAGACGCGACACACCGGTAGTACGCAGCCACTGCTCAGCCCAGTTAGACAAGTCGCGACCCGAAGCCTCCTCGAGCGCGCCAAGCAGATCATCGAACGTGGCATTGGAGTAAGCATGGTTATCGAAGTGCTTACGCACACCCGCGAAAAACTCCTCATAACCCACATACGCCTGCAACTGCTTCAGCACAGACGCACCCTTGGCGTACGTAATGCCGTCGAAATTCTGCTCCGCCGTCTCAATATCCGGCGCATCCGCAGCAATCGGGTGCGTCGACGGCAACTGATCCTGCGAATACGCCCACGCCTTCTCCACCGTGGCAAACGTCGTCCACGCCTCCGGATACTCACCGATACCCACCTGCGCCGTCGCCGCCGACCACGTAGCAAACGACTCATTGAGCCACAGATCGTCCCACCACTCCATCGTGACAAGATCGCCGAACCACATATGCGCCATCTCATGCAGAATCGTATCGTTGCGACGCTCCAGACGATACGGCGTCGGCTCAGACGTGAAAATGTACTCATCGCGGTACGTCACACAACCAACGTGCTCCATCGCGCCCATGTTGTACTCCGGGCAAAACACCTGATCGTACTTGTCGCCAAACGGGTACTTGCGGCCGAAATTCGCGTGATAGAAATCGAAGCCGTCCTTCGTCTGACGGAACAGTCGCTCCGAATCCATATGCGGAATCAAACTGGCACGCGCGTACAGACCAAGCTCAATCGTGCGGCCATCACCCGCGTCGTACGTGTCGGTGACCTTCTCAAACTCACCCGCGCAAATCGCAACCAGGTATGTCGACAGCGGGTAATCAATCGTCGTGGTCCAGGTCGCGGTGCCGTCACCGTTTTCCTCGCGTGAAACCGCCTCATTCAGAATCACCGTGTAACGCTCCGGCGCCTTCACACCCACCTTGTACGTCGCCTTCAAATCCGGCTGATCAAACGAGGCAAACACCTTCATCGCCATCGCCGGCTCAAACTGCGTGTACAGGTAGTCCTTGCCATCCACCGGATCCGTGAACTTATGCAGGCCCTCACCCGTGCGGTTGTACGGCTCCGTCGACGTCACCCGCAGCTCATGGGAACCCGCCGACAACGTGATCTCCTGGCCAGTCGCCTCACCATCAAGCGTCGCCTCGAACGACTCCGCCACCAGGTCAAAGTGCGTCGTTCCCGCCTCGGAATCGAACTGGATTGTCGACACCGTCGTGAACGTGTCCTTGCCAGTGATATCCACCAGAATGTCGTAACGAACGTTGGAAATGAGCTTTGCGCGCAACTGCGCGTCTTCACGCGTGAGATTAGTCTTCATGTGACTCAGGCTACACGCGCTATTGTGGGCGGCATGAAAGAGCAAGTGACTTTTTGGTTTGATGTTTCCTGCCCGTTTTGCTGGTTGACTTCGCGTTGGATGAAGGAAGTGGAGAAAGTCCGCGATGTTGAGGTCGAGTGGGTGCCGATGTCGCTCTCCGTGCTCAACGACGGCCGTGACATCCCTGCCGACTATGCCGAGTTGATGAAGGCGAACTGGGGTCCCGCGCGTGTGTTCGCGAAAGTGAAGCAGGATGCCCCGGACAAGATCGACGCGCTGTACACGGCGATGGGCACGATCATCCACACTGGCGGCCAGGATCACAAGAAAGGTTTCGGCGCCTACGACAGTGTTATTGCGGAGGCGCTTGCCGAGGTCGGTTTGCCCGCGGAGTACGCGGATGTGGCGAATACCGACGAGGTTGATGAGGCCTTGCGCGGTTTTCACGCGTCGGCAATGGCTGAGGTTGGCGACGACGTCGGCACCCCCGTGGTCAAGCTCGGCGACAGTGCGTTTTTCGGCCCGGTGATCACGCGTGTGCCGGAGGGCGAGGATGCTGGGAAGTTGTTCGACCATGCGGTTGGTGTGGCAAGTTTCCCGTATTTCTTTGAGCTCAAGCGCAGCCGTACGGAAGCCCCGCAGGTACGCTAAGCCTTATGCGTATTTACCTTGGAGCAGATCACGCCGGTTTCGAGCGGAAGAATCAGATTAAGGCCCATCTTGAGGCGCAGGGTCATGAGGTGACTGACTGCGGCGCCCACGAGTACGACGCCGCGGATGACTACCCGGCGTTTTGCATCGCCGCAGCGGAGGCTGTTGTTGCGGATCCGGGTTCTCTGGGCATTGTGCTTGGTGGTTCGGGCAATGGTGAGCAGATTGCGGCGAATAAGGTCAAGGGTGCTCGTTGTGCGTTGGCGTGGTCGATTGAGACCGCGAAGTTGGCGCGTGAGCACAACAATGCTCAGTTGATTGGTATTGGTGGGCGTATGCATACGGAGGAGGAGGCGCTCGCGATTGTTGATGCGTTTGTTGCTCAGCCGTGGAGTGAGGAGGAGCGTCATCAGCGTCGTATCGATATTCTCGCGGAGTATGAGCGTACTGGTGTCGCGCCGGAGGTTCCGTCTGCGAAGTAGTGTTTAGGCATGACGATTGGCCCGCCTTTTGGCGGGCTTTTTCGTTATGTGAAGAGTTGTTGCATGGCTCCGGGCGGATGCTTCTCGACGACCGACCCTCCCGGCGATACCCACACCGGTATCCCATCGCGTATCTGTATCCGCCCGTAACGGTTTTCACGCGGGTCATCGTCGTTGCGCCCGTTATGAAACCGGCACAGCGGCACTAGGTTGGCCAGGTTGGTTTCCCCACCATGCCGCCAGGCCTGGATGTGATGGACTTCGCAATTGTCGGCTCCGTGCCGACAATCCGGCACCGGACACGTCGGCGACATCATCGATGCCAACGCGCGTTGCTTACTATTGGCGAATCGCTGGGTGCGATACAAGTTGACTGCACCCTCGGTCGGGTGAAACGCCGCGACTTCCAGCTCGTCGCCGAATTGCTGCGCGAGAAACTCCGCACCTGTCATCGTCGTGCCATCGGTTAGCGTGAGCGTGACCTCGTCACCGGCACCGGATTGGATCCGCGTCCATTCGGGAAGCGGCACCATAACAATCGGGCGTGGTACTGCATGCGGCACTCCACCACCATCGCCATCACCACGCAAGATATCCATGAGTGCATCGGCCATCTGGCCGGCTGGTGGCAGTTCCGTATCGATCAGCCCACGCAGCGTGTGCTCAATATCGGCAATGTTGCGTGCCGAATGCGTCAAGTGCAGCGTGGCCATCCCTTCGCGAGCACGAGAAAACCGCACTTGCTTTTCAGGCGCGGGTTTCTTCGCGTCAATAACCTGATCGGCATAGCGCGAGAGCGCATCGAAGCGGCCCTGAAACTTCAGCAGGGTAAAGCGCAACTGCCAACGCTTCGCGGCGTCGTCGACAATGGCGAGTTTGCGTTCAATCAAACACAACTGATCCAAGGGTGTGTCTGCTGCCATCAGGCGGGCGTCGGATTGTTTCCGCGTGAATTTCGTCACCCCGAAGTAGACGTCGTGTACCCGTGACCATTCTCGGATGCGCGACGGGTTCAGCCCGGCAGCAAGGGCTGTGTCGCGGTCGAAGTCGGCGATGTCCGTAAGCCGGAAGCCGAGAAGGTCTACAAATGCCATGGCATAAACGCTACGAAGCGATCAACCACCGCACAAGACCCACCACAAAAATGTGGATAACTCCAACACCAAATTCCACAATCCGCTGGTGAGAAGTACTATGTGCGTCGTGACTGTTCTGATCGTTGGTCTTGGAAATCCTGGCCCTCAGTATGAAAATACGCGGCATAACGCGGGTGTGTTCGTCGTCAATGAGCTTTTGGAGCGCGCCACCCCGATGCCCGCAACCTTGTCGGCACACAAGCGCACTAACACCGAGGTGGCGGAGTTGGCGGCGGGACGCCTGGCCAAGGACCGTGTGATCGTTGCGCGCACGCGCAGTTTCATGAATGTTTCGGGCGGGCCGGTGAAGGCGCTCGCAGATTATTTCGGCGTGAAGCCGGAAGACGTGTATGTGATTCACGACGAGCTCGATCTGGACCTCGGCGAGGTGAAGATCCGTCTCGGCGGTGGCGATCACGGCCATAACGGGCTGAAGTCGGTGACCAAGGCGCTGAACAAGCCGTACAACAAGGTCGCCGTCGGCATCGGTCGCCCGCCCGGACGGATGGCGCCGGCGGATTATGTGCTGAAACCATTCAGTACAAAAGAGCAGGTAGATCTCGCGATTGCGGCTGCGGACGCGGCGGATGAGATTCTGCGCGCGTTAGGCTAGCGGCATGAGACTTGCAACGATCAGGACTGGAAGCACCACCACCGCGGCACGGCTTATCGACGACACCCGCGCCGTCACACTCAACGCCCCCGACGTCGGCGCACTTTTGCACGCGGGAAAATTCGAGGAGGGCGAGGAGTTTACCTTCTCCCCCGCTGATTTGGCGCCGGTGATTCCGCGCCCCGGCAAGATCATTTGCGTGGGGCTAAATTACGCGAAGCATATCGCGGAGATGGGGCATGAGCAGCCGGATGTGCCGACGCTGTTCATTAAGTTCCCGGAGGCGCTCGTTGGGCCGTATGACGATGCTGAGGTGCCGGAGTTCAATGCGGAGTCGTTGGATTTTGAGGGTGAGTTGGCGGTGGTCGTCGGTAAGCGGGCGCGCCATGTGTCCAACGGTGCGGATTACATTGCTGGCTACAGCGTGATCAACGACTACACGCAGCGCACGTATCAGAAGCGCACGCAGCAGTGGCACCAGGGCAAGTCGCTAGAGAAAACCGCTGGTTTCGGCCCGTGGCTGGATACGCAGTGGCAGCCGGGTCCCGCGATTACGACGACGGTTAATGGTGAGGTGATGCAGCATTCGCGTACCGACGACCTCGTGTTCACCCCCGCGAAACTCATCGAGTTCATCTCGCATCTGTATCCGCTGGAACCGGGTGATGTGATCGCCACCGGCACCCCGGACGGTGTTGGCCACGCGCGTGATCCGAAGCGCTACCTGAAAAATGGCGACACGGTGCGTGTTGAGATCGAGGGCCTTGGTGCGATCGAGAACACGACCCGCGTGATTTCTTGCTAGCCTCGTGCCCATGAGCCAGCACGCGATGTTGACCAGCAAGTATCCGCCGTCAGATAACCTCTACGAATCGCAGTCATGCGAGGGCGACATCTCGCTCATGCTGTGCCATGGGTGGAGTACCGGCGAGATCGAGGCGTTTTTTGAGGACGATAACGGCGGCGATCCGGTCCCTGGGCTCGATGTGCTTATCGACGACATCCGCGCCGAGTACGCCAACCTCATCCCCAAAGCTTCCGAGGACGCGCAGCGCCTCGATACGCTCCGCGACGCTCTGGCTGAGCGCAACCTCGCGTTCTCGTTCGACGAGGGGCTTACTCAAAGCGACTGCGCCGAGGAAGCCGCCGAACAGGCAGAAAATGATGGCCGCAGCGGCTATGTGTACTGCACGAACCAGGACGTGGATCGAGTCATCCACACCGGCGAGCTCTACTTCGGGTTTAGCTCCGTTGAGGCGGCCGAATCGCTCGTGGAAGCGCTTCGCGGTGTTGGCCTGACCCCGATGTGGGGCGGCAAACCTACCGAGCGTGTGGCGTGTGAGGGGCTCGTCGTCGAGCTCCCGCTCGCGGATTAGAAGCCGAGCTGATCGAGCAGGCGAACTTCTGCTTCTGCGATTAACTGCAGCGGGAACAGCAGAAGGAGAAACGGTGCGGAGCTCAGCATCACCCCAGGAGCTTTCTCCGTCCCGCTCTTGTTGGCACCGCCGTTGAGTTGGTCGGCGCCGTTGATGATGTTGGTGACAAGGAAGTTGTAGAGGCCCCAGGCGCTGCCGCTGTAGGCGCCGTCATGGTTAGCAGGAGCGGCCGGAGCCGCCGGTGCCGCGCTGGCTGCCGGGGCGAGCGCGCCCAGTGCGAGCGCGCCGGTCGTTGCAGTGACAATTGCGATTTTGGAAAGCTTCATACCTTTCTCATCGCAACAGCTGTCTAGGGCGTTAGCATCCGCTCGATTTCGGCAGCCGGTGCAGCCATCAATGCTCCCCGATCGGCGCCGACGAGGCAGTAGTCGTTATCCCTGGTCATCGGCCGTAAATACGGGTAGGTCGGCGGCAGGTCAGGATTTTCCCGCGTGAAATCTGTTTCCACGCCGCTCGCCCACCGTCCGGAGAAGGCGCGGGAGACCACGGCGGGTGTGTCGGTGCGCAGGAGTTCGCGGTTGTGTTGGCTGGTGCCGGCTTCGTCGGCGAGGAGGAATGCGGTGCCGCAGGCGACGGGCATGTCGATCGCGGCGACGTCTTCGGCATTGCGGACGCCGCCGGCGGCGATCACGGGAACGGTGGCGAGGGGCCGCAGATCTGCGAGCAACTCCGGCAATGAGCGCTGGTCAGGGTCGTCGTGCTGGCTCCAGGTGCCGCGGTGGCCGCCGGCGCGTGGGCCCTGGATGATTACGCCGTCGACTCCCCTGGCTTGGGCTTCGCGCAGTTCGGCCTCGTTGGTTACTGTCGCCCAGGCTTCCGAGCCGACCGCATGCAGTTGTGCGATCTCGGTTTCGGTGAAGCAGCCGAACGTCGAGGACACCACGGCGGGTGCGGCCTCCAGCACGGCGGCGAACTTTTCGGCGTAGTCGGATTCGAGCGCCGGAACTTCCTGTTGGAGGTGGTGGGCGGTGCGGTGGACGTCGTCAAGCAATGGCTCGGGTTGGGGCACGAAGAGGTTCGCGCCGAACGGCGCCTCGCACGCGGCGAGCCACGAGCGGGCTTGCGAGGCGCTACAGGTGCCGAGCGCGATGAACCCGAAGGACACCGCGTTGACCAGTTCGGGCGTGGATGGGCCACCGGCCATGGGTGCTGCGATCACGCGTGGAAATTCCATGGGTACAGTGTGGCACGTGTTTGGTTTTTTCAGGCGCCCCAAGGCCGATTGGCTGGTTGTGGGGCTGGGTAACCCGGGTGCGGAGTATGCGCGCACGAAGCACAATGTGGGCTTTTTGGCGCTCGACGAGTTGCCGAAGATCGACGGTGTGGCGCGTTGCAAGCCGCAGACGTATATGAATCTGTCGGGTGAGGCGGTCGCTCCCCTTGTCCGGAAGTTCAACATCCCGCCGGAGCGGATCATTGTGCTTCACGACGAGCTCGATCTCCCAGCCGGCAAAGTCCGCGTGAAGTTGGGCGGGAACGAAAACGGCCATAACGGTCTGAAGTCGATTACGGAGCACCTGGGGACGCGCGATTACGTCCGCGTGCGCATCGGTATTGGCCGGCCGCCAAAGGGTACGGCCGTGCCGGATTGGGTGCTCAGTGATATTTCCGGCGACGAGGACATCGCAACCGCGGCGGAGGCGGCTCGCCTGGTCGTCGCCGAGGGGTTAGCGAAGGCGCAGAACGTTATCCACGCGCGCTAATTGCCTGCTCTAGGTCGGCAAGCACAGTGCCCAGCGCGTCGGTGTTGGCGGCCTTTTCTTCCTCGAGGTCGGTGCCGAAGATGTTGATGCCCACCTGGTTGCGGATGTCAAACATGGAGAAATTAGCGACGATCTGGCGCCAGTGCTCGATCGCACGGATCGCACCGGTGCCGCTGTAGCCGACGAACGCGACCGGCTTGCCTGCCCACTCGGAGGCGAGTGAGTCGAAGGCGTTTTTCATGGTGCCGGGGATGGAGTGGTTGTACTCGGGGGTGACGAAGACGAAGCCGTCGCAGGCGTCGATGGCGTTTGACCAGGCGGTGACGGCGTCGTGCTCGTATTGTTTGTTGGCGGCGCCCGGCACGGTGGCGGCGGTGAGCGCCGGGACGTTGAACTCTGCGAGGTCGAGGAGTCGGTACTCGACGCTGTCGCGGGCGTTGCCGGTGTCGCGTACCCAGTGGGCGACACCTTCGCCGACGCGGCCTTGACGGATGGATCCTAGAAATACGCCAATTGTTGTCATGTACGCGACTGTACTCGGTGGGTGGGTCGTCGATAAGCTAGCACCCCATGAGCACTGTTTCCGAGGCCGCCCGCCGCCGCACGTTCGCTGTTATCGCCCACCCGGATGCGGGTAAGTCCACGTTGACGGAGGCGCTGGCGCTGCATGCGCATGTGATTTCGGAAGCCGGTGCGGTGCACGGTAAGGGCAACCGTAAGTCGACGGTGTCGGACTGGATGGAGATGGAAAAGGAGCGCGGCATTTCCGTCGCATCGTCGGCGCTGCAGTTCGAGTACGCGCCGGAGGGCCACGAGGGCGAGCCGTACGTGGTCAACCTCGTCGATACTCCGGGCCACGCGGACTTTTCGGAGGACACCTACCGTGTGCTTTCCGCCGTGGATGCCGCGGTCATGCTGATCGACGCGGCGAAGGGCCTCGAGCCGCAAACCCTGAAACTGTTTCGCGTGTGCAAGGCGCGCGGTCTGCCGATTGTCACGGTGATTAACAAGTGGGACCGCGTGGGTCGTGAGCCGCTTGAACTTGTCGACGAAATCGTTACCGAAATCGACCTCCAACCCACCCCTCTGTACTGGCCGGTAGGCGAAGCGGGTGACTTCCGCGGGCTCGCGCACGTCTCCTCCGATGGCGAGATCGACGGGTACGTACACTTCACCCGCACAGCCGGCGGTTCGACGATTGCGCCAGAGGAGCACTACTCCGCCGACGAGGCCGCCGCGAAGGAAGGCGACGCGTGGGACACCGCGCTCGAAGAAGCGGAGCTTTTACTTGCCGACGGCGCCGTCCACGACCAGCAGCTCTTCGAACAGTGCATCACCTCCCCGATCATTTTCGCCTCCGCGATGCTGAACTTCGGCGTGCACCAGATCCTGGACACGCTGTGCGCAATCGCACCGGCACCCGAGGGCCGCGCCTCTGACCCGAAGGCGGTGGAAGCCTCCACGACCGCGATGGATACTGAGCGCGAAGTCGGCGACGATTTCTCGGGCGTGGTGTTCAAGGTCCAGGCCGGCATGGATAAGAACCACCGCGATACGTTGGCGTTTATGCGCGTGGTCTCCGGCGAGTTCGATCGCGGCATGCAGGTCACGCACGCCCAGTCGGGCCGCAGCTTTTCCACGAAGTACGCCCTGACCGTCTTCGGCCGCAACCGCGACACCGTGGAAACGGCGTTCCCGGGCGACATCATTGGCCTGGTCAACGCGGGCGCGTTGGCGCCGGGCGACACGATCTACGCCGGGCGCAAGGTGCAGTTCCCGCCGATGCCGCAGTTCGCACCGGAGCACTTCCGCACGCTGCGCGCGAAGTCGCTGGGTAAGTACAAGCAGTTCCGCAAGGCGCTCGAGCAGTTGGACGCCGAGGGCGTCGTGCAGATCTTGCGCAACGACACGCGCGGCGACGCTGCCCCGGTCATGGCCGCCGTCGGCCCCATGCAGTTCGAGGTCATGCAGGCTCGCATGGAAAACGAGTACAACGTGGAAACGGTCACCGAGCCGATCCCCTACTCGGTGGCCCGGCGCACCGACGCCGAGTCCGCGCCAGAGCTGGGCCGCCAACGCGGGGTGGAAATTTTCACGCGTACAGACGGCGAGATCATCGCGCTGTTCGGTGACAAGTGGAAGCTGGCTTTCGTCGAGAAGGAGCACCCGGAGCTCACCATCGAGCCGCTCATCGCCGACTAGCTACTGCGCCGACTCCTCGCGTTGCTGCAGGATGTCGTCGGCGATGCGGTCGGTCCACCGGCGAGTCTGCAGCCGCCACGCCGCCCCGACGTTGGATCGTGGCGGCGCTTGAATGTGGCGGCGTGAGTCCATGCCGCGTTGGAGTTCTTTGGCGCGCAGGACTTCGGCGTCGATTTTCACGCCTTCGAGCAGCACGATGTTCATCAGCCAGATCAACGCCAGCACCGCCAAAACGGTGCCGAACGCACCGTAGGTGCTGCGCACGCCGACGAGTTTGAGGTACCAGGAAAACCCGACCCACAGCGCGCCAACGACCAGCAGCGCGCTCGCCGAGCCGAGGGTGAGCAGGCGGAACCTGCCGGGTTTAACGTTGGGCGCGAAGTAGTACAGCACGGAGACGAGCGCCACCGAGACCACCGCGATGACAGGGCCGCGCAGGTAGTCCCAGACGGGCAGGAAGATTGCGGTGAGGTAGTGCAGCTCCTCCTCCAGTTGCAGCGGCCGGGCGATCGGCCCGAACACGGCGTTGACGATGGAGTCCGTCAGCAACGCGCCCAAAATGATCACCACCGCACCGACGACCATGACTACTGTGACCAGCCACATGGTTACCCAGGTCACCGCCATAGGGCGGCCTTCGGTGCGGCCGTAGATGAGGTTGGCGTTGCGGGAAAACGACCGCACGTAGGCCGAGGCGGATAGCAGCGAGATGATCACGGACACCGCAAGTGCGATGGTGCTTTCCGCCGGCGTGGCCACGATGGCGGAGATGAGCTGGAACGCTTCTTCCTGCAGTTGCGCCGGTACGTATTGGGCGACGAGGTCGGCGATGATCGAGTCGGCCATGTCGTCGCCACGCGGCATGAGCAGGCTGAAGATGGAGTATGCGGCGAGCAGCATCGGCGCGACCGACAGCAGGGTGTAATAGGTCAGCGTTGCGGCACGGTCCACCATGGCGTCGTTGGAAAAGTCTGTGACCACGCGGCGGAAGATGGATTTCCATCCGGCGCGTGTGAGGCGGTTGCCGCGGCGTAGGGGTGTTTCGTAGTCGTGGGGTGTGACGACGAGGTCGCCGGTGCCGTACGACATCACCATGTCGACGCGGTGCGATTCAGACATACTGGTCACCTTATACACTCACTTGTCATGGGAATCATCGACCGCGCGCGTGAACTTTTCGGGTTGAACCAGCCTCGGCTGGTGGAGTTGCCGGGGCGGGTGGTGCCGGTGGTCGTCGATACGCTGCAGGTGCACACGGCGCGGCTTGCGCCCGATACCAACGAGAAGATCATCATTGTGACCACCTCAGCGAGGGCACTCGAGGAGCTTTCGCGTATCGACGACGCCGTGCAACTCACCTCCCCCAACGAACGCTCCGTCACGTTCGTGCCGGTAGACCGCAGGTCCGAGCCTGTGCTGGATCCGAAGTACGGCTGGATCATCCCCGTCACACGTGAGACCGCCGCCGAGTTTGCGGGGTTAGCAAAAGGCCCAGGCGAGCACGAACTTTCGACGCTGCACCTGGGCCTTATCCTGGAGTAATACGGCGTATCTAGACCAGGCCGATCCAGTTCCAGTAGGTGGCGGACAGCAGCAGGATGAGCAGGTAGGCCACGATGGTCAGTGGGATACCGCTGCGCAGGAACTGCTTGGAGGTAAACGCGCCGGTGCCGTAGGCCAGCATGTTTTGCGGTGCGGAGACCGGCAGCAGGAAGCCGAAGCAGATGACGAACTGCTGGATGATCACGAACCCGATGCCGCCGTTGGGTACGTCCAGGGTGGCTGCAAGGGCGATGAACACAGGGATCAGCGCGGAGGCAAGCGAGGTCGCGGAGGCGAAGCCCAGGTGGATCAGGATGTTAAACAGCGACACCAGGGCGATCGCGGCGAGGATCGGCATCGAGGACAGGCCGATAGCGCCGAAGGTTGCCTCAGACAGCCAGGTTGCAGCGCCAGTGTCCAGCAGGAACTTGCCCAGGGAGATGCCGGCGGCGAACACGACGAGGGTGCCCCAGTTGATCTGCTGCTGGGCGTACTTCCAGTCCATCACGCCAATGACCGGCATAAGCATGAAGCCGACGGCGACGATGGTGATGGTTGCGGAGGAAATCGGGTGCAGCACGCCTTCGGTAGCCCAGAAGAACAGCAGCAACACGGCGATGGTGGTGAGGCGCTTCTCAGCGCCGGTCATGGGTCCCATCTCTGCAAGCTGCTTTTCGACGAGCTCACGTCCCCCATCAATCGACTCCACCTCAGGCTTAATAGTGGCACGCATGATGAAGTACAGCGCGATCGACATCAGGATCGACCACGGTGCGGCCCAGATGAACCACTGGCCCCAGGAGATGGTCTGGCCCATTTGGTCTTCGATGAAGCCGACAGCGACGAGGTTCTGCGCAGCAGCGGTCTTGATGCCGACGTTCCAGATGGACACCGCCTGGGTTGCCGTAATCACGAGCAGCGCGGCGAGCTTGGATTCCTTGGCCAGACCGAAGGCGGCCACCATGCCCATGAGAATCGGCACGACGGCGCCGGCGCGTGCGGTTGCGGACGGGACAAAGAACGCCAGGATGATCGAGATAACAATCGCTCCGATGACAATGTTGGAAACTTTCTCGCCAGCGAACTTCAGCACATACAGCGCCAGGCGACGGTGCAGGCCGGTTGCCTGCATGGCGGTTGCCAGCGCAAGTGCCGCAGCAACAAGCGCCACCGCCGATGACGAGAAGCCGCTCATGGCGATGCTCAGGCCCTTGGAGGCACCGATCGCTTCGCCTGTTTCGGGGTCCACGGCGAACGTGAGCATGATTGCGATCAGCCCGACGATCATCACTGCGCTGACCGGGTAGGACACGGCCTCGGAGACCCACATGATCACGGCAAACGCAAGCATGCCGAGTGCGATCTTCGCTGGCATGGCAAGCCCTGCGATGGGGGTCAGGATCACCGCCGCCAACGCGACAAAAGCGAGGAAAAACGCGATCGTTTTTCCGGTGTTGAGTTTGTTTGAGGTTTGTTGTTCGGGGCTGTCTGCGGGGGCGACTGCCGTTGTCACGGTCTTCCTCCTTGAAGTGGTTGTTCCTGCATAAACATTAGTCTCACCAAATCGGCCTTCAAAATGTGACGCGTGTACTGTTTGCCCTGCATACGGGCGCGTAGCATGGCCATCATGGGCTTGAGTTCACTGTTGACGTACAACATCCATCATGGTGCACAAGATTTCCGCAATGCGCTCGGCAACGGCGCCGCTGACGCCTGGTTGCCTGCATCGTGGCAAGCGTCGCTAAACGATCTGAGCCATTCTGTCGTGGCGTTATGGGATTCGGTCATCAACGCAATCTCCATCATCGTTTAAACGGCACACCCGGTTCGCAGGACCGAGCTTTCTGGTACAAACGTAGATAATGTTCACAACACTTTGTTGCTAAAAGGAGTTTTTCCCATGAAGGCCCTCTACAGAGCCGCAATCTTCTACCTCGCCTTCGGCCTGATCTCGGGCGTGTTCTACCGCGAGTTCACCCGCGCCAACAACTTCCCAGAAGGCCAGTTCACCCAGCTCAGCGTTACCCACACCCACCTTTTGGCCCTGGGCTTCATGATGTTCCTCATCTTCCTCGCCCTAGAAAAGGTCTTCACCTTCTCGCGCAATAAGAAGCTTTTCAATATCTTCTTCTGGCTCTACAACGCGGGTTTGCTCACCACCGTGTCCATGCTGATCCTGCACGGCTCGATGACAGTGCTGGGCAAGGAGTCGGGCGCGGCGATCTCCGGCATCGCAGGTTTGGGCCACATCATGCTCACCATCGCGTTGGTCATCTTCGTAGTACTGCTGGGTCGCGCCATCGATAGCCCTACCCGAACCTCTGAGGCAGCGCTGGCAAACTAACGCGCTACCCTCGCGGCATGAACACTCTCACGCCGATCCAGCAACGCCTTACTGACCGCTTCTTCCGCTACGTCCGCACGGAAAGCCAATCCGACGCTCGCGCCACTACAGTCCCGTCCACCGAAAGCCAATGGACGTTTGCGCGTTTGCTTGTCGACGAGCTCTCCACCGCCGGGGCCACCGACGTCCACCTGTCCGACACGTGCGTGGTCACCGCGAAGATCTCCGGCACCGGCGACGGCCCCGCGATCGGCTTCTGCTCCCACCTGGACACGGTGGATGTAAACCTCTCCCCCACGGTCAATCCGCAGCTAACCCATTACGAAGGCGGGGATATTTGCCTCAACGCCGAGCGCGACCTCTGGCTGCGCGCCGCCGACCACCCGGAACTTGCAGCGTACGAGGGCCAGCCGATCGTCCACACGGACGGCACGAGCGTGCTTGGCGCCGACGACAAGGCCGGCGTGACCGCGATCATGGAGGCGGTCACCGAGCTCGGCGGTCAGACCCCACACGGCGACATTTACATCGCGTTCGTGCCGGACGAGGAGATCGGCCTGCGCGGTGTACGCACGATCGATTTTGACCGCTTCCCTGTCGATTACGCCTACACCGTCGACGGCGGCGAGCTCGGCGAGGTTGTAGAGACCACGTTCAACGCCGCCACCGCCACCATTACCATCGCCGGCGTCAGCGCCCACCCGATGAACGCGAAGGGCAACCTGGTCAACCCGATCACACTGGCAATGGAGTTTGCCAACCAGCTCGACGCGCAGGAAACGCCCGAGCACACCGAGGGGCGTGAGGGCTTTATCTGGCTCAACCACATCGACGGCAACCAGTCCACCTGCACCATGCAGTTGAGCATCCGCGATCATGACCGCGAAGGCTACGAGGAAAAGAAGCAGCGTCTACGCGCGCTTGCCAGCGACCTTGCCGCAGCAAACCCCCGCGCCACCATCACCTGCGACATCGAAGATGTCTACGCGAACATCTCCGACGCGAAGACTCCAGAGAACTCCATCGGATCCGAGAGGCTCCACGCGACGATGCGCCGCCTCGGCATCGAGATCAAAGAGATCGATATGCGCGGCGGCACCGACGGGTCATGGCTGTCCAACCAGGGTGTCTACACCCCGAACTATTTCACCGGCGCGCACAACTTCCACTCGATCTACGAGTTTCTGCCGGTGCCTTCCCTCGAGCGCTGCTATGAACTCACCCTCGCCCTGATGCGTGGCGAGTAACCGGCTCACTAAGCACGCTTGATGCTGGTGCTCGTCTTGTGCATGAGCTCAGTGTCAAGTTCCTCGCGCGTGTGGCGTTTTCGGCCACAATTACTGCTGCGTTGCTCGGTTCCCTACGAGATGCACAATATATTGTGCATCCCGGCTCTGGTGTTGGGGCCGGTTGTGGTTTAGGCTCGTCGATACGCGGAAGCAAAATGGGGGCTTCCGCCCGACACCCAGGGGGGATAATTATGGCTTTTCGTGCCTACGAGCTTTACTACCTCGATTCTTACGACGAGGAAGTCGATGACCTTGTCACCATGTACGACTACGACGAGGACGACTACAGTTTCGACGACGACATCCGCTGGCACATTGACGACGACTACATCATCGAAAACGGCCTCCGCGTCGCAATACTCATCCACGACCCGGACACCCACGAAATCGACTGCGCGTTGCTCCAACCGGACAATCCTCGCGCGCCCGATTGGTATGGCGTGGAGGAGATGGCCAACGTCATGGCCGAAGTCCAGCGCATCATGGTCGCTCACGACGACTACACGGTCAGTATCGTGCCACCGCAGGATCCCGCGTTCGCGCTCACGGCGCCTCGCGTCTTCCCTGCGGAAGATCTCACGGCTGCGACGGTGATGATGCTCGGCGACTCGCAAGACAACGCGTGGTACAGCGCCTTTTGTATCGAGTTCACACCGAACCTGAAGTCCGACGAGTCGTTCCCAGTCGCCGTTTTTGTGTACGACCCGCGCGATAACTGCCTTGTCAGCAAGAGCTTCACCGGCATCAACCCGTTCGCACCGGAGGCGTTCAACCGGAGGCAACGCAGGATCGTCGAGCGCAAACTCGACGAGATCTTTGCGGCAATCGATTCCTCAAAAACCGCAACCCATCCCGTGAGCCCGTTTGCCAACCTCGGCCCGCAATTCCGTGCATCGAGGCTGCCCTCCGTCGAGGCGGTCGGCCCCGACCACGCGCTCCTCCAAACACTTGAGAGGCTTCTGGCCTGGTGGCAGGAGCAGGCAGCCTAGGCGTTAGATCATGCGCTAAATCATGCCCTGGCTCATCGCCCAGCCAGCTAGCGCAGCACCAAGGCCGCCGATAGCGAGCAGCACGCCGATGATGATCGCCACTGGCGAGACCGCACCGTCGCCGTTGGCCGGCGGCTGCTGCGTCTTCGGTTTCTGCGCCGCCGGCGCGTTGCTCGTCCCTTCGGTCTTGTCCTTCGGCTGCAGCTTCCTGCGGGCCATGTCCTTGACGTACTCCGGGGCGTCGGAGGCAAGCACCTCGGCAAGCACCTTCGCCATCTCTTCGCGGGTGTAGTTCAGCGCGGAGACGTTGTAGGACTGGCTAAACACTTCCGTTCCGCGCGAGTTTGTAACCACTACGCTCAGCGGAACGACCGGCTTGTCCAAAAACGCCGCGCGGTCGAGCTTGATGTCTACCTGCTTCTCGTCGCCGACTTTGCCGGCAGGCTTCAGGTCGTAGCTTTGTTGGAACACTCCCGAGCCGTAGTTGACGCTGACCTTAAACCGCTCGTCCACGTCTCCCAGGTTGGAGATGGTGCCGCGCAGGACGTTGTCGTCGCCAAGCTGTGCGACGACGCCATTGTCACCGTTCGCGGTTTCGTTGAGACGAAAGCCTGCCTTGTACTTGTTATTGCTTGCCGCGTTGATGACCAGTTCCTTGACGTCACCTTCGGTCAGCACCGGCATGCTTTCCTCGCCGTGCGAGTGGTCGTGATCGTGGTCGTCTTTGTCGTTTTCCTTGTCTGTCTCGTCGTTCACTCCGATGTGGCCTTGGCCAACGTTCGCGCCTGGAAGGTTCAGGTTCGCCCAGTCCGCCGGGATCTGAAACTCCCTGCCGGTCTCGTCGTGGCCGTGCGTTTCCTTTTCGGCAAAGTTGAACTGGTTGAACTGGTGCGCGTAACTCATCACCGAGTTGTACTCTTCGAGGTCATCGCGCGCCGGTGCCGTGTTTGACTCCACGTGCGCGCCGTAGTGCAGCAGGTTCAGGGTGTGGCCGAACTCGTGCAGGATCGTGTTGCGCAGCTGCTCCTGCGTGGTCATCTCAGGATGGTTCGCCACGAAGAATACGGAGTCGTTGACCAAAGCGAGGCCTGTCGAGGAGTCGCCGCGAGAAATCGTGTCGCCGATGACGCCAACGCGGAAGACCGCCTTGCGTTCTCCCAGCAACCGTTCGCGTGCCGAGATGAATTGGTTTTGCGCATACAGCGCGTAAGCCCATTCGTCTTTGGCCAACTTCGGATCGGCCAACCCTGGCATGAATTCTTTGGCGTAGTCCTCGGTCTTGCCGCCCTCGCGGTCTGCCTCCTTCATGCTGGACATCGAGGAACTGACGTACTCCGGCCCCGCAACGATGTGGAGATTGATGCCTTGTTTGGCGAAGCGCTCCTCCAACTGCTTGAGGATCTCCGGCGACGGCGCATAGTCCTTCGTGTTTGCACGCGCACAGTCGGCGAACTGGGTAAAGCCCTCCACGGATGCCGCGAAGGATTCCTTCCGATCGCACTTGAGTTGTTCCCACTCGGATCGCATCCAGTGCAGCTGCAGGAACAGGTCGGGTTTGTTTTCGTCGGCGCCCCACTGGTGGATTGGCAACGATTTGCCTGAGGAGAGTTTCATGCCGACGCGTTCCCACGAGTTGCGCAGCCCGTCGCCGTCGGAGTCGAACGCGGCTGGCTGCGGGATGAAACGCGCCTGGGTTTCGGCCTTAAACCCCTCACCCGCTGCGAGGCTCTTGCTCCAGCGTCCAGCTTGGAAGCGCGCGTCGTTGTCGTTGCGGCTCTCCTTGGCTTTCTCAGCGGTCGGTCCTACGCCGAACCGGTCGGCGTTCGCAAACTTCACGCGTGCGGTGTGGCCGGGCTTTTCCGGGGAGACGCGAATTTCGCCGTCGAAGTATTGCTGCGCGCGGAGTTGGCCGTGGTTGCCCATGATGTCGCTTACGGCTTCGACGCGGACATTGACCGGGGCGCCCGAGACGTTGGTGGCGGTGACGGTGTACTGGATGATGTTGTCGAAAATGTTGATGGTGCGTTTGACCTCAACACCGTTAAACGTCTGGGTGTAGACAACCGTGTCGGTTCCGTCGTCTCTGCTGAGGGTTTCGGGCGTCGCGTTCCAGTCGACGGGCATTTTCGCCTCGTTGACGTACACGTCGGTGCTCAGCCCGTACTTGAGCACCTCGGCGGCAGCTTCGGGGTGGTCGAAGTCGAAGAGGCCCTGTCCGTCGGGGCGCACGGTCGCGTTGATGTACGGCGACCATGTGCTCTTCTGCTGCCCCTCAACGACAACCTGCCTGCCTTGCTGCGTGACCTTGGCCTGCGCGGGCACAACGCAGACGGGGGCGAGGGCGGCGCACAGGCCGACTGCCATTACTTTTGTGGAAAATCGCATGTTGTTGCCTACCTACCCAGTACCTGCATGATCTTGTCTTGGTTCAAAAATGCGGCGAATCCTACGCCGGCAAGCAGCGCCAGCGCGCCCACGAGGACCGCGATCCAGCCAACGCTTGTCGACGACCCCTTATCCTCAACCACCACTTCCTCCGGCGCCCTCGCCGTCAGGGGGACGTTGACCAGTTCGGAGGATCCGTCCGGGTAGGTCACCCGCACCTTGACGGAGGTGGTTTTGCCGTTGGGCACACTGCCATTGGAACGGGCGGTGATGCGGCCGGTTTTTTCGTCGATAGTTGCTGTCCAGCCCTGCTCGTTGAAGCCGTCGATGCTAAACCGCGTGCCCTCTGGCAGTTTCGACGAAGGTTCCGGACGAGCCTCGCCGCCGATAGGAACGTTCGCTCCAACGTATCCGGCGTCAAACGTCGCCGCATCCGAAGGCACCGTGACCGTGGCGGTGACTTCGCGTGCGCTGCCGTCTGGATAGCGCACCTGGATCAGCGGCTTGTAGGTTTCGTCGATCTCGGCGTTCTTCGGCGCCGTGATGCGCAGCGCGCCGGTGGATCTGTTCACGCCGACGTCAAGGCCAGCGTTATCGATCACGTCGAAGACCGCGCCCTTGACCGCATCGCCAACAGCGGCGACTGCAACTGTGTTGCCCACCCGCACCGTGGTAGACGGGTAGGAGATGGAGTTTTTCACGGCGTGTGCAGAAGCTGTGGCCAAGCGAGCGCGCGCTTCAAGTTCTTTGGTGGAACCATCCTGGAAGTAGGCGATGACCTTGACCGTGAGCGGACGCGCGTTCACCTTTGGCGCGTTGACTCGCACGTCGCCGGTGTTCGCGTCCACCGTCGCGGACCAGCCGCCCAGGCTCGACCCGGATTTCATCTTGAAGGTCGTACCCTCGGGCAACGCAGCGTCGCCGGTGCGCAGCACGGTTGCGCTCAGTCCCGGGACCACCATGATCTCGTCTTCGTAGCCGAGGTTTGCCAGGTCGGCCAGCATGGGCTCGCCGACCTCGAAGACGGCGTTGACCGTCTTGGAACTGCCGTCCGGGAAAGTGATCGTGACCGGGGCCGTGTGGGTGCCCCGTTTTGCGTTGGCCTCCGGCTTGAACGTGATGCTGCCCTTGGCGTCGATGGTCACGCCCTTGGCGTTCGGCTTAAACGTTGTTCCTGCGGGCAGCACGCGGTCGTCGTATGTGAAGCCGCGCTCCACCACCTGCGCACGCGGCGAGCTCGAGGAGCGCTCCACACCAGCAGGCACCGGGGTTTTCGCCCATTCGACCGTGTAGCGATCGGCCATGGGTTTTTCTTCAGCCACGACAACCTCGACGATCTCGCGCTGGCCCGTCGGTGTGTTGACCTCTACGCGGTAAGTTCCGGGCGCGGCATCGCGCGGTGGCGTGGCGACGACCGTGCCGTCCTGCTCCACACGAATCCAGGAATCCTTCGGCGCAACCTGTTCCGTCTTGTTGCCGGAGATGACCTTTTCCACGCCGTTGGTGGTGAACCCAGACGGCACCGGGTCGCTGCTCCCCTTACGCGTTGGCGTGCCGATGCCGACCTCACCGGCGTGCACCACCACAGGTGCCCACACGAACGGATCCGGCTGCGGGGCCGGATTCGACGTCGCCGGCTCCTTTTTCACCGTAATGCCCAGGTTGGACTGCTCGCTTGGCTTGACCGTGACCTTGCCGTCGTTTTCACGTGTGACGGTGTGCTTGTTCGGTGCCTTTGCGGTCACGGTGTAATCGCCTGGGTAGAGGCCATCGACGACGTACTTGCCGTCAACCTTTTCCACGTTGCGGGTTTGGTTTTTCGGACCACCCGTGATCGTGATCGAATCTGGCTCCGCGTCACCCGTGACCGAGATGTTGACGGAACCCTTGACCAGCGCCACCTGGAGCTCTAGGTCGCGCGGCTTGTTCGGCTCCACACTGAAACGCTTGGTTGTTCCTCCGTGGTTGTCGCTGGATTCAACCTGCACGGTGTATTCGCCGGCGTGCAGTTTGCCCGCGTTAAACCTGCCGTGTGCGTCGGTCGTATCCTCGGCGACTTCCCCACCGTTCTGGGTGATGCGAATGAGGGCGTTGGCGACGGGTGCGGAGAGGTCGTCGAGAAGCGTGCCGCTCACCGCGTTGAGCGTCTTCACCAGGATTTCGCCGCTGCCGTGCCTGCCGGGCTGCAGCGTGATTTCGCGGCTGCCTTCGCTGTGGGTCTCGCTTTCGGCAGCTTTGGCCGTATAGGTTCCGGGCAGGATGTCCTCGACCGTAGCCATGCCTTCCGCGTTGGTATTCACCGTGCGTCCGGCGACATCAAGTTTGGCGTTGGCGACGGGGTGGCCGGTGTCGTCGACAACCTGCAAGACGAGGTCCACCTTGTCCAGCACGAGCGCAAAGTCGTGCGTTTCGGTGCTGTCCTTTTTCACCTTCGCAGCCTGCGACGGCGCCGAATACCCCTGCGGGCCATCAATCTCGACGGTGTAGGTGCCCGTTGGTAGATCAGCAATCGAGTACTCCCCGTTGACCACCGCCGCAGTCTTTTTCACGCCAGCGGTGTTCTGGTCTGCGCCACGGACCTGGATCTCGGCATGTTGACCGCCTGGCAGTCCGGTGACGCTGCCGGCGATATTGCCCAAATTGCGCACCACATTAAGCGTCTTTTCCGAGGTGTCGTTCGGGTTGATGTCAACATCGCCGCCACCTTCGATCGAGTACCCCTCCGGTGCGTGCGCACCGAGGGTGTACTTGCCCGGGTACAGATCGTTCAGGACGAAGCTGCCGCCGGTTTCCTCGATTGGCAGGTACTCGTTTTTGGGGCCACCGTTGAGGAACACCTCCGTCGGAGCCAACGGCCCCGAAGTGACAACCTTGATGGATCCGCGGTGCAGCGCCACCTTGAGCATCACCGACTCGGTGTCTCCGCCGGGCTCGACGGTGAAGTTTGCACTCGCCGCGCCGTACGTGTTGGTGCGGACCACCTCTGCGGTGTAGTTGCCTGCAGCCAGCGCGCCGGCGTCGAAGTTGCCTTCCGGGGTGGTCGGGAAAGTGCCGATGACACGGGAGCCTTGCTTGACGACGACCTGCGCACCCGCCACAGCCTGACCAAGATCGTCGACAACAATGCCACCGGTTTGGTTCAGTGAACCAACCTTCACCGTCACCGGATCATTATCGCCCGGATACAGCACGAACCCCTGGGATGCGCCGCTGTACTTGCCCCTGGCAGCAGACACTGCGGCGGTGTAGGCACCCGGCGCGAGATCCGCAAACGTTGCAAGGCCTTCCGCATTGGTGGTTTCGGTCCGTCCGTCAACGGTGACTGATGCATTGGCAACTGGCCTGTTGGCGTCGTCGACCACCTTGATCTCGCCCGTGACGTTGTCCGCAATCACCGCGAACCCAACAGTCCTGTTTTCGTACTTTTCCACCTTGGCGTTCTGCGGGCCCGTGACGGAGTATCCGCGTGGCACGGAGTTGTTGATCACTTCGACGCGGTAGTCCCCGGTGGGCAGGTCCGGGAAGCTGTAGTGGCCGCCCGAGACGGTCTGTTCCAAAATCTCGGGACCCGTGACGCGGATCTTGACCTGTTTGTCGGCCGGCACGCCGGAGATCACACCAGAGATGCTGCCTTTATCGCGCGTGGCGGTGAAGTTTGCGTTCGCGGTTGTTGCGCGTTTGACGTCCACGTCTGCCGTTTGGGTCACCGAATAGCCCTTCGGCAGCGACTCTGGGACGACCTCGAGCACGTGCTTGCCCACCGCCAGGTTCGGGATGGTGAACTCCGCGTTCTCATCGGTGTCTACGACAGTGTTCGTACCGACGACACGCACCTTCACCTTGGTGCGTTCCGGCAGCCCGTTGACCTTGCCGCTGACTTTGCCGTACTGCTGCTTGCGCTGCACAACGATCGGGTCCGCGATGCGGTTGACGCGCTGATCCTCTACTTTGACACCTTCAACCTCTGTCCCCTGACTGTCCTCAGTTTCGCCCACGACCAGCGTGTACTTATCCTCTGGATCCTTGGGCACCGGAACCTTGGGCACGGTGAAGTTACCGCTTTGATCAGTCTGGGCCGACTTACCGCCGACGGTCACACGTGCACCGGAGATGCCGACTCCCTTGTCGTCGATCACCCGGCCGGTGACGGTGATCGGGTACAGATCAAAATCCGGGGCGGTGGCCTCGTCCTTCCACGGCTTGGTCGCCGGGCTGACAAAGCCCGCTGGAGGTCGCACGCCAATCTGGTACGTCGTTCCTGGGTTGTTGGAGGTCAGCCAGTAGGAGCCGTTATCGGCAACCGCTTCCTCACCCTGGAGGACGATTTCCTTGCCCTGGCGGTTGGTCCACTTCCTGTTCACCAACACCTTCGGGCGGCCGACTGGCTCCTCGTCCGGATTATGCACACGCACCTTGCCCGGCGAAGCCATGTTGACCATAGGCACGGTGTACCGGGAGCCACCACCGGCCATCGGAGTCGGATAACCGCCCTTGCCCATCCCCCAAAGGATCAGGCGGTGCATTCTTTCTACCTGCAACTCTTCCGGTAGCTCATAGCGCAGTCGAATCGCATAATTGCCTGAGGGGGTTGTCGCGATGCTGCGGTGGACGGTGACATCATATGTCTTCAGCACAACTTCTTGGCGGTTTCTGTAAACGCGGTGATCAAGCTTGAACTGCGAGACTTCAGGGATTCTTTTGAATACCGGATCATCCTTCGGCGCTGACTTAACAGTACTTGCGAAGAGCGGCGGGGGCGCGGTTTCCGGCGGCACGAACTCGATGGATACCGTCTTCACCCGCACGGATCCGTTGAAGAAGACCGCTCCTCGCCAATTGCCGTTTTCAATGCGAACCTCGCCATGGTCGATACCAGGTTGCAGAATGGGCGCCCTCTGCGCGTGCGCGACCGGCGTGAAGGTACCCAGCGGGACTTCGGCGACCGTGCCGGCAAGCGCGAGCACCGTCGCAACTGCGGTGATGCGCATGCCCCGTGGGCGGTGTACGCGACGGGGGTCATCGGAATAGCGAGACATGGGCGTCATTCAACTTTCTCGAAGCAAAGGCACGGGAAACGAACGGTAAAACACAGGAATGATACCACTTAGTTATATGCCTTATCTAAATCTTTTACGGAACTGCCAGCTATTCCACACCCTTACTACACGACGAAGCGCCCCGGCCGAATGCGGCCGGGGCGGTGGAGTCGTCGCTAAGCAAACGCGCTACTGAATCTCAGACGGCTCCTTGCGTGCCGGGTACACGGTCGGGCGCACACCCGCAATGTCCTCAACAACGCGAACCACCTGGTGAGAGTAGCCGTACTCGTTGTCGTACCAGACGTAGAGCACGAGGTGGTTGCCGGAAGCAATCGTGGCCAGACCATCAACCACGGATGCGTGGGAGGTACCAAGCAGGTCCGTCGACACAACCTCAGGCGAGTAGATGTAGTCGAGCTGCTGGCGCAGGTTGGAGTGGGTGGACACGCGACGCAGGAAGGTGTTCACCTCGTCCTTTTCAACGTCCTTCTCCAAGTCCAAGTTCAGCACAGCCATGGACACGTCCGGGGTTGGCACGCGGATGGCGTTGCCGGTGAGCTTGCCCTCAAACTCCGGCAGTGCCTTAGACACGGCCTTCGCCGCGCCGGTCTCGGTGAGCACCATGTTCAGGCCCGCTGCGCGGCCGCGACGGTTGCCCTTGTGGAAGTTGTCGGCCAGGTTCTGGTCGTTGGTGTACGCGTGAACCGTCTCAACGTGACCGTGCTTGACGCCGTAGCGGTCGTTGATCACCTTCAGCACCGGGGTGATGCCGTTGGTGGTGCAGGACGCTGCGGACAGGATGCGCTCGTCGCCGATCATGTCCTGGTTGATGCCGTAGACAATGTTCGGGATGTCGCCCTTGCCCGGCGCGGTAAGCAGCACGCGGTCCACACCCTTGGACTGCAGGTGCTGGGACAGGCCCTCGCGGTCGCGCCACACGCCAGTGTTATCGACGACGATGGCGTTGTTGATGCCGTACGCCGTGTAGTCGATCTCGGCCGGGTCGTTGGCGTAGATCATCTGGATCGGGGTGCCGTTGGCCCAGATGATTTCCTTCTCCTCATCCACGGTGATCGTGCCGTTGAACGGGCCGTGGATGGAGTCGCGGCGCAGCAGGGATGCGCGCTTGATGATGTCGATGTCACCCTTCTTACGCACCACCACCGCACGCAGGCGCACGCCGCCGTACATTGCCTCACGCGCGATCAGGATGCGGGCGAGCAGACGGCCAATTCGGCCGAAGCCGTAGAGCACAACGTCGCGTGCATCGAGCTCGGAGGAGGTACCGATGACGTCAGCGAGCTGCGCATCCAGGAAGGTACGCAGATCCTTCTCGTCGGAGTACTTGAACTCCTTGGCCAGGCGGCCGAGGTCGATCGAAGCGGTGCCGAGATCCATCTCCACGAGCTCGCGCAGGATCGGGAGCGTCTCGTCGAGGGCGAGCTCCTTTTCGTCGATACGACGCGCGTAGCGGTGTGCCTTGATGATCTCGATGTCGGTCACACCCACCAGCAGGCGGCCGTAAACCGAGGTGACCGCGTTATGTTCGCGGTGCAGGCGGCTGATCAGCGGCAGCATCTCCTGGGCAAGGGTGAGCTTGTGGTTCCAGTCGTCGCGGGGGTTTGTGGTTTCGGTCAACGTTGCTCCTTCAGCGTGTTGGATTCGGGGGCAATTTCAGCCCCACACCGCCATTTACTTTAGCGCAGGACAGCGCGATACTTGGAGGGGTCCGCCTCGGGGGCAAACTTGGGGGCCTGATCCTTATCGACGAGCACCGCACGCACCCCTTCCACAAAGTCCGGCTCACGCACCATCACCGCGCCCAGGCGGCGCTCGTTGTCCAGCGCGCCGGCCAGATCCTGCGATGCGTTGGCTGCGATGAGTTCCGCCGCCGCCACGAGCGACGACGGGGACGCCTGCTTGGTCAATTCCTGTACCTTCTCGCCGAACTCGCCGAACTCGCCGGTCTCGCCGTCAAGGCTCTCGCGGATCTCTGCCCAGGAGCCGGTGAAGGTGGCCTCGATATCGCTGTAAAGCGCCGCGAGCTGCGATTCACCCTGCTCCAGCGCAACCTCGTCGAGGTAGCCGGGCCCGTGCTCCACGATCCCGTCGAGCACCCCGTCAAGCGAGGCAACCTTATGCGTGGCCAGGCCGGTAGCCAGCATGTCGTCCGGGCTCAAGCGGTAGCCCGTCAGCGCCAAAAACGCGCCGAGCGCTTGCGAGGGGTGCTTCGGCAAGTTCTGCAGCAACCACGACATACCCACGTCAGTGATGTAACCGATGTTCATCTCCGGCATGGAGGCGAACGCGTCCTCAGTGACCACCATGTGCGAGCCGTGCGCCGACACACCCATGCCACCGCCCATGATCACGCCGCTACACAGCGCGATGTACGGCTTGGGGTAGTTCGCAATGTCCAAGTTCATGGCGTACTCGTCTGCGAAAAACGTATCGACCTCATCCAGGCGTCCCTCGAGGACACCGTCGCGCGCGGCACGGACGTCGCCGCCGGAGCAAAAGTGCTTGCCAGAGGACTGGATGACAACTTGGGTGACGGTGTCGTCGTCACGCCACTGCTTCAGGATCTCGTCGATGGCGCGTGCCATCTCCGGGTTCAGAGAATTCAGGGCCTTGGGGCGGTCGAGGGTGATCACCCCGGTCGCGCCGCGTACTTCGGTCTTCACAAACTCAGTCATGCCGCCCAGTGTTCCACATCACACCGGTATGGTGTGGGCAATGCAGACGCCACGACTGATCGCACTCGACATGGACGGCACCCTCCTCACCCCGGAAGGCCAGGTACCTGAGCGCTTTTGGCAGCTTTACGACGACGCCACCGCCCAGTCCGTCACCATCACCCCCGCCTCCGGCCGCCAACTGGCAACACTGCAACGCATGTTCCCCGCATGCGAGACGTTCATCGCCGAAAACGGCGCGGTGGTGTGGCACGCCGGCGAAGTTGTCTCCACCACGGCCCTGCCCGCAGACGCCGCGCGCAACTTGATCGCAGCGCTTCCCGACGCTCCTTTTCCCGCCCACGCCGTCATCTGCGCCCCGGAGGTAGCCGCCACCCTCCCGCTGCCGCCGGCGATCGACGCGGAGGTGGACAAGTACTACGCCTCCCACACAACGCTGTCGGCGCTCGGCGACCACCCCAGCCCCGTGGTTAAGATCGCCCTCTACGTTGAAACCGACGCCGAACGCGACGCCCTGCCCTGGGTCCGCGAACACGCCCCCGACCTGCGCGCAGTGGTCAGCGGCAAGCACTGGCTGGACATCATGCACCCCGATGCCGACAAGGGCCACGCGTTCGAAGCGCTCGCCGGCACGCTGGGCATCCCCCTTGCACAGACGGCGGCATTCGGCGACTTCCTCAACGACCTCGGCATGCTCCGCGCCGCCGGCCACGCGGTAGCGATGGACAACGCACACCCCGACCTCAAAGCGATCGCGGATGAGGTGATTGGGACGAATGGGGACGAGGCGGTTGTCGATAAGCTTGCGCAATGGCTGCAATGATCGACTTCACCCAACCCGCCGACGTCGTCGCACCGCAGTTGCTAGGGTGCCTGATCACCCACAACGGGGTAACCGTGCGCCTGACCGAAATCGAGGCATACCTCGGCGCTGAAGACCCCGCCGCCCACACGCACAGGGGCAAAACCGCCCGCAACGCCGCCATGTTCGGCCCACCCGGCAGGCTGTACGTCTACCTCTCCTACGGCATCCACCACAACGGCAACATCGTCTGCGCGCCCGAAGGCATCGGCCAAGGCTGCCTCATGCGTGGCGGCGAAGTCGTCGCCGGCGAAGCACTCGCCCGCCAGCGACGCCAACGCCCCGACCGCGCGTTGATCCCGTTTGAAAACCTCGCCCGCGGGCCAGGCAACCTCGGCCAAGCACTCGCACTGGGATTAGGCGACAACGGCACCCCCATTCACCTCACCCCGCGCAACACCGAACCCGAATGGGTCGCAGGACCCCGCATCGGGATCTCCAAAAACAAAGACGCCCCGTGGCGGTTCTGGATCCCCGGCGACAAGACCGTATCCACACCACGCGGGCGCCCGAAGCGGATCAACCTTTTGGGTGATTGATTGAAGGTTAGGCTTACCTATATTCTCAATCTGCAACTAAGGGTAACCTACCCTTCATTCCTAGATTGGAGAAGCAGATGACCATGGCCGCCCCCACTGACCAGCGACTGTCGGCCGCGCTCAAAGACCAGACTGCCACTGCGCACTCCAGCGCCGAGAATTCCCCCTTCATGTCGAGCCTTGGAAAAGGCGAGCTGGACCGGGCAGCCGTAGCAGAGCTGACAGTGCAGTACTTCCACATCTATTCGGCACTCGAAGATGCGGTGCGCCGCGCCGCTTCCCACCCCGCGGTGGCGCAGATCGCCGACGAGCGCCTCGAGCGCGTGCCCGCCCTCGAAGCCGATCTCACCGCCATGCTCGGTGCCGGCTGGAAGGAAACCACCGCCCCACTCGATGCCACGAGGCGCTACGTTGCCGAACTCGAGGCGCTCACCCCGGACTCCGGCCCGGAAGTCATCGCCCACCACTACGTGCGCTACCTCGGCGACATTGCCGGCGGACAGGTGCTCGCACGCGTGTTCCAGAATGCGTACGCGCTGCCCGACGAGGCATTGCACTTCTACAACTTCTCCGCGGTAGGCAAGATCCCACACTACCGCGCGCACTACAAGGAGGCGCTCGACGCGATGCAGCTTAACGACGAAGAGCGCGCACGAATCATCTCCACCGCCCAGCACGTTTTCGCCCTGAACCAGGCAGTGTTCCAGGACCTTTCGACCCACGCCGGCTAGGCCGAGGCTCACTAACGCCTGTCAACGTAAGCGATCGCACCCCAGATCGCCCCAGCCGCCACGAACGCAGTGAGCACTCCGCCGGTGAGCGTGAACTGCGCAGGCACCAGAAACAGCACTAGCACTGCCAAGCAAACAATCAACCCCCAAGCCACCGCGAGGACGATCCCCGCGCGTTTGCCCAGTCGAGCACCGGCATCGCGGCCCTTATGCGAGGGCAGTGACGAAAGCCCGAGAACCGCAGCCACCAACGCCACGCTCGCAGGGAACGCCACCCAGATGCTTCCGGTACCCGCCCCAAACGCGATCACACCTGTGATCAAGGCGATCAGGGCGCGCTCCCAGGTGACGAAGTGCACAGCGCCGCCTTCATATGTGCGCGGCAATCGCACACCGACAGGTCGAATGAGTTTGGTAGCAGGTCCCGTCTGTTGCGCCATCACGACAACCCCTTTCAACATTATGCAAACCTAACCTTACTTAGGTAAGGTTAGCCTACCTACTTTTTGCTATTTCGCACCTCGAGGCAACCATGAATGTTCGCACCCACCTCGGCGCAGTCGCTTGCGCGAGTCTGATCGGCTTTACCGCCACCATGTTCGGCGCCGCGCCTGCGCTTCTTCCTCTCGCGGCGGCCGAAGAGTCTGCCAGCACACACCGCAGTGTCTCAGCGGGAACCATGCAATGGGGGGTGCGCGAATCGTTCAGAAAATACATCGAAGGTCCCATAGCCCACGGCAGCATTTCGGTCGGTGGCGGCGCACAGCGCTCAGGCGACGGTTTCACGTTCGACGCCAAATCCTCGGCACTGACTTCAGCCTCGGCCGGCGAAATCAGCTTCCAGGGTGAGGTCCATTTCACCGGGCACAACGGCGCGCTTGATATGACGCTGCGCAACCCCACAGTGGTGGTCAATGGCGCTCAAGCCGAACTGCGGGTGGATTACGCTTCACGGAAGTACGAGGGCATGAACTCGACCGGCCCGGTGCGCGAAGGCACCCAAGAGCTGCTCGCCACCATCGCGCTCAACGCCGCCCCGGATTTCTCCGCACAAACAACGACCATCGCAGGCCCCACCTCCCTCACCACAACCGGTGCGGAGATCTTCGGTGGCTTCTACGAGGTGGGCGCTCCACTCGACCCGGTCACAATTGAGCTATCGCTTAACGACGCCTCCGGCCCCGCCCCACAGCCCAAAGAGGGCGGCGGCACCTCCGGCGCAAAGAGATCGGGCGCCACCTCCGGCCCGGCCCGCCTCCTCGGCGAGATCAACGACACCCTGGAAGAACTCAACGCGATGTTCGCCAACACTGAGACACTGCTGCGCAGCGGTGAGTCACTGCATCGCCGGGTACTTCCGACGCAGGAAGGCACGAGCCCTGCACCAGCGGCCAACAGCGGCGCCCCCACGTCCAATGCCCCCCGAACGGGAGGAACCTCCAACGCAACGAACAGTCCAGCGAACGTCAACCCTGGCTCCGTCCCCGCGACACCAGCCGGCGCGCCGAAGGTGAGTGGCGGCACGAACACCGGTAATGCAGCAAAACCCACTGGTGCGGCACCTGCGGGTGGCGCCAGCGACAGCGGGATCTGTGACTCGAGCGCGTCTCGCGGGATTGTCAGTTCCGAGGCCCAGTGGGGCATTCGCCAATCTTTCCGCACGTACATCCGCGGCAACATCGCGAAAGGACGCTGGGAACTCAAAGGCGTCGGCGACGACGGCAACGCGTTCACGTTCTCCGGCAATTCCGGCGCGGTGGACACTGCCGCACGCTCCGGTTCCATCCTCTACCCCGGCACCATCCACTTCACCGGCCACGAAGGGGTGTTAGACACCCGCTTTTCCAATATGGAGATCCAGTTCAGTGGCGATTCGGGCCAAATCGTCATCAATGTTTCGTCGAATAGCACTGATGGCAAGGCGAATGATTTCGGCCGCATCGCGATCGCCAACTTATCCTTCAGCGAGCTGAGCGTTTCCGATTCCGCGGTGTCCGGCTCCGCGCAGGCGACGCTCACCCAAGTCGGCGCGGAGGCGTTCGGCCAGTTCTACCCCGCTGGGGCCCCACTCGACCCAGTGAGTTTCAGCGCTCGCCTCGGCAACACGGCGAACTGCCGCGAGGGGCAGGGTGGGGCCTCCTCGGAGTCGTCGACAGGCAAAGGCGGAACCGCAGGTGACGCTGCGGCGCTGAAGCGCGGCGGCACGGCAGGAGCCCAAGCGAAGCTGAACTCAGGGACGACCCCCGAAAACGCAAAAGGCAGCGTGTTCGACGAGGTAGAAGGTACAGATGCCGTGGAATCCGCCAAACAGCCCGAAGGCGGAAAGTTCCAGATCAAAAACTCCGCGGCAGGCGACGGCGCCGGCAGCGGAGGCTGGGACGACTCAACGGTGGCCAAACTCCTGCTTCTGGTGGCCTCGCTGCTCGGCGCCGGTGGCGCGCTGACCAGGTTTATTGCGACCGGATAAAACCGGATAGAAAAGGAAACTCTCAATGAAGCTTTGGAAAACACCCCTCGTCTGCGCGGTCGCGGCGGCCGTGGGTCTGTCGCTTGGAGGTTGCGCCAGCTGGGACAACCCCGTGCAAACCGAACAAAAGGCGCTTTCGCAGTCGCTCGCAACCGGAGCCGACCCGCACCAGGCTGAGGGCGTCGCGATGGTATCGGAGATTTCCGAGGTAGAACCCGTCGAAGCGGAGCGCGAAACTGCGCTGCCCGTCGAACTTACTGACGCCGACGGCCACGACGTCACGGTTACCGACACCTCCCGCATCCTCGCGCTCGACCTCTACGGCACCTACACAAAGACGCTCCGCGGTATCGGGTTGGCGGACAACATTGTCGGTCGCACGGTCAGCTCCGCGGAACCCTCGCTTTCTGACCTTCCCGTGGTCACCGAAAACGGTCACTCACTAAACGTGGAGGCAATACTGAACTTGCGCCCGACGTTGGTCATCGTGGATCACTCCGTCGGTCCGAGCGAGGCCATCGACCAAATCCGCGCGGCGGGCGTGACCACCGTCGTCATGGAGCCGAAACGGACCATGGCATCAATGGGAGAGGACATCATGAACGTGGCCTCCGTCGTCGGGGAGCCAGAAGCGGGCAAACTCCTCGCGGAACGAAGTGAAAAAGAGGTGCAGCAAGCTCTCGAAGCGATCAAACAGGTCGTCCCGAAACAGCCGCTGCGCATGTCATTCCTGTACGCGCGCGGGACCGGCGGCGTGTTCTACCTGCTCGGCGGCGAAGACGGCACCAAGGACCTCATCGAGGCGCTCGGCGGCGTCGACGTGAACACTGAAAACGGCATCGGCAACGCTTCCCCCGCCAGCCCCGAAGCGCTCGCCCAGGTCAATCCGGAGGTGTTCGTCATGATGAACGGCGGGCTGCAATCCACCGGCGATATCGAGGGCCTGCTTCAACGACCCGGTGTCGCACAGACGACCGCCGGCCAGCACAAGCGCGTGCTTTCACTTCCCGACGGCGACTCGCTTGCGTTCGGCCCCCAAACCGGGGAACTTCTGCTGCGCGCAGCCCACGCCCTGTACGGGGAGGGGCAGTGACATCTTCCGCCGAGGTGTTTCACGCCCGCCGCCGCGGCCGTGTGGCGCTGTTCACGACCGTCAGTGTGCTGCTGGTGGCGACAGCCATCGGCTCGATCATGGTTGGACAGTTCGAGCTTTCGGTCCGTGAGCTGTGGCCGATTCTCCAGGCCGGCCCGCTGTCTGCAACCTCTCTGGAAGCGTCCGTGATCTGGCAGATCCGACTCCCCCGCCTGGTGCTCGGTCTGTTCGTCGGTGCCGCGCTGGGCGTCAGCGGGGCGCTCATGCAGGCAGTCTTCGCCAACCCGCTCGCGGAGCCGAGCGTGATCGGCGTGAGCACCGGCGCGGGCGTCGGGGCCGCCGTCGCGCTCGTCTTCGGGCTCACCACTTTCGGCACGATGACGGTGCCCGTCCTTGCCTTTATATCTGGGACCCTTGCAACCGCGGTGGTGTACTTCCTCTCACGAGTCGGCGGCAAGGTTCGCGTGCTCAACCTGATCTTGGTGGGTATCGCGGCCAACGCTATCTGCGGTGCCATTATTTCAGTGCTCACTTTTATGGCCCCCACGACCGCGCGAGAGCAAATCATCTTTTGGCAGATGGGCACTCTCTCGGGCGCGAACTGGGCGCAAACGGGCGCAGTGACAGGCGTGGTCATCGTGTCACTGACGCTGGCGATGCTGTTAGGCAGCAAGTTCGACCTTCTCGCACTCGGCGACCAGGCCGCCTACCACGTCGGGCTCAATGTCACACGCCTGCGAATGGCGGCGATCGTGCTGTCGACGCTGCTCACCGCTGCCGCTGTCTCGTTTGCGGGACTGATCGGGTTTGTGGGTCTTGTGGTGCCGCACATCGTGCGCACTGCGGTAGGCCCTTCCAATAAGGTGCTGCTCCCCGCTTCAGCTCTCGGTGGGGCACTTTTGATCGGTGCCGGCGACATTCTCGCCCGCACAATCATCCCCTTTGCAGACCTACCGATTGGCATATTTACCGCGCTGATCGGTGGGCCAACATTCTTCTTGCTGTTGCGGCAAATGATACGAAAGAACCACCAGATATGAGTGTTACCGCACGTGGCGTCACTGTGCAGAAGCAAAACCGCACTATTCTTAACCAAGTCGACCTGCACGCAACCGCCGGCCAGGTCACCGGGCTTATCGGACCCAACGGAGCCGGAAAGTCGACCCTGCTGTCGGCCTTGGCGGGTGACATTCAGCTCGCGCACGGAGTGGTCGAGGTGGCGGGCAAGGATGCGTCGGAAAGCACAGCCTCCGAACTCGCGCGCACGCGCGCTGTCATGCTCCAAGACGTCAGCGTGGCGTTTTCCTTCCTCGTGCGCGATGTCGTCGAAATGGGCCGCCACCCCTGGGGCCGTGGGCCGGACGATGCGGCGATCGTGGATGCGGCGCTCGACGCGACGGGGATCACCCACCTACAGGACCGCGAGATTGTGACGCTGTCCGGCGGAGAGCGAGCCCGCGCAGCCTTCGCGCGGGTGCTCACGCAGCAAACGCAGGTCGTGCTTCTCGACGAACCAACGGCAGCCATGGACGTTCACTTCCAAGAACAAACGATGGGAGCCGTTCGCGCGCTTGCGCGTCGCGGTGTGACAGTCATCGTCGTGTTGCACGACCTACAGCTCGCGGCGCGATATTGCGACCGCGTCGTGTGCCTTAAGGCGGGCGAGATTACAGCGGCAGGCACCGTTGACGAAGTGTACAACGACGCGATTCTCAGCTCCGTCTACGACTGGCCCATCACCGTGTTGCGAAGCAGTGGGCGGATCCTAGTGGCCCCCGACGAGGCGGGTGAACCCGTCTCCGGACTCTGGTGTCCAGCCCCAGCTCCCCCCACCCCTTGAAAAAGTTAGGGATACCTTGCTAAGGTTAGCCTACCCTATCCCACAGGTGCGATGTTACATCCACCACACCAACTCACCGAAAGGCTTCATCAATGTCCCGCACCACCACCCTCGCGGCCATCACCGCCACGGCCATGATCTCGACTGCATTCGCCACCCCCGCTGCCTTCGCGGATGCGCCAACCATCGAGTCGGGAAATGCGCACTGGAACATCAAGGAATCGTTCCTGCGCTACGTGCAATCCCCGTTCGTCGCCAGCACCATCACAACCACGGAAGGCGCGGAGAAGGTGCTTCGCGACGGCAAGCTTGCTGACTTCGCACTTCCGGTCAATGCCGCCGACTCCGCCCTCGATGCCAACGGCAACGGCACCATTGACCTCGACGGCGCCATTTCGATCGAGGGCCACCACGGCGCTATGGACATCAAGATGTCCGACTTCAAGATTGTGGTCAACGGCACGAAGGGCGTCCTGCAGGCGGATTACGTGCGCAAGGGCGCAATGCCGGGCTCTGAGCCCACCACCGCCACCGGAGACGACAAGCCGATCGCAGAGTTCGAGGTCACAGATGCGCTGAAGCCCGGCAAGGACAACAAGTTGTCTGCGACGTTCACCCCGACCAAGCTGACCGAGTTCGGCGTCGACATCTTCGGCTCGAGCTACGAAGTCGGCAAGCCATTGGATGACTCGAAAGTCGCCGTCAACCTCGCATTCAAGGCCCCGAAGAAGGAGCCGAAGCCGACCGACCCGAAGCCGACCGACCCGAAGCCGACCGACCCGAAGCCGACTGACCCGAAGCCGACCGATGAGGACGGCTCGAGCACCGGCGCAATCGTCGGCATTGTCATGGCGGTTATCGCAGTGCTGGGCGGCCTGGGCTTTGCGGCGACTCAGCCTTCGGTCCAGAAGCTGATTAACCAGTTCATGGGCAAGTAGCGTCCATGTACAAGGCGCGATTGTCCACCGCGGTGGCGGTGGCGCTATTGCTTTGCTCCCCCGCCGTCGCCGAAGGCCAAACTGCGGAGGAAGACACTTTCACGGAGATTTCCTCGACAGACGACGGCTCGCCGGCTACGCAAGCCACGCGGGCAATCGCACTGGCGATGGCTTTCACCGGTTTAGGGTTCGCGCTCAGCGCCCTCATACAGGGGGCCGCGTCAATCCTCGGCATCAAGCCTCCACAACTGCCCCAACTGGTGCGTTAAACACTGCCTCAAGAGCCCCGTCGTCCGGCGGGGCCCTCATTTGATTCGAAAAGGATTCGCCTCAATGCTCATCTCCCGAAACGCCGCTGCGGCGGGGTTCTCCGCGCTTATATTCGCCACTGCGCTGGCAATTCCTGCCGCCGCCGAAAGCTCCTCTGCTGAGCCCGCCGAGGTTGGCGGCGAATTTGTGTGGCCCATTTCCACCGGTTTTCTGAATCAGGCCGTCATTAAAGGTCAAGGTCGCGTGCTCACAGGCGGGGGCGCGACGTGGAACCAGGAAGCGCTTGAATTCTCCTTCCCGGTCACCTCCGCGACGCGGACCGGAAAGACGTGGACATTCGCGCTCGACGGCTCAGCGCAGGTACAGGGATACAAGAATGCGGGTGGCTACGACGGCTGGGCCGTAGATGTAAAATACTCGGACCTCAAGCTGAAGGTGGAGGGAAAAAACGCCACTTTGTACGGCGATTACCTCCTCGCCGGGGTCGCGAACAAGACGTACAAGCCAGTCGGTGCCAAGGGGGACGACGAGCCGCTGGTCACCTTCACACTCGGCAGCGAGATCACCCCGCCGAAACGAGTGACAGAGCACAACCGGACAACGGTGTCGGATACCGGCATGGAGAAGTCCCTCAGGCACTACCCGAAGGGCACGTTGCTAAAAGACTCTGAAGTGGATCTCAACGTGACATTCGGGGCGACTGCTCTCAGCCCTGGGGCGATCGCGGGCATCGCCGTGGGCGTGCTCGCCGTACTTGGCGGTCTCGCCTACGCATCAACCCTTACCCCGGTCCGGGCGCTCCTTGCGCAGTGGCTGCCCCGGTAACTACTTTCTCTTTTTCTTCTTGCTGCCCTTGCCCACTTTGCGCTTCTCCAACTTGGCGGCGACATCGGGCACGTAGCGGAACTCGTCGCGAGGCGGACGCTCATAGTCCGTGATCGCCGGACGCTCGGGAATCTCTGGGAGGTCAGGCTCAATATGCTCATACGGAATCGTCGACAGCAAGTGCGAAATGACATTGATGCGAGACCGCTTCTTGTCCTCGCTCTCCACCGTGTACCACGGCGCCGCCGGAATATCGGTGTGGACAAACATCTCGTCCTTCGCGCGGGAGTACTCCTCCCACTTCGTAATGGACTCCAGATCCATCGGCGAAAGCTTCCACTGACGCAACGGATCCTCACGACGGGACTGGAAACGCTTGTACTGCTCCTCATCCGAAACGGAGAACCAGTACTTGCGCAGCATGATGCCGTCCTCAACCAGCAGGCGCTCAAAGATCGGCACCTGGTGCAGGAAGCGGCGGTACTCCTCAGAGGTGGCAAAGCCCATCACGCGCTCGACGCCGGCACGGTTGTACCAGGAACGGTCAAAGATGACGATCTCGCCTGCCGTCGGCAGCTTCTCCACATAGCGCTGGAAGTACCACTGACCCGCCTCGCGGTCCGTCGGCTTCGGCAGCGCCTCCACACGGCACTGACGCGGGTTGAGGTACTGGGTGATGCGCTTAATTGCGGAGCCCTTGCCCGCAGCGTCACGCCCCTCCATAATGATCACAACACGCTCGCCGTTTTCGACGACCCACTGCTGCATCGCAACCAACTCAGCCTGGAGGCGCAGCAACTCCTGCTCATAGGCATCACGGGACAACTTCGGCGGCTTTTTAGCTTGGCTCATAGGTATAACCGTACTCACAGACAAAAACGACACAACAATTATCTCGCGAGGGAAGACATTGTTGAACAATCTATGGGCTATACTTCTCCCGAAACCTTTTCAATACCGTACCGGGTCACTCAAAAAGTCCCGGTAACGCTGACCTAAACGGATGCCATGCTTGCACATAACGTTTCCGCCGAAGTTCGCAGAGCGATTTCGCGCGGTGAGTTTATCCCCGGACAGAAGCTCAACGAGGTGGCCCTCGCTGACCGCTTCGGGGTATCTCGCAATACGCTGCGCGAAGCCTTCGCAATGTTGACCGCTGAAGGCCTGGTCGAGCGCATCCCCAACCGCGGTGTGTTCCTCGCGACCCCAACAGCGGAATTCATCACCGACACCTTCCGCGCACGTGCAGCAATCGAACCTGCTGCACTGCTATGGGGCACCGACCTGGACGTCGACCGCCTCGAGGAGCTCAACGCCGAAGGCCGCACCGCAATTGAGGAACAGGACGACGACCTGTTCATCGCTGTGAACCAGGCATTCCACCACGTCGTACTGTCCTCGATGGGTTCAAAGACCCTCGGCGACACCATGGACCAGCTCGACGCCTTCCTCCGCCTGGCCACCCTCCCGATTCTGGAGAAGGATCCCTCATTCAACCGCCGTTTCATCGGCATTAATGAGCACATCGTGGAGCTGCTGCGTGCCGACGATCGCCAGGGCGCATCCGACTACCTCCAGCACCAACTGATTGAGCTAAGCACCGAAATCATCGAGATGATCGAGAAGATCAACAGCGGGCAGCTCATCTAGCCCCGCACCCCCCTTATGTTCGGGGTCACACTCGAACAGCGGTATAACTGAGGTCATGCATATCGACCTCAACGCCGACCTCGGTGAAACGACTGCGGGCAACCCGGTCGCAGACGATGCGGCGATGCTGCAGATGGTCTCCAGCGCAAACGTTGCGACCGGCTTCCACGCTGGAGACCCCCACTCCATAGCCGGAACACTCAAAGACGCCGCAGCACATAACGTCACACTCGGCGCACACGTGGCATACAACGACCCCGTCGGTTTCGGCCGCCGATTCATGGACTACACGCCCGGCGAACTCGCCGACGAAACCCTCTACCAAATCGGCGCCCTCGACGCGCTTGCCCGCGTTCACGGCATGCACGTGCGCTACGTCAAACCACACGGCGCGCTGTACAACACCATCGTCCACCACGAGGCCCATGCCAAAGCCGTCATCGACGGCATCAAAGCGTTCAGCCCCGACCTGGCCGTCATGCTGCTGCCAGGCGGTGTTGCCGTCGACATCGCAGAAAAAGCCGGCATGCGCGTCATCCGCGAAGCGTTCGCCGACCGCGGCTACAACCCCGACGGCACGCTGGTATCGCGCCGCGAACCCAACGCCGTCCTGCACGACCCAGCCGCCGTCGCCGAACGCGTCCTCCAGGTCGCCTCCACCGGCTCCGTCACAGCCATCGACGGCACCGAAGTCAAAGTGCAGGCCGAATCCGTCTGCGTCCACGGCGACTCCCCAGGCTCGGTCGAGCTGACACGCAGTGTCGTCGCCAAGCTTCGCGACGAAAACATCACGATCGCGAGCGTCCTATGACCCTCAGCATCAAACGGGTCGGCACCCGCGGCCTCATCGTCGATCTGCCCGACCTGGCCACGGTGATGAACTACTACGCCGCACTCACCGCAAGCCCGCTCGACCACCAAACCGACGTCGTTGCAGCCGCACGCACCGTACTGCTTACCTTCGACTCGCCCACCGCGACCACCAAGGCAATCGACACGCTGCAGACCTACAGTCCCGCAGCCGCCAAACACACCGAACCGCGCGACATCGCCATCGACGTGCTCTACAACGGCGAAGACCTCGCCCCGCTGGCCGAATCGCTTGGCATGGCTACCCACGAACTCATCGACTGGCACACCTCCACCACCTGGGTCGCAGCCTTCGGCGGATTCGCCCCAGGCTTCACCTACTGCGTGCCCGAAGACGCCACCCGCGCCCTGAGCATCCCACGCCGCGACACCCCACGCACCGCCGTGCCCGCAGGCGCCGTAGCCCTGGCCGGAGAATTCTCCGCCGTCTACCCACGCACCTCCCCCGGCGGCTGGCAACTCATCGGCACCACCAACACCCCAATGTGGGACTCAACCGCCACCCCGCCCGCCCTCGTCGCCCCCGGCGACCGTGTGCACTACAGAGCAGTCGACACACTTAACGACGACACCACCCTCGCCCGCCACCACCTCGCCACCCCACCACGCCGCCCCGTCTTCACACTCGACGACGCCGGACTCCAAACCCTCTACCAAGACCTCGGCCGCCAAGGCAACGGCAACCTCGGCGTGACCACCTCCGGCTCCGCCGACCGCGCCTCCGCACGCACCGCCAACGCAGCCGTAGGCAACAAACGAAACGCCACCCTGCTCGAAAACATCGGCGGGCTCACCATGACCGCACTGACCGAAACCGTCATCTGCGTCACCGGTGCCGACACGGACGTCACCGTCGGCGGCAGGCCCGTACCACTGGCAACGCCGACGATTGTCCCGGCGGGTGCGGAGGTCGTCGTCAAGCAAGCGCGCCTCGGGTTCCGCACCTACATCGCCGTACGTGGCGGCCTCATCGCCGACACCGAACTCAACTCCGCCGCAACCGACATGCTCTCCGGCCTCGGACCCAAACCACTCCAAAGCGGCGACCAAATCGCCATGTCCCTAGCCAAACCACAATCCGCCAACTCACTACTCACCAACCCCCTGCGTGTCGAACGCGACGGAGCAGACGTCGTCGGGACCGTACGCTGCGTCCTCGGCCCCCGCGACGACTGGTTCAGCAACGACGCCGTCGAACGCTTCTTCAACACCACATTCACCGTCACCGCCGACTCCAACCGCGTCGGCCTCCGACTCGAATCCGACGTCCCCCTCACACGCGAACGCGAAGGCGAACTCCCCAGCGAAGGCATGGTCGCAGGCTCCATCCAAATCCCACCCTCCGGCCAACCCGTCCTGTTCCTCCGCGACCACGCCGTCACCGGCGGATACCCCGTCATGGCCACCGTGATCAACGAAGACGTCGACATCGCCGCCCAACTCCCACCCGGCGCCAAACTCCGCTTCGAACGCTTTTCCCTCTAACGCACTTACGCCCCAGTTAGGACCCTGTAATGACTCTGAACGCAGTACTCATCGCCAACCGCGGCGAAATCGCCGTACGCATCGCACGCACCGCACGCGACCTCGGCATCCGCTCCATCGCCGTCTACTCCGAACCCGAAACCGGGGCACTCCACACCCAAGTCGCCGACGAGGCCTACCTCCTCCCCAGCAAAACCTCCGCCGAGACCTACATGAACATCCCGGCACTCATCGAAATCGCCCACCGCGCCGGCGCCGACTGCCTCCACCCCGGCTACGGATTCCTCTCCGAAAACGCCGACTTCGCCCGCACCGTCGAACAAGCCGGCCTCACCTGGATCGGCCCATCGCCCGACGCCATCGAACTGCTCGGTGACAAACTCTCCGCCCGCGCGCTTGCCGTCGAAGCCAACGCCCCACTCGCACCCGGCACCGGCGAACCGCTCGAAACCTGGGAACAAGCGCGCGACTTCGCCGAAGAACACGGCATGCCAATCGCCATCAAGGCTGCATTCGGCGGCGGCGGTCGCGGCCTGAAAGTTGTCTTCGACGAAGCCGACATCGAAGAGGGCTTCGCCTCCGCCGGACGTGAGGCACGCGAAGCGTTCGGCCGCGGCGAATGCTACGTGGAAAAGTTCCTCACCCACCCACGCCACGTCGAAGCGCAAGTGCTTGCCGACGCCCACGGCAACGTCGCCGTACTTGGCACCCGCGACTGCTCCACCCAGCGCCGCTTCCAAAAACTCATTGAAGAAGCCCCCGCGCCATTCCTGACCGACGAGCAACGCAACGCCATCGAAGAAGGCGCACGCGAGATCATCCGCAAGGCCAACTACCAGTCCGCCGGCACCGTCGAATACATCGTCTCCGAGGACGGCACCGTGTCGTTTTTGGAGGTCAACACGCGCGTGCAGGTCGAGCACCCCGTCACCGAGGCCGTCACGGGCGTGGACATCATCGCCGAGCAGTTCCGCATCGCCGACGGGCTGCCGCTGTCGTTCGTCTCCGGGGACTCGGTCGACCCACAGATCAACGGCCACGCCTTCGAATTCCGCATCAACGCGGAGGACGTCACCAACGGCTTCGCCCCGTCGCCGGGCACCGTGACGCGTTTCGACGCCCCCACCGGCCCCGGCGTACGCGTCGACACCGGCGTAATCACCGGCGGGCAGATCCCGCCCTACTACGACTCACTGATGGGCAAACTCATCATCTGGGGCCCGGACCGCGCCACCGCCCTGCGCCGCGCCGAGCAGTCTCTGTCCGAGTTCACCATCGAAGGCGTACGCACCGTCATCCCGTTCCATCGCGACATGGTCGTCGCCCCCGAGCTGACCGGTGACACCCTGGACGTTTACACCGACTGGGTGGATCACAACTACTCGCCGTCGCAGCGACACAACAACGTGGACATCGAGCACATTTACGACGAGCGCCGCAACGTGATCGTTGAAATCGACGGCAAACTCCACACCATCGGCTTCCCCGTCGCCCTCCTCGGCACCGGCGGTGGCGCTGGCACGCCGACTGAAGCCTCCGCTGCACCCGCCGGCGACGCCGCAGGAGCTGTCACCACAAAGTACGAAGCCACCATCGTGGAGTGGCTCGTAGCTGACGGCGACGTCGTTGCCAAAGGCGACCCAATTGCCACGATCGAGGCCATGAAGATGGAATCCCAGATCAAGGCAACCCGCGACGGCCAGATCTCGCTGGCGGCTCAGCAGGGTGAGCGAGTCAAGGCGAACGCCACGATCGCGACGATCTCCTAGCCGAAGAGTTGGTCCATTGCCCCGCGGTTGGTGTTTTTCACCGGGTAGCCGCGGGGTGAGATCCATACCGGGGCACCCCGCACCATGACGATCCGGCCGCGTTTCTTACGCCACGGGTCATCATCATTCACCCGATTGTGATAGCGACACAACGGCGCCAGGTTGCCAATGTTGGTCTCCCCGCCATGCCGCCAGGCCTCCACGTGGTGTAACTCGCAGTTGTCTGCTCCGTGACGACAGCCAGGAAACGCACACACCGGCGAGACCAACTTGGCCAGATCGCGCTGCTTCTGATTCGCCAAAC
>OJKZ01000054.1_pt1 | contig 71325 bp, 51 predicted proteins | sample 1596791 | NCBI WGS metagenome assembly OJKZ01 (sample SAMEA3904677, study PRJEB24821) | metagenome | biome: Builtin; feature: hospital; material: surface | place: USA | collected 2013-06-04 | reverse complement strand
TAAGAGTTAGATATAACAAAGTTGTTGTCATTGACGCACAAATTGAAGATGATAAATTAATATTCGATAATATAGAATATACACTTGGATCCGAGTAATTCCTTTTAAATAAGCTAGCTTACCTATTTTGATAGAGTAGGCTAGCTTTTATTTTTTGAAGAATTGCAATAATTATTGCGACAAAAAGTCATTCTAACTGAACGAGTTCGTGCATGAGAACTTGAAGAGGTCCCCATATTAAATTTACCTCTGGTTTCCTGAGGTTTGCATCGTTTGCCTTTTTGTCTCAGGCAATTTAACGAGACCTCAATGACACCTTGATAAATCCAGTTATAGATTGTTTTAAATGATAATCTATTTTAATAGCAGTGTCCTACAATTTGTTCGGGAGACCAAGTTAATTCTGACTTTGTTTGAATATCTTGAGTGAGCTCAAGCGTATGTTTAAAGCGACGACCTTTAAGAGATTTATGTTCAGTAGCGTTATCTTAAGCCAATTGAGCATCGTAACTTGCTGACTTAACACGCTTGAGCTCTCGATAAATCGTTAAACGATGATACCCGATGGCTTCAGTAATTTGACTCACTGTATAGCCTTCATGATAAAGTACTTCTATTTTTGAACGGATTTTCTATGGTAAGATGTTTGTAGCTCATAACAGGTCCTCCGTGTGTGTTTTTGTGGTTACTAACATTTTACACGAACCTGTTATGAGTTTTCTTGTTTGTCTCAATTAATCTAGCGAATATATAAATTCTAAACATCATTTATTCTAGCAGGGTATGGTATAATGTGTATAATGAATGTTACACTTATATTTTTTTACTGATAAAAAAGGTTCTTAAAAAAGGGAGATTGAATGACCGATTATAATTTACCCACGTATGATGAATTAATGGATCAGTCGGACGAAATTCAAAAATTAAAGAATTAGTACCTAACTTTCCATCTGAAATAAAAGGAGAAAAAGAATCAGTCAATTTTTCTTTAAAGGATGAGCAACTGATTGATTTACCGAGCCGATAAAAATTGTTTTATGACTTAGTACCTTATTCTTTGAATTTAGATAAACAGCAACTAAATGTTCTTGCTTTTTTCACCTAATAATTGAATCCCAAATTCTCCCGCATCTTGTGTTGAAAGATTTTTTTTACCTTCAAAATTTTCAATCACATATGAAGCATAGCTTTCTTTTATAATTTCTAATTTTTCTCTATCCCTTGCTGTAAGAACATCATTTGTTTGAATAAATTCATCTGATAGTAACAAAGAAATTGATACTTCTCCTAACTTTTCCCTAGCGTTTTTACTCAATAAACTTTTGATTGTTTTCATATTTACCACTCTTAAATTTTATTTTGCCAATCCCTTTGGGGGTGGGCTTACTTTGAAGGGGGCGCAAACGCCCTGAAATCGACAAGGGCGATTAGATCTTAGCGACGAAGGAGCTTAGAGCTAATCGTGTATTTACCCTTGCGATAGAAGGGTGGCTTGTGCAACCGAAAAAAAGCACTTTCTCGCATGAGGAAGTGCTGATGAGAAACTTTTGGGTTACAAAAGTTTCCGATTGATATAAGAGTATTGAATTTAAAAATATCTACCAACCCTTGAGAGTTGAAATCAAAATACCAGTGATAGGAAATTTAAATTGGACTTGTTCATAAAATCAACTATGATTAAATTAATACGTAAAGCTTTATTTTTTTAGTGTAATTGTTCAATAGGGTATACTCTAATGAACAATTTTAAAATATTCATTTAATAGTCTTTTAAAGTGTTCAATAGGGTTGTTCATAATACATTTTTAATTTAGAATAGAGGTGGGAATTTGAAAGGAGGTAGGGTACGCTCGTGTTAGTTCAAATGAACAAAATTTAGAGCGACAAATTTCTTAATTAGAGAAAAACTGCTCAAAGATTTTCTATGATAAACAGAGTGGAGCTAATACCAATAGAAAAGCATTACTGAATTTGATTGATTATATTCGTGATGGAGATATTGTAGTTGTCACGGAGCTAGATCGTTTAGGAAGAAATAATACAGACTTATCGGAGTTTGTCACATAAAGTTTAGGGAAAAACAATCGCTTTTCCCCTTTATTTAGGAAGGAGGAAGCTATGAACAACAATTCTAAAAAAACTGAATCTATTTTAATATCTTTTGCTTTAATAGCTATTGCTGGTATAAGTTATGCCTTATCTGGTTTTTTAACCATTATAAGTTCTAATAATCAAAATTTTAATCTTCTATCTACTTTCTGGCTAACTGTGTGTATGCTCATTTTTTTTGTTATTATACCTTTTTTTATCGCTAAAAAAATTTATGGCATAGATTATAGATATTTAAAGATTAACCTTAAAAATTATACAATTTATATCTTAATAGGGTTTATATTTTTTAAATATATATTGAAGATTGATAGTATAAATATTTTTAGAAATTTAATTGTGGCTAGTAGTGAAGAATTTTTATTTAGGTTCATAATATTTGAAATACTTTTAAGAGGATTTGATAAGAAATACGCAATAGTAATAGGATCCATATTATTTGCTTTAATATTACATTTAAATGTAGATGTACTTATAAATATAATAAGCAAGTTTCCTATGTCTATTGTCCTATATATTTTATATGATAAGTTTGGATATGAAAATGCTTTTGCACTTCACTGGCTAAACAATTCTTTAGTAGATTTTTTTTATATGTAAAAAGGAGATTTTTATGAAAAACACTACAAAAAATACTTACTTAAAATCAATTATAATCAATGCGTTGATTTTTTTGATTCTAGCTTTATTTATAGACAAAATGAGTATGGGTATAGTTCTTTTAGTTTTAATATTACCTATAATTGTCAATTCTATATTAATAAAAAAGGAATATAAGCTTACAAACGAGGTTAACAATCACCACTATTTATTACCTATAACAAGCTTTGTAATTTATATAATCTTTGGTCTTATTGTTAAGAGTAATGGAAAATGGGATGCCTTTAGATTAGGATCTGGTAGAGAAGTAGGGGAGACCTCTATCGAAATTGCAAATAGTCCAATAGACTTATCACAACTTATATTTACCTTAATAATGTATGTGACTATTAGTTATTTAATAACAAAAATTATTACTTTAAAGTCAGAAAATGACAAGAATAAAAAAGAGGAATAGAGATGTTACTAGAAGTAAGTCATTTGAGTAAAAAGTATAAGACTAATGACTTCTACTCTTTAGATGATGTAAGTTTTAAACTTAATAAGGGAGAAATAGTTGGACTTATTGGAAGAAATGGGTTTGCAGGTTTATACTTTGACGAAGTCATCACTGGTAACATTGACTAGATATCTTTGAGATTATTTTAGAGAAATCGAAAATAGTAAAAATTTATAAGAGTGAGAAGTGAAGATATTACCTCTCCACTTCCTTCCCATAATAATTTTCATAGTTTTCCCTATACTGAACAAGGTCAGAAAATTGTTCTTTATTTAAAGAATACTCTTGCATAAGGGTGTTAAATAAAAGGTTTATTTTTTATTCCTATTAGTTTACATAATATATATTATCGAACAATTATTTTAAAAGGAGTCTTTCTATGTTATTAGATGATATTATGCAACAATTAGCCAAAAATGGTCTTGCTATCTTTTCAACGGCTGATCAAGATGGTAATCCCCATGCAAGACCCATTCATATTGGTTTAGCGAATGAAGATGGTATTTATTTTATGACAAGTCCGGATACTCACTTTTACCAACAACTAATGGCTATCCCAAAAGTTGCCATTACAAGTTATCGTGAAGAAGATTATTTTATCGAAGTAATCCGAATTGAAGGTGATGTGCGACCAGTTGATCGTGCAATGCTAGATGTTTTGCTACCAAATCATCCTTATATTGATCAAGTTTATCCTAATCACACTGATCATTCATCAATGCAAGTCTTTCAATGTTACCAAGGGGTTGGTTTTTACCATAGTTTAACACAGGGACATCGATATACCTTTGATTTCAAGTCTAATCATTGAAAAGAAGGTCAACTCGAATAAAGAGTTGACCTTATTATTTCATAAATTATTTAATCCAAGTCCCTGTTTTACCAGCTAATGCGTCAAAAGCTTTTTCAAGTGAGGTAATTAAGGCGGATCCACCCTCCTTTGCTTTCACAAAGCCTAAAGCAGCTTCAATCTTAGGCTTCATTGATCCTTCAGCAAATTCTTTATCCGCTAAATATTGCTCTGCCTGCTCAATTGAGAGTTCAGATAACCATTCTTGATCCGGTTGACCAAATTTAATCGCTACTTTTTCAACAGCAGTTAAAATAATTAAAGTGTCAGCATCCACTAATTCAGCTAATTTAGCGGATGTAAAGTCTTTATCAATTACTGCAGCAACCCCTTCTAATGCCCCATTTTCACTAATGACTGGAACACCGCCACCACCTGCAGCAATCACAATCATACCATTGTTATAAAGCAATTCCACGGCTTCTTTTTCAATAATATCTACTGGTTTTGGTGATGGAACAACACGGCGATACCCTCTTCCTGCATCTTCTTTGAAAAAGAAGCCTTTTTCAATCATTTCATCGGCAGCTTCTTTACTATAGAATGAACCAATTGGTTTTGTAGGATTTTCAAAGGCAGGGTCATCTTTATTAACTAAAACTTGAGTCACAACCGATGCGACGGTTTGGTCCATTTTACGGGCTAATAACTCATTTTGAATCGCATTTTGTAAGTGATAGCCAATATAACCTTGACTCATCGCCCCACATTCTGGGAATGGCATTTCTGCTGTTTGTGCTTCTGATTTTGAAGCAATATCCATGGCTAGGTTAATCATTCCAACTTGCGGACCGTTACCGTGTGAAACAATAACTTTGTTACCTTGCTCAACTAAGTCTACTATCGATTTAGCGGTAATTTTTACTGCTTCTTTTTGCTCCTCTGGTGTATTCCCTAATGCATTTCCACCTAAAGCTAATACAATTTTTTTCAAGTTTGTCCCCCTATTTATGAATTAATTATTCAACGCACGATCCACATTTCGAATAAAGTCTTGAACGTTTGTAACCATCGATACGGCTGTTACAGTCCCACGGTCTGATAGTTTATTTACTGCAAATTCTTGAATATCAATCGTATACATATAGACTGGACGCACCATTCCATCAAACACATTATAGGATGGTGTCATATTTCCTGTTGCTATCGTAAATAAAATCGCAGACATCATAATAATCGTAGATGTTTTACGAGCATGCATACGCATAATATTTTGCGCTTCATAGACATCGTTAATCGTCTCAGGTAAGCCTAAACGGTCACGGATTGTTCCTGCAATGACCACCGGCACGTCCATTTCTACGCATGCTTTCATAAACCCATCTTTAACTAAGCCAGATTCAACTAACGCTTTTGTTGAACCGTATTTTCTAGCTAGGTTGATGGTTTCAAATAAATTTCGCGTCGTATTTTGTTCTTTTTCAAAGTGCTCTTGACCCCAAGACGTATTAAATATCCCTTTCTCTAAGTCAAATGCAGCTGTCTCCGTTCCACAGAAGATTGCTTGAACATAACCGTTTCGCACAAGTCGCTCCAATGCTAGACGTGAATCACGGTCTAGCGCAAGGGCGGCCCCAACAATGAGTGTCACATAACCGTTGTTCGCTTTCTCATGTTTGAGTACTTCATACAAAGTATCATAGTCAATGGAGAATGCGGTCTCACGCGAGCGTCCAGATCGGAAAGCAAAAGTATCCGTATTTTCTTCTTCGGCTAAAAACCCTTGTGTCCAGACATAAATACCTTCAGAAGCATCTTCCGTTCGGCCAATAACGACTTTGTCACCTTTTTTCAAATTACGGAATTCGACAATATTCACACTTTCTTCACCAGGTGTGTCATTCACTACACAAACTGTATCCATACGAGATTCATTAGCTAATACCCATTTTCCATTAATTTTAAAGTATTCTGGGTAAACCGAAAGGGCATGATAATTCCTTGGACTCAATCCATCATGGGTCACCTCTTCGACGGTGACATTGGGTGCATTTTTAAGGAATTCTTGTTCAAAATCAGGATGATGATATTTTGGCATTTCAAAGTGCATTATTGATCCGCTCCTTTCTGAACATGGCTTTGTTGTTCCACTTCAACGTGCTCCATTTCAGGAATCGCCATTTCTTCAAATAACGTTGGATTTGCTGGCGTTATTAGTGCTTTTTCACAGTTAACAACAAAGTCTTGAACATTCGTTACCATTGGAATAAAGGCCATTTGTTCTCTTGCAGCCCCTACTTTATTAACGACGTTTTCGGTTACGTCAACCGAGTACATATAAACTGGCGTAATCTTACCATCCTTACGGATACGATAACTTGAGGCCATATTCGCAACTGATAAACTATGGAGCATTGTCGCAATACAAATAACTAAGGTTGCTTTATCAAGCTCTTTCTTCGTTTCTGAGAGCGCAAGGTCTGTTTCAGCAATGACTTCAGGTAGTGGTCCGTCATCTCGGATAGAACCTGACAAGACAAACGGTACGTCCATATCGGACAACGTCTTAATAATGCCATCTTTAACATTACCAGAAGCAATAAATTCTTTAATGGAACCTGCAGTTCTTACTTCATTGAGTAAGTCTAAATGATTATAGTGCCCCATTGGCACGTTCTCTTGCGTATATATATTTTGACCTAAAGCCGTCTGCAGGAAGCCCCCTTCTAGGTCATGAGTACACATCGCATTTCCACCCATTAAACAATCAATATAGCCATTTTCAGCAAGTCGATTAAGTGATTTACGGGTATCATAGTCGAATACTACGGAAGGACCTAAGACCCAGACGATATAGCCATCTTCCGAATCTCGTTCATGTTGCATCAATTCAAAGAGTAAATCATAATCCTTTGAAAATGATGTTTCCACTGCTTTACCTGGTGTTGAAAAGATCGATTCAGGGAAGCCATCTCGATAGACTAATATTCCATCCTCTACGCGTCCTTCTTTACTCAATACAACTCTGTCCCCTACTTTTAAATCGCGAATTTCAGTTATAGTTACTTGTTGGTCTTTAACAACGGCCACACAATTGAGTGAGTTATGTTCAGGAATCACCCATTCTTCATTCAGTTTATAAAATGTAGGCATATGTGACGTTAAATAAAAATTATCTGGAGCGACCCCTTCTATTTCTACTTCTGCCAGTTGAACATTTGATGCCTCTTTAAATTTGGCTTGTGTAAAATCTGGATAAACAAATTCTGGTACTTGGTATCCCATATTATTCCTCCAATCATTTATTTTGATGTAAAGTAACATTGAATTGATTCGCTTCATCCAAAGAGAGCGATAATGTTGTAAAACTTTGAATCTCTTGGACGAAATTAATTTCAGAAATCAATAAATAGATTTCTTGCTCAATCATCCGCTGAATGGCTGTGGGTTCTAGTTGCTCCATCCGTATCATTTGCATAAATTGATCCAAGAACTTCGAATCATAACTTAACTCAATTTGACGTTCTTGAAGTTCGGACTCCAATTTTTCTAAGCATAACTCGATATATTTTCGAGTCGTATTCGCATTTAACGGTGGCAAATGGAAGTACCCGTCTACGTGGCGAATGAAATCTACTTCTAGTATACCATGTTCTATGGCCTCATGTGAGGTCACTGTGAGTAATATTAAAGCGTGTTTCATACTAATCGTTCGACCTTTATTATCGGTAATCATACCACTTTGAATCATTTGTAAAATAAGGTTTTGAACTTGTCTGTGTGCTCGATCGATATGATCAAACACAATCACTGAATATGGTTTCGTCCGAAGTGACTCGGTCAAAACTCCCCCAAATTCATAACCAACATAACCCGGTGGTGCTCCAATTAACTTAGTAATCGAAGACGCATCGGTAAATTCGCTTAGATCAAGTCGAATTAATGATTTAGCACCATCATATAGGCTATCCGCTAATAATTCTCCAAGATACGATTTTCCAGATCCACTTGGCCCTGTAATCAGAAAGCTTCCAACGGGTTTAGAACGAGATAATATCCCACCTTCTGAAATAATATATTGATTCATAATTTGGTCGATAACATCTTCTCCACCTACAAAGGATTGTTTAAGAAGAGATCGAATTCCCTGTAGTTGCTCTAATTTATTCGTTGTTAGCTTAGATTTTGGCATGCCAGATAATTTCGAAATCACGTCTTTAACTTCATTCTCCGTCACTTTTGTCGTTAGTGGATAATACGGAGCTTGTTGTTTTAATGTTTTTAACTTTAATTCAAGTTGATCCTTTTGTTGAATTAACCTCGCCAAATCCTCAAACGCATGCGCTTCTTGCAACGCTTCAATTTCAATCATCAAAGCGAACCGCTCACTTTCATAACGGACAACCTCCGCTTGGCGGTCCTTTTCTCGTTGATAACGTTCTATTTGCTCTGACCATTCACTTTCTAATGAAAGAATTTGTTCGGATTTTTCTTGCAGTCGATGTTGAGATAAGCGGTCCGATTCTGAGGCTAAGGCAATTTTTTCCATTTCCAGTTGAATAATCGAACGATGAAGTTGGTCTAAGGCTTCGGGTTGCTGATCACGTGCCATTTTTACAATAGCGCAAGCTTCATCAATCACATCAATCGCCACATCGGGCAATTTACGTTCCGATAAGAAGCGTTGCGATAATCTAGCAGCTTCTGTAAGCGCTAAATCCGAAATTTCAACTTGATGATAAGCCTCGTATTTGAACTTAATCCCTCGCAAAATTGCAATCGTCGTCTCTAAACTCGGTTCTTCAACTAATATTTTTTGAAAACGTCGGTCCAATGCCCGGTCAACCTCGATAAACTGGCGATATTCTTCAATGGTAGTCGCGCCAATCGTTAGTATCTCGCCTCGAGCTAGCATTGGTTTCAACATATTGGCTGTATCCATGGTTCCTGAACTCGAACCACTGCCAATTATATTATGAATTTCATCAATAAATAGAATAATTTGACCCTCTGAGTCACGAATTAACTCCAAAATCTTTTTTAATCGTTCTTCAAAATCCCCTCGGTATTTTGCCCCTGCTACGAGTGCAGTCATATCCAACGAAAAGACAACTTTATCCTTTAACGCATCGGGAACATCCCCTTTAGCAATACGCTGAACAAGTCCTTCTACAATGGCTGTCTTCCCTACTCCAGCTTCTCCGATTAAGACCGGATTATTTTTAATACGTCTCGATAGAATCCGAATCATATCTCGAGTTTCTTCTTCTCGTCCGATAACTGGATCTAATAACCCTTCCATCGCTTCTTGAGTTAAAACTCTCCCATATTTTTTCAAAGTTTGTAAGGTTTCTTGGTTTAAGCCACTTAATAAATTCTCATTGAATTGTTGACCCTTCAACTGATAATACGTTGTATAAGTAAGACCGTATTGTTGAGCTAATTTTGCTGTGGGCATATCCTCTTCACGTAGAAGTGCTAATAATAGATGCTCAACTTTAATTTGATCTTCATATTGATTTCTAGCAACCTCTTCACTGATTAATAAGGCACGTTGGTATGACCTTGACGTGTATAGAGAAGTCAATCCCTTCGCCGATCTTAATTTTTGAATCGCTAAATCCGTCGCATCTTCAAGAGATTGAACATCGATTTTTAATATTTTTAAGTCATCACGGATAAGTCCCTCAGGAAGTCTTAAAAGTGCACAAAATAAATGCAAATCTGTCACTTCAGCATTACTGTATTTAATGGCCAACTGATTGGCTGTTTTAATGACATTCAGCGCAGCTTGCGAATATTTTGCTAAATCCATCTCTATCCTCCTATAAGTAGCCAAATTAAGTGAGATGCGACACCAGCACCAATCCCTCCAATCGTATGACAGAAGATCGCATTCCCAGTCATTTCCTTCGTATCTAAAGCATCCATCATCGCAATATGAGTCGATAAATAACCGGACCAACACATACAAATGGATGTAAAGACTGCGATATCATTTCCATTGACAATTCCTTTATTAGCCATATCAGTGACCATCCCAATCGCTGCCCCTGCAGAACCTAATGCTGTAATTGGCACCGCAATCGCATCAGGACTTGAAAAGCCGAATAATGGATTAATAATAAATGAAATTTTCTCACCTAAAAGTGGCAATAATGCAATCCCTTCATTCGCAGCTCCGGTATAAACACCACCTTCTCCGGGACCATTCGTAAGAAGTAAAACGATCGAACAAATTAAACAAACTCCCGGAATAATCGCAAGTCCCATATCAACACCCACTTTACCACCATCTAGGAAGGCCGTAATAAAGCGAGCTCCAGCAGAACCTTCACGAATTTTACGATAGCCTATTGGAATCTCGTCCGCTCTTTTGGTCTCAACCATTTCAGTGGTTCCATAATAGGCCTTCGTTCGCATAATCATCAGTCGAACGGAAATAATAGATCCGATAATCGCGCCAACAAAGCCTACTAACGCTCCTTTTAATGCTCCATCGATTGGCAATGCCATCATCGAAGTAACCGTAATTAATCCCATCCCAAATGATGTTCCTAAGTTCGTCAAAGCGGGCATTTGATATTTTTTAAAGTATTTTCTAAAATTATCGTCGAAAGCTAACGTTAAAATTGCCGGATTATCAGACATAAAACAGTTCAGCATCCCTAATGAACTCGCTCCCGGCAAATCATAAATAGGCTTCATAAAGAAGGATACAGCTTTATTTACAAGAGCAATTACACCAAATTCAGAAAATATCGCTGAAATTCCTCCTGCAATAACGGCTACAGCCATTAAATATAAACAAACATTTATCAATAAATCATAGGCGGTTAACATCATGGTTTTAAACATATTAGTACCACCCATAATGCGTCCCATATAAATAAATAATGAAAAGAATAGCACTAAAAATATCAAAGGTTCAATGCTAATTTCTTTCTTCAAATTGTGATTACGTAAATTATTCTCCATTGGTTTCCTCCAATTGGTGATAACGTAACGTCGCTTTGTCTAAGCCCAAATTATGAGAACTGAAAGCAAACTAATCATAAAAATCCGGGATTTCTCCCGGATTGATTGATTTGTTAACCCGCGGAAACAGATTGCATCTTGGGGCACCCTGTTTTTGGTGCTAAAACAATGTCGTCTCTCAGCCTCTAAAATCTTTGATGACTTTATTAGCAAAGTGTTGCGTACATCACCGCTTTAATGGTATGCATACGATTTTCAGCTTGATCAAAGACGTAAGATTGTTTTGATTCAAAGACTTCATCGGTTACTTCAATTGATTCTAAGCCAAATTTTTCAAAAATTTCTTGACCGACAGTTGTTTCTTTGTCATGGAAAGCAGGTAGGCAATGTAAGAAGATAGCTTCCTTATCAGCTAATTTCATGACATCTTTCGTCACTTGGTAAGGTTTAAGTAATTTGATGCGACGTTCCCATTCTTCCTCTGGCTCACCCATTGATACCCAGACATCCGTATAAATCACATTCGCATCTTTCGCTGCTTCTTCAACATCTTCAATTAATTCGATAGTAGAGAAGTTTTCAGCCGCAATTTCTTTAGCAGTTTCCACTAAAGATTCTTCAGGGAATAACTCTTTTGGCGCACAAGCAACAAAGTTAATACCTAATTTTGCACAAACGACCATTAAAGAGTTTGCCATATTATTTCTTGCATCACCAAAGTAAACAAACTTCAAGCCTTTAGAATAACCAAAGTGTTCTTCAATCGTTAACACATCTGCTAACATTTGAGTTGGATGCCATTGGTCAGTTAAACCGTTCCATACTGGAACCCCAGCGTATTTTGCTAAAGCTTCAACGTGCTCTTGCTTAAATCCACGGAATTCAATTCCATCGTACATCCGACCAAGCACACGTGCTGTATCAGCCACAGATTCTTTATGACCCATTTGAGAGCCGGTTGGATCTAAGTATGTCACGCCCATTCCTAAGTCATAGCCTGCGACCTCAAAAGCACAACGAGTCCGAGTTGAAGTTTTTTCAAAAATAATCGCGATGTTTTTCCCTTCTAAATAGCGATGCGGAACACCTGCACGTTTCATCGATTTAAAATCTTTTGATAATTCCAACAAATAACGAATATCATCCGATGAAAAATCTAGTAATTTAAGAAACGATTTACCTCTAAAGTTTTTTGCCATTGTATCACTCCTATCGAATAATCGTAAAAATGGTAACGTTTTTACAGTTCTATTGTAACACGCTTTCATACATTAAGGTAGACTATAATTAAATGAAAAAACGCTAAAATATTAAAAAAGACTAATCTTTACTCAAAGATTAGTCTTTTGGATCAAATAATATTTAAAAATTTAGTTACTTGACTCTTTTTTACGTTTGATTGACCATAAACCAACCGCTAAGAATAGTAATCCAATTCCGAAACTAAAGCCAATAGCTTCACCTGTCTCTGGTAATTGATTTACACTTGCGACACGCGTTTCTGCCACATAAGTTTGATGTTCAACCTCTTTAGAAAGCTCCTCTTGAGCTGGGACTTCTTCGGATTCAGTCTCAGGTTCTGTAGGATTTACTGGCTTCTCTTCTTCAGGTTCAGCAGGAACTGTTGGCGTCTCTTCTTCGGGCTCAGCAGGTGTTACTGGAACTTCTTCTTCGGGATCAGTTGGCTCTTCAGCTGCTTGAACTTGTTGCATGATGCGTGTATTCGGGAAAGCTTCTGCATATTTTTCTAATTGTTCTGCAGTCATCTTCTTAAGATATTCCATCACCACTTCATCCATTGATGGACCTTCTTCACGTAATCCACCTAACATATCATAGCCATCGCCACCTGCCGCTAAGAAATCATTCGTAGCGAGGTTATACACTTTATCTTCTAATACTTTCTCAAATGTTTTCGTTACAGGGTTCAAAATCTTAAGATCCCATACGCGTTTTCCTGCTTCTTTCATCGCATCGAAATAAACTTGAACCGAATGAGATACTTGTAAAAATCCACCATTCGAACCTAATCGAGGAAGATCATTTGAATCTTTAACGATTTCGCCTGCTTTATTCTTTTCAACATCAGTACGAAGAGAATGTTCAAACATCGCATATAATTGTTTACCTGTCACTTGAATTTGAGACATTGTATTACCAAATGGTAAAACTGAAATAATATTACCACGTGTAATCGGACCTTCTTCAACGCTTACACGTACGCCTCCACCATTGATTACTGCTAAATCAGTTGGATTTGTGAAGCCTGTTTGTCCATATTCATATAATAAGTCAGAAATAATATTACCGAGATTTGTTTCACGACGACGAACATCATCACGCTCACCAACAAATTTCACTGGGTTATTTTCAACAATCACTTCAGCATTGACACGGTCATACTCTTCGCGAGCAGCTTCAATGATTTCTTTTACTTTTGAATTTACTTCTAAATCTTTCAATTCTTCTGCAGAGACATAATAAGCTTCAGCTTGATAGTCAGCGTCTTTACCTTTTAAAGCAATGTTACCAATATTAGCTAAGTGTGAGCCTGTTTGACTGTACAATACATTGCCAAAGCGCATCGCTTTTTTCGTATGTGAGTGACCATCAATTACCATAATTTGTGCATCTCTATGGCGCTCTGCTAGTACTTTTGCCAGAGAATCTCCACGCCATTGAGGATTTGTTTCATTATCAATTCCTAAATGCACCAGATAAATATAAGTATCGACCATTTTATCTGCCAGTGCACTAAATTGCTCTAATCCCTCTGCGATAGGATTTCTAAATTCAACACCTTCCACATTTTTAGGATGTGTTTTCGTCGCTGTTTCAGGTGTCGTTAAACCAATAATTCCATACTTGCGATTGTTCTTTTCAATCACAGTGTAAGGTTGAAATACACGTTCTCCATCTTTATAGACATTGGCAGAAAGAATTGGGAAATTCAATAGTTTTTGATAAGCTAAGGCATTTTCATAACCAAAGTCAAACTCGTGGTTCCCTACTACCATTGCATCATAACCGACTTCATTCATAAGCTCTGCCATGGTCTTTCCATTATCAGAGTTTGAAATCGGCAGTCCTTGGAAAGCATCTCCACCATCAAGTACTAAATCAGGATTAGTTTCTTCAACGTAAGTTTTTACTTTTCCAATCCCAATTTCACGATCTGTACTTTCGATTCGTCCGTGCATATCGTTAGTATGAACGATCGTAACATCTGGATCTTGAATCTCTCGTTCCTCTACTACTTTTTCATCCGCTTCATCTGATGAACTTTCAGCAGGTGTCAGATCTTCTCCTTCTATTTCAGGAATTGCAAACTCTTCAGAAGCAACAACAGGTTCCGCTTGAGCATTTTCAGCTTGAACGGACATTGGTGTTGTAAATAGCATCAATGATGCAAATACAGCCCAAATATAATGATAAAACTTATGATTTCTCACCGATTGTCTCCTTTCAATCTTTGAATATATTATCCACACAACTAACTTAAATATGTGGTAACTCTAATATTGCATAATCAAAAGTAGAAGTCAATCAAACATCTGCTCAATGCTAAAAATCTTTAAAAAATGATCGTGATATTGAAATTCATTCGAAAAAGAGGGAGTTTTACAAATTAAAAAACCAGCACCGCGGTGCTGGCTTAAAAATTCAACTATTTATTTACAATTTCAAAGTATTTGTCAGAAGATTTAACCCCTGCTTTACCCATCATGGTTGTAAATACACATCCTAGAACTAAGCCTAAGAATAAGTAAAGTGAGTATTTAGAAATTTCATTTGAAACATCTTCACTTACTTCAACGGCTTGGCTTACAACTTCGTCAGCTTTTTCAGAAACTTCTTCAGCTTTTTCGCTTGCTTGAGTAGATAGTTCTTGTAGACGAGTATCTGCATCTGCTAAAGCGGTTTGAACTTTTTCTGCAGATTCATTGTAAGATTCAATTAAGTTATCAACAGCCTTCTCAACTTCTTGTTTAGATAAGTCTGTGTTTTCTGAGATTACTTTTTCTAGATCATCACGATCAACATCTGATGCAATGTCTGTAATACGGTCTTCAATTGATTGACCTACTTCACTTACTACTGCTTGTGCATCTTCACCATCAATGACGATACGACGTCCTGCGTCTTTAATCTCATCGATTGTTAAATCAATTTGACCTTGTAAGAAATTAGGTTGGAATTGAGGAACATCTGAATTTTCTAAAGCTTTTAGAACTTCTTCTTCAACATCAGCTGTATCTTCAATATTAATTTCAGCAGCAATTGAATCAAATGCTTCTTGGGTTAAATTACCCACTGCTGAACCTGCTGTTGAAGCAATAGAACCAATTGCATCACCTGCAGTAGTTGCTACGGTTGATACAGCATTACCTGCTGCACCAAGTGTGCCGCCTACAACGTTACCAACAAGTCCGAAAACTCCTGATAATGCTGAGAATGCTAACCAAGTTGATAAGAATAAACTCACTGCCCAAGTTAAGAAACCGTGAACTAAACCACCACGACCAGCAGCTACACCGGCAACATAGCCTGCTCCACCTAATGAAACAATAAGTGAAACAACAAACCAGATTACCATGCTAACCGTTAAACCAGCAAATGGCTCATTCGCTGTAAAGTTAGGAACACCAAATCCGATGGCTGATCCAACTAATGAAAGTAAAATGCTTAAAGCGATAAATGTAATTGCCCCTGCAATAACAGCTGACCAAGAAATATTAGCCCCTGCTTTATCTTCTTTAACTAATCCACCGTATGTGGTGGTTGATGTGTACTCAACAGATTCTCCGTCGCGTACCGCTGCTTCTGTGTAGACTTTATCTACATTATTATTATGTTCTACCATAATAACACCCCTTCTATCTTTACGATAAATTATAGTGTTTCTTTCAATGATATTTTTATCATTCACTACATTAATAGTGTACTACATAAATAAAGTGATTGCTAATAAAAACACTTATAATTTACAACTATTTGCGATAATATCAATATTTAATTGGGAATCGTTTGCAAAAATAATAAAAAATAGAGCGAAAGAAAATACAAATTCTCTTTCGCTCCTATACATAAATCGTTTACACGAAATGACTATTTACAAACTTTATCACTTCATCAGCAAGCTGTTGCTTAGTCCTACCAATTGTTAAAACATGCAAACCTTTTTCGTACCAGATGAGTTCAGGTTTTCTTTTATGGAAAAAATCCAATAAATCTCGGCTCTGTTGAGGGTCAATCATTGTATCTTGGCCACCTTGGGCAATTAAGACTGGTTTTTCAAGCTCTGCAAATTGTTTGAGCAGCGCGTATGAGATTTCCCCTAATGGCTCTAAAACAACCTGGCTAACTTCTTGTTCCATCCCTTGGGTAGCCTGTTCAATCTCTTGCGGTGTCCAACCTAATTTTTTCTTTTCTTGAACAAAACGTTTAACAAAACTCTCCGCAACTTGATTGGATCGCCCTGGAATGAATGGTGTACAAAATGCTCCTCCTCCTAAAACATCTGGAGAATTTGCGACAAGGTGCATTGCGATCATCCCACCTAGCGAAACACCAAAGGCAATAATTTTTTTGTACCCTAAAGATTTTAAATGTTCGACTGCCCGATAACCATCTTCAATCCAAACGTCTGGATTAGCAATTGTCTCTTCAATGGCGCCTCCATGATGTGTTAATACCGGCCCATAGACACTGAATCCAGCTTTGGATAATAATCTCGCAAAAGTTCGGAAATCAATCGGAGTTGAAGTGTATGAATGTAATAATAATATAGCGACTTCACCGGTTTGATAAAAAAATGATCGGTCTGTTGTACTCATAAATCTCGATTATTTTTTAACAACGTGAATTGGCTTATCTGCTGCGATTTCAGCTGTTTCCATCACAATTTCACCTAATGTTGGATGTGGGTGAACCGTCATGGCAATATCTTCAACGGTTAAGTCTTTTTCAATGGCAAGTGATAACTCGTTGATTAAATCTGATGCATTTGCACCGACAATCTCACAACCGATTAATTTACCGGTCGCTTTATCAGAAATTAAGTTTACATAACCTGCTGTTTCTGCCATCGCAATAGCACGACCATTTCCAGCATATTGGAATGAAGATTGAATTGCATCTAATTTTTTTGCTTTCACTTCATCCGATGTTACACCGGTTACCGCAATTTCAGGTTCAGAGTAAACAACCGATGGCATACACTTGTATGCAATGGTAGAATCCATACCAGCAATCGCTTCAGCTGCAATTTTAGCTTCATAACTTGCTTTATGTGCAAGTTGTGGACCCGCAATAATGTCCCCAATTGCATAAATATGTGGCTTATTCGTACGTGCTTGTTCGTCAACTTTAACAAGACCGTATTCATCTAATTCTACGCCTGCTTTTTCAATACCAATATCGTCAGTATTAACTACACGACCGATACTTAACATCACGTAGTCTGCTTTGTACTCTTCTGTTTTACCTTTAACTTCCGCAGTAACTGTCACACCATCTGCTGTTTCTTGGCTACCATTAACCATCGCATTTGTGACAATTTCAACGCCTTTTTCTTTTAGTTTACGTTGAACAACATTCGTTAACTTACGGTTCGTTCCTGGTAAAATACTCTTTTGTCCTTCTAGAACCGTTACTTTTGTTCCAAAGTTTGCATAAACGGTTGCTAACTCGATACCGATAACGCCCCCTCCGATAACAATTAAGCTATCTGGACGTTCTGGGAAGCTTAATACTTCTGTTGAAGAAACAATACGGTCAGAAAATCGTACAGGTGGAATATCACGTGGACGAGATCCTGTCGCAATAATACAGTCTTCAAATTTCAGTGTTTTTTGACCTTCTTCGCTTTCGATGCTTAACGTATGTTCGTCTTCAAAGCGTGCAGTACCACGAACAATTTCAATATTATTACCATTTAATAGGTATTCAACACCGTCAGTTAATTGTTCAACCGCGTTCGCGCGGAATGCTTGAACTTTATCCCAGTCAAACGTAATTTCTGGAACATTCAGTCCAAATTGTTCATATTCTTTCACATCATTGTATTTATGAGCGGCTGTAATCATCGCTTTTGACGGAATACATCCAACGTTTAAGCAGACGCCCCCAATATATTCTTTCTCAATAATCGCAACTTTCTTACCAAGTTGAGCCGCACGAATTGCAGCAACATATCCACCAGGACCTGAACCAATTACAACTACTTCTGTTTCAATTGTCATTTACAATTGCCCTCCTTAAATATGCTTACCCTTCATCAAGTGAAGAGCAAAGAAAAATGTTACATCTATTTTATCATATTTGTGAACCAAATCCCAATATCCATCGATATTTTATTGGATTTCACATAGGTTGTTCATGGGGGTTGATACAATTGGGTTGGTCCTATAGTCAAATAAAAAGACTCCGTTTAAAAACGGAGCCTCATTGTGTTTTCTCTAATAATCTTTATTAAAATCGATTAATGTAAACACAATTATTGCATTCATGATAAGTAATAAACCTACCATAACGTAACCACTCATTACTTCACCTGTATGTGGTAATTGCTTCCTTGGAATTTCAGGAGCTGGTGGTTCTTCCGGTTCACCTGGTTCTTCCGGTATTTCGGGAGGTGTTGGAGGTTCCTCAGGTTCACCTGGTTCTTCCGGAATATCGGGAGGTGTTGTTGGTTTTTCCTTATTCTCAATGGTAAAACCATCTATCATCGTTCCTGTATACGTGACGTCAAATTGACGTTCGCCAAATTGGATCAGTGCGTTAGCTTCGCCGACTTCTTTCACGGTGTACACATACTCCGTAGAATCAGCCGGGTTAATGAGTGCTAGGTCATGGAATGTGCCTTGCCACTCATTTGAAGCAGATAAGGTTAGTGTCTGTCCGGTTGCTACACCGTTACGATAAAGTTCCACTTCAATGACTTCAACTGGATGTTCCGTTCCAACAAGATCCCATGCTTTCGTCACATGAAGATCTCGGGTACGTTCAATTTCTTGGTTGGTAATAGTGAATCCATCCGCCATCGTTCCTGTATACGTGACGTCAAATTGACGTTCACCAAATTGGATCCGTCCCTCGGCTTCCCCAACTTCTTTCACGGTGTACACGTACTCCGTAGAATCAGCCGGGTTCATCAGTGCTAAGTCACGGAATGTGCCTTGCCACTCATTTGAAGCAGATAAGGTTAATGTCTGTCCAGTTGCTTCACCGTTACGATAAAGTTCCACTTCAATGGCTTCAACCGGGTATTCAGTGCCCACAAGATCCCATGCTTTCGTTACATGAAAATCTCGGGTACGTTCAATTTCTTGGTTGGTAATGGTAAATCCATCCGCCATCGTTCCTGTATACGTGACGTCAAATTGACGTTCACCAAATTGGATCCGTCCCTCGGCTTCCCCAACTTCTTTCACGGTGTACACGTACTCCGTAGAATCAGCCGGGTTCATCAGTGCTAAGTCACGGAATGTGCCTTGCCACTCATTTGAAGCAGATAAGGTTAACGTCTTACCGGTTGCTTCACCATTGCGATATAGCTCGACTTCAATTTGTTCAACCGGGTGTTCACTGCCAACAAGATCCCATGCTTTTGTTACATGAAGATCACGTGTCTTCGGTTCTTCAGGTTTTTCTTTATTAGTAATGATAAAGCTTTTTGCTAAATCTCCACTAACTCTAGACTCATAACCTTCAATCGACACTTCCCTTACAGTATAGGTGATTTCAGTTTCACCTGATTTCGTTGGAAGATTTTCGAAGGTAACTTTCCATTGATGATTCTCTGCAACGCCTTTTGTCTCAACAAGATATTCCTGTTTGCCAATTTTAGCCAGCAGTTGCACTTGAACAGTATCCGGACGTTTATTATTAGCATTATTATTATCATCCCATTGTTTTTCGACAGAAACTTCAGTCGTCTCATCATCAGTTCCAATCGTGACACTACCATTACTTCCGATACCACCACCCCGCGTTGCGGAGTAGTTACCAGAGATAATGACTCTAGTTAACGATTTAGTAAGATTATTTCCTTTAGAATTAACATTTAATCCCAACTGCGAATTACGCGCTAGAGTTCCTTGATGCATTTCATCAGCTAACTTATCACCGTTAGGAAGCATCCAATTATACGGAGCACCTCCCAGCATCCATTTAGAAAGTTTATATTTTGCTTGGCCACTGTGAATACCAAAATTATCGTACGAAAGAATGTACAAATCATTCATTTGTTTGGAGTCTTTTGATTGGTTACCATATAAAGCTCCGCCATTATTTACATATATAGTTGTTTCGGATATTGGACAATTGGCTAAACCAGCGCCTTCCCATTCGGAAATGTTATCAGTAATTAAAACATTTTGTAAGTATAGTTCACCATTAGCTCCATACTGCTCGGGAGCGCCATTGACATAAATGCCACCACCACCAAAAGCCATATTAGTTTTACCGGTGCCGTCCATTTTATTATTGGTTATCTGTCCCGCAGTAATGTAAGCTCTCCCTTGAGAACCACTGAAGTACTTTGCTTGAATGAAAATACCTCCCCCAGATGCACCGGCTGTATTTCCATCGACTGTACCTCCACTCATATTAAGCGTACTACCTTTTTTTTCAGGATTATTCGAACCAATACTGATACCACCACCAATTTCTGCCGCAAAATTATTTAAAACCTTGGCATCACCTGACATGTTCAATACAGAGCCTTCTCGTACGATAATGCCGCCACCGGCAGAATAGTATTGATTGTAGGGTTTATCAAACACCAATTCAGATTGATTATTTTGAACCGCACCGCCGGTAAAGTTCATGGTAGATTTATTAAGATGAATCCCACCACCATATGTGGCCTGATTATCCTCGACGCTTCCCTCGCTCATATTGATAGTAGCTTCTTGAGCATCGATGGCACCACCCTTGGTCGGATTAAGTCTCTCATCAGGCTTAATCTTGTTATTTCGAAGTACGGCGCCCTTTTCAATATTTAAAGTTGCACCTGAGTTGACTTGAATTAAAGATTTTTCGATGTTCGGATTATTCTCTGAATTTCCATCGATTGTGATATTTGTAAGAGTAGCTTCTTTACCACTTTCAACCTTCAATAAATAATTATTAAAGTCTTTATGTCGAAGTAACTTAGCTTTTGTCTCAGCTAAATTAATCTCTCCTTCAATAGAAGTAGTACCTGCAACATAAATATTTTGTATTCCTTTTTCTCTTGCAATCTGTTTAGCTTTTTCAAATGTTCTAACCGCTAGTTCAGTACTTGAACCATCATTTTCATCATTACCAGACTCGCCATTTAGGTATAAATCTGAGGGAGCTTGAGGATATGTTGATGGATCCACATCGTCTTTCGATGAGTCTTCCCCATTTTCGCCCGAATTATCCTCTGGAATAGCCTCCAACTCACTTGCTGCTTCGTTTGCCTCTGAGTTTGTCTCTGGTGTGTCCATATTTTTCTCAGACGTATCAGTAGAATCTGTTCCATCATCTATATTTACACTGGATATTTCTGGAACGATATCAATGGTAGAATTCGTCCCAGCTAAAACATTCGGCCCCATCGCTAACCAACCACATAAAAAAGGTAACAATAAAAATAAGTAATGTTTTCTAAATTTTTTCATCTTTTCCCCTCCCTTCTATATTAACTTGAAACTAATTTTATATAATATATACAACACTTTAAAATTAGTCTCTAATATTATTGTACGCCTTTAAATCCCTATTTCAATATGCTTATTGGATTTATTATTGTTTTCACATAGGTTGTTCACGGGGATTGAAGGAGCAGAATTATACTTGATTACTATTTATTGTTTATTTTCCTAAAATGATTGATTATACTTTAAAAGACCATTATTATATTGATGGTATCCATTTAATAGAAAGGAGCTAGCTATGTCATTTACAAGTTTGAAAGAATTGGTCTACTTAGCCAAAACACAAGATTGCAAAATTTCTGAGATGATGATTGAGAGTGAGCTACAATTTCACGGTGGTGATCTCAATCGGGAAGAATTAATTAACATTATGCGTGAACAATTCCACGTAATGATGGAATCCGTTAAGATTGGAACTGAAAACTTAACGATGTCTAAAACAGGGATTACCGGCGGAGATGGGTTCCGTGTGACAGAATATATTAAAGAAGGTAAAACAATTGTCAACCCCATTAGCTTGCAAGTGGTTGCCAATGCAATGGCTGTCAACGAAGTGAATGCTTCAATGGGACGCATTGTCGCAACACCTACCGCGGGTTCAGCAGGAATTTTACCGGCAGTATTAACCGCTATGGTCGAACGAAATGAATTTAGCGAAGATGAAATTATTCAAGCGATGTTTACTTCTTCTGCTCTTGGACTTGTCATTGCGAACCGAGCTTCAATCTCAGGCGCACAAGGTGGCTGCCAAGCTGAGATTGGCTCTGCAACAGCAATGGCTGCTGGAGCTTTAGTGGAATTACACGGCGGAACACCTGAGCAAGTAGGTAACGCTGTTGGGTTAGCTTTAAAAAATTCACTCGGACTTGTCTGCGACCCGGTGGCTGGTTTAGTTGAAATACCTTGTATTACGCGAAACGGTCTTCACGCTTTAACGGCCATGGCTGCAGCGGATATGGCATTAGCTGGCGTTGTAAGTATTATCCCACCGGATGAAGTCATCGATACAATGGAATCCATCGGTAAGGATTTACCACCTTCCCTACGCGAAACAGGAATTGGTGGATTAGCGGGAACCGAGACGGGTAAAGAAATTAAACACCAAGTTTTTGGCGATACGACGTTAGAAATTGCAAATTACAAGAGTGCTTATGAAATTATCGGCCCAATTATGGTAGGACCTTCATCTTCTCATACTGCCGGCGCGGTTCGAATCGGTAACGTTGCACGTCAATTATTAGGAGAAGAACCTGAAGAAGTCGTCTTCTCGTTGATGGAATCTTTCGCCAAAACGTATCAAGGGCATGGAACTGACTTAGCCTTAATTGCCGGTGTCTTAGGTTTCACTACTAAAGATTCAGATGTTTCTCTGGCAAAGGAACGTGCAGAAGAAGCGGGTCTTAGATATAACTTTTTAGAAGCGGATTTAGGCAATTATCACCCGAACACCGTTCGAATTAACTTATGGGGACCAACCAAACACGTTGAAATCATCGGAAGTTCTATCGGGGGCGGTAAAATCGAGATTAAAGAATTTAACGGCTATGACGTTAAATTCAGTGGCGAACGACCTACACTTGTATTACTACATCCTGACCGTGTCGGCTTTATCAATGCGATTACCGAGTATCTATCACGTCACGCAATTAATATTTCCGCATTAACCAACCGTCGCTCTAAAATCAATGGGCCATCCGTCTCAATTTATGAGCTAGACATGAACTTAATTGATGATGATATCGAATCGTTGAAACAACAGTTTCCATTTATCGAAGATGGCGCCATGGTTTACGTTCAATAATTAACTAGCAAGTCATCAAATAACCGAGCATCGTAATGTGCTCGGTTTTGTTGTTGAATGATGACATATTTTGACGATGAACCTATCTGGATTTTCGATTCTAAATAGATTCAAGTGACAAATCTATTTAGATTTACAAATCCAAGATGATTCAGACTGCAAACCTATTTGGATTTACAAATCTAAGATGATTCAGAATGTAAACCTATTTGGATTTACAAATCTAAGATGATTCAGACTGTAAACCTATTTGGATTTACAAATCTAAGATGATTCAGACGAAAAATCTATTTGGATTTACAAATCCAAGTAAGTTCGTCGAATATCATTCTCAAATCCAATAATATTTCACAACAAAAATCCTACAATGACTCAATGCATTGCAGGATTTTTTGTAATCATATTGTTAGTTTGTTTTATTTAAGTCTTTAACTTTAATAATCGGTTCACCATGCGAATTGTAGATATATTCGCGCGCTTTTTCACCCGTGACCATGACTTTAATGAGGCGATCACGATACGGCTCTGCCAATTGATCGAATAATAGTTGGTCTTCATCAAGATGAAGCTGTTGACGAAGCGAGTCAACTTGACCGGCAGGCATTAACTTATAATTTGACTTAGGTAAAGGATGCTCACTCTGACGAGCTTCAATTCGATAAACATAATTCGGATCGCCATAACTGATTTCTAGTGCTCCACTATTTGTACGATGCTCTTCAACATCATGATATTTTTCTTTATGGATTTCCCACCATGTTTCGATGGCACTTCGGGCGGCTTCTTCAGATGGATAACTACCATGCTCTTTTCGTTTTTCAGCAAGACGATTTTCCCAATATACGGTATAGACAGTATGACTCATCAGATATCCTCCTTTTTTATAGTTCACATTTATTGTAACGCTTTCAAATGGATTTGTCATTCGTTTTGATAATTATTGAGGTAATTCCCAATGAATAGGTTGTTGGCCTGTCTCAATCAAAAATTGATTTGCTTTCGAAAATGGACGAGAACCGAAAAAACCTCGATAAGCGGACAACGGACTAGGGTGCGCAGAAGTAATAATATGATGACGTGTCGTATCAATGAGCGCCGCTTTCTGTTGCGCTGCCCTTCCCCATAAGATATAGACAATCGGATGCGGTGAACGATTGAGTGTTTCGATTAAATAGTCCGTCAACTCCTCCCAACCTTGACCGCGATGCGAATGCGCTTGATGCGCCCTCACCGTCAATACCGTATTCATCAGTAACACTCCTTGACGAGCCCAAGCAGATAAATCACCGTGAGAAACAGGTCCGATGCCTAAATCTTGTTCAAGCTCTTGATAAATATTTCGTAAAGACGGTGGAAGCGCAACGCCACGTTTCACAGAAAAACTCAATCCATTGGCTTGTTGTTCACCGTGATATGGGTCTTGTCCTAAAATCACTACTTTGACTTGATTAAAAGGTGTTATCTCAAAGGCTTGAAACCACTCTGCTTGTGGTGGATAGATCGTATGTTCCTGTAGTTCCTTTTCAAGAAAATGTGTTAAATGTTGAAAACTCTCTTGTCTGGCTGCCTGTTCAAAGAAAGGTTGCCAATCATTCGCTACAAAATCCAAAGTTATCGCTCCTTATTTTGATAAATAATAAAATAATCGGTCCAATCCCCCGTCGGAACGGTTATTTCCTGGACAGGTTCAAAAATCGATTCTGTCTCCAGAAACTTTTTAAAGTGATAAGGGTAATAACAGATCAATCGCACCGTTCGGGGAAATTGCTCGATGGATTTTTCAATATTTCGCACCACTTGTTTGAAAATCGGTAACGCAAATGGATTGAAGAAATAATACAACGTCTCATCGGCTTGTACCGAATAATCTTGGGCACTCACTGGATACAATTCAATCGGCGGCTGGTTAGGATGTGCTTTAAAATAATCCGAAGTATTTTGCTTCAATAACTTTAATGTCGTCGGGTGGGATTCTACGCCTCGCACCACCAAATTCAATTGATAATTCATAAAGCACAAGACACGCCCTGTTCCACAACCAAAATCTACCAGTACATCTTGCGAGCTTACTGTCAAATAATCCAATAAATATTGTAAAATCGAATAACTTGTTGGCTCACTTTCATAATGCTGCGGTTGTTCAGAACCCCAATAAATAATCGATTGAGTTTGGATATTTAAGAATTGATCATCGATCTCCAGTGGCTGATCCAACGCGCTCACCTCTCTTTTAGTCAATGATTCCTTGGTCAGTCAACACCTTACGAAATGCCATCATTGCAGTATATGAAGCAACAATATGAATCGTTGTTTCATCAGTCTGTTGTATCCATTGTACAACGTCGCCAACACTCATTGGTTCGATTGGAACGGATAGCGCACTGCGTTCAAGCTCCTCAGTGATGGCTTGCTGACACATCCCACTTGTAACAATTTTTTTTATCGGATATGAGGCCATCCGATCGAAATCAACTTGTTGTAACCAACCAATATCTTCGCCATCCGCAGGTTGGTTATTAATTATAAAGACTATACTCATCGGTTCGTTCGTTAAGCCAATTAAATCCAGCGTCTGCTCCATCCCAACTGTATTTTTGATTAAATTCAAATGAATTTCCTTACCTTGGTATTCAACGACTTCTTGGCGTCCTGAAATACGAGGAGCACCTGAAAAGGCAGCTTGAATCTGCTCAGGCGTACACTCTAGATAGCGACCGAAAGCATAAGCAGCTAAAGCATTATATACATTGTACATGCCGCCCATTGGTAATTCATATTCTACTTCGTCAAAAGCGACTTTCGCGTAATCCGCATCAAGTTCAATAATGTCCATCATACGATAATCTAATGAGGGACGACTTAAGCCACAAGACGGACATAAATAATCTCCTAAATTACCGTAGCTAAGATATTTATACGTGAGAGTATGTTGGCACTTTGGACACGATTCATTCACTAATACCGATTCAAAGTGATTAACCGATTGTGACGAATAATCAAAACCGAAATACAGTCGTTCGTTCTCTAAATCTGGCATATGCAAGTATGGGGAATCACCGTTCGCAATAACCTGTGCTTCAGGAGAGCGACGAGCTGCTTCTTCTAATAGATTCACTACCGCCTGAACGCTACCATATCGATCCATTTGGTCTTCAAATAAATTAGTATGGATGAATACATCTGGTTGAAAATATTGGAGAATTTTATTTAAGGAGCCTTCATCAATTTCTAGAATGGCCAGTCCCTGCTCCCCTGCTTTAAGCGGCTCGGCAGCAAGAAAGGCACCTACAATCCCTTGAATCATATTCGAACCGGATGCATTCGTCACTATTTGATAACCTTTTTGTCGCGCCATCTGTGCGCATAGTGCCGTAGTCATCGTCTTTCCATTGGTTCCTGTAATCACAGCAATTTGATAATTTTTTGTTAGAGAAGCTAAAATATGCGGGTCTAACGTCAAAGCCAACTTCCCTGGGAAGCTACTTCCCCCCTGAGTTAATCGGCTCAATACTTCCCGTGATCCGTTCGCAAGCATTCGAATGATTCTTGTCTTCAAATTCATATTTTTTGTTCTCCTTCATCATTAAAATACTTGTCTATTATAGCATATCTCCTTTTTTCAGTGCATTATTTCCTTCTTAATGAAAATGACTTTTTAATTAATCAAGTTCAATTTCATCTATTTTTTTTCGGTAAGCTTTTCGCTTTGAATAATTTATCGCAACGATGCCCCCACCAACAAGGCAAATTGCTAAACCGATCAACGTATAGCTTAATAATTCTCCAGTTGAAGGCAGTGAGACTTGATCATTCTTTAAACGCTGGGTTGTTTCCTGCGTAGAATTTTGTTTCACCTCCGGGGCATTACGTTGAGGTTTCGGTTTTTGGCTGGTCGAAGGTTTTTCTGGGTTACTTAAAGTCTGCTCTTTTAAGATTCGCTCTTTTATTTGATCTAAGTGATTCTCCATCGGAGATTGAGAAGTTGATTCAACGGTCGTTGTTGATGAGATATCATTAGAATTAACGGGAGTATCAATCAAAACTTGTCGAGATGCAAAACGTGTTGTATAGCCATTCCCCGCTTCGACACTTTGCCATTGTTGGCTATTTTCATCATAGATAGCTAATTGCAACTGATATTTTTGATGTAATTTTCGCACTTGTTCAATATCTATATCTTTATTCAGTGATTGATCATTTAAGTAATTAACGAGCTGTTCCTTTAATGCTTGGAAGATTTCTTGATTAATCTGATGAAAATAATCCCATTGCTCACCTTTAAGGTGCACAATACGCTGATAGAGCGTTTGATAATCTATCAGTTGTTGCGTACGATAATAATCTTTTTGACCAAATTCTGCGACCGTTTGAATATCGGCTAAGCTCAATTCTTTAGCGTATCGATAAGGTTCATACGCTGTAGGATCAATCGACATATTTGTTTTTCCGTGCAACCGCAACTTTAATTCTGACTCATCAATCAAAGTATTAAATGCTTGATAAATTTGTTCATAGGTTACGACTTGATACGCTTTGGGCACAATTTCTTTTAAAATTGCATCTATTTGACTTAAATACTGATCGAGGGGAACTTGAGAATTCAACATCACACCCTCTAATGGATACGCTTTGACCGAATATGGATAAAGCAAACATTGATTGTATATCGTTTGCGTATCATCTTGTGTTATTTCCGCTTGCGTTACTTCATTCAGTTGATTCAACAATTGTTGATGCTCCACTTCAATATCAGACTGCTCTACCTTTAATTGATTGATTTGCTGATTCAATTGTTCGATATAATGGACCCATTGCATTACTGATTCATCTTGTGAAATTTTATCTGACTGTACTGCCTGGTCCAATGAATTAAACTCCTCATCATTTTGTTGATACCAAATATATAATTCTTCCAACAAATTGCTTAATTCTTCTTGTGCCCAAGTAACAGATTCACTGGAACCTGATTCAAGTTGATAAATCTGTTCATTGATTTGATCGTACCGAGCTGAAAGTTCTTGAATCATCTGATGTAACGCTTGTCGCGGGTCAGCTTGAGGGACTACTGGCGCCTCGCCTTGCCTCAATTGAATAATGCATTCATCGCAGCTTACTGGAACATTGGGAATCGTTTGAGCCAAAATATACGGCTCGGGTATTTCTAAAGCAGTCGTAAAACACGAACTAAACAACGATAAGACAATACTTAAGAGACAATAGAATTTTTTCATAATTTACACCTCCATTAATAAGTACACAAAAAAACACGAAATCTTGCATGATTTCGTGTTTTAATCAAATTTTAATTTAATCTAAGTAATCGACCACTTCAACGTCGGTAAAGTAGCTCATCCGGTCGCGCAACTCTTCCATCCAATAGTCCGAGTTATAGAATCCATACTCACTGGCATCCGCTAACGGAACCACATAATATTCTGTCGTTTCAGGCATTCCGATATTATATGTTGGCATAAAGCGAATCTTTCCTAAGATCACTTCACCATTGGCCAATTTATGGAAACAATATTCACCAATTCCGCCAATTCGGGTATGTTCTTCATATTGTCCAGATAAGAAGTTTCCGTGGGAGAACCAGCCACCTTGATGCGCATTGTAACGAATAAATGGCTGAACAATGTGTGGATGTCCGCCTAAAATAAAGGAGGCTCCCGCATCACGCGTCACTTGTGCGATATGATATTGATTTTCTACTGGCAGAAACTCATACTCTTCACCCATTTGGAAGACCACAATTGAAACATCAACGAGTTCATTAAGTGCTTGAACTTCTTCACGAATAACGTCCTTATCAATCAAAGTGATTAAATGCTCCTCTCCTTCAGGAATCGGGTTACCATTCGTTCCATAGGAATACGATAAGAAGCCAAATTTTATCCCATTTTTCTCAATAATTCGTGGGCGGCGGTAATCTTCCCATGATTCATAGCTACCCACATATTCTAAACCATATTTTTGTAAATTCGCAATGGAAGCATAAGCACCAGGCCCACCTAAATCCATGGTATGATTGGTCGCGTTACTCACAATATCAACCCCAACATTTTGCAGCGCAGGAATAATTTCCTCAGGAGCATTGAAGAACGGATAGGTTGAGATGCCATAATCTTCTCCGGCTGCAATCACTTCCAAATTAGCTGTCGTAATATCCGCATTCTCAAGGTACGGCTTCACTGGCGCAAACATATGATCAAAATTATAGCCATCTTCGGTTGCTGCATCATAAAACACCGTATCGTGAATTAAAATATCGCCAATCGACCGAATCACAACGGTACTTACAATTTCCGAAGCAGCTGATTCGATCGTGGTTTCTTCGAGGGTCGTCGCTGGTGTCGGAGATTCATTTTGCATATGTTGCTGTACTTCTGGATTGACACAACCCGCGAGGAAAATTAATGGGATTAACCATCCCCAGAATTTTTTTATTTTCATTTGCTTCTCCTTACTTCTATTTATAATTATCGTTGATTCATCTTACCTAGCATGATTTTACTATATTTAGATGAATAAAGCATCCTCAAAAAAATTATCCCAAATGTCCTCCCACCAACTTCGACCTCGCAATGGCCGTTGCTCCCGGCATTAAACTGCTAGTTCGCACTACACTTTGATAACCGTAATGATCCCGCAATTGATCAATCGTGCGTTCCAAGCAAAATCGACGTTCTCGTACCGCCGGATCCTCAAAAAGATTCAACTGCATACCACTTTCCACTTGAATGTCGCCGAGTTGAACCGCAATACTCCGAACCGGATGTCCTCGATAATGTTGATGAAACAGCTGCAACATTGCTTCGATCAAATCGAATGAGGATGCCGTACCATCCACCGTCATTTGATGTGAAAAGCGAGGCGCATAACACGACTTTGAAAAACCGAGTGACAGATGAATTTTACACGCTTGAAAGTGGTGTTTTCTTAACCGAGCTGCGACTTGATCGGTCATCTCACTAATTACCCGTTCGATTTCAGCACGATCTCGGTAATCTTTGGTCAAAACTTGTGACTTACCAAATCCTTTACTCTGCGGAATATAACGTTCCGAAAAGTCACTAAAATCAATACCATACGCATGATAATAGAGTTGTTCGCCAATAATACCAAATTCTTTTTTAAGTAAAGCAAGATCCGCCTGCGCTAAATCCCCCATCGAATAAATATTCAGTTGATTCAGGCGGCGCTCAGTGCGCTTACCAATCCCCCAAACTGAACTTAAATCATCGATCGGCCATAATTTTTCAGGAATAGTGTTATAATCCCACTGGGAAATATACGTCGGTGCTTGATGTTTCGCATCCAAATCTAGCGCTAATTTGGCCATCAGTGGATTGCGCCCAATCCCAATCGATACGACCAAATTTAACTCTTGCCAGATTGTTTGTTGAATAAGTTGCGCAAGCTGCATTGGGGAGCCATAAAGTAGACGGTTCGCTGTAACATTAATAAAACCTTCATCGATACTGTAAGGATGCCAATCTTCCGCTGAAACAAAACGTAATAAAATCTCATTCAATTTACGATTTTCCTCGATATAAGTTGCCATCCTTGGTGGTACTAATAAAATATCATCAAGTCCTTGTGGTATTTCATACGTTCGTGTCCCAGTCTTAATGCCATAATGGTGCTTCATTGACATGGAGCTCGCTAAGATTAATCCGCTGCGATTGTCATCTCGACTCACCACACATAATCGCGATTCGAGTGGGTGTAAACAACGTTTTAAAGATTCTACCGAAGCAAAGAAACTCTTGCAATCTATACAGAAGACGTCTTCTTGCGGCAATTGAAGTGTTTTCCATAATTCCATGGTAGCTACCCTCCTCGTCAATTTCTAGTATACGAACATATGTTCGTTTTTGCAAGAGTATTTTCGCTAATTAGTAATGAAGAATCAATCAGTGCAGTTGATTCCCCCTTGCGATTCAGAACTGATATCATGTATAATTTAGATAACTATTCTACTAAAAAAATCAACAGGAGGTGGTGAAAAGTTATGTTTTTTAAAACAACATCCGAAAAATCAACCGAGTTTTTCTCGTTCGTATCTACAAACCAATCGAATCAAATTGCCTTGAAAAAGAAAGTGACAATCAATAAGCACGATTCGCAAGTTTTTCTTCGTTTTACTAAAAAAGTTCACTTAAAACCGTTCGAGGGACTTGCCTTGGTAGTATTTGCCAAAGACCCGTCAGATCCATCAACCTACCAATCTTATATTTTAGCGGATCATATTCAAGTGAATCCAGGAGTCTACTTTAATACTTTAACGGTGACACGTGATTGTACGGTCTATATGCAGCCAACATCACAAGCCGCACCGAAGATGTTTTCTTCTGCTCAACTTCTGACAAGTGGAGAATTTGAGACACAATTATCGGTAGACCATATTTATGGCATTATTTACCAAATGAAATCTCACTCCGAATCGATTCCATTTCACCTAGGTCCTTACTATGAATTACTAGTTATCGATCAAGGCGAATTGGACGTCATCATTGATTCAGATCATCAACATATTAAGAAAAACGATTGTCTAATTCTCCGATCGGATCAACCTTATCAGAAGCAGCAAGGAAGTTCTGAGATGGTCGCCTATATTTCGATCTTATTTGAAGCCAGTGGCATTCCTGAGTCCGCACTTGCGCAACCGATGAATCTTGGCACCGCCAATCGTCAAATGATCGAGCGGATTATCAGGTTAGCTGAGTACCCAGAACAATTTGTCTATCCAAACGATGAGATCAAACTAAAATTAGCAACTTTAATCTTGCAACTGATTCAAGGGCAAACGCCATCCGCTGAAGAACCAATCACATCGATGCGTGAAAATTATGAAAATGATTTGTTCCAATCGATTTTAGATTTCTTAGATCAAAATATCGCCACGCATAATCAAGTGAATGACTTAGTGGAGCACTTTGCCTTATCACGTTCAACACTTCAAAATTTATTTAAAAAATATTTGAATAAGACACCCAAAAATTATATCAATCAAGTTAGACTGGATCGTAGTAAACAGATGATTCGTAATACGCAAATGACTTTATCACAAATTGCCGACTATCTCGGCTACGGATCGATTCAATATTTCTCACGTGCCTTTAACCAAGCTTTTGGCATGAGCCCGTCTCAATATGCAAAATCGATGATCCAGTAGTCTTTCGATATCCAACTCAAGGAGGTTCTCATGTCTTTTGATGGTTTCTATACACATATGATGCAACAAGAGCTCGCAGATCACTTAATCGGCGGAAAAATTAATAAAATTTATCAACCCTTTTTACAAGAAATTCAACTCGTCATCCGGTCCAATGGTCAAAATCACCGCTTAACAGCTTCAATTCATCCGGTCTATTATCGGATTCATTTAACCGAAGAACGGTCAAATAATCCTAAGCAAGCGCCAATGTTTTGTATGTTGTTACGTAAACACATTGAAAATGCTGTCATTCAAAATATTACACAACTGGAAAATGATCGCATTCTGATTTTTGATTTATCGAGCCGGAACGAACTGGAGGATAACCTCCACTATCAATTGATTTTTGAACTGATGGGACGCCACAGCAATATTGTTTTAATTAATCCTGCGACACAAACTATTATTGATTGTATTAAGCATGTCCCTGCTAGCCAAAATACGTACCGCACATTACAAGCCGGAGCAGAATATCGTCTACCTCCTCAACAAGAACAACAAGTAAATCTCTTTAAATTATCGGATGAGGCAAGGTCAGCATTTGCAAAAATAAATCGGGAAACGATTGAATCTGGTCAGGCTCACCGCGTGATTCAAGGTTTGTCGAAAATAACGAACCAACAACTTTTAAGTTGGCTTGAACAAGGTGATACGGTTGAAGTTGCCCTCGAACGTTTGTTGGGCCTCTTTAGCGAGAAGCAACCTGTCGTTTTCAACCAACCGGACCCGGTACAATTTTATTCTGCGGATCTACCTGTTATTGAAGGTGAGCGACAATATTTCGCCTCGCTTGGAGCCTCTTTGGATTACTACTATACTGAAAAAGCACGCTTAGACCACATCAAGCAACTCTCAGGGGATTTGTCACAACATATCCAACGTATTTTGAAACGCAACGACAAGAAATTAACGGAGCTGCAACGTGATCGAGTGGTCGCACAAAAGTCCGATGAATATAAATTAAAAGGTGAACTGCTCAGTGCCTTTGCTTCAAGCATTCAGCGCGGTCAAACTCAAGCCACGGTAACCAACTATTATACCAACGAACCGATAACGATTGAATTAGATCCACAACTTTCAGCCATTGATAATAGCCAAGCTTATTTTCGTAAATATTCAAAATACCGTGACTCCCTAAAATATATTGATCAGCAAGAACAGCTAACTCAGCAGGAAAATCAATACCTCGAAAGTGTGCTCGTCCAAATTTCGCAAGCCACTGTAGCCGATATCGAAGATATCAAAGACGAGTTGCGTCAAGAGGGTTATATGGCTCAACATAAGAAACAAATCAAAAAGCGCGCCACTTCCAAATCACGCCCTCGGGTATATGTTGCGAAGGACGAGACGCGCATCTTAGTTGGGCGTAATAATCATCAAAATGACCAATTGAGTGTCCGCAACTCTCACAAAAACTATTGGTGGCTCCATGCTAAAGATATCCCAGGGGCTCACGTTGTGATTGAATCAGTAGACCCTAGTCCGGAGACGATCCAAGAAGCCGCAGAAATTGCTGCCTACCACTCAAAATCTTCCCATTCAGCCAACGTTCCCGTCGACTTAGTGCAACTCAAAGCCTTGCGCAAGCCCAACGGTGCCAAACCTGGCTTTGTCATCTACGAAGGTCAAGAAACATTGTTCGTTACCCCAGTGGAAGAAGAAATCAAATCGAAGGAGCAGGTGCAAGACTAGTGGTAACACCCTGTTAGAGAAATCCCTCATCAAATTTGGATGAGGGATTTTTGTGTGGGGGTGGGATTGTGAAATCAGTGGGGCTTGAGCTTCTGCCTAGGGCGAGCCTGAGCTGTTGGCACTCGCAGGGTGAACTCCAGCTCAACCACCCTGAGATGAAGTTGCGGTGTGAGAAACTCCAGCTCAGCATCCCTCAGATGGAGTTTCGGCACAAACAACTCCAACTCAGTCATCTTCAGATGGAGTTCCGGCACAACTAACTCCAGCTCATCCACCTTCAGATGGAGTTCCGACACAACTAACTCCAGCTCATCCACCTTCAGATGGAGTTCCGGCACAACTAACTCCAACTCAGCATCCCTCAGATGGAGTTCCGGCGAAACTAACTCCAGCTCAGCAGGCGCAGATGAAGTTTCGCACTTCATTTGTTCAACTCAACCCGACAAACTGAACAATCTCGCCTACTTTGTTCAACTCAACCCTACAAACTGGACAACTCCGCCTACTTTGTTCAACTCAACCCTACAAGCTGAACAACACCGACAAACAATCCCAAATAAGCAAGCATACAAATCTCACACTACTCCTTTCAATCATAACTACTCTCCTCACTTCAACGCAAAAAAGCCTGGAGAAGTGACCTTTCTCCAGACTTTCGCGCTGTTTTAATTCAACTCTACCCTATCAACCTTCATTAGCTCATATAAGCGTCAGTTAGCGGTGGGACCACTTGTTTCTTACGCGATACAATTTGTGGTAAATTCAACTGATTGTCAGTAATAGCCTGGTCAAACGCTTTGCTGACAGGTGTTGTGTCGCCACCTACCACGAGACCAATCGAGTCATTTTCCAAAATATCAGTAATCACTAATAAGAAGATCGCATAGTCATGCTTGCTCAATTCAGACTGCATCACGTCAAGGAATTCAGCTTTGCGCTTCAAAATATCTACGAATCCTACGGTATTAACTTGACCGATTCGAACTTTATGCCCGTTCATATCAAACGTCTTCGCATCGCCATCAACAATATCCATCGCGGATCGAGCAGACACATCTGCCCCTGCTTTCAACATTTGGATGCCATACTCATTTACATCAACTTGAGCAATTTCAGCCAACTGCTGTGCAATCTTCACATCTTCTGGTGTGCAAGTTGGGGATTTGAATAACAATGTATCTGAAATAATTGCCGATAACATCATACCCGCAACGTCAGTTGGAATCTCAATTCCCTTTTCTTGATAAAGTTTGAAAAGCACACTCGACGTACTGCCGATCGGTTCTGCACGATAGTAAAGTGGTCCTGCTGTCTCAAAATTGGCAATTCGGTGGTGATCCACGACGTAGTCGATCTGAACGTCACGAATATCCGCGACAGATTGGGCAAACTCATTATGGTCAACTAGCGCCACACGCTCAACTTCTGGAGCAGCTTGTTCGATCACTCGAGGCACCGGCACATTGAAATGCTCCAGTGCAAAACGTGTCTCATCGTTTGGCGTACCCAATGCAACGGCTTCAGTTTCCTCACCGATTTGATTTAAAAAATGTGCATAAGCAATTGCTGCACCAATTGCGTCAGTATCAGGATTTAAATGTCCAAAAACTAATAATTTGCTCATAACTTCCTCCTTAATCCTACTTTGCGAATTCAGTATACCATAAATTATAACGAAGTATTAGCTGAATCACTTGTATCTTCTTGATCTGCTAAAGTTAAATTAGCTGGATGGAGCGCCACAACACGTCCTAATTGATCTAACTCTTGTACCGCTGAACCGTTGGTCAAACGAGCGGAAAGTGGAATCTCCTCACTGGTTAGCTCAACAAAGTGGCCGGTATCGCCTTGAACAACGACCGGTGTCGTCTCGTCTACCGCCAGTACATCGATAATACGGTGCGGTTGTGATTTCAATTCTTTCAGCAAGGTTAATCCTCGAGCAGCCCGACTCGTTAGAGGAATTTCGTCAGCCTTGAAGCGTTTAATATTGCCACGTTGAGTCAAGACCACAAATTGTTGCGTATCATCCACAAATGTATTGCCACTCACCACATAATCATCATCGCGTAAGTTCACGGCAATCACCCCTTGGGCTTTCAACCCAAGTGTTGAAACTTCGCTGACTGGGTAACGTACACAGAAGCTATCATAAGTTGTAACCAATAGTTGCTGCTGCTCATTTTGCTGTGTCAACATCGTCGCAACTATTTGGTCACCCACCTTCAATTTCATCGCCATCGATGAACGCGAACGGTAACTTCTAAATTGTACAAAATCTTTCAATAGCGTCTGCTTAATCATACCTTGTTGAGTCAACATCAAGATAGCGGTCGTTTCATCACGACTTTCAGCTTGATCCAAATGATAGGCTCCGCGATAAACACCCAAAATACGTTCATCTGCTTCAAGTTGATAATGCTGAGATAAGTGAACACCCATATCCTTCCATCGAATATCTGGTAATTCGTGAACTGGAATATAGAGATAATTTCCATGACTTGTCAGTAAAATCAACGTATCGTAAGTACTCATCGGCTCCAAGAAGAGCGTATAGTCCATCTCACGCAATGCTAAATCATATGTATCCGATGACTGGAAGCTTCGACGGCTCGTTCGCTTGATGTAGCCCTCATTCGTTACCGAGACGATCACTTGCTCTTCTGGAATCAATAAGGTCGCATCAATCGTGACTTCTTTAATCTCTGCTTCAACTTGCGTCAGTCTTGGTGTCGCATGCGTTTTTTTAATTTCTTTTAATTCTTGAATAACTACTTTATCTAAAATCTCGGAATTATTTAAAATATTGTGGTACATCGCAATGCGCTCATTTAATTCAAGGCGTTCATTTTGCAGTGCCACAATATCTGTATTAGTCAGACGATAAAGCTGCAACGAAACAATCGACTCCGCTTGAGGTTCGGTAAAGTCAAATTGCTTCATAATATTACTTTTCGCGTCCGCTTTATTCTCGCTGGCGCGAATCACATGAATCACTTCATCCAAAATCGACATTAAATGAATCAAACCATCAACAATATGCAGTCGGTCTTGATCTTGCGTTAACAAATGACGTGTCCGACGTTCGATGACTTCTTGTTGGTGCTCGACATACGCTTCAATCATCGTCTTCAAATTCGCTAAAACCGGTTGACGATGATAGATTGCCACCATATTGAAGTGATAATTCACTTCAATCTCGGAATGTTTGATGAGATAGTTCAAGACATCTTGTGGATTGACATCGCGTTTCAATTCAACCACAACGCGAACGCCATTGCGATCGGACTCGTCTCGTACTTCGACAATCCCTTCCAACTGGCTATCGAGTCGAATTTCATCGAGTTTTTGCACTAACTTCGACTTATTTACCTCATATGGCAATTCAGTAATCACAATTTGGCTTTTACCCGCCTTTAACTTTTCAATTTCTGTTTTGCCTCGAACTACAATCTTACCTTGCCCGGTCCGATAAGCTTCTTTCAATTCATCTTGACCGTAAATAATCCCTCCGGTCGGAAAGTCAGGCCCTTGAATATGCGTTAACAAATCCTCTACCGTACAGTTTGGATGTTGAATCAAGTGAATGACCGCATCAATCACTTCCGCTAAATTATGCGGTGGAATATCTGTCGCATAACCGGCTGAAATCCCAGTCGCCCCATTAACTAATAAATTAGGAAAACGAGCCGGTAACACAACCGGTTCTTCCAACGTATCGTCAAAGTTTAGCGCATAGTCTACCGTCTCATGATTAATATCTTGGAGTAACGCATCGGATATTTTAGCGAGACGGGCTTCGGTATAACGCATTGCTGCCGGTGGATCCCCATCCATACTCCCTTTATTCCCGTGCATATCAATCAACGGCTCACGGAATTTCCAGTCTTGTCCCATTCGAACCATCGCTTCATAGACCGATCTATCCCCATGCGGGTGAAAATTACCAATAACATTCCCGACCGTTTTAGCAGATTTACGGTAAGGTTGGTTATACGTATTACGGTCTTGATACATCGCATAAAGAATCCGACGTTGAACTGGCTTCAAACCATCTCGTATATCCGGTAACGCACGGTCTTGAATAATATATTTGGAATACCGACCGAATCGGTCTTCAATAATATTGGTAAATGTTAGATCTTCAATTTGTTCATGCATCGTTCCCATTCACTTAATCCTCCTCTCCAAATAAATTCAATTGATCTGCAAAATCATCTTTTTGAGAACTAGACGTTATTTCTGTTGAATTTTGTTCAGATTTTTCTTTCAGTAATGATGGAACAACCGTACTTGGTTGCGAATCATTTAATAACGTATCTTCTTCGTCTAAGGTAAATTGCACATTTTCTTCAATCCATTTACGACGCGGAGCGACTTTATTCCCCATTAAAGTCGTTAAACGACGCTCGGATAACGTATCATCTTCCACATTAACTCGGATTAATAATCGCGTCTTAGGATTCATTGTCGTATCCCACAATTGATCGGCATTCATCTCCCCGAGACCTTTATAACGTTGAATCACATAGCCACGTCCCATTTTTTGGGTCACTTCAGCTAATTCTTCGTCCGTCCAAGCGTATTCGATGACTTCTTTTTTGCCGCGTCCTTTTGAGACTTTGTAAAGGGGTGGCATGGCTAAATAAACCTTGCCAGCTTCGAGCAACGGCTTCATATAACGATAGAAAAACGTCAAGAGTAGCACTTGAATATGCGCTCCATCCGTATCCGCGTCGGTCATAATAATGACTTTGTCATAATTGATTTCATCCAAATTAAAATCATTTCCTACACCCGCACCGATTGTATAAATTAACGTATTAATCTCTTCGTTTTTCATAATATCTTCGAGCGAAGCTTTTTCGGTATTAATCACCTTACCACGCAGTGGCAAAATCGCTTGATATTTTCGGTCACGGCCAAGTTTAGCTGAACCTCCAGCTGAATCCCCTTCGACAATATAGAGTTCATTTTTGGCTGCATTTTTCGATTGAGCTTTAGCTAATTTGCCAGAAATAAGTTTTTCGCGTTGATTTTTCTTCGTGCCACTGCGAGCCGCATCACGCGCTTTACGTGCTGCTTCGCGTGTCTCTCGGGCTTTTAGCGCCTTACGTAAGATATTTTGGGAGAAGGTGCCATTTTCATTTAAGAAGGCCACTAAATAGTCATAGACGAAATTATCAACAATTTGTCGCGCCGTTGGCGTCCCAAGCTTATCCTTCGTTTGTCCTTCAAACTGCAAATATTGCTCTGGAATCCGAACTGAGACGATTGAGACCAATCCTTCCCGAATATCGGACCCTTCTAAGTTTTTATCTTTTTCCTTAATCAGACCGACGCGACGACCGTATTCATTGAAGGCTTTGGTCATCCCAGTCTTTAAGCCAGTCTCGTGGGTTCCCCCACCATAAGTCCGCACATTATTGGCAAAGGACAGCACCGTTTCCGAGTAACCGTCATTGTACTGCATCGCAAAGTCCACTTCAAAATCTTGATTACGACTGGAGCCCGCAATAACATCGCCAATCGTATCTTTGTCTTCATTTAAATAATGAATAAAATCAATCAGACCGTTATCGTATTTGAAGACATCTTCCGTCTCATGAACATGATCGATTAAAGTGATTTCTAAGCCTTTAAGTAAAAAAGCTGACTCCCGCAGTCGCTCGGCAATCACCTTGGCATCAATACGCGCTGAACCAAATACCGCTGGATCTGGTAGAAAATGGACCATCGTTCCATTCGCATGGCGACACGACTTCACTTCCATCTCACCTTGAGGGTGTCCGCCATCTTTGAAGTGCATGGTAAAGGATTGATTGTCACGCCAAACGGTGACAGTTAAGCGACTCGAAAGTGCGTTAACAACACTCGCCCCCACACCGTGAAGACCTCCCGCTGACTTATAACCACCTTGGCCGAATTTCCCACCGGCATGAAGTACGGTGAAAATAACTTGAATGGTTGGCACGCCACTTTCATGCAGACCGGTTGGCATCCCCCGGCCGTTATCCATCACTTTGACGCTACCGTCTGCCAATAATTCAACCTGGATTCGATCGGCAAAGTCTGACAGTGCCTCATCAACCGAGTTGTCTACAATTTCATAGATTAAATGATGCAAGCCACGTTGGTCAGTCGACCCGATATACATTCCCGGACGCTTGCGCACCGCATCTAACCCTTCTAAAATTTGGATCGCTTGATCATCATATTGATTTAAGTTTATTTCAGACAATTCGTCACCTCTTTCATTTCTAGCTTTATAATTTTATCAGATTCCATTATAATTAATAGAGTATTTCAATAATTATAGCGTAAAGGAGTAATAATTTTGACCTATTTTAACATAGGCACGATTGCCTTTATTATTCTAACATATTTAATCGGCTCAATTCCATCTGGTGTAATCTATAGTCAAATGTGCCATCAACGTGATGTTCGCCATTATGGAAGTGGAGGAACAGGTGCCACCAATATCGGACGTAATTTTGGATTTCGAGCGGCAGTTATCGTCGCTTTCTGTGACGCACTGAAAGGATTTATTCCAGTTTTACTGGCACTACATTTTTTCAACGAGCCAGCAATTATTATGGCAACCATGTTAGCCGCGGTCATTGGACACGCCTACCCGATTTTTGCTCACTTCAAAGGTGGCAAGATTGTCGCAACCTCGATGGGAGCTTTTCTAGCTTATGACTACAAAATTGCTATCCTAGTCATTTTAGCTTTCGTCATTATTTTATATTTGACCAGTATCGTCAGTCTATCGTCAATGTTAAGTTATACAATCATTACTTGCTATTACGTATGGACTTCCCCGATTCTCGTTGTACGCATCGGATTTATCCTACTATGGCTCTTCGTCTTATATCGCCATAAAGATAATATCCAACGCTTAAGACAAGGTCAAGAGCCTAGTATTCGTTGGGGATTGCGTAAAAATTCAAAATAAAATCATTTAATCATCGATGCAAAAAATCTCAAAGCAATACATGCTTTGAGATTTTTTAATTGGGAGGTTATTTTAGAGTGACTTCATAAAGATAAGGGTATAATTTGCCCGTAACATAGAAACGATCTCCCTCGACATGGGCAATCCCATTTAAACTATCGATTTGGGCAATTTGCTCATCGGTTAACGTTTCTTCGACAATCGGACGTAAATCATATCGGTCGATGACTTCAGCTTTTTCGAGATCGATCTTATAAATATAATCGTCATATAGGCGATTAGCATAGAGCACGCCATCAACCCATTCTAATTCGTTCAATTTACTGAATTTCTTACCGTCACGCGTAATCTCAATCACGTCTAATTGTTCAAATGTTTCGGGATCATGTTTATATAGTTTATTGGTCCCATCCGAACGCCATAAACATTTGTTTACTTTATCATAGCAAAGCCCCCACCCTTCAGTCTCCATCGGCACTTCTTCAAGTACTTCAAATGTCTCAGGGTCACGTTTTAGCGCGATTTTCTCACGCCAAGTCATTTGCCATAAATAGTGATCGGTATGGGTCAATCCTTCCCCGAAATAATCAGCTGGTAAATCAACTGCGGAGTCTAATTCACCGGTTTCTAAGTTAAAGATACCAAGCTTCGATTCGCCTTTAAGCCCTGTCCCTAGTATCAATTCTTGTTTAGAATTAAGTTCAAGACCTTGGGTAAAAAGTGGCTCTTCAATGGGATACTGCTTGATCAGTTCCACTTCACCGGCTAAAGCGGTGGGAATTTGTGCGCCTAAATGGGCTGCCAGCATTACGCCGCAGACCCACTTAGCACAACGAGATGGGAGGTTGTTGGTTGGTTTCATTGGAATCTTCCTATTTCAAATTCATTACGAATTCTGTAATTAATTTAGCCATTTCTTCATATTGTGTGAAGTAAAGTAAATGGTCACCGTCTAAAACATGAGTTTCAACTTCATCTGGATTTTCTGACATATCAACGTGTTGCTCTTCCCAGTCCATCGTAATTTGATCCATAAATTCACGGCGCATTTCAATATCATCATACGAATCTTGAGCTAATAAGTATAGCGCTGGAATGCCTGCTGGGATTTTTTCGTCTTTAGCATCTAATAAGACTTGGTTAGAACGCTCTGCTTCATCAGTTGTCGCAGTATTATTTAAATTAAGTTGTGCAATCAATTTATATTGTTCATTCACTTCATCATCGACATCTGGAATTTCTGGTAAGTAAAGCGCATTTCCTTCTTCATCGACTGGTGCTTCCATATGTCCCATATCCATGTAGCCGTTCATCATCGGTGTACTCGTATCCATACCAACAATTCCTTTGACTTCTTCTGGGAATTGTTTAGCATATTCCATCGCATAAATACCTGATAGAGAATGTGCCACTAAGACATACTCTGAAACATCAAATTGTTGCAACGCTTCGTGTAATTCATTAATAATATTCTCGCTCGTACGTGGCTCATCGGTATTATCACTTAAACCATAACCGAAGGGTTCAACGACTAAAATATGGAAGTTTTCAGCTAGACGGTCTAGTAGATTTTTTTGCGTTAAAGGTTGAGACGCTTCACCTAAACCTGGCATAAAGACTAAAGTTTTATTTTGACCTTGATGTTCTTTACCTAATTCTAAAACGTTCATTTGTTTACCTTTAACAGTAATTTTTGTACCGTAATCTTTAATTTGACTGCGTAATTCTTCTTCACTTAATTTTGGTGTCGTGCTTGCTTCACCAGATTCAGCTACTTCGCCAGATTCTACTGCTTCAGCTGACTCAGCTACTTCATTTTCTTCCGCTTCATTTTCTTGTGCCATTTCACTTTGAACTTCTGCAGCGGTTGTTTCTTCCGCATAAGCGACAAAGGGTGTCATCAAAGCTTGACTCGATAATAATAAGGCAATCATACCTGACTTCATTGATTTTGAATTTAATTTTTTCATTGAAAAATTCCTTTCTCATATTTGATGACTCTTAGTATAAACACCACCCGTGAATAAAAAATAAATAAAATATGGAGAATGTATGAATTCGTATGAATAAAATTTGAATATGTCTATCTTCATAAAAAATCCTGCTGACAAATCATTTGTCAACAGGATACTATTGCTTACAGAATATAATGACTTAAATCTTGGTCTTGAACAATCGCATCTAAGCGTTGTGTGACATACTGTTCAGTAATTTCAACTTGCCCCATTTGCATCTCAGCGGCATCAAATAATAACTCTTCCAATACCGTCTCTAAGATCGTATGTAGACGTCGAGCCCCAATATTATCGGTATCCCGGTTGAGGCGCTCTGCGTAGGCTGCTAGTTGATCGATCGCACCTTCGGTAAATTGAATTTCAACACCGTCTGTTAAGAGCAGGGCTTGATATTGCTTCAACAAAGCATTTTTCGGTTCGGTTAAGATTCGCTTAAAGTCCGCTTGAGTGAGATCATCTAAGTGCACTCGAATTGGGAAGCGTCCTTGAAGTTCTGGAATTAAATCCGATGGTTTGGCTTGATGGAAAGCACCACTTCCAATAAATAGAATATGGTCGGTTTCGATAATGCCGTATTTCGTCTGAACTTGGCTTCCTTCAACAATTGGCAAGATGTCGCGTTGGACACCTTGACGGCTCACTTGACCTGAGCCTTTATCATCAATCGCAATCTTATCAATCTCATCGATAAAGATAATCCCCTTATCGGCCGCCAGTTCAAGCGCTTTTTGATTGATATCGTCTTGATTAATTAATTTATCCGCTTCTTCTTCGGTTAATAATTCTAACGCTTCTTTAACTGTGACCGTCCGTTCAATTTTCTTCTTCGGTTTTAGTGCATTAAGACTTTCCTGCATATCCATCATTTGTTCCATCGCGGGATTTAAGGAATTCAATTGCAATTTTTTCTCTTCTAATTGAATGGTCACTTCATAATCATTCAATTTACCTTGACGAATTTGTTCCGCAATTTGACGGCGAGTTGATGCAATTTCTTCCGTGACTTCTTCGGCTTCTTCTTCCTCATTGAGCATCGCCGGATTGAATTGTCCGAGTAAATCACCTAAATTACCAAATGGATTCGAAGCCGACGACGATTTCTTTTCGACTTTAATTCCCGGTTTTAAGGCTTTCGCAATTCGCTCGATCGCTTTTGCTTCTGCTTCATCTTTGACTTCTGCTTGTTTTTGACGCTTAATTAGACGAATCGCACTCTCAACGAGATCTCGTACCATTGATTCCACATCGCGTCCGACATACCCTACTTCGGTATATTTCGTCGCTTCAACTTTAATAAATGGTGCTTGTGCAATATCCGCTAAACGGCGAGCAATTTCAGTCTTACCAACCCCGGTAGGACCAATCATTAAAAGATTCTTCGGCTTCACTTCTTGTTGCATCTCACCGGTTAATTTCAAGCGACGTATTCGGTTGCGTAATGCCACTGCTACCGCACGTTTTGCTTCGGCTTGCCCAATAATATATTGATCCAGTTCGCTGACAATTTGTTTTGGTGTTAATTCTGTCATTGCAATCCCTACCCTTCAAATGACTCAACGATAATTTGGTCGTTCGTATAGACATCAATTTGACTGGCAATGGTCAAGGCCTCTTTCGCAATTTCAGCCGCCGTTAGTGGCGTATCTTGACGCACTAACGCACGCGCTGCAGCTAAGGCATAGTTACCACCAGACCCAATCGTCAGTACTCCATCGTCTGGTTCAATCACTTCACCTGTGCCACTGACAAGTAATAATTGTTCTTCATTCATCACAATTAAGAGTGCCTCAAGTTTTTGGAGTGTTCGGTCGGTGCGCCACTGCTTCGCTACTTCTACCGCAGCTCGAGTCAATTGTCCGTTATGCGTGCGTAACTTTTCTTCGAACATTTCAGATAGCGTAATCGCATCCGCAACTGAACCGGCAAAACCGACAATCACCTGATTATCGTAAATGCGGCGCAATTTCCGGGCACTGCCTTTCATAATGACCGATTCGCCAAATGTAATTTGACCGTCACCAGCCATCGCTAATTGTTTATTTTTCTTTACAGCACAAATTGTTGTCATTTCTATTCCTCCTTTGATTGTCGGTTCGCTCTTGGAAAAACATTCAGATATTGTTGACGTAACTTATCTTTCGTTACGTGCGTATAAATTTGAGTCGAACTTAAGTCTTCATGTCCCAGAAGTTCTTGCACACTGCGCAGATCTGCCCCATTATTTAATAAGTGAGTGGCGAGTGAGTGGCGTAACTTATGTGGATGAATTGACAAGTTGAGTCCTGACTCTTCTACTATCGTATCTAATAATTTGCGGATTGTCGTCGGACTTAAGACCTTACCTGTTACCGAAACAAATACATTCGGCAGTTGTTGAATATTCGTCTCCTGTCGCATCCCATGAATATAAGTCTGCAGTGCTTCGCTGGCAATATCTCCAAGAGGAACGATGCGTTCTTTGTTCCCTTTTCCAATTACGCGAATAATGCCCCAGTCAAATTCAACTTGGTCTAACGCCAAATTACTCAGCTCACTCACCCGCATCCCCGTCGCATAGAGCGTCTCTAGCACGGCGCGTTGCAAGGGTTGTTGCGAAGAGGTAGATTGAGCAACCGCATCAAGCAGTTGATTTAGCTCATCTTCATAGAAGAAATCCGGTAGGACATTTTCCTTTACGGAGTATTGCACTAAATTCATCGGATTCGATTCGATCCATCCCATCCGAGTTAAATACTTATAAAAGGCGCGGAGCGAGGATAGTTTCCGGGCAATCGTGCGTCTTGATAGATTGCGTTCACTTAAATGCCCAATAAAATAGCGAATATCTTGATAAGTAATCGCATCGTAATGAGTTTCGCCGGTGCTTTCAATAAAATCAGCAAATTCTTTTAAATCATTGTCATAAGCTCTTGCTGTTTCCGGTGAATAGCGTCGCTCGTTGATCAAATATTGTATAAATAAATCGATGGTCTGATGCATACGCGTTCATCTCCTCTCCGATAAAATCTCTAACCAATCCTAACCATTGTACTAGATATGCTGAATTCATTGCAAGTTTTCCAACCTTTCTTGTCGGAGTACAATCTATCCTAATAATATGCACTAGACGTCCCAAACATAAAAAAGCCAAGCTAAAAACATAAGTAGTTCAGTTTTGGAGTACAAAATGACAAAATGTACTTCAAAATGGACTACTTTTTTCATTTTAACTTACATACCAAATTACATACAAAATGATTTATAAAATGCAATTGAAAATGATAATTGAATGAAAATTTGTGATTTTGTGGTATTATGATAATATAACTTATAGAAAAAATTGCTTATTCAACTAACGGGCAGGATAATGAGAAAAGGTTTTTTGATAGAAATAAGAAATTAGATGGTAAATTAGTTAAAAAGGCTGTGTTATAAATGAAAGTTTCTTTGATTGCTGCGATGGATAAGAATAGAGTGATTGGCAAAGAGAATGACATTCCTTGGAGGATTCCCAAGGACTGGGAATATGTTAAAAATACTACAAAGGGACATCCGATAATATTAGGTAGGAAGAACCTTGAATCAATCGGAAGAGCCTTACCTGACAGAAGAAATATTATTCTGACGAGAGATAAGGGGTTTACCTTTAATGGTTGTGAAATTGTTCATTCAATAGAAGATGTTTTTGAGTTATGTAAAAACGAAGAAGAAATTTTTATTTTCGGAGGAGAACAGATTTATAATTTGTTTTTCCCTTATGTTGAGAAAATGTACATCACAAAAATACATCATGAATTCGAAGGAGATACTTTTTTTCCAGAAGTGAATTATGAGGAATGGAATGAGGTATTTGCCCAAAAAGGGATAAAGAATGATAAAAATCCGTATAACTACTATTTTCATGTATATGAAAGAAAAAACTTATTGAGTTAACGGGTGCGTTAATTGAAGAAGAACAGTAAAGATAAAGCACAAGAGCTTGGGATTACTCCAAGCTCTTTTTGTCATTTGAAATAAATTATATCTTTCCAATCAAATTGTTTATCTGTAATCCCTAATCTTTGAGCAGGTGTCAAAACCTTTTTATCCGCTGATTTAAAAGGGCGACAAAAGTTGTAGTAAGTTCTTAGAATTGTAATCGCAAATTGAGCATACTTCGGATTGAAGTTAGCGTAAATATAGCTCTTCTTATCACCACGAGCTGTTGTTAATGGTCTTTCAAGAGATGATATATAACGTCTTATCTGTTGAATAAAGCTATTGGTCGAATGGTCATTAACATTTAATAGCATCTTTGCGATTTCGTTTGGTTCCAGAGCAGATAAATCCGTTCTACAATCAACTGAATAAAATCCTTTATCCTTAGTGGCTAATGGATGTTTGATAGGGTTATCGGCATATTTGCGATATCTTTCTCCATCTTTACTAATAGCCTCTTCGTGGAATTGATGACTTGTTAGTAATTCAGTTAGATAATGAGATGCCAAAGTCCGTAGAAACTTTGTTTTGAATCCTCTGATATCTCCCCAATCGAGCAGTTCTGCTTTTGCTTGTCCGAATTCTTTTAAGCATTGTTTTCTGCTTTTCGTCTTGTTAACTTGGCAAATAAAATGATGTGCATCGCTCAACCTTAATTCTTTCGTGAATACTCTATAAAAGGCGTTTCTAATAGAGAAGTCATCATCACTAATCATTCGCCATTCGTCGGCATTAACCATTTGTTTAATTAACCAATAGTGAGCAGTTGTAGTATAAGGAGCATCAACATTTAAACCATCGACAAATCTACTCCTATTAGTAATTTTCCCTAATTCGTGAAGATAAGCATTCCTATTTTCGCTATCGTTAGCGGATGGTTCTTGTGGATAATAAGACCAATCTAACCTATCATTTTTACGACTAAAAGTATTGAGATGGTCTTCTTTGAATTTTCTTGTATCTTCATTTAATTCATCCATTGAAATATTCCAATCATAGGCAACATCAGAACGGAACACATATCTTGATAAGACCTCAGCAGATACAACTATATACGTTTGCATATTAAGGTCTTCAAACCCCGTATATTTCTTTGAACCTTGTCCTTTCTTACGGACGTTATTTAGGTAGTAGTGCATCTTGTCCGTATTAAGCCACATCTCGTTAAATTTCTTTGTTTGAAGGGGTTGTGTCTCATATCGTTCTAAAAACTCCAAACAACGCCTATACAGCCACTCCAGCTTATGATAGTAGGTTCCAACTCCAATTCCTAAAATATCACAAGTACGACTGACTGAAACCCTTCCAACAACCATCTTAGCGAACATTGGAAGAATGGTGTTCTTTTGTTGGTGATAAGTAGTGGTTTCTTCTCTTTTTGGTAGAACATTAGTGAACTTCTTACACGCCTTACATTGATAGCGTTGAGATTTGCCCCTACTTTTCCCCCTTTTGTAAAATTGCTTCGGCTCATTGAATGGGGTTGATTCTTCTTCCGAGCAGCCTTCTTTATGAAATTGATAATCTGGCTCAACATCTTGGATGCTATTGATTTCTATAAGGCGTTTAATTTCTTCAACAACAGACCAATTAGATAAAGGGGTTACTGTACAGTTTTGCGATACACCTCTGCCAATAGGATTGTCATTGCAGTACATACCTTTATGACCTTTATCTTTGGAACTACCAGTCATTTTATATCGACTTGGTTTCCCTTTTACATCTTTGAATTTGTGCTGTTCTTTCCCAAAATTACAACAAAACGGATTGATGCAGTAATTATATTGAATGGGATATTCAGAACCGTTCCATTTAAAAGACGTTGGCAAGAACAACATTTTGTTATACCTTGTTGCAAATCGTTTTGGAGTTAATAAATCATATTGTTTAGCCCTATCTTTTAATTCTTCGTTTGAAATCGGAATTTTAACATCTACAATTTCATCTTCCTTCGTGGCTAATCTTTTAAGCTTGGTCATTGTCTATCAACCCACTCTATCTTTGATACCCATTTTTTCAACAATCCGCTTATTACTTCGCTTGTTGGCAATCCATTCAATAAACTTCTTATCGTCTAAAATGTTCAATAAGAATTCATCCACTGCTTCGCTTTCAGTACGCTCTGCATATTCAGCGTATTGCTTAACTATCACCCTTACTTGCTCTGATATTTCCCAATCCACAGACTTAGCGTTCTTATTTTTTGGCTCAAGAAATTGCATAGGAAAATGCACCCCTTTTTGCTTAGTAAATTGTAACCATTTTAACACACCAATTTGCATTCCTACAATAATTATTTCACGTTCGCATTTTTATATACATTTTAACTTACATTTTGTGGTGTAAATTAACAACAAACGTTGATTTAACAATAAAAAACGAGTATCAAATTCAGTTGCAATTTGATACTCATTTAGGTTTACATTTTCACTTTTTGTACTCCAAAACTGAACTACTTACTAAAAACAGCTTGGCTTAAAACATCGTTCATTTAAATTTCAGGCGTTATTTAACAACTTGTTCTTGATAGTCACAATGACTGCAGACCACTTGGGTTTGTCCTCGTTTACTCTTCTCCACTAAGTAGTGATGACATTTCGGACAGTCACGACCAACCAACTTATCCCATGAGACAAAGTCGCAGTCCGGATAACGTTCGCAACCAAAGAAAATACGATTTTTCTTCGATTTACGCTCGACGACTTCGCCTTTTTTACATTTAGGACAGGTCACCCCAATTTTCTTAACAATCGGTTTGGTATTGCGACAATCTGGGAAGTTACTACAAGCGTAAAATTTCCCGTAACGTCCGATTTTAATTACCATCGGATGACCGCATTTTTCACAGTCAAATCCTGCCGGTTCATCTTTAATTTCAATCTCGGCCATATTTTCTTCGGCTTTTTCCAACTTCACTTTGAACGGTTGGTAAAATTCATCTAAAACTTCCACCCATTGATGGCGTCCTTCTTCAATTTGGTCAAGCTCTTCTTCAAGTGAAGCAGTAAAGTCCGTATTGACAATCTCTGGGAAGAATTCTTCCAAGACGGAAGTCACAATCTCCCCCAGCTCAGTCGGTTCAAAGCGTTTCGCAGTCATCTTAACGTAGTAACGTTTACGTAACGTCTCAAGCGTTGGCGCATAAGTTGACGGGCGCCCAATGCCAAGTTCCTCCAATGTCTTAACCAACGCAGCTTCGGTATAGCGGGCTGGCGGTTGGGTAAAATGCTGGCTCGGCGATAGCTTGGTTATCTTGACCTTGTCCCCTTTTTGTAAGACAGGCAAGTAATTATCCTTATCCGTTGAAGAGGGATAAGCTTCTAAGAAGCCCTTGAACTTAATTCGTGAACCGGTCGAACGGAATCGAACGTCATTTTGTTCAATATCGAGTCGAATCGTATCAAAAATGGCTGGGGCCATTTGACTCGCGACAAATCGCGCCCAAATTAAAGAATACAACTTAAATTGATCTTTACTCAAATACGATTCGATCGATTTTGGCGTTAATGTCACATCACTGGGACGGATTGCTTCGTGCGCATCTTGCGTGTTCTTATTTTTAGAAGCTACTCTCCCGCCTGATTTGCCGAGATAAGCTTTCCCATATTCTGCTTCGATATAATCGCTGGCAGATTTTTGCGCTAAAGGTGAAATCCGAGTAGAATCGGTACGCATGTAGGTAATTAACCCAACATGGCTGCGTTTGATTTTAACCCCTTCATAGAGTTGTTGCGCAATTTGCATGGTCTTCCCAGCACGATAATTCAAGCGGTTTGATGCTTCTTGTTGCAACGTACTGGTTGTGAATGGTAGTGGCGCTTTACGTTGGCGCTCGTTTTCGACAACATCTTGCACAACAAAGTCATCTTTAGTATTGATGCGCTCCATCATTTGAGTCACATCATCTTGACTTGACAAATCAACTTTCTTTCCTTGATACCCGTAAAATTGCGATTCAAATTTATCTTTATCTTTTTGAACCTTCGCTGCAATCTTCCAATATTCTTCAGGTTTAAAGTCGCGAATTTCTTTCTCGCGATCAATAATAATCTTTAAAGCGGTCGATTGGACGCGTCCTGCACTCAATCCACCTTTAATTTTCTTCCATAAAATCGGTGAAATCGAGTAACCGACTACTCGGTCTAAAATACGACGCGCCTGCTGGGCATCGACTAAATCTTGATTAATACTTCGCGGATGCTTGAATGCTTCTTTCACCGCATCCTTGGTAACTTCGTTAAAGACAACCCGATTATTAGCGCCTTCTTCTAAACCTAAAAGCTTACTCAAATGCCAAGCAATCGCCTCTCCTTCGCGGTCCGGGTCGGCTGCCAAATAGACATGATCGGCTTTTTTCGCAAGCGACTTCAATTCTTTGACCGTATCACCGCGTCCACGAATCGTAATATAATGCGGCTCAAAGTTATTCTCCAAATCCACGCCCATCTTGCTCTTAGGTAAGTCGCGCAAATGCCCTTTACTAGCTACGACCGTATAATTTTTCCCTAAATAGCGATCAATGGTCTTAGCTTTTGTCGGAGATTCGACAATGACTAAATTTTTTACCACAGTCTGATCATTCCTTTATTATTCAATCTATTAATGTGTTACTAATTCATGCAATAAAATCGTTACACATCTTAATGTATCCCTCACACTTTGTCAAATATTATTATGTTGATGGGTGGAGTAAAGTAACGCTAACTCTTCCATTAATTGTGTCATCGAAATAATCGGGAGCGCACCGGCAGCAATTAATTCATTGCAACCCGCAGACTGCGAATCAGTAACACGACCTGGTAATACCATGACTTCTCGATTATATTGTAAAGCATAATTAGCGGTGATCAGACTGCCACTGCGTTGCGCAGCTTCAATCACCAAGGTAGCTGGCGATAATCCCGCAACGAGCCGATTACGTAGAATAAAATGATGCTTCTTTGGCGGTTGCCACGGCAAATACTCGCTGATTAAACAACCATGCTGTTCGATTTTTTGATAGAGTGCATTGTGTTGCTTCGGGTATATCGTATGAAAGCCACACGGTAAAATTGCCACCGTCTTAGCTTGATAATTCAAGCTTGCTCGGTGCACTGTGGCATCCACCCCAAGCGCCAGACCTGAAACCGTCGTATAACCTTTGACCGCTAATTGTTGGACAATTAGATCGACCATCTGTTGACCGTAGGGGGTGATTTTTCGTGTACCCACGATCGAAATCGGCTTATTCCCTACTCGGAATCCATCCCCTAAATAATACACAATGACCGGAGGGCGGTAAATATGATACCAGCTCGTTGGATAGGCTGGCTCATGGAGCATCACACTGCGTGGCAATAAATAGTGAACCCATTTTTGGTAATTGGACCATTGATGCGAAGTGACGATCGCATAATTTTTGCTCCCTTTTGATTGAGGGACTATATGTTCTCGCATGATTCGATAGCTTTCGGCAAAAGTTATTCTATTATCGAAGCCCACTTGCCTTTGATAGTCCATTACAAAGTTCACTAGTTCTTGATAATTGAATTCCAACAATTGATAATAAATAATTTGTTCTTTTAATGATAATTCCATTCGATCACCTCGATAATAAATACCGTCGGGCGATCATTTTACTGTTTTATAATTAGTTATAAATGTGTCTTAATTATTAAATCGTTAACTTAATTAGTGAAACTCTGTTACTTTTCAGTATAACGCTTTTGAATCGATGGGACAGGTGCAAAACTTTGGCGGTGATAGGGTGTCACGCCATAACGGTGCAACGCTTCGATATGAGCGGCCGTTCCATACCCCATATTTTGGTCGAATTGGAACTCTGGGTAGCGTTCTGCCAATTGAATCATCCAATCGTCTCGATGGACTTTAGCAATAATACTGGCGGCCGCAATAGATAGCGAACGCTGATCTCCTTTGATGATTGCATGTTGAGGTATTGCCAAATTAGGCACCGTGACTGCATCAATTAACGCATAATCTGGCTTTGGAGTCAGTTCTGCTAGAGCTTGTTGCATGGCAAGTTTGGTGGCATTTAAGATATTGAGTTGATCGATTTGTTTATTCGATACTTCGACAATTTGATAAGCCAATGCTTCGGACTGAATAAATTGAGCATACTGTTCGCGTTGCGCAAACGACAAGGTCTTAGAATCATTTATCTCAATCCATTCTTTGGCACTCAAATCCTTCGGCAGAATCACCGAGGCAGCCACGACAGGCCCCGCAATTGGACCCCGCCCCACCTCATCGACGCCTGCAATCAATGAATATCCAGCTTGGTGAAGTTGTCGTTCGTAAGTGAGTCGCGCTTCAAAGGCTTCCAACTTGGCTTGATGCTTTTCGAGTCGTCGCTGGTGGCGTTGGATTAATTGTTGAACCCCTTTACGAGAATCGGCTTGCCAAGCTTGCCATTCCGCCTCAGTAAATGTTTCGGCTTCGATGCGCGCTTTAATTTCCGCAATACTTAATTTATTCTCCATCGACTTCTCCCGTCGTTTGTTCTCCAACCGGTTCATCTAACGTATATTGACCTAAAATGCCCTTACGATAATCATGAATCATACGCTCACTAAATGCATCGAAGTCATCGCCAAAATTCATTCGCTCCGTCATCAACAATAATACTTCCGGATACGTCATTTGTTCAATCTCGGCTGCGTTAATTCGATAGCGTTCAAATAACCGCTCTGGCTGGCGTTCTAATAGATACTCTAATAACCATAAGGCTAAGTCATCCATATGCAGCAAATCGTCTTTAATCGCGCCTGTAATGGCCAATTTCATGCCAATGGTTTGATCTTCGAATTTTGGCCACAAAATCCCTGGTGTATCCAGCAATTCAAAGTCGCGGTCTATCTTCAACCAGCGTTGTGCTTTCGTCACACCCGGTTTATTCCCCGTAATCGCTTGATTTTTGCCGACAAATCGATTAATCAAAGTAGATTTACCCACATTCGGAATTCCTAAAATCATCAAACGAATATTTTTAGATAAAATGCCTTTGGCAGCTTGTTCTTCGAATACTGGTGCCATCTCTTTTCGAATCAATTCTTTTAACTGACGAATGCCTTTTTGGTGTTGCGCATCAATCGCGATCGCCGCATGCCCTTGGGATTGGAAAGTTTGAACCCACTCTCGCGTGGCAACTGGATCTGCTAAATCCGCTTTATTCAGTGCAATGACTCGTCGTTTTGATCCAATAATCTCATCAATCACTGGATTGCGGCTCGACCGCGGAATCCGCGCATCAATCAGTTCTACAACAATATCAACCATCGATAATTTCTCAATCGCCAGTCGTTTGGCCTTGGCCATATGGCCGGGATACCATTGAATAGTCATCGTCATAACCTCCTTATTTTGATTAAAAATTCCTGGCAAAGTGCCAGGAATCCATTGTACTATGCCGCTTGATCTTGCTCTGTTAACTCGAGTAATCGTTCAATGGCAGCATCTAATTGTTCATCGTGCGCTTGAATATATTCACGTGCTAATTGGTTAATTTTCTCAGCCGTCTCACCCGTCACTTCACCAGTCGATTCAAGATGATGGTCTACTTGAAACGCTTTAACCGCTTCAACAACTGACTCATCGTATAGATCTCCAAATTCAACATCATAATCGAGTTGATTGAGGACAGCCCGCAGTGACGCTACAAATTCATTGCGCATCCCGAAGTTTAAAACTTCGTCTGCTTGCATCACAAGAGATTGATAAATTGGATGAACTTCAATTTCTTCATCGACTTCAATCCCTTCGCCATGAATCCAATGCTTATTGGGTGTTAACCAACGTGCAGACGTCAACTTCAACTCCCCGAGTTCTGATGCATTGCTAATGGTTTGAACCGTTCCTTTACCAAAGGTCTGATTGCCCAGTACTGGAGCATCGGTATTTTCCTGAATGGCTGCCGCAAAAATTTCACTGGCACTCGCACTTCCTTTATTTACTAAGACGACATACGGTTCGGTTACTTGGCTTTCACCATATTCTTTATCGCTCGCTGGATAATCATAGACCGGGCCGGTTCCTTCTTCAATATGCATAATCATTTGACCATCTTCTAAAAAGAGATTGCAGATTCGTAATGCTTGATCCAACAAGCCTCCCGGATTATTTCGCAAATCAAAGACAAAGGATGTGACATTTTGTTGGCGCAAATCGTCAATTACTTCGAGCAATTCATCATAAGTTGTGCCGTTAAATTGGGTAATTTTTACCACGCCTACTGACGGATTTGCTTCGGCAACTTCACCCGTCACGGTAATAATTGGAATCCGCGCACGAGTTATCTCCAAGTCAATCACAGATGAACCGCGTTGGACTTTCAACTTGATTGTTGTGCCCTCTTCTCCGCGAATAATTCGCACGACCTCATTGGTATCCATCCCAGAAAGTTCAGTGCCATCCGCTTCCAAAATTACATCGTTCGGTTGAATCCCCACTTCAGCCGCCGGTGTCCCTTCAATCGGTGTCACGACCTTGACTTGGCCATTTTCCATCATAAATTGCACACCAATTCCGGTAAATTCTCCCTCTACCGTCTCGTTCAGACTGTCGGATTCATCCGTATTTAAATACTCAGAATACGGATCCTCTAAAGCTTGAACCATCCCTTTTAGGGCACCTTCAAGCAACTGCTTCTTATCAACTTCCTCAATATAATCAGTCTGAATGGTATTGTAAACTTCAATCAACTTTTGTAAATCTTTTTCTGTTAAGGGTTCTTCAATCTCTTGACCGGTAAACCAATTGAATCCTTCTGCCGTTTGTAGCGGCAGACAGAGGGTGATTAAGGTTACTACACTCACCATTAGCCAAATTAGGGGTCTTTTCAGACGTTTGTCTGTCATGATCTCACTTCTTCCTATAATTGATCATTCATCTTTACAGCTGTTTTTAAAGCAATTTCCATCATTTCAGTAAATGAATTTTGACGTTCTTCAGCTGTTGTCTCTTCACCCGTAATCAAATGATCGCTAATGGTACACATCGCTAAAGCACGTTTATTATGTTTTGCAGCGACAGCATAAAGACCCGCTGCTTCCATCTCTACCGCTAGGACACCGTAACGAGCCAATTTGGCTTTATCCATCTCTTCATTATAGAAGCGATCGCTCGATAAAATATTCCCAACATGAATTTTTTCAGGACGCATTACTTCCGTTGCAATATGATACGCTGCATCAAGCGCATCAAAGCTAGCAATCGCTGAATAATGCACTTGTCCTTCGAAAATATGATGCAAAATACCTGAATCCGTCGTAGCGCCTTGACCGAAGACTAAGTCACGTACTTTTACTTCAGATTTCATCGCACCTGCGGAACCAATCCGCATAATTAATTCCACACCGTATTCAGTATATAATTCTTCCGCATAGATCATGGCTGAAGGGATCCCCATCCCAGACCCTTGAACGGAAATACGAACGCCTTGATACGTCCCAGTATAGCCAAACATATTTCGGATGGTATTATATTGAGTGACATCTTCTAAGTAATTGTCAGCAATATATTTTGCGCGCAATGGGTCGCCAGGAAATAGAACGACTTTTGCGATGTCTCCAACTTTTGCTCCAATATGAACGGTCATTATTACTCCTCTTTCTATATATGATTTTGATAATTTAACCAAGCTTGGTCAAATATAGCAACTAATCGTGTATACGCTAAACTTCCTTCGATATAATCGGAAATTTCATGGAAATCTTGACTTTGTTTCGGGAAATCAATATCTTCGTGCATTTGATTCGCCAATCGGCTGATTGGATCATTCGCCTCGGGATCGACAAATTTCATCATAAATTGGTAAAAGGTCAACGATTACCCACTCCTTTAATCTAGTTTCTTATTCAATTAATCATAAGGGTTGAATAGATTGTTTGCAATCTTTTATTTACGACGCCACCACTCAAACGTATGCGGGTATGGATTTTCCGCGTCTGCTTCAACGTGTTGTTGTTTCACTAATTCAAATTGTGTCTCATCAATCTGTGGCATCGCAACATCATGCTTAAATGACGCATGGATGACCGTCCGAGTAATTTCGTCGACTTCATCGAAGAAAGATAAAAAGACACCGGCTCCCCCAACAATCATTAAATCCGTCTCTTCAGCTAAGGCTAACGCTTCTTCTTTAGAGGTAACCACGGTCAAGTCTTCAATCTCCTGACAGTAATTGGGATTGGTCGTTAAAACAACCGTCTTACGACCTGGTAATAAGCGACGTTTCATTGATTCAAAGGTTTTACGGCCCATTAAGAGCGTATGGCCCATCGTCGTTTCTTTGAAGAATTTCAAGTCATTTGGCAAATGCCACGGCAATTCGTTTTGATAGCCGATACCGCCATTTTCATCTTGTGCATAGACAAAGCGAATCATCTTCTCACTCCTTAACGTTTTAATTCACTTAAGTAATCGTAGCGCTCGTAGCCGTGAAGCAGTGCCGCTTCCGTCTCTTCTAATTCGGCTTGCAGGTCCATCAGTAAGCCTGCATCACTTCCGTTGGCTACCATTTCTTGTTTAATTGTATCAATTTTTTCTTCAAGAAGTAAGATATGTTCCTCCAGTTGATCCCATTCTTTCTTCTCTTGATAGGTCATGCGCTTCGGTTGCGCTGACGCTTCGGTTGGCTCAGAACTTGTCGTGGTTTTTGATTCGTTCGTTGCGGTCTCCGATGGGCTTAGTGCGTCGGATTTAGCGCTAGGGTATTTCGTTTGAAACTCGGAATAATTCCCATAGTCGAATTGATAGCTTCCATTGCCTTGAATTTGAAGGATTTGGTTGACAGTCTTATCGAGGAAGTAACGGTCATGCGAGACGATCATGACCACTCCATTGAATTCAAGCAAATAATCTTCGAGTACTTGGAGCGTCTGAATATCCAAGTCGTTGGTCGGCTCATCCAGTAACAACACATTTGGCTCTTGGATGAGGAGCGTCAACAGATATAAACGACGACGCTCGCCGCCTGATAATTGACTAATCACCATCCCATGAGTCGACCGCTCAAAGTTAAACCGTTCTAACATTTGCGAAGCGGAAATACTGTGCCCGGTCCCCACCTTAAATTCATCGGCAACTTGGGTTAAATAATTCAAGACCCGCATGTCACCTGGTAAATCTTCATCTAACTGGCGGTAATACGCTAAGCGCACCGTCTGTCCGACTAAAAGCTGTCCGCCAGCGAGCGGCTGGAGTCCAGCAAATGCATTTAGTAACGTTGTCTTGCCAACTCCATTAGGCCCAATAATACCGAGGCGATCTCCTTTTACAAACGTCTTAGTAAAGGCCTGAATCACTGAATGGTCTCCAATTTGAACCGACAAGTCAGACGCCTCAATAATTTGATTGCCGATTCGCGCTTGATCAAAATTCATTTCCAATGCTTCTTGTTCACTTACACGCGATTCTACTTGGTCTTTCAAGTTCTCAAAGCGTTGAATCCGCGCTTGTTGTTTCGTTGTCCGAGCTTTCGCCCCTTTACGCATCCAAGCTAACTCTTGTTGGAAAAGGCGATCTTGCTTCTCTTCCATCCGTGCTAGGCGGTCCAACTCTTCTTGTTTTTTTGTAAGATACGTTGAGTAATTCCCGATATATTCGTAAAATTTCCCTTGGCGCAACTCGACAATTTTATTGGTCACACGCTCTAAGAAGTATCGGTCATGGGTGACCACTAACAGCGCGCCAGAATACGATGCCAAATAATCTTCCAACCAACGAATCGACTCAATATCCAGATGGTTGGTCGGCTCGTCTAAGATTAACAAATCACTTTGGCTAATAAGTACTTGCGCCAGCCCCACGCGCTTACGCTCTCCTCCAGAACACTCTGAGATTTTCCGTTGCAAGTCTTTGAGCCCCATCTTATGCAGGATGGTCTTCGCTTGCACTTCCAAGTCCCAGCCATTTTGCACATTCATCTGCTCGCTCACTTGGTTGAACTGATCTAAAAGCCGTTCGTCTTCGGGATGGTTCTGAAGTGCCGTCACAACCTCTTCGTAGCGCAAGACTAACTTGACTAACGGTGACGGACTCGCAAAGATTGCTTGCAGCAACGTGTCATCTTCGTTTAAGTCAGGCTGCTGGTTCAGCAGGCGAATCGTATAATCATTGGGCTTAATAATCTCTCCGCTATCATACGGATCTTCCCCACTCAAAATCTTCAAAAAAGAACTCTTCCCCGCACCGTTCGCCCCAATCAGACCTACCCGATCTCCCGTTCGAATTGAAAAATCCACTTGATCCAACAAACTTTTGATGCCATAAGTCTTCGATAAATTCTCTACTCGCAGCTCTTTCATCGTGCTACCTCATTCCCCTCACACAGATTGGTATCCTCATATTCATGCTCTCTCATCATACCACACCCAGCCCCGCATTGGTATTTTGGTGTGGTGGGAGAAGAGGTTTTTGGTGTGATTGGTTTGGTTAGGTTAGAGTCTAATCAAACCAATAAACCGCTTGAATTGGTTTGGTGGGGCTGGCGCTGGACTAATAATCGCTCATTTTTGGTTTGGTGAACCGAGTGCCAGACCAATAACTCCCCTACTTTGGTTTGGTGAAGCGGATGCCAGACCAATAAACCGCTCTGTTTGGTTTGGTGAACCAGGCGCCAGACCAATTATCAGTCAATATTAGTTTGGTGAACACTCAGCCAAACCAAATAGCGCGCTCAAAGTTGGTTTTAGTACCCTATCCCACCCCACACAAAAATCCCTGCGAAAATATCGCAGGGATCGTTACTCAACCGAGCTTAAATATTCAATTAGTCTTCTTGTTTGCGACTTGTTACCATGACTGCGGTTGATCCAAATAAAATCAGCCCTGCAATCCATTGTAGAACATGCGAAGTCATTTCACCTGTCTTAGGAAGATCCTCTTTTGGCTCTTCCGTTGTTACTGGTGGTGTGACTGTCGTTGTCTCAGTTGTCTGAGTAGTTGTTTCAGTGGTTGCTTCTGTCGTTTCTTCGCTTGTCTCTTCTGAAGTTTCCTCTGAAGTCTCTTCGCTTGTCTCTTCTGAAGTTTCCTCTGAAGTCTCTTCGCTTGTCTCTTCAGAAGTTTCCTCTGAAGTCTCTTCGCTTGTTTCCTCTGAAGTCTCCTCACTTGTCTCTTCTGACGTCTCTTCGCTCGTCTCTTCGCTCGTCTCTTCGGAAGTTTCTTCAGTAGTTTCATGCGTAGTTTCTTCAGGAATACGTTTATTTTTTACGGTTATTGGTCCAACTTTTTTATAGTTGATACCTACACCGTTATTATTTTCAACCTCTATTTCAAAGCCAGTGATTGGTTCATTTGAAAGTTGATAGCCTTTAGGGGCTTCAACCTCTTCAAAATGATACATTCCGAGTGGCAATAAATCGAAAATAATCTCTCCTTGTGATCCAGTTACTTTTTCAATCGGTGACATCATTGAAATTGTAAAGCTTGGTCCCATTTCATTGTTCTCGTTATTTTCTTCTGGAACTGTTTGATCGTCTTCACGCTCTGTAATTTCTGTCACAGACTCCGTTGAGTCATTGTTTTGACTTGAAATCTCATCAGATATTTCACTTGCTGACTCATTTTGACTTGCTTTTAACACTTCAATTTGCTGATTAGCTTCAGCAATTCGTTGTGTCAAATCTTGAATCAATGCTTGAGCTTGATCAACTTCATCTTGATTAAGAATAACTTCTTCAGCAACTGATTCCTCTAAGTTTTCACCCTCTTCAGATTCTGAGTTATTATCCTCAGTAGTTGGCGCACCATAAATTGCCTTAACTTGTTCGGCATTAACAATATCTAATTCCCAACTTGCTATTTGAGCTTCTAGTTCAGCAATTTGTTCAGCTATCTGCTCTTTATCATTTTCCTCAACTGAAATTGCATCTGAAACTTCTTCCGTTGTCATTGTTGTCGTCGTTGTCGAAGTCGAATCATCAGTAGATTCTTCGGTTGTATCTTCGGTCTCTTCACTGTTAACTACAATCACGATTCCAATCACTTGACCCGATGCATCTGTTCGAACTCGAGCAGAAATATTCATTTCTTCTTCCATTTCGGACAGCACATGGACTACAGCTTCTGATAAATCAACCTGGTAGTTTCCGCCTCCCAAATACACTTTCGTGCGTTGTGATGCATCAAACCCAATGTGCGTTTCATTTCGAACACTCTCTATAGATACTGATTCAGCACCCGAAATTTGAACACCTGAGACTGAATCCACTTTACCTGTATGATCTTCTAAGTAGAATGGCACCGTTGCTTTATCTTGAATTAACTTGAACTTCGCACCTACCAGTGGCTCATTCGTCGTTGCATCTACTTTATAAAGTGTAACCAATCCCGTTGGTGGTGTGAACTGGTTCTTAAAGGTTGGACTTTCTACCACTTCATCGTTATATCGATATTGTGCCGTAACGTTCATCAATTTATCAACTAACACCGCTAAATTATATGTTTTTGCATCATATGCCATTCCAATTTCATTCGATGGGATTTCACGAATTGTATAGTGATATTCTCCCGGTTCACGATATTCTAGTTTATTAAATATTACATTACCATCCTTATCATTTGTTTTTTGATCAATAACTTGACCATCTAAACTTAACTCAAATGTGAATTCACCTGGGATTAAGTCGCGACCTTCTAACTCCTTAGAAATACGTGGTTCATAAGAAGCATAAGGTTCTTTGTTCAATAAATTATATGTTATTTCATTTTCAACGCGTGTAGGTTCACCAAATGAGAATCTAAAACCTTCAGGCTCATTAACTTCCTTAAAACTAATCACTGCTCCTTCTAAATATTTCGGATCAGGGAAGTCAGTGATTTTCGCTTCCCAGTTTTCAGATTTTTTAAGCGTCACTGTTTGAATATAATGTCCATTTATATATAAATTAACATCAATTGCTTCTGGTAATTTTTCATCATCTATTTCTTTACCTTCAGTGTCTTTCCATGACTTTTTCAATTTAAGGGTTATTTCACCCGGTTCACCGAAGATAAGGTGGCCGTTATTTGTAATACCTCCACCGGAAATTCCAGTGTACATTCCTTTATTTCCAACAATTAAAACTTTTGCAAATTGCTCAGCTAATTTTTTAGAATCATCTGATGGTACCGATTTAAAAGCAACATGCCCTTTAATTGGAACTCCAGGTTCTAAAGGTTGACCAGGGTTTTCTGGATCAAAACGTGGATCCTGTTCACCCACTGGGAAATTGGTATGAATTCCTTCAATTGAACCATCTTTATACCATAGACGATATCCGCCTCCTAATAGTCGTGATGTTATTTCAAGTGCTGGATTCGTTCCTTCTTTTTGAATATTTACAACATCATCACCGGCTCCTAGGTATTTTCCCTGATTAGCATCAGCTGCTGTATTATCAAATATTGCTACCCCTTTGTTGATATAAGTAGTCATCTCACCAGTCGGGCAATTCCAAACACCACCGCCTTGTAAGCTCGCTGGCTTACTTTTACCATTTACTCCAATACCGATTAAAAAAGGTTTCTCAGATGTGTTTTCTTTTATGAGAGTATTATACATTTTAAGAGTGGAACGGGCATCATTATAAATTGCACCACCGCCCCAAAAACCTGTAGCTATATTCTCATAAAAGTTTCCAGCATGGATCTCGGTAATACCAACACTATCAGCAGAATCTATAGATTTAAATAAAGCAAGAGCTCCACCTGATTTTGAGGATTCATTCTTTATATAATTTCCACCATTAATAATTGTGTGACTATTAGAGATAAAAAGACCACCGCCTGCGCCGTTAGCTTTATTCTGATTAAAAGTCCCTCCATCAATTGTAATTTTAGATTCATTGATTGAATATAAACCTCCACCAACTCCAGCATAGTCTCCATTATGATTTCCCTCAATAAGCCCATTTATCATAGTGAAGGTTGTATTATCAATCGCAACAGCCCCGCCGCGTTCAGCTATATTCTCTTTCAAAACACCTTGGTTTATCTTAAGATTTCCACCATGCATGTAGATTGCTCCACCATAAGCATATCGCTGTGGATGAATTGCTTGGTTTTTTGATATTTCACCGCCATTAATCGTGATTGATGAGTGTTCACCCCAAGCACCAATAGCACCACCAAATTGTAAGTTTTTATTTTGATGCATCTTACCAGCATCCATTTCAAAGGTACCATCTTCTAACTTGATCACCGAAAAATTAGTATCATCGCTATCAGAGAGCGCTAATGATTCATTCCCAGAAATCTCACCACCTTTAAGATATAATTTACCACCATCCACTACATTAACAATAGCTCCAGGTAATTTCGTATCTTTAATTCCACCATTTTGAATGGTTAACTGACCTTGAACATTCATTTGTGCTCCTGTCACAGTAGGCCCGTCAATGGTTAATTCAGCCCCTTTATCGACTGAGATCGAATCAAGTCCTTTACCAGTTAAAGTACCCGTTCCAACAAAGCGTACTTTCTGGCCCGCCTGAATCATTAATGCTTCAGTCTGATCAGCCCCGTTAATTCCTTCTCCGATATTAACAGTAATCTCACCATCTCCTGCTTTAGCAATTTGTTGAACAAGATCTGCCCAAGACGTTGGCGTGATTTCTGTCGCAGTAGCATAAACCGAAGTGATATAACTGTTGTTACCTGATAATCCCGTTGGTGTTAAAGATGCTACTTGAGGCCCAAAGAAAAGCCCCGTTGCCATAAACCAACGGAATATTTTTTTGAATTTCATGGTAATCCTTCCCTTTCTTTTGTTACTAAATTAACAAATTAATACACCTTAATTTTACTCCTAATTCAAAAATATACAAGATAATTATTAAATATTCTGATAGTTATATTGGAAGGAGGATAGTGCGGGATTGGTTTGGTGAGGAAAGTGCTAGACCAAAAAAACGCTGGATCGGTTTGGTGAAGCCAGTACCAAACCAATAAACCGCTCGAATTGGTTTAGTGGACCCAGTGCCAGACCAATAATCAGTCGAAATTGATTTGGTAAACACTGAACCAGACCAATAAACCACTCTGATTGGTTTGGTGACCGTCGGACCAGACCAATAATTCGCTTAGATTGGTTTAGTGAAGCGGCTGCCAGACCAATAAACCACTCTGATTGGTTTGGTGAAGCAGCTACCAGACCAATAAACCACTCTGATTGGTTTGGTGAGCACCGGACCAGACCAATAATCCACCAAAATTGGTTTGCCAAACCAGGAGCCAAACCAAACCCGACGCAATCTTACCCCTCACAGTCCCAAGAAACAGAAAACAATGCAAAAAAGCTAAGCAACATCGTTGCTTAGCTTAAGTGTATAACCTTAATAACTCGTTCGTACTCAATCAAATGCTCTTACTCTTCTTCTTTGCGGCCTTTTGTAGCAACAAGTCCTAGTCCTGATAGGATTGAAAGGGCTGCAGCGCCAAAAATATGAGCTGCCATCTCTTCACCTGTTTCAGGTAGCGCACCTGCTTTATCTACTTGAGTTGCTGAATCAGTGCTTGGAGTATTTGGTTTGTCTGTTGAGTTATTTGAACCTGGTTGATCAGAACCTGGGTTACTTGGATCTTCTGGATCTTTTTCACCTGGCGTACCTGGCTCGTTTGGTTTATCTACGCCTGGTGTGCCTGGCTCGTTTGGTTTGTCTTCACCTGGTTTTTCCGGATCATTTGGTTTTGGATCTTCCGGTTTCGGATCTTCCGGTTTCGGATCTTCCGGTTTTGGATCCTCTGGTTTCGGATCTTCTGGTTTTGGATCTTCCGGTTTTGGATCCTCTGGTTTCGGATCTTCCGGTTTTGGATCTTCCGGTTTCGGATCTTCCGGTTTTGGATCCTCTGGTTTTGGATCTTCCGGGTTCGGATCTTCCGGTTTTGGATCTTCCGGTTTCGGATCTTCCGGTTTTGGATCTTCCGGGTTTGGATCTTCAGGATTTACTGGTGGGATTTCACATTTACACTTAGTTCCGACTTTTACAATCTTCTTAACTGGGTCTTTAGTTACTTTTTCTTCCCTAGAAACTTCCTTACTATTTTCTATAGTAATTGTAGTTTCTTTCTTACCAAGTTTACCTTCTTGAACTGTTTCAGTCTTTCCAGCTTCCATTTCTGGATCTTCTACGATTTCAACTTCGAAAGGAATATCACTTTCAACAGTTACTTTGCCTTCAGTTTTAGAACCATATTCATAAACTGCATTAGTTGGTTCAACTCTTTCAACCTTTGTTTCAATCTTGCCAGTTTCTTTGTTGAATGAAGTTGTGATTATAACCTTACCTGGAGTACCATCTTTAATTTTATTAATTTCTCCAGCCTTAAGTTCTGGATTATGTTTGTACTCAGTGTCATGTGGAATTACTTCTTCCTTAACAACAGGTTTGATACCAATTTTTACAACTCTATTAACTGGGTCTTTTGTTTCTTCCTTAGTTACGAGTTTGTTTTGGTCTTTATCATAAGAAGTTGTAATAGTAACTTTTCCATTTTCACCTGGCGTTACCTCTTCTTCTTTACCCATTTCAACATTTTCATCATAGATGTACTCAGTTTCAAATGGTTTTTCTACTTCTTTAACAATTGGCTTAATACCAATCTTAATAACCTTATCTACAGGCTTTTTAGTTGTTGTAAATTCGCCTACTTTAGTCTCTACAACTTTTCCATCCTTGATTACAAGAGTATTAGTTCTTTCTTGTTCTCCTGGTTCTCCGCCAGTTTCTTCACGTTGACCAGCTTCAAGATTTTCATCGTACACAATTTTTGTTTCGAAAGGTAGTTCTTTCTTTTCTTTGATTTCGTGAGTACCGTCATTGGTACCTTCACCAACTAAGATAACCGCATTTTTAGGTTGTTTAGTTACTGTTGGTTCAGAAGTATTTGTTACTTTTGAATTAACGATGGTTAGGGTTCTTTCTTGTTCACCCTTTTCACCTTTTAATTCATTGCCTTCATCATCAGTAGCATATTTCCATTCACCTTTCTTAAGTGATGGGTCCTTTTTAACTTCAACTTCAAATGGAATTTCTTCCTTAACTTTTTCAGTTCCGTTAGTCTTGCCACCGATTTTTACAACTCTGTTTTGACCTTTTTCTTCAGTTTCAGAAGTTACGACCTTCTTTTGGTCCTTGTCATAAGTTGTTGTAATCGTAACCTTACCATTCTTGCCTGGAGTTACTTCTTCCGTTTTACCAGACTCAAGGTTTTCATCATAAACATATTCTGTGTTGAATGGTTTTTCTACAACTTTTGTCACTGGTTTTGTACCGATTTTTACCACTCTATCAGTTGCTTCTTTAGTTGTCTTGAATTCGCCTTCTTTAGTTTCAGTTACTTGGCCATCCTTGATTACAAGCGTATTCGTTCTTTCTTGTTCTCCTGGATTTCCTTCTTTGACAACTTCTTGTTGGCCTGCATCTAGGTTCTCATCGTATTCAATTATTGTTTTATAATCTAAGGCTTTCTTCTCAACGATTTCATGAGTACCATCATTTGTTCCCTTACCTACTTGGATAAGAGCATCTTTTGCTGGTTCTTCTGTAACAGTTGGTTCACCTTCGATTTTTGAATTTTTAATTGTCCAAGTTGTGGTCTTGGTTCCAACCTCACCTGGTTTTACAATCTTGTATTCACCTTTTTTAAGTGTGTCTACTTCTTCAACCTTATATTTGAATGGTAATTCTTCTTTGTGTTCTACCTTGCCTTCGGTGTTTCTACCTACTTTGATGATGCGTTTCTTAGGTGCCTTGGTCTCAGTAAACTCACCTGTTTCAGTTTTTGTTACTTTACCGTCTTCAATTGTAAGAGTTGTAGTTCTGGTCTTTTCTCCTGGCTCACCTTCTTGGGTTACTTTTTTCTCACCTGGAGCAAGGCTGTCGTCAAATTGAATTTCTGTTTCAAATGGAACCTCAACTTTTTCTTCAATTGTATGAGTGCCCTCATTTACACCTTCACCAACGTGAATTAAACGTTCTTGTGGCGCTTCTATTTCTTGTTCTTCTTCTTTTATAATTTTTGAATCTTCAATAGTATAGGTTACTTTCTTAGAACCTACTTTACCTTCCGTTATGACTTTGATCTCACCTTTTTTAAGATTAGGATCTTTTACGACCTTAGTTTCGAAAGGTACTTCTACTGTTTTTTCAACTGTTCCATTAGTACCATAGGCTACAAATTGGACTTCTGTCTTCTTTGTGCCTACTTCAAGCTTACCATCTTCTTCATAATAGTGGGCTGTTACAGGTACATTTAGTAGGGCTCCGTCAATTGACTTGCCTTCTTCAGCATTTGGAACTGTAGCAGTTACCTGCCCTGTCTTTTCATCTATTGTTACATTCCATACATTACCCTTATCATCTGTATAAGTATTAGATTCTAGGGTGTACTTACCTGGTCTTCTGTTGTACTTATCTTCTTCGTTAAGAATAACTTCTGAAGAAAGTTTATCTCCCACCTTACCAGCCTTTGCATTATAACGAGGAGTCATGTTGGCTCTTTCTTCTATTACGAAGTAGGCATTTACTTCTTCAGTTATATCTTCACCTGGTTTTTGTTCGTCTACATAATGGGCTATTACTGGTACTGTTAGCTTTTCTCCACCATCGAAGGCTGTCGGATCTACCGGCTTAGCAGTAACTGTGCCTGTTGTTTCATCAATTTTTACAGTCCATTTATTACCCTTATCATCTGTAGCAAGTTTATTGCCTGCTTCGTCAGTTTCAAGTGTATCTGGAAGAGTATAACTACTTGGTGGTATTCTCTTTCCATCTTCTGTCACGGTTGCAGCAGATGTTTGTTCATTTACCGGGAAGTTTACTTGGGTGTCATATTCTGGCTTGATGTAGGTTGATTCTTGAACTACAAAGTGGAACCAGTGGACGTCTTTTGACCCATTTGTATAGGTATATTCTAAAGGAATTGCGACAAAGTCTCCTGCCTTGGCTGATTTAGGAGGTGTGATTGTGAAGTTTGAGATGTCATTAGGTTCTACATCTACCTTCCATTGGTCCTCTGGTGCCTTGCCCTTGTTTTCACGGTTGATAAAGTCCATAATAAGCTTACCAGAAGCTTCTCCCTTATTTTCAGCTTCATTCATATCTTCTGCTGACTTGTCAGTTTCACCTGGATTTTCTGGTTTTACAATTCCAACTTTAAATGGCTCACCTGGTTTTACAGCAGATGACGTTACCTTAGTGGTATCATCACCATTGCCATCCACGAATCTTTGGTCGTAGTATCTGGTGTCGTCAAGATTCAGCTTGAAGCTACCTATTAGGTTGTAGTGGTCGTAGCGGTCGATGCCTTGCTTGTCGATTGTTACAGTCTTGCCTTTATGGTTGATTTCAGCAGTACCTGCACCTGTTCCCACATAGGTTCCTTTATCCCATTCATCCTCAGCCGCTTCTGCTATAGCTTTAAATTCTTCAGCTGTTCTTGGACGAGCGAAGAATCTTACATCTAGGTGTTGTAGAGCCTTGTAGTCAGCTGTATTGAAGATGGAGTCTTCATTAATAACTGTCTTGCCATTATCATCTTTCTTTAGAGCACCCTCTGGCATTTTAACAAAGATATTGCCATTTTCTCCAATATAGGCACTTGCTCCCGGGACAATTTTCCCTGTAATAGGATTATAAACTTGGCCTACTAATCTTTCCTTAGCACTGTCATCCATATTATCTACCTTGATACCAGTGTCAATTTTTTGGGCTTGAACAAAGACTTTTTCATTGTATTGTCCATTTAATTTTAATAGCTCAAGCTTATCATTTTCATTTGGCCATGGGTTGACCTTGTAGGTTATACCAAAGTTATTTCCGAAAAATTTCTTTTCAGGATTATCTTGAGTGTAATTATCCTTAAAACCAAAAGAAGTAGAGGCGTTGTCCTTATTATTGATATGCTCTAAAGTTTCTTCACTTGCTTCGTAGTTTAAGTTTCTTTGTCGCTTACTAGCTGTTAGCTTTGTATCTTCATCTGGTTTGTAGGTTACAGCAGGAGATTCAGCAGTTAACTTATCTCCCTGACCCATCATTGGCTTATTTCCAGGATCTACAGGAATAAGACCAGAATCAGTTACAGTAACCTTAGTATAGGTTCTTTGGCCAGTTTTCTTGTCGATGGTGATTTGATAGCCATATTCAATTTTACTTGGTGATGTTTCTGATGGGTTTTTAAGCTCGAACTTAAAACCGTCTTTTTCTACCTTTTCATCAGTTTTAACTAAGTTTTGATTGGTGTCTCCCGGTTGCAAATCAGTTTGTTTATAGCGCTCTGATCCACTATAGTCCTTTATCTCTTTCTCATCATCAGAATAGTTTGGCTCAGACTCAGTTGCTTGCGAAGTAACTGTTGGATCTGCAGGAGCTTCTGCTCCATAGGCTACCATTTTTGCTTCTGCGCTTACTGGTAACTCTTCCACTGGCCCTTCTGGTTCTACTACTTTTTTAGTAAATAGTGTGCTATCAGCTGAATCGGCTTGTTGAGCTCCTACAGGTTTGTTTTCTGGCATTTCAAGACCTGAATTTTGACCTGAATTATCAATCTCAGCAGCAGATGCAGTCGGTGCTTGCCCAGCAATGAACGCGGCGATTGCCACACTAGCTAATCCCAGTGTTGTCTTGCGTAATGTGTATCGATATTGTTTGTCCATATATCCTACCTCTTACTTAATTTTATTTATTTCAATTCCATTTAAAATTATAACATCAAATCCCAGTAGTACCAACTATAAACTTCGATTTTAACGTTATTTTTTCTGTTTTTCTCACTTTTTTCAATGATTTCGTTTTCATGTGATAAATGATTTATTATTTTTGATCTCTCCTATAGTTTTCGTGTTATGAGTTCGTATAAACAGAAAAACAACCGAGTTTTCGTGTTATGAGATTCCGTAAACAGAAAGCAAGCCGAGTTTTCGTGTTATGAACTTCCATAAACAGAAAACCAGCCGATCTTTCGTGTTATGAGTCGCCATAAACAGAAAACAAATCAAGCTTTCGTGTTATGAGCTTCCACTAAACGATTTAGACGAGCCACTCTTTTCAATTTTTTCTTAACTTGTCGTACAAGTCTAGCATCAAGGGTAGATACGGATTTGTCGTAGGCTTGAGATACTGCCCCCGACGGTGTCTTGGGAGTGTTTCGCTAAGTGTTTTGTAGACCCACTTACGATCAAAGATGTCCTCAGACAAGTCGAATAGAATATCTGGTCTGAGTATCTCACCCGATGTGAGCGCGGAACATTCGTGGATTAGATAGTTTAGTGCTTGCCTTTTCGGGATTATGTGATTGCAGTGCTCACACCTTAAGTTATGCTTGCCAGCTTGTATTCTGTAACTACCACAGTGCAAGCAGTAGATTCCGCGTTTTATTTTTGCGTGGTCCAGTGGTAGGTCTGTGTAATAATCGTGCCAGTCGACAACTTGGTAATTGGCTAGGATCTGTGCTAGCTTGTTGGGATTGATAATCCATTTTGAGTTGCTGCGCTGAGATATTTGTTGAAAGTGCTGGCGTAATTGATGTCGCGTGAGGACGGAGATTTCCGATGAACCGTCCGTCTCAAAGGTTCCGTAGGGATGGATGAGTACGAGGTGCGGGTGTACTGAGACTGGAATTTGTTCTTTAACTAAGATGTTATTGAACGAATCTGTCGCCCGCATCAGCTGGATCATCGGGTTATGTTGCATGTGGTGCTCGTTATAGAAGAGTCGATTATTTTGAATCGAACAGTGTGCGTCATAATTCTTGACTTCGTATAGATGAATCTCCGTTGGTGTGATTAGTAACCCGTCGATTTGTGCAAACCCTGTATTTCAAAAGTGTAGTCTGTTAGGTAAAGTGCGTTTGGTGGCAAGAAATGCTCTATAATCTGAGCGAAGTCCTGCTCGCCTCGGTATCCCCTCACCAAGTTGTCCAACTTGCTGACCTCATCACCACGAAACATACGATAGAGTAAATAGTTTAACTCAGTCATGATAATACCTCCTCGTATAATAAATGTAGTCTTAAATGAATGATTTTTAAGACTTTAAACTT
>OJKZ01000053.1_pt1 | contig 71554 bp, 63 predicted proteins | sample 1596791 | NCBI WGS metagenome assembly OJKZ01 (sample SAMEA3904677, study PRJEB24821) | metagenome | biome: Builtin; feature: hospital; material: surface | place: USA | collected 2013-06-04 | reverse complement strand
ACACCAGAGGAACCGGAGACACCGGAAACACCAGAGGAACCGGAGACACCGGAAACACCAGAGGAACCGGAGACACCGGAAACACCAGAGGAACCGGAGACACCAGAAACACCTGAAACACCGGAAACACCTGAAACACCGGAAACACCGGAAACACCTGAAGAACCTGAAATACCAGAGAAACCAGGTACGCCAGAAAATCCTGAAAAGCCAGATACACCGGAAGAGCCAGATACACCGGAAAATCCTGAATTACCAGAGGAGCCAAGCGAAACAGACACCTCAGTTCAACATGATAAAACAAACAGAGTTGGGAAGCCAAATGGTGCTAATGTCGAGGCACAGGTTGTTAAATCAGCCCTTTTACCTGAAACAGGTGAAGAAGATTCTAATTTAAACTTTGCACTAGCAACAATCTCAGCCTTAGCAGGATTAGGTTTTGTTGTTAAGTTTAAGAAAGAGGAAGAATTAGTCTAAAGTATCATACTACCGTGAGTGATTAATTAGAGACTCTTTGTTAAATAGGGTTGAGAAAACATTTTAGGAACTAAGCTACTTTTTGTAGCTTAGTTCTTTTTGTTTCAATGAAATATACAGTAGAATATATCACAGTAACGTTTGTCTTTACTATAGAAGCATTATCTATCGTCTCACGATTGTGAGGCGATATTTTTGTTGGAGTAAGTGAGTGTTCTTAAATGTCGATGTAATCAATCAATCTGAAATCTATATTTCTGCTATTTTATTATTGTACCGATGTGCACCGGTCATGTTCAGGATAAAGAGGATAGTTCTGAGGGGGTAACTGAAGAAGAAAAATCTGAAGAATCTAACGCAGAAACTAAGACCAAACAAAGTCAAGGCAATCTACAGCAGATTTTCTGTTTATGACCCTCCATAACACGAAAACTCGCTTCTCTTTCTGTTTATGGCACTCCATAACACGAAAGCTCGACCCAATTTCTGTTTATGAGCACCTGTATCTCCTAAATCATCCACAGTCTCAGTCAAACCAAGAAAACTTAGCGGTCAACTTTCAAAACGCCCATCTTCTCTGTTGTAAAACGCTTCAATTATATTTATAATTGATTAAACGATAAATTAAGGAGTGAGCCAATGGCTTTTAAGAAAATAGAAACACGTGAGCTACCCGATATTCAGTCGACGGCGACCGTCTATCAACACGATAAGACGGGCGCAAGAGTTTTAAGGTTAGCGAATGAGGATCCAAACAAAGCATTTATGATTGGGTTCCGCACGCCGCCTTACAGTGACAACGGGATCACGCATATTATTGAGCATGCGGTGCTGAATGGGTCCGAGAAGTACCCGTCAAAAGAACCGTTTGTAGAAATCATCAAAGGATCATTGAATACCTTTGTTAACGCAATTACCTACCCAGATAAGACCGTGTACCCGATTGCATCGACAAATCAAAAAGACTTTATGAACTTAATGAGCGTTTATATGGATGCGGTATTCCGTCCGAACTTGCGCCATGATTCACAGATTTTAGCTCAAGAAGGTTGGCATTATCATTTAGAGAATTTGGAAGATGATTTAATTTATACTGGCGTCGTCTATAATGAAATGAAGGGAGCAACGGCTTCACCAGAAGTTCAGCTCTACAATATTCTTTCAGCGGCACTTTATCCGGATTCAGCCTACCGCCATGAATCAGGCGGGCATCCTCGAGCGATTCCAGATTTGACCTACGAAGAGTTTGTAGATTATCACGCGACCCACTACCATCCGTCAAATTCTTTCACTATTTTATATGGTGATATGGAGGAAGCACCGGCATTTAATCTATTAGAAGAATACTTTGAGACTTATGAAAAAAGTGATGAAGTTATCAATTTAGCTTTTACCCCAACCGCACCAGTCAAAGAACATATTGATGCGACGTATTCAATTACGGACGGAGAAGATCCAGCAGGTAAGACATTCTTAACGCTCGCTTGGGACGTATTAACTGCAGAAGATCAACTCGATCTCTATGGAATGGAAGTTCTCTGCGAGATTTTGATGGGGAATAATGAATCCCCATTGAAGAAAGCTTTGCTTGAAGCACAAGTTGGAGGTAGCATTGAAGGTTCCATGGACCCACTAGGCTATGTTGATATGTTCAATATTACTGCCAAATATTCTGACGCTTCGAAGTTAGAGACATTCAAGCAAGTTGTCCATGATACCCTAACGCAATTAGTTAAAGAAGGTATTCCGACTCAATTAATCGATTCAGCTTTAAATAAAATCGGCTTTAAATTTAAAGAAGCCGCAATTTCAGAGAGTAATCCACGTGGTGTCATCTTCGCGATTCAATCCTTAGCAGGTTGGTTATATGATGAAGCGCCTTATTTAATGTTTGAATTCTCACATTATTTAGAAGAAGTCGCGAAACGTGCGAAGTCAGGATACTTAGAAACATTAATCCAAGAGAAATTATTGGATAATCCACATCGAGTTGAAGTTGTTCTTGAAGCAGAACCGGGTAAAAATGACCGAGCTGAAGCAGCAGTGCTTGAAAAACTCCAAGAATATAAGGCTAGCTTAAGTCAAGAAGAGCTTGAGGCTATTGTAGAAAGCACTCACCAACTCATGGAGCGTCAATCTACACCGGATAAACCGGAAGACTTGGATAAGATTCCGTCCCTTCAACGCTCGGACTTAACGATTGAGCAAGAAGATTATAACTTAACGAAAAAAAACTGGGCAGACTTTGGTACGTTCTATGTGAGCGAACAATTTACTTCAGGCATCGACTATATCAATCTATACTTTGACTTGTCAGATTTTGAAGCTGAAGATTATGTTGCGCTCGGCCTATTATCGAATCTTTTAACTAACGTCTCTACTGAAAATCACTCGCTGAGCGAGTTGAAGATTGCGATTGACTCTCATACGGGGGGTATCGATAGTGAAGTAGTGGTCTTGGAAAATCGTGCTGGCCTAGTGAAACCATACTTCGTCATCAAAGGAAAAGCCCTACATGATCAACTTGAAACCCTCGTTGACTTGCTACATGAAGTCGCAACAGCTTCAACCTTTACGAATAAGACAGAAGTTCAAAATGTGGTCGCAGCTTCGATCTCTGATTTCGAGCAATTAGTTGATTTTAGAGCGAATATGTTAGCGGCAGCGCGAGCGGCAAGTCAGTTACGTCCAGGCTCTAAATTAGCTGATAATGCAAAAGGGATTGAATTCTTTAGCTATCTAAACACATTCCGTAAAGAGTTTGAATCCGACCAAGCGGAAGCAAAATTAGATCAACTACGTCAAGTATTTGCGAAGTTGCTTCACCGTGACCGCTTCAATGCACATTACATTGGAGATGCAGCCGTAGCGGAAGAAGTTCAAGCCATTCTAACCGATAAATTTGCTTCATTAAGCTCAGAACCGATGGGTGAAGCAGTGCATTACCAACCAGGATCAAAGCGCAACGAAGCCTTCATTACTTCACAAGACGTGAACTATGTCGTCTTAGGTGCAGATTCGCGTGAAGCGATAGAATTTCGTGGGTCGAGCTTAGTTATGGCGAATATTGCGAACTATGATTTCTTATGGAACGTGGTACGCGTTCAAGGCGGTGCCTACGGTGCAGGATATCGCAATGACCGTTCAGGTCGTCTGTGTTTTACTTCCTACCGCGATCCGCATATTGCACGTACCTTGGAAGTTTATCATCAATTACCAGATTACTTAGCGGAAATCGATATCTCCGAAGAAGCTCTCTTGAAGAAAATAATTGGAACATATAGTAGTTTAATTCAACCGAAATCAGCCTATGACAAAGGAGCGGCGGCATTCTTTATGGATCAGCAAGGCGTCACAACAGAAGATTTATTAAAACTGAAGCAAGAAGTCCTCGATACGACCTTGGAAGAGGTTCATGCGTATCAAGAGCCATTGCATCAAGCGTTACAAGATAGTACCGTTGTTGTAATTGGTAACAAAGTCCAAATTGAAAAGAATGCCGATTTATTTGACCATATTGAAACCTTATAGTACAAAAGCCTAACATAAAAGAAGGTGCGCAATGCACCTTCTTTTAATATGGACTAAATTATGAATGCTTATAGCACCCCTAAGACAATATAGTTCAGTATAAAGAGTCCCATTGAAATCCATAAAATAGGATGGACTTCTTTAGCTTCTCCTTTAATAATTTTGATCACTCCGTATGTGATAAAAGCAGCCGCGATCCCGTTAGAAATAGAGTAGCAAAGTCCCATAAAGACGGAACCGAAGAATGCTGGAACAGCAATTTCAAAGTCGGACCAATTAATTTCAGCAAAACTAGCTAACATTAAAACACCGACAACGATCAGTGCTGGAGCGGTTGCTTGAGGTGGGACGACACCGATAATTGGAGATAGGAACATGGCTAAGATAAAGCACACAGCGGTTGAGACAGAAGTTAAGCCTGTTCTACCTCCTGCTCCAATTCCTGCAGCAGATTCGACAAAGGTCGTCGTATTACTTGTCCCTAATAGTGCGCCGAAGACCGTTCCGAAAGAATCTCCGAATAGCGCGCGGTCCATTTTAGACGTAATCCCTGAAGAGTGTTCGAGTTCAGCAATATCTTGGTCTGAGAAAATCCCACTGCGACGGCCCGTTCCGATAAAAGTTCCGATTGTATCGAAGACATCCGATAAACTAAAGGCAAAAATTGTCATAATGACGACAGGAATCCGTGTCGGGTCTCGGAAGAGTGACGGTAAACCTTCCGGCTTGAAAATTACGAAGAAGGTCTCGCCTAAAGCTTTGAATGAATTGGCTAAATTGCTCGCACCAAAATCAATCGATGATAAATCAACCGTCCCTGTCGCGATGGCTAGTGCCGTAGTGGCAATAATTCCAATTAGGATTGCCCCTCGAACATTGAGAATCATTAAGGCGACGGTAATAAAAAGTCCTACAATCACGAGTAAGATTTCGATATCTAGCACATTTGCTAGCTCAGGTAAGACGCCACCATTCATCAGAATTGTTTCAACACCTTGGCCCGCGCTGACTTGGTTACCTGCCGTTCCGTTAACGGAGATAATTTGAGTAGCGTCTGCTAAGAAAGTTAGTAGCCCCGCATTTTTAATTCCTAAATACGCAATAAAAACACCAATACCAGCAGAAATTGCATGTTGGATAAAATCAGGAATAGCTAGAATTAACATTTTACGTACGTTTGTAATTGTAATTAATACGTTAATAATTCCGCAAATAAAGACCATAGACAAAGCTTCTTGCCAAGTGAAACCTAACCCAAAAACAACGGTATAGGTAAAGAAAGCGTTCAATCCCATACCTGGACCGAGGGCATAAGGTACATTTGCGAATAGTCCAATAAATACCGTTGAAATCGCCGAAGCAAAAATTGTCGCTAAAAAGACTGCTTGGCTTGGCATTCCCGACAGGGCAAGAATCGCCGGATTCACAAAGATAATGTACGACATGGCGAAGAAAGTGGTAATCCCAGCCAAAATTTCTGTGCTGACATTGGTTCCATTTTCCTCTAACTTGAAGAAACGCTCAAGACTTAACATAACATCCTCCTATAAAATAAAGATAATTACATCACTATCATACAAACGCAAAGATTAGAATGCTATCAAATCAGGCAAAAGATTCATAGCTAACGGAGGAATGTTCGTGTTTCGATCCATAAACTGTGATATAATGAGAGCGTTATGATGGGAGGGAATCGTTTGGAGAAAGCTTTTGTAATCGGAGATATCCATGGGATGTACGACGACTTAATGATGATGTTAACCCATTGGAATCCTACAAGTGAATTATTAATTATGGTGGGAGACTATATCGATCGCGGACCCGCTTCGGACCAAGTACTGTATTGGGTCAAGGAAATGACTGAAAAATATCCGGAACAGTTTATCCCACTACGGGGGAACCACGAAAAGATGTTGATGGATTTCTTAAATAATCCACTCGAGAAGCGTAAACTCTATGAACGTAACGGAGGAAATTATACGCTCTCTCAACTATTAAAGATACCGATGGAATCGGTCATCGAGATGGATGCCGTCGAATTAGCTGAGCGAGTTAAAGAAGAATTTCCTTGGCTTATACCACTGCTTGAGTCAACACGTTTTTATTACCGTTTTGGCGACCATTTGATTGTTCATGCGGGCGTTGATTTAGAGCAAGAAGATTGGCGTCAGACTGCACTCGATGAATTCGTCTGGATTCGTGAACCGTTCCATCAAGGTAAAAATCACACAGGATTGAATATTATTTTCGGTCACACGCCGATTCATTATTTGCATGATAAGGATGAACCATGGGTTGAAGACCACAAGTGGGGCATCGATGGCGGCCGGGTTTATGGTGGACCGTTATTCGGCATTCGGATTAACCCACAGGAAGTCGAGGAAGTTTTCTCTGAGAAAAGTGACCTGCCATCTTATGACGAGGCCAATGATCAGTAGGTAGAGTTTTGTAGTATTTGGAATAGTAGAGGAGTTTGGAATAATTACGTATGGCAGCAGAAAAAAACGAAGTAATCAACGAATTAGAAATTATTAAAAGTATCAGTCAAGAAACGAAGATTCAACCGAAGCAAATTCAAGTTGTACTAAACTTACTCAGTGAAGGAAGTACGATTCCTTTTATTGCCCGGTACCGAAAAGATCAGACGGGTTCGTTAGACGAAGTGCAAATTCGTGATATCGAGCAACGCTACCGTTATCAAATGAATTTAGCAGAGCGTCGTGAAGAAGTACAACGTCTTATTGCTGAACAAGACAAGCTGACCGATGCATTAGCGCAAGAGATTTCGCAAGCGACCACGCTGCAACAATTAGAGGACTTATATCGTCCATATAAGCAGACACGTCGGACAAAAGCGACGATTGCCCGCGAACAAGGATTAGAGCCGTTAGCAGAGTGGCTTAAGACCGGTGGGGAAGGTGAAGTAGATGCGGTCGCTGAGCAGTACTTATCCGAAGAAGTAGAAACCATCGAAGATGCCTTACAAGGGGCGCATGAGATTCTAGCTGAAGAGGTCGGTAACCACCCACAATTTCGTGATTTTATCCGCAAGTATATGGCTTATAATGCAATCTTAATGACCTCGGTTAAAGATGAAGAACGCGACCCGCAAGGTGTTTACAGCCAATATTATGATTATCAAGAACCAGTACAACAAATTGTTGAACATCGAATTCTAGCAATTAACCGTGCTGAGAAAGAAGACGTCATTACAGTTAAAATCGAACTCGATGAAGTGCCTGCGGTGAATTATATGATCAAGCGTTATATCGTGGATGAATTAACCGAATTACAACGCGAACGCGTTGAAGAAGCCATCCGTGATGCTTATAAACGCTTTATCTTCCCGGCACTTGAGCGCGAATTACGCAATAGCTTATCCGAACGCGCAGGGGAGCAAGCGATTAAAGTATTTGGTGATAATGTGCAAAACCTGCTGCTCCAACCTCCGATGAAAGGCCAAGTTGTAATGGGCTTTGACCCTGCTTACCGAACCGGATGTAAATTAGCGATTGTGGACCCAACGGGTAAAGTGTTAGATAAAGCAATCATCTATCCGCATCTTAAAGGAAGTTCCAGTCGCAAGGAAAAGGCAGCCGATGAACTATTAAAATTAATTCAAGATTTCAATGTAGATATTATTGCGATTGGTAATGGGACGGCTAGTCGTGAGAGTGAGCAATTTGTAGCCGAAGTGATTCAAAACCACCAGCTGGATACGAAGTATATTGTGATCTCTGAAGCAGGAGCATCAGTCTATAGTGCAAGTGCGATTGCGCGCGAAGAATTCCCTGATTATGAAGTCGAAGAGCGTAGTGCTGTTTCGATTGCACGTCGTCTACAAGATCCATTGGCTGAATTAATTAAAATCGATCCTAAATCCATGGGTGTTGGGCAATATCAGCATGACGTAAACCAGAAAGACTTAAATGAGCAGTTGGATTTCGTTGTCAATATTACGGTGAATAAGGTCGGGGTAGACATTAATACCGCCAGCGCACAACTCTTAGAGCATGTCTCTGGCATGACTGCTGCTACGGCTAAAAATACCATTGCTTTGCGTAATGAGATTGGACACTTCAATAACCGTCGTCAAATCAAAGAAATCAAACGTTTAGGGCCAAAAACCTATGAACAAGCGGTTGGATTCTTGCGAATTATTGGCGGCGACAACCCGCTGGACAGTACGGGGATTCACCCAGAATCTTATGATACAGCGGTTGCGATTTTAGCGGACTTAGGATTGACACTCGATACCATCGGATCCGAGTCAACGACTGAACGCATCTTAGCGTTAAAGGCGAGCAAAGTTGCTGAAAAACACCAAATTGGTGAAGCGACGGCCGAAGATATTTTACAAGGTTTGGCGCATCCTTTAGCAGATATTCGTGAAGGACAAGCAGCTCCTACCTTGCGCTCAGATGTCCTCACGATGGAAGACTTAGAAGTCGGGATGGAGTTAGAAGGCATCGTTCGAAATGTTGTCGACTTCGGAGCGTTTGTCGATATTGGGGTGAAACAAGATGGACTCATCCATATCTCACAACTTTCGAATCGCTACATCAAACATCCATCTGAAGCGGTCGCCGTGGGTGATATTGTCCAAGTTGAAGTTATCAATTTAGACCTCGATAAAGAGCGGATTGGATTAAAACGGTTGAAATAAGATAATAAAATCGGGTTGATGATTTTTCATCAACCCGATTTATTATGAACTCAATATTATTAATATAACATGCGGCCGAGAAGACTCGAACTTCCACAGGAGTAAATCCCACTAGCCCCTCAAGCTAGCGCGTCTGCCATTCCGCCACGACCGCTTAATCACTTGTCTATCATACCGATTTTTTCTCAAGCTGTCAATTAGAAGATGAGTAAGAGACACTGTGAGAGAAGACCAATTGTGAACGCGAGTATACCAGCGCTTCGAGCAGGGGTAAAGTAAGCAATTAAGCCAAATAATATACTGAGTGGCGCGAGGATTTGTGGTTGCCAAGCGAAACTGATGATGCCAACAATCATTCCAAGCCATGCAATCCAATTGCCTAATTGCAGCATCATACGTCTACGTTGCATTTTCGATGTTTCAGCCATCTGACTTCACTTCCTTTCATAATCCATTATATCAAAGAATCGAAAATTATAGTACAATAAGTATGCAAGGAGGGAGTTCAATGGTCTATTTATTTATGGTTGTTATTATCGGAGGGTTAGCCTTTTTCTATCTTAACTCTCGTAATGCGATGATGAAGTTCCAACAAGAACAAGAACGTCGGGCCATGCACCGCATGGGATCAGATACGAACGATACAAGAAGACAGATGTTCAACCAATCTCAAATGGGTGAGGACACGGATAACGATGTCGAAATTATTCGTAAAAAATAATAAAATACCCAAAAAGCTGACTGAGACAGGAAGATCCTATCCAGTCAGCTTTTGTATGGTCTAAATTAATTTTTATTCAAAGGCAGTTAATTTCCATTCAACATGATCGCCATCACTTAAGACAAATTCATTGGCGCCTACTTCTGCCATCTTACCGTTCACATCGTATAACCACCAAATATTTTCTTTTTCATCTTGGGCATGGTCATTAATTTTAGAGATAAAACCATCTTTTTCAACAATCTCAAAGTGTTCTTTCATAACATCCAGCAAGTTTGCGCCTTCTGCCACCTTAAAGGTTTGCTCTCCTTTGTTGACAATCTCATCTTCTACGATAATATCAATCGTTACTTCTAGTTCAGCTTCTTCCGCCACGGTCGTTGATTCAACGGTGGTTGCTTCAGTCGGAGCTGCGTTGTTTTGTGGTTGACACGCCGTAAGAACAGTGGCACCCATTAACAATAAGACAATTTTTTTCATCCAAAGAGACATGATAATCCTCCTCAATCATTATTTTCTTACAATAGTTTAAAAGAAAAATATCGAATAAGCAAGCAGATTCGAAATACTTTACATTAGACTCGTGTGGTGACAAACCACCGCTCTGCCAAGTGCGCATGCCCAAATGAAGTCGGGTGGACTCCATCTTGACCAGCGACCGTAGTGCAACCTAACCCTTTCGCCAGCCGATTCATAATCGTATGTGTTTTAACGAGGAGGACGGCTTCATTTTCAGCTAGTTGGCTAATCGCTTGATTCATTGCGAGTAAGTCTGTTAACATTGCTTGGTTGGATTCAGGCTCTGGCAGTAAGAAAGGCTCAACTAAAATGATGTGGGTAGCAGCGTTCTGTGCTTTGATAGATTGGATTAAGTAACGATAATGATCAATAAACTGTGCCAATCCATCTGGTGTTAAGTGTGTTCCCGCCGAGTGACGATGCCAAATATCATTAATACCAATTTGAATAGTAATAATATCTGGTTGATAATCCAGACAATCGCTTTGCCATCGTTCGACAAGATCTGCAATCGTATTACCAGAAACTCCACGATTGATGATATTCAAATGATAATGGAAGAATTTACGGTATAAATCACCTGCGATCATATTGACATAACCTTGGCCGAGATTCGCCTGGAAAAAGTCACGGCGCCCACAATCTGTAATACTATCCCCAATAAATAAAAGTGTGTCTTTCGGTTGAATATTTAACATATCGGGCCTTCTTTCAATCGATAATTCTAACTGAATGATAATACAGACACTGATTTCATGCAAGAAATGTAGTTTTCTGTTTATGGTGACTCATAACACGAAACCTGGGTCGGTTTTCTGTTTATGGCAACTCATAAACAGAAACTTCGTTGGTTTTTCTGTTTATTGCGATTCATAAACAGAAACTTCGTCGGTTTTTCTGTTTGTGGCGACTCATAAACAGAAACTTCGGTTGTTTTTCAGTTTATGGCAACTCATAAACAGAAACCACGCCTGTTTTTCAGTTTGTGGCAACTCATAAACAGAAACTTCGGTTAGCTTTCTGTTTATATCGACTCATAAACAGAAACCACGCCTGTTTTTCAGTTTGTGGCGTTTCACAACACGACAACTCAGATTGTTTCTATTTATGGTATAATTCAACTATCAAAGAAAGGGGTGGACCGATGGCAAAAAGACGTAAATCGAGTAAGAAGAATTCCACGGCAAGGCGTAAAAATCAACGCACCCGTCAACTAACTACTGGGAAAGTCGTCTTAAGTTTAGTAATCATCGTATGTATCATCGGTGGATTCGTTGGTTTGTGGTTGCGTTTCTTTGGCGGTTCACCCGTCGATTACGCTTATTATCAATCCGTTGCGTCACAATATGCGCCAGACTACTTAGAACATCAACAAGAGATCGAGCAACTCATTGAAGAGCGAGGAGACCGCGCAGCCGATGTGGGACACCTTTTTATCCCCCGTCATCCAGCACAACTGCCTTCGCTTGAATCAATCGATCAAATCGATATTCCATATTTTAACCAAAATGATCCTCGCTGGGCTAACGTATCGTATGGCACCGATGATTCCCGTAAATTATGGGAAAACGGCTGCGCGATTGTATCGCTCGCGATGGTAGACGCCCACTATGGCGGTCCTACTTCGCCTCAATCGATTGCACGTTGGGCAGGGGATACGTATTACTTACACCATCAAGGAACGGCGTGGAGTATCTATCATGATTTTGGGGAGTATTTTGGCTATCAAGTGACCGATCTGGGTAATGATTTTACCCAAGCGATGCATCATATCCAATCGGGCCACCCGGTCATTGTCGCTGTTGGGCCGGGTGCGTTTACGCGAGGCGGTCATGTCATGGTTGTCAGAGGTTACGACGGCTATAATGTATACCTCAATGACCCCAATGACTCACCAGAATTTTTCTGGTCAATCCAACCTGTGGCAGCACAAACTTTGATTGATAGTAGTTTAAACTACTGGGCTTTCCAACCGCAATAAAATATTCCATAAGAAAAGCAGGCTGAATTAAGCCTGCTTTGATTGTTATATAGGATTTGTGTAAAGCTTAAAAGAGTAATTTATCTGCACCACTGAATGGCCAGTCGAGCGCTGACATAGCCAGTACGTTGAGGTAATGCCATGGACGGTCGAAGTTAGGTTGGAAATGAATATCCGCTAACGCTAACTGTTCTAAGGTCCACTCGCTTGATATCGCAATCGATAGTGCAACAATTCCATCTGAAACATCGTGTTTACTCATTAATTGTCCACCTAAAATGCGATGTGACCTCGCATCATAGAAGATTTTCATCATAATTTCATTGTCCTCTTGACGCATAAAGTCTGGATAGCGTTTCTCTACAACATAAGTACTTGCGACTTCACCATCATATTGATCGGCGTTGGATGAAGATAGGCCGGTTGTTACAAAGTTATAATCGAAGTAACGTAAGGCAGAAGTTCCATTCATAGATGGCATCTTCATTGGATGGCCTAATGCGTTCATGGCTGCGACAACCCCTTGGCGACGCGCCATCGTTGCCAAAGCAATTGGGAATGGCTTACCAGTTGGTCCGTATGGAATATAGGTTGAGTCCCCGCCTGCGTAGACATCTTCGGCAGAAGTTTGTAAGTATTCGTCCACTTCAATATAGCCATGATCATCCATCTTCAAGGTATCTTTCAACCAGCCTGCGTCTGGTTTCACACCCATTGATAGAACGACTAAATCCGCAGCGTATTCACCTTTATCAGTTACAACCGATTGAACGTGTCCCGCTTCATTGCCGGTGAATTTCTCAACGCGTTCGCCACCGACAAATTTAACACCTTTTTGACGTGCATGTTCCGTTAAAATATCGGTAAACTCAGTATCTAAGTAAGTGTTCAAGATGCGGTCTGCTAAGTCAACAATCGTTGTTTCGATGCCTTCGAGTGCTAAAGCTTCCGCAACTTCTAGCCCGATGTAGCCACCGCCGACAACGACTGCCGTTTTCGCAGTCTTCATCGCGTCTTTCACAGCTTGCGTATCTTCTGGGCCACGGAACGTTGTAATGCCATCAAGGTCTACACCTTCAAGAGGTGGTTTCACAGCCACCCCACCTGGGCTAAGTAATAGTTTGTCGTATGACTCTTGATGTTCGCCTTCGTGGTCTTTCACCGTAACAGTCTTCGCTTCTGGATCCACACCGACAACATCGCTGCCACAGTGAATATGGATGCCTTGTGCTGCATAAGATGCTTTATTGGCAAAGTGTAATTCGTCTAAGCTCTTAGAGGTCCCCTCTATATAAGATTGGCTACCTCAACCCATAAATGACGCATCATCACCACGTTCGTATAAATGGATTTCAGCTTGAGGTTCTTGCTTTAATAGGGTCTGCACTACTTCGTAACCGAAGTGAGAGGTCCCAACTACTATGTATTTCATAGATACTCCTCCTTATTTATAATAGGTTAAATTAAGTATACCTTTCTCCGTAATTTTCGCAACTATTTGGCTTGATATGAAAAATATCTAAAATATTAATTGATGTGTAGGTAAGGTCGTTCTAGTCTCAGCTGAGCACAACAGTAACGTCGCGTCTTAATTGATAAATACGTCGTTTCCATCTATACTGTATAAGGTATATTAAGCTGTGCTAAAAAGACTCGAAGGAGGGGCCGATACGAATGAACCAACATTACAATATTCAATTTCACGATCAGGCAATCGGACGTGAGAAGGAGATTCTCGACTTATTGACGAAGGTGATTGACCCTGAGCTTGGGATCGATATCGTCAATATGGGACTAATCTATGAAGTTACCTTAGATGAAGCCGGTAAATGCTCAGTCATTATGACCTTGACTACGATGGGCTGCCCATTAGTCGATTATATTGTCGGAGATATCAAGTTTGCTTTAGAGCACCTGCCAGGAGTTGAGACGGTGGAGTGCCAGATTACGTTTGACCCACCATGGGACTTGACGAAAATGTCACGTTATGCACGGATTGCGCTCGGCATTCCAATGAACGGCTAACACAAATTGAATTTAGATAAGAAGGAGTATCACCATGTCTACATTAGAAATTATTGATTTACACGTTGAAGTTGAAGGCAAATCGATTTTAAAAGGCGTCAATTTGAAGATGTCTAGCGGAGAGATTCATGCCATCATGGGACCGAACGGAACTGGGAAGTCTACCTTGGCTCAAGCTATTATGGGGCATCCTGCTTATAAAGTTACCCAAGGCCAAGTCCTTTTAGACGGTCAAAATATATTAGAACTAGAAGTGAACGAACGCGCTAAAGCCGGACTGTTTTTAGCGGTACAATACCCAAGCGAAATTACCGGAGTTACCAATGCGGAATTTATTCGTGCGGCAATCAATGCACAGCGCGAAGAAGGCGACAGCATCGGTGTGATGGAATTTATTCAGAAATTAGATGAGAAGATGGCGCTGCTCGATATGAAAGAAGAAATGGCAGAACGCTACTTGAATGAAGGTTTCTCAGGCGGAGAGAAGAAGCGTAATGAGATTTTGCAAATGTTAATGATTGAACCGAAATTTGCGATTTTAGATGAGATTGACTCAGGTCTTGATATTGATGCGTTACGCCTTGTGGCCAATGGGATTCACAGTATGGAGCGTGATGACTTCGGTGCGTTAATTATTACGCACTACCAACGTTTATTGGATTATATCGAGCCAGACTATGTCCATATTATGATGGACGGTCGAGTCGTTGTGACTGGCGATAAGGCGTTAGCCGTTCAATTGGAAGCTGACGGTTACCGTGGCTTAGCAGAAGAATTGAATCTCGACCTGTCCCAAGAGGAGGGAATGTAAGTGCTAGCATCATTTCAACAAGCTTGCCAAATTGCGCAAGTCGCAAACCAAGCGAACGAGCCGCAATGGTTGCTCGACCGCCGTCAAGAATCGGCAGATTTATATGAAAGCTTACCTTATCCAAAAGTTGAACGGGGTAAAATTTCTCGGACGTTCGACCTAACATCAGGCTATGAACGCAAAGAGCATGAAGTGCCGGCGGATCTATTAGACCAAGTTAAGTCTGCTTCATCAGAAGAAGTGGCAGCAAGCATTACGTTATTCCATAATCAATTGATCCATCGTGAGCTCGCCCCGGAACTGGTTGAAGCGGGTGTCCTGCTTCTAACGCTCGAAGAAGCGATGCAGCAACAACCCAAATTAATCGAACAATGGTTGATGACCCAAGCCTTGCCGTATCAACATGATAAATATGCTGTCTTGCATCAAGCTTTAATGAGCAGTGGCGTCGTTGTTTATTTACCAAAAGGCGTGCAAATTGAACGGGCGGTACAAGTTCACTTAATTCAAGATGCTCGAACGACGTCGTCCTATCACCCACACATTTTAATTGTGGCGGAAGAACAAAGTGAAATGCAATATATGGAACGTTTATCAAGCGTTGGAGAAGCACCAAGTAATGCGACTATTGTAACAGAAATCATTACTCAACCAGCGAGTCGTATTCAATATGCCGCGATTGACTCGATGGGCGAATCCATCACGACGTACTTGCGTCGTAACGCCTACCAATTGCGCGATAGTCAAATTGATTGGGCGGTCGGTGCTTTAAATAATGGAACGACGATTTCGGATTATAATGTGGACTTACATGGTGAAGCAAGCCAAACCGAAGTCAAAATTGTCTCCATTACTCACGGCGAACAAAAACATGTGATCGATACGAAAGTAACGAATTATGCCAACCATAGTGATGGGGAAATTTTCCAACATGGGGTCGTATTGGACCAATCTACTTTAACCATGAATGGCATTGGTCATATTATTAAGGGATCCAAAGATGCGAACTCCCAACAAGAATCTCGTATTTTAATGTTATCGGATGAATCGCGTGGCGATGCGAACCCAATCTTATTGATTGATGAATTTGAAGTCCAAGCAGGACACGCTGCTTCGGTAGGTCAGCTAGATCCTGTCCAACTGTTTTACTTAATGAGTCGCGGACTTACACGTAAACAAGCTGAACGATTAGTGATCCGTGGTTTCTTAGGTCAAGTCATCCAAGCAATTCCACTAGCAGAAGATCGAGAAGCTTTAATTGAATCAATCGAACAGAAGTTGGCGACGTTAGCATGATGAATAGTTTAAAGATTCGCCAAGATTTTCCAATTTTAACAACGAAAGTAAATGATGAGCCGTTGATTTATTTGGATAATGCGGCGACAACCCAAAAACCGCAGCAAGTGATGGATGCGATTGAGAATTATTATAAGACAATGAATGCCAATGTATACCGCAGTCCTCATACGTTGTCTTATATGGCAACAGAAGCATACGAAGGGGTGCGTCAACGCACGGCTGACTATCTAGGCGCTCAATCCGCTGAAGAGATTGTTTTTACGAAAGGGACGACTCACAGTCTGAACTTGGTTGCCCAAGGCTATGCTCAATCCATACTGCAACCAGGTGACCAAATTGGTCTAACTATTACCGAACACCATGCGAACTTAGTCCCTTGGCAACAAGTTGCGAAGCGAACTGGCGCCGAGCTGGTCTTTTTGCCGGTCGATCCAGTCACTGGGCAAATCGAACTTGAACAAGCGGCGGAACAAATTACCGATAAAATGCGAATATTAACTGTTAGTCACGTCTCAAATGTCTTGGGTGTTACGCAGCCGATCCAACAATTGGCAGAGCGAATTCACCAGGTCGGTGGCGTTATCGTCGTCGATGGCGCACAAGCAGCTGCCTACCATCCGCTTGATGTAACGGAACTTGATGTCGACTTTTATGCGCTGAGCGGACATAAGATGTGTGGTCCAACTGGCATTGGGATTCTCTATGGTAAAAAATCATTACTACATCAAACGCAACCGATTGAATTCGGTGGCGAGATGATCAACCAAGTAGGACTATATGAAGCGAACTGGAAGCCAGCCCCTTATTGTTTTGAGGCAGGGACGCCAAATATTGCAGGAGTGATCGGACTTGGCGCCGCCATGGACTATCTTGATTCAGTGGGACGCCCGCAAATTTACCAACATGTTCAATCTTTAACGGATTGGACGATCCAAGCGCTAAGAGAGATCGAAGGTGTCACAATCTACGGACCTCACACACCAGGAGAGCATGTTGGGGTGATTAGTTTTAACATCGATCAGATTCACCCGCATGATGTGGCGACAGCGATGGATCAACTCGGCATCGCAATTCGTGCTGGGCATCACTGTTGTCAGCCATTGATGCGACACTTGGAAGTCCCAGCCACAGCACGTGCTAGCTTTTTTGCTTATAATACGCAATCAGATGCTGAGCAATTTGTGAGAGCAGTGCAACTAACGAAGGAGTACTTTAACCATGAGCTTAAATAAACTCAATCGGATGGATCAACTGTATAAAGCAGTGATTGTTGAACGATCAACACATCCCAAACACCGAGGACAACTCGCTGAAGCGACGCATGAATTCACCTTGTTGAACCCAAGTTGTGGGGATACAGTCTATGTTCAAATTCAAGTGGTAGACCAACGCGTTGAAGCAGTCTGCTTCAATGGAGAAGGATGTGCCATCTCAATGGCGTCGGCCGATATTATGGCAGAAGTTCTGCAAGGCAAGACGTTGGAAGAAGCAGAGCAATTGATTGAAGACTTTAATGCGCTCGTGCAAGGTCAGCCTGTTGCGCACCTTAACCAACTCGGTGAAGCACAGGCGATTGAAGGCGTCCGACAATTTCCAGCCCGAATTCGCTGTGCCCAGCTTGCCTGGAAAGCTTTCCAACAAGCGGTGGATGAAGATGAAGTTGAATAATCAGCGACCTTAGCATATAAAACATTTATTAAACTTTAGAACAACGAAAGGAGTTAGTCGATGACAACACCAGAACGTGAACACGAAGTCCCGCAGAAGGGACAATACGAGTACGGCTTCTACGATGAGAATATCCAAGCTGTCTATGATACTGGGACTGGATTAACTGAAGAAATCGTCCGTGAGATCTCAGCGGCTAAGAACGAACCGCAGTGGATGCTCGATATTCGACTCGAAGCGTATCATCACTTTATCCAACGGCCAATGCCACGTTGGGGCAAAGATGATTTGACCGCACTCGATATTAATGACTACAAATATTACCGCAAAGTGACCGATGGACCGGTCCGGACTTGGGATGATGTTCCTGATAAGATTAAGGAAACATTCGAACGACTCGGCGTACCGGAAGCAGAGCGAGCTTATTTAGCTGGAACGGTCGTACAATATGAGTCGGAAGCCGTCTACCAAGGGATGAAAGAAGAATACGAGAAGCTTGGGGTTGTTTTTACCGATACCGATACGGCGGTTCAAAAATATCCTGAGCTTGTTAAAGAATATTTCGGTACGTTAGTCCCATATGACGACAATAAATTTGCCGCTTTAAATACGGCAGTTTGGTCGGGGGGAAGTTTTATCTACGTTCCGAAAAATGTCAAAATTGATATTCCACTGCAACTTTATCTAAGAATTAACGAAGAGACTATCGGACAATTCGAGCGGACCTTAATTATTATCGATGAAGGTGCTGATATCAATTATGTGGAAGGCTGTACAGCGCCAATGTATTCACGCAGTGCATTGCATGCCGCTGTCGTTGAAGTCTTTGTAAAAAAAGATGCAAAATTCCGTTATACAACCATTCAGAACTGGTCCGATAATGTCTACAACTTAGTGACCAAGCGGGCAACCGCTGGTGCGGGAGCGCAAGTTGAGTGGGTCGATGGGAACTTAGGCGCCAAAACGACGATGAAGTATCCAAGTATTAACCTTGACGGTGAGGGTGCTGTCGGGAATGTGATTAGTGTTGCGATGGCGAATGAAGGTCAAATCCAAGATACAGGAACCAAGATTTTCCATAATGCACCGAATACGCGCAGCTCGATTATTTCGAAATCAATCGCAAAAGGCGGCGGCTCTGTGAACTATCTTGGCCAATTACGGGTTGATGCGAACGCACCGGGTTCTTTCTCTCACATTGAGTGTGACACGATTATCTTAGATGAGGAATCGAGCTCGGATACGATTCCATTTAACGAGATTCATACATCGAATGTGAGCTTGGAGCACGAAGCCAAAGTTTCACGAATTTCGGAAGAGCAGCTCTATTACTTAATGTCACGCGGATTGGATGAAGCGAAAGCGACCGAGATGATCGTCCAAGGCTTTATCGAACCATTTTCACGCGAACTGCCGATGGAATACGCGGTGGAACTGAACCGTCTCATTGCCTATGAAATGGAAGGTAGTGTGGGGTAGAAGCTTTGTGAGATGTTGATTTCATAGAAAATTCATGAATACAGATGGGTTCTTCTCGTTAAATGATGTATAATAAGGATAGCAACAAGTAATTTAATAGACTTTAAGGAGGAGGATTACGATGCGTAAATCATTATTAAAGTTTGCAACGATTTGTAGTTTATTTATCTTAGGTAGTACGAATGTTGTGCCAAGTATTGTATCTTTTGGAGATATGCCAGTAGCGCAAGCGCAAGATTTGAGCGCTGCGATTGAGACCGTGAAGGAACTCCGCGCTTTAAGTTGGGAACAAAATCTCCCATACAACGGAACGTCTTTACAAGCCCTTTATCCAGATAAAAATGCATATGTCTCAGCAGTATATTGGGCTCCTGGATTAGCAGAAGCAGCTCAAATTCGTGCGAAAGAACAAGAAAATGGGTTAGATCATCATACCCGTCCTAATGGGACCGAGTGGTCTACAGTGTTTAGTCAAACGCCTAGCCCTGCTGGAGAAATCTTAGCAAAAGGTCAATCATCCATTTACTCAGCAATTACGGACAGTTGGGGAGCCGGTGAAGTTCAAGCGCTAATTGATGCGCAAGGATTTTCAAATGGGGCTAATGGTCATTTACATAATTTATTGAACATTGATTTAAAATACATCGGTTTTGCTGAACATGCAGATGGAAACGGAGTTGTTTCTTATGTGGGTATTTTAGCAGGCGGAGATATTCCACTTGGATCTGCCCTACCACTTCCAGAGGAGACAGAGTCAACAACGACAACCACAACGACTGTTGAAGAGACAGAGGAAGACTCAACGACGACAACAACCGTTGAAGTAACGGAAGAAAGTTCGTCAACCACAACAACTGAAGAACCAGAAACAAGCTCAAGCACAACAACGACGGTTGAGCCAGAAACAAGCTCTTCAACCACCACAACAACTGTTGAACCTGAGACCAGTTCTTCAACAACTACAACAACTGTTGAGCCTGAAACCAGCTCTTCAACCACCACAACTGTTGAACCTGAGACAAGTTCTTCAACAACTACAACAACTGTTGAACCTGAAACAAGCTCAAGCACAACAACGACTACTACAGTTGAATCAACAACTGCTGCTCCTGTAACGACGACAACAACTGTTGAGCATACGACAGCAGCGCCCGTTCATAGCGTATCGATTTATCCTGTCGCTGCCGGCTCTCAAGTGGTATCGGGTATTACAACAGCAGATGCTCACGTGACAGTGACAATTAAGCACAAAGCACAGTCACGTTCAGTATTTAAGACAGCCCATGCCGCTTCAACTTATACGACAAAAGCAGATAAACAGGGTGCTTATAGCGTCAAATTATCTGAGCCATTGAAAGCTGGAGATATTATTGAAGTTAGCTCAACCATTAACGGACAAACTGCGGTAGCAGTAAAACACGTTACAGCAGCTTCAAACTCAACAACTCAAGCAGCAACTACCACAACGGCTGAAATAACAACTAAAGAAGGCTTACCAAAAACAGGTGAAACCAATAACTGGATCATCATGTTAGCAGCGGCATTAGCTGTAATTGCTGGTATCTTCTTAATTGTTCCAGGTCGACGTAACAAAAAATAATAATTGAAGTTAGATACAGTAAGCGCAAGGTTCACGCCTTGCGCTATTTTTATTTATTAATGATAAATAGTGCGAATCATCTTGGATTTGGGAATCCAAGTAGGTTTGCTGCTTAAACCTATTTAGAATCGTAAATCCAGATAGGTTCGGTGCTTAAACCTATTTAGAATCGAAAATCCAGATAGGTTTGGTGCCTGAACCTATTTAGAATCGTAAATCCAGATAGGTTCGGTGCTTGAACCTATTTAGAATCGAAAATCCAGATAGGTTTTCCGTGTGAACCTATCTAGAATCAAAGTTCCAGATAGGTTCACCGTATCCAATCTCTCAGGAACACATTTTACATTGCCTGGAGTAGCAAATTGAAAACGCATAAGATTATGATATACTATGCTCAGCAAATTCAATCAGGAGGTGACATAATGGAATCATTGAAGCAACTTAATCTTTTAAAGTTACTACGTGAGCACCGGGACCTTTTATTTTTCGGGCCGCTGATCTGGTTTATTGCTTGGAACTTATTATTAATTACTACATTCCCTATTCCAGCTATCTTCGCTCCAATATCAAAAGTGCCATTAATATTTGTTTTAATCAAAATTGCGCTCGACCTTTACAGCAGAGAGTACACGCAAAAGCAACTACTTTATATACTACCGTTGATTGTAGTTTCAATCTTGGTGGGCCTCATTGGTGGGCAAAATTATATTTTGTATTATTTAATTTTGACGTTAGGCGCACTTAATATTCCAATTGATCGAGTTGTTCGGGTGACCTTGAAGACGGTTGGGATTATTTTCCTAATCACACTGTTATCGGCTGCAGTTGGTTTAATTGAAAATCGAATCTTCTATCGCGAAGATGGATATACAGCACGCTTAGCCTTAGGAATACAGTATCCGACCGATGCCGCATCGTTAATTTTCTACTTATATGGTATGTACTTAATGATTCGGCATCAGCGACTCCAGCGCGTGGATACGTTCATCGGTTTTATATTAGCTTTCTTAACGTATCTACTGACAGACACTCGATTAGATGCGATCTTACTCGTTATGCTAGCGCTGATCGCGGTCGCTTCACGGAGACAGTGGGGTTATCGCTTGGGGACGTGGCTCGCTTGGTCGGTTCCAATAATGGCACTCATCTCGATTGGACTCGCAGGATATTATAGCGAGACCGATAATTTATGGCAGTTCGTTGACCATCTATTATCGGGTCGACTTCATTTAGTACAACAAGCTTTAGAAAGTTATCCACTGACATTCTTCGGACAAGTAATCGAGATGAATGGGTTCGGCCAATTTGATCCGTCGAAGCCTTACAACTTTATCGATAGCTCTTATTTACAAATGTTATTACGCTTTGGAATCGCCTATACTTTACTCGCATTGTATTATTTTAGTGATTTGATTCGACGATTATTCCGACAAGGATTGACGACTTATGGATTTGTTGCGGTGATTTTCGCAATTCACGGTGTGATTGCCCATCATTTGTTCAACCCAATCTATAATCCGCTTTGGCTGTGCTTCCTAGCTAGCTTAACCGTTCAAGAGAAGATGATTCCTTTGGCCATTGTTGGCCAACTATCACGCAGTGAGACGGGGTTAGGTCAAGCGCTCGATGATTTTACCCAGCATGCCAAACACATGCTAGGGGAGCAGCATGTCGTGACGTTGGATATTACCGATAATCGACAATTCCTCAAAAATTGTTGGCACATCTTACATACGCCAGCGTTAACGTATTATTTCACCCCATCTGCAACCGTATGGGGCAACTTACGTGATTTAGTTTATCTCAAACTCATGCTCTATCGTGGAGCCAGTGTCGTGACGCATTTTCATACACGTCACTATGGGCAATTGATGCGACAACATCGGCTACTGCGCTGGTTGAATCGCCGTGTCTATCGTCGCGTCAGTTTGATTATTTTACTCGGTCACAGTCAGCGACAAATGTTTGAAGGCTTTAAGATCCCGGCCGAGAAGTTCCGAACCATTCCGAATGGGATTGCGCCGGAATTGTTTATTAGTGAGGCGGACTATGCACAAAAAACTGGCAAACGCGTGATTTATTTCAGTAACTTTATCGAAGAAAAAGGTTATTTAACGGTGCTTGAAGCATCAAGACAGCTCGCAGACAGTGGTTACCAATTTTTCTTTGCGGGGCAATTCTTCAACCCCACCGTTAAAGCGCAATTCTTGCGATTAATTGAGCCACTCGATGATGTCTATTATGTTGAAGCAGTTAAAGGTCAAGATAAAGCTTGGTTGTTGAAGCAGATGGATTACTTTGTCTTACCGACGACTTATCAGCATGAGACTCTGCCAATCAGTCTATTAGAAGCGATGGCAAGTGGCTTGCAGCTCTTAGTAACTCGCGTTGGTGTCATTGCAGAATATGCCAATCCCAGAGTGACAACTTGGATTGAACCCAGTGCAGACCAGATTAGCTCAGTTCTTCGAGCTAAATTATCGGAGCCAAAGCCCTCGTATTCAGACCTGAACTTAGTTAACTACCAGGTTGTGTTCAATCGCACTTCCGTGAATCAGCAAATTTTAGATGCGGTGATGTTCGCTGTAAGAGACGATGATTACCGCGAAATGCGTCAGTTAGGAATGTACTTTTAAATAAATTTCTATAAAATGACAGAATCTCACCGAATAAGTCAGACATGTAATGAATGTTACGCTAATATAACAAAAAATGGTAAATGTAATATAAAAGTCTTAAGAAATCCTTTACTTTTTCTTAAGAATTGCGTATAGTTATAAGTGAGGAAAGGGAAAAACCCTACCCAAAAATAAATTTATAGTACCAATGGAGGTATTTATTATGAAAAAATCACTAGTTAAATTAGCAGCACTTTCATCTGCAGCATTTGTACTTGCTGGTACAGTTGCACCAGTTGTTTCAGCTGAAAACCCATCAGAACCAGTAATCGCTGGAGATGATATCAAAGATCCAACAAATCCATTTGGAGTAGAACTTGAAAATGAAGAAGAAACTCCAGCTCCAGCTGAAACTACAGTAGACCCAACTGATCCTTTCGGAGCAGACGCTAAAGTTGACAAAGATGCGCCAGTTAACGCATTCGAAAACGTTGGACGTCGCTTCAAAACTTTAGGTGAAGCAGTAGATGCTTATCCAGATGCATTCGTAATGTACGATCCAGCAACTGAAGACTATGTAGTATTCACAAACCGTGGCGGACGTAAAACATACGTATTCGATAACGTACAAGATGCATTAAATGCATTCCCTAACTTAGACCCAATGTACGAAAACGGTAAATACTATGTATTTGCATTCCAAGCACCACGCTTACAATACTCATTTGCTACAGTTCAAGAAGCATACGAAGCATTTGGTGAAGATGCTAACCCAATGTACGATTCAGAAACTGGTAAATATGTAGTTTACACAAACAAAGCACCTCGTTTTGTTCATGAATTCGATACATTCGAAGATGCAATGGCTGCATTCCCAGGATCATTCCCAATGTTCGAAAACGGTAAATACTACGTATTCACTACTTACGAAAAAGTAGCAGGTACTAAAGGTACAATTAAAAACTACGTAGAAGGTAAATTACAAGATACAGATAAAAGTATCGAAGTAGAAGGCGAAGACAAAAAAGAAGTAACACCTGAAAAAGAAGCAGAAAAAGAAGCTGGTAAAGAATCAGGAAAAGCTGCTTCAAAAGGTGAGCAATTACCAGAAACTGGTGAAGCTACTTCATACGCAATCTTCGGTGCAGCTGCATTAGCAGTATTAGCTGGTGTAGGTTTAGTTGCTCCTAAATTCAAAGAAGAAAAATAATTCTTCGATTAATTATTAATAGAAAATAATATTTTTAAAATACGAAAGGAAGTATTATCAATGAAAAAATCATTAGTTAAATTAGCTGCATTATCATCTGCAGCGTTTGTATTAGCTGGTGGATTCGCTCCAATCGCTAACGCAGCAACTCAAGCAGAAGTTGACGCAGCACAAACAGCTTTTGATGAAGCAAATGCTGAATATACTCAAGCAGAAACAGAATTAACCGAATGGATTGCTGCAGAAATGAAAAAAATTGAAGATGCTGAAGAAGCAGATAAAGAAGCATTAACTAAAACATTCGAGACAGAAAAAGGAAAACGTCAAGATGCTTTAGCTACTAAAGAACAAGAAGTATCTACTAAGAAAACTGCATTAGATAAAGCAAAAGCAGATTTAGCTGAAGCTGAGAAAAAAGCTAAAGAAGATGCAGAAAAAGAAAAAGAAGAAGCAGCTAAAAAAGCTAGAATTGAAGCAGCTAAAAAAGCAGCTGATGACATTTTAGATCAAAAATTTGAAACTGAAGAAGGCGCTAAAGCACGTCTAGATATTTACTTATCTAATTACAAAGGTGTAATCCACAACTATGGTAAAGTTGTAAAAGAATTTGATGCTTTCTGGGTTAAATTATACGTAGAAGATCCAAATGCGGATGCAGAAACACCAGAAAAACCAGAAAAACCAGAAACACCAGAAACACCAGAAACACCAGAAACACCAGAAACACCAGAAACACCAGAAAAACCAGAAACACCAGAAACACCAGAAAAACCAGAAAAACCAGAAACACCAGAAAAAGACTTAGATACAGTTAAGAAAGAAGCACTTGCTCGCTTAGACTTATTAAAAGCTTTAACAAAAGCAGAAGTTGAACACTTCACTAAAGCTATTTTAAATGCAGAATCAGCTAACGAAGTAGCAGCAATCATTAAAGAAGCTGAAGATGTAAACTTCTCAGTTAACTTAGAAGCTGAAACTCCAGCTAAAGAAGTTAAACCTGAAGAATCTAAAGAAGGTTCTAAGAAAGAAGAGAAGAAAGAAGATAAGAAAGAAAAATTACCTGAAACAGGTGAAGTATCTTCATTCGCAATCTTCGGTGGAGCAGCATTATCTGTATTAGCAGGATTAGGCTTAGTAGCTTCTAAAAAAGAAGAAAACTAATTAGTCTAACCAATTAATCTAATAGATCTTTCAACCAGATCCCGTAATCGGGATCTGGTTTTTTGTATTCGATAAACTATTTGGAATGTCGAATCCAGATAGGTTTGGTGCTTGAACCTATCTAGAATCGAAATTCCAGATAGATTTGCCACTTAAATCATCATAGGTTGGTAGAAGAAATATCTTCTACCAGCCTTTTTATATTTGACAAACAATATAGAATACATTAAGATAGCATCATCTGGTTTCGAAAACTAGATAAATAACTTTAGAAAGGAAAAGTTATGAATCTTTTAGGGAAATTGATTCAATTTAAGAAGGTGAAGTGGGAAGCGATACCGGATCAAGGGTTGTATTCTACTCAGCTCATTGATTTTATCGAAGAGCATTTAATCACATATTTTCCGGATATGGTAACACTGACACCGAATATGATTAATAATTATGTAAAAAAAGACATCATCCCCAAACCCATAAACAAGAAATATTACCGAGAACATATTGCGGTATTAATGGTGGTAGTAATTTTAAAAGAACTGATCCCACTTGAGAGCATCAAAGAAGGGATTACACTTCAATTGGATATTATCGAAATTGAACAAGCCTATAATGAATTTATGGATTTATTAGAGAGTTCATTAAAAGAAGTAAATGCGTTAGTCAGTGATAGTGTAGGAACGGAATCAACGAAAATCCGTAAAGGGACGTTGTCACTATCGATTGCTGTCAAAGCTTTTGCTCTCCAAACTGTTACACGAGAGATTTTAAAAGCTAAAGGGATTTATAAAGAATTATCATAAGGAGAGAAACAATGAATAAAATCGCGATTTTAACAGATTCAGCAAGTAATATTACTGAAAATACGACGGAAGGCATCTTTGTTGTGCCGCTGTATGTGAATTATGGCAACGAGTCGAAAAAAGATTTAGTTGAGATTACGCCGGATGAGTTATTTGATAAGATTGATGATGCAAATCCATCAACATCAGCGCCTTCAATTGATGACTTTGGCGAAAAGATTCAGCTGATTAAAGATTTAGGGTATCAAGAAATTATTGCGGTCGCTGTTTCGCAAACATTATCAGGCACGTATAACGCCATGCGTCTCGCTTTAGAAGATCAGGATTTACCATTTAAGTTAATCGATAGTAAGACGGTTACGATGCCTCAAGGGCTACTGGTGATGTATGCTCGTCACTTAATCAATGAAGGTCATACTAGCGAAGAGATTGAAACGATTCTTAATAATAAATTGCATGATGCCAAAGTATACGCCACGGTGAGTGATTTGCAGTATCTCATTCGAGGAGGTAGATTAAGTAAGATCAAAGGACTAGTTGGGGGCGCGCTGAAGATTAACCCGATTTTGACGATTGATGAAAATGGTGAGATTGGGAAGTACCGTTCGATTATAGGGAAGAAACGCGCATTAAATTTCTTAGTGGATCAAGTCAAAGCAGACCTTGCTAATTGTAACAACTACTATTTGGCGATTGCTTACGGTAGACTACAAGAAGATATTGCCGAAATAAAGGAACAATTGAGTGAGTTGGTAGAGCGAGCTGATTTGTATCTTGAAGGGCCGGTGACGGCTGCTTTAGGAAGCCACTCTGGGCCGAGTGCGTATGTGGTATCTTATTTGAAGAAATAAGTTGTTTTATTAGAGGGTGAGTTATGAACTTCTTGAAGAAAATATCCAAAAAACTAATTTTATGTTTGCTTTTGATACCGATGGTTTCGACTTATTTTGTCGGATCATACTTTGTCAATTATGCGCTCGTCGAGAATTCAGGGGGAGAAAATCGCCCTTCTTCAGAGATGCCCTCCCAAGAAGACGAGATCATCGAACAACGACAAACATTACTTGAAGAGAAGAGGGATCAATGGTTACAAGCAATTGAAGATTTGACCGAGCCCGTTACTTTGAAGACGCGTGACGAACTTAATTTAGAAGGGCATATTTATCGTCAAAAAGAACCGTCCCATCAATGGATGATTATCGTTCATGGCTATCAATCTTCCGAGAAAAGAAGTCAGACGTTGGGCGCTTCCTTCTATGATCTGGGATATAATGTAGTGACGTATTCTTTAAGAGGACATACGCCAAGCGAAGGCAAGTACATCACGATGGGATCGAAGGATGCGGATGATTTAACGCAGTGGATTAATCATGTTATTACAATTGATCCAGCATCAAAGATCACTTTGCACGGGACGTCGATGGGTGGAGCAACGGTGTTGAATGTATCGGGTCAGGACTTGCCACCTCAAGTTAAAACCATCATCGATGATTGCGGCTATGCGAATTTGTGGGAGATTTTTGCAGATGAACTAAAGTTAAGATTTAATTTGCCATCTTTTCCAGTTCTCCACATGGCAGATATTATGGGGAATATAAAGGCAGGTATCGATATTTCATCGATTAATCCGATCGAGAATGTTGAGAAATCAACCTTGCCAATGATGTTTATTCATACAACTGGAGATGACTTTATCCCTTATGAGATGACCGAAGCGATGTATCAAGCTAAGCAGACCGGGAATAAAGAACAATATATAATTGAAGGCTTTGGCCACGGAGACGCAGTCTTTGCGGATGAAGCTTACTTTGAAAAAATTGATGATTTTATCAAATCAAATCAGTAAATAAAAGAATGACAAAGGAGCTTAGTAGGAATTGGTGCTACTAGGCTCCTTTTTGAGTGAAATCATTTTGTAATACTAAGATAGAATTAAGTCGGCAAGTTGATCACTGCTCACACTACCAAAGTATTCCGATAGATTGAATTGATTAAAACAATAAACTAAATCTTCGTGATTAAGTCGGCATCCAATTAGAGCCTGTTCAATCTTGGTAATATCTTCACGTCCAAAGAAGTCGCCATAGATTCGGCAATCAGTGATACGTGCTTGTTCAACTTGTAGACTAAATTCAATGGTACCAATCGGGAAGTGATGATCTCGATTATAATTGAACTTAGGGGACGCACCAAAATTCCATTCCCAATCTTGATAACCTGGTAAGTAGTCTCGTTCAATAATTTCCCAGTCTTCTTGAGTTAGGTGGTATTGAGGAATATCTTGATATCGTTCAACGTTAAATAAGTGACATAGTATCTCCTCACGGAATTGATCTATTGAGACGGATTGTAATTCAGGCGCAAGGTAAGGTCGCAGACTCGTTACTCTACTTCGAGTGGATTTAATGCCTTTAGATTCTAATTTTTTCATATTAGGCGTAAGAATTTCATCAATCAGATCATAATTAATGTCTAATAATAAGGAGACACCGCCTCCAACATAGTTAGCTTTTGTGTAAATCGCTGTGCCAGACACTTTCTTGCCGTCAATGGCTAAGTCATTGCGTCCAGTGCGTTCAACTTTAGTTGCTCCCATCTTATGAAGCGCCTCAACGATAGGTTCGGTCGCTAAATCAAAGTAATTTCGACCGGATTGATTTTTTTCTGCTTTGAACCATAGAGCTAGACAACCTTGATCATAATAGATTGTTCCGCCGCCAGCACGTCGCCTTAGAATTTGAATGCCATGTTCTTCAATAAGAGGAAGATTGATCTCGGACATAATGTTTTGCCATTTTCCAATCTCAACAGAAGGCTGGTTTACTGCGGGTATGATCGCTGTTTTAATCTGATCCATGCCTTCTCGGACATAATTTGACATGGCATGAAGCCAAAATGTATCGTAAATTCGTTGGCCATCTTTAATCGGTTCAATTAAAAGTGCATTTTCATACATAATTATCACGCTTATGCTTCGAAGTCTGGGAGTGCATTATAAGCATCTTCATCGACATCGGTTAAAACAACAAGCCAGTTTTCTTTGTGATCTGTAGAGTTAAGTAGTGTCGGACGATCCTCCGCTTCTTCATTACGGCGAATAACACGTCCTTGAAGCGGCGAAGGAATTTCTACAACCATTTTTGAAGCTTCGACTTCAGCTAAGGTATCATCAACATCAATTTCTCCAAGCGATGTCAAATTAACAAAACCAATATCTCCAGCCTCATCTTGCAATTCATAAGTCATACCAATAGTGTATTCATTCTCTTGTTTAGTAATCCATAAGTCATTTTGTCGTTTCATTTGTTGATACTTCCTTTCAAAAATTATTATTATTTTATTAGCCAATCAAATAAGTGCTCTATTGCGCGGTCAGGAGCGGGTTGTTGGTATCGTGTCATGTTATCACCGGATTGATAATGCGTTTCAATAATCGATCCAAACTCTGTTTGACCTTGGTAACTTGGCCGGGCCATCAATTGTTTCGCATATCGAATTAAGTGAGGATATTTTTCAATATCTGTAAGTTGTATTTTAAATTGATGACGATAAATTTGATATCGAATTAAATTGACCCAAAGTCGAATATCAGATTCACAGTGATCATCACCTAACAAATAAGGTGATTGCCCTAAATGTTGATTAATTTGTGCGAAATGGTTATTCAATTCACGAGTGAGTGTTTTTTTAATGTTTGGATCATTTTGTTGGGCAACTTGATAAATAAGTTTGTTAATCGCAGAGTATAAGTAGTGATTCCAGCGATGGACTTTTAAAGTCGTAGGTATAAGCTCTGTATGATTATCGCCATAGTGATTTATAAAGAAACTCGGTAAGCTATAATGATCGTCACAAACAATTTGTTGCGTCACTCGATTGTATACCATAGGCTGTACATTGGAACTTGTTAGCATCCGTAATGTCAGGGGAGACTTGGCATTGTTGATGTTAAGTTGCTTGGTATCGGATTCTTTGAATTGCCAATCCCCTTTATCGTTCTTAACGGATGATAAAGTAACAATCGGAATTTTTCCTAATAATTTTAATGCATCGAGAACAATCAAAAGTCTCTGTCCTCTTGGGCAAGTTGGTGCTAGCACGATAATATGGGTATCCGGCCAATTATTGATATCCAATATTTTTTGTTCAAATTCTTCAATTGGATGGGTAATTTGCATTTGCTGACTCGGTAAAGGCTTGACCTCAAAGTGAGTTGATTCATGATAATGTGAAATCAAATCATTGATGGATAAGTGACTTCCCTGAAATTCTTTTTTAATCATTTTTATGCCTGCCAGATTTCTTTTCAAGTCTCTCGCGCACTTCGTTAATAACGAGATCTGTTTTGTGAATTGCCTGTCCGATATAAAGATTCGGGTCTAACATATAATTGATTTCTTTTTCAGTAAAATATTCTTTCATCGTATCATTCAGGTGTAAACTTTTTGCAAAGGAAATCCCTTGTGCCTTTGCATTATTCATCACTTGATACAATACCTGATGGGCGGACTCTTTACCAATAAGTCGTCCTAGACAGAACATTACATGTTCTGATAGCAATTCGCCGTCTTTTAGGTAAAGATTGGATTCGATTCGATCGATATTATATCGACCGGCTTTGAGCAGAGCTTGGGTATAATTAAGCTGAGCGGATAAATATAGACAAATTTCAGGCAAAGCAACCCATTGATTGCGCCACCCGATCGTATCTTTCTCATGAGTCAGTCGACTCGATTGATACATTAATCCCATCGATTGGCTGATCAAACCACTCAAGTTCACAATCGCTTCACAAATATATGGAGGACGCAGTGTTGGAATGGTTGTTGAACCTTGTCTCCCTGCATGATACATTTCTTCGAATTCTCCAAGTTCACTTCGACTCATATCATATAAATCTTGGCCGAATTTACCAAGTGTTCCACTAATTAAAGTTAAGATATGCGCATATTCGATAAAACGGTCACGCTGTGTGTGCCATGGAACACGTGGAACGCTGAGATTCAAGGCGTGGCAGACACCACGTTCAACATCGATAGCTAAAGGTCCATATGATGCATAAGTAGAAACAACGCCTGAGATAGAACCACTGAATACAAATTTAGCGACGGATTCCAATCGTTGAAGGGAACGATCTAATTCATCGATGATGATTGCTAATTTATAGCCCAGTGTCGTGGGTGCAGAATGTTGCCCATGTGCTCGTCCTACCATGATTGTTTGGCGGAAAGTTTGCGCTTGTTCGAGTAAACGTTCAATAATTCGAGTCAACATCTCAACAATTAAGTTGTGAGCTTCACGAAGTTGCAGTATCGCTGAAGTATCGAGAATATCTTGTGTTGTGGCACCATAATGGATATATTCGCTGGCTTCTGGTGATAGCTGACTGCTCAAATACTTTACAAAGCCTGAAGTAAAGTGACCTGCACGAGCTGAAGCTAAGTATAGTTGACGAATATCAATTTGATCGACTTGAACCTTTTGATTGATTTCATCCGCTACAGATTTAGGAATAATTCCGAGTTGTCCTTGTACTTGAGCTAGCGTGCGTTCAACTTGACACATCTTATCAAGCCGTTGATGGTCACTCCAGACCTCACGCATGCGCGCTGTTGAGAATTCATTTTGCATTGTCATCATACCTAAGACGCCTGCCGTCATATTAATTAGCCTCCTTTATATTCATTGTTAAAAACATCGATTGAAGATATTGCTGTATTCTTGGATCTGAATGATTAAAGAAATCATCGGCGTTTCCATCATAATAAATATGTCCATCTTCCATGAAGATAATGCGATCTGCAATCCGTTGAGCAAAAGCCAAATTATGAGTAACCAAAATCATAGGTAATGACTGAGTTGCTAATTCTTCGAGTACGTGAATAATCTCAATTTCTAATTCTGGGTCTAATGCAGAAGTGGGTTCATCGAGCAAAAGAAAGTTCGGTTGCATAATGATTGCGCGTGCAATGGCAACGCGTTGTTGTTGTCCCCCAGAGAGTTCATCTGGGTAGCGTTTGAGATGATCTTTAAGCCCTAAGCGGTTGAGGAGTTGGGTCGCCTCTATTTCCACTTCAGAACGAGAACGATTCAACACTTGAATCGGACCTTCGGTAACATTTTCTAATACATTAAGATGGTTGAATAAGTTAAAACTTTGAAAAACCATGGTCATTCGTTGCCTCAATAATTGTAGGTCGCTATCTAAGACGGGCTTGCTGTAATCAATTGTGAGATCTTCAAGTTGGACAATGCCTTGCGTAGGTTGCACCAAAGCGTTGAGTGAACGAAGTAGAGTTGACTTACCAGCACCGGATGGTCCAACAAGAACCGTGACTTCATTATCATAGAAATCAAGGTCAATCTGATCTAAGATTGTCATTTGATTATATTTCGTTGTTAATTTGCGGACACTTAACATATAACCATTCCTTTCTATGAGAGATGGCGCGAATAATGTGCTTCTGTCTTGGCTTGTAACCATGAGAAGACACTAGTAAAGAAGAGATAGATTAAAGCAACCTCGATGTATATCAGCATGGTCTCAAAATAGATTGAAACATAACGTTGTGCAGTGAACATCATATCCATAATTGTAACGGTTGATACAAGTGAGGTTTGTTTAAATAAAGCAATGAAATTTCCCATTAGAGAAGGGACAGCGACACGGATTGCTTGAGGAATAATAATGCGTTGATATACTTGGCGATTTGTCATTCCAAGAGATTTCGCAGCTTCAATCTGCCCTGTCGGAACAGATAGAATTGCACCTCGGATTGATTCCGAAGCATAAGCACCAAAAGATATTCCAAGCGCTAAGATTCCAGATAACCAAGCATCAAGTACGATTCCTATGTTAGGTAGTCCGAAGTAAACAATAAATAATTGAACTAAGAGGGGTGTTCCACGAATGATCCAAACATATCCAGCTGCAATCTGCTGGACCCACTTGCGATGAGATAATCGTCCAATCGCTGTTAAAGTAGCAAGTGCCAAACCGAATAGACTCGCTGTGATAGTTATAGGTAACGTAACTGTCAACGCTGCTTTAAAAATGGGCCAAAAAGAGTCTTGTAAAATCATTAATTCCCGTGACAATATAACACACCTTTCATTTGAGTAAATTATAATATCATCATAAAAAAACGGGACTCAAAGATCCCATTTTCTCGTTATTCTCAAGTTTTTACTACTTGAATTCAGGTACAGAGATATCACGATTTAAGTACTCAAGATATATTTTGCTTAGCGTGCCATCTTTAGTATTATCTTTAATTGATTGATTTAATGCTTCTGTAAGAGCATCTGCACCTTTTGGTAAGACAGCGCCAATTTCGTGAGGGATTTTCATTTCTTCATCCATTAATCGAACTGGCAAATCAGGTTGTTGCTCTAGGAAATAGAGTGTACCAGTCTTATCTGCAATATAGAAATCTGCACGTTTATGAACTACTAGATCAACGGCTTCCTTTACTGTTTCAATAGGAACAATAGTTGCTCCAAGAGATTCTGCCACTTGACCTGTTGAAGTTGTAATACTTTGCGCCGCACGAGTTCCGTCTAAGTCAGCTAGTAGATTGAGGGAGCTATCTTTATGAACAAGCACAGCATATGTAGATCTGAAATATGGGGCAGTAAAATTATATGCTTCTTTACGATCTTCAGTAATTCCCATACTATGGAAAATCGCATCAATTCTTCCGCTTTCAAGCGCTCCAATCAGAGCACTGAATTTCATTTCAACCCATTCAATCTCAATGTCACCAGGTAAATCCTCAATGATTGCTTTAGTTGCTTCGACTTCATAACCGGTTAATTCTCCATCACCATCAACGTGGTAATTACTTGGTGGAAAACCTCCGGTAATCCCGATACGAATCTTGCCCGCAGCTTGTATATCACTTAGGCTAGTATCTTCCTCAGCACTAACAAATTGAACAGAACTCAGCGCTATCACAAGCGACATAAATAATAATAAAATCTTTTTCATAGTAACTCCTTTATAAATTCATTCATTGAAATTATGAAACGTTTCAATTTCTAGTTAAATGTTATAACTAAAATTATTGCGTGTCAATCAATTTGCAAAATATTCATTATCAATTTTATACTAGTTATTAATAAAATTATATAATCTGTAATGAAAATGCGACTTTACGCCGATTTGTATAAAGAATTAGATAGGTTTGGCGTATGAATCTATCTAGAATCGAAAATCCAGATAGGTTTGCCGTCTGAATCTATCTAGAATCGAAAATCCAGATAGGTTTTCCGCTTGAACCTATCTAGAATCGACAATTCAGATAGGTTTGTCATTTTTCTCTTTTATAATACAACTCCAATAGTTTATTTAAGAACTCTGGTTCCAACTTAGGCTTCACGTAAGTCCCGTAAGTGACACGCTCTAATTTTTGATTCAATATTCGATAAACCCAATTAGAGCTCAACGATCGATTAATCAAGTATAATAGATCCTTAGTTTTGATCACTTCACCGGGTGTCAGTGCAGCACATTCCTGGATTAAATAATCTAACGCAGCCTTTTTTGAAATACTAGTGTGACAGTGTTGGCATTTGAAATAATAAGCTGTCTTCTCCATTTTAAAACTCCCACAATTCGTGCAATACACACCCGCTCTTAAATCGGATAGGTTGAAAGGGTGCTGATCAAAGTAATTGTGCCAATCATTAATTCGATAATAATTGAGTATGTCGTGAATCGTCGTAGGGTCATATCGAGGATGTGAGTGCATGGATGAATCAATCATTTGAAAATGATGGCGCAATTGATTACGCAATAAGATGGGTATCTGGACTGACTCATCCTGCTCTAACGTAGCGAAAGGATGGATTAAAACTAGGTGTGGCTGAAGTGAAATATTTAATTTATTTTGAATTAAAATATTACGAAAATAATCTGTCGCACGATCAATTTGTTGAATAGGATTGTGATTAATATGCCGATGATTGTAGTATAATTTGCCTCCAGTAATCGAACAATGAGCATCATAATTTTTAACTTCATATAAATGAATCCGATCTGACATCAATAAGATGCCATCAATTTGAGCGTAGCTTGGTTGTTCAAAAATAAAATTTGTCAAGAAAAGGCTCCGGTGTGGTAAATATTGTCGGACAATGCGCGCAAAGTCCTCCTCACCTTCGTATCCCGTCACCAAGTTGTCCAATTTGTTAATGTAGTTTCCTCTGGATTTTCTAACGAGCAAATGGATCATTTCGTTGTTCATAAACTCACCTCCAATAATAGATACACTGTTTATTTAAAATTTCTGACTTTGAATTGATTTTTTTATAAAAAAAGTGAATTTAATGTGTTATTGGATGTTGAATCATCTTGGATTTAGGAATCTAAATAGGTTCGCCGCTTGAATCTATCTAGAATCAAAAATCCAGATAGGTTTGCTGCCTGAACCTATTTAGAATCGAAAATCCAGATAGGTTTGCTGCCTGAATCTATCTAGAATCGAAAATCCAGATAGGTTCTCCACGCGAAACCTTCAATTTTTAATAAATCAACTTGAAAAGTAAAGCGTTTTAGTCCAACATAGAAGTGTATAGGATAGCGTTTTATTCGCGAATCATGTATTAACTATTTTGGAGGGATGAGGATGAGAATTTCATCAGAGAGAATTGAAGAGGTTGTTGTGCGTGCTGTCTTTCAAGATGGGCTAGACGAGCTTGCATCAAAGTTAAATGAGCGCGAGCTTTTTACGGGGAAGGCGCAAGCGAGTTATGCGATGTTGGACCAGGAAGGGCGTGGCACCATCTATTATGGGCTAGGAAAGGAATCAGATTTAACCCCTTATCAAATTTTGAAACTTTTTGTTCAATTAGCAAAATTATTAGATAAATTAGCCATTCACCGAGTACACCTCGAGTTACCGGAAGTGTTTGAAAAAGACGAGGTGAAGTTAACTCAAGCAATTCTTGGCTTGCAGTTAGCAGCGTATCGATTTGACACTTATAAATCAAAACCGGAAAATAAGCAGACAGAATTGGAAATTTCATTAGAAGTAGAAGCGCCAATCGAGGAGACGGCTAATTTGGCAGCGGGTGTCTTTACAGCGCGAGACTTAGTCAATCGCCGCCCGAATGATCTATACCCAGCAAGCTTAGCAGCACACGTGCGTCAATTATTTGCGAATAGTCAAGTTGAAGTAGAGATTTTAGAGAAATGTGAAATTGAGGCACTCGGGATGGAAGCTTTCTTAGCGGTGAATCAAGGGTCAGACCACGAACCGCGTTTCATCGTGATGAAGTATTTGCCAAAAGCAGACGAACAACCGATTGCACTCGTTGGGAAAGGCGTGACGTACGATTCCGGCGGGTATGCGATTAAGCCAGCCTCCTCAATGAAAGCTATGCATTCAGACATGGCAGGAGCGGCTGCTGTGGTGGGTGCTATGGAAGCCATCTCAAGCAATCAATTACCATGCAATGTGATTGGTGTCATTGCTGCAACAGAGAATTTGATTGACGGAAAAGCGTTCAAGAACGGAGACATCGTAGGGTCTATGAAAGGTTCAACCATTGAGGTTAATAATACCGATGCGGAAGGAAGACTGACTTTAGCAGATGCGCTCTATTATGCTGCGACGAAGTTGGAACCGAGAGCAATTGTTGACTTAGCGACACTCACTGGTGCAGCGATTGCGGCAGTGAGTGGTAAGTGTACGGCGATGATAGCGAGCGATGATTCATTAGCGCAAGCCGTCTTACAGGCGAGTGAAGCTGCAGCCGAACCAACTCAACGCTTATTGGCATTCCCAAGTCATTATGAACAAATTAAAGGGACGTATGCTGACTTAGATAACTCACCAGCAGGCGGTGGTGGCTGCATTACTGCAGGTGTTTTCTTAGAACACTTTACCGAAGACTTACCTTGGGTTCATTTAGACATTGCTGGCCCATCATACAATGGCACAGGCTATGACTACTTACCGAAAGGTGCGAGTGGTACCGGTGTGATGACGCTCTACCATTGGATTAAGAGTCAAAAATAATTTATTGATTAACCGAGCCAACCTGAATTTAGGGTTGGCTTTTTTTGATTGTATTCGCTTGCAGACATCACGTATTAGGTGTATAATGAATTTAACAATACACGTAAAGGGTGATATCAAATGAATCAAACATTAGTTCAGTTGGTGCTACACGCGATTCAAGAAAAGTATGTTTCTGAGAAAGCATTTTACAGTGACAAATTAGGGATCAGCCCGCAAAGTTGGGACCGTTGGAAGAAAGGCGAGCAAGGATTTAAGTACGATAATATGATTATTTTGTCGACATTATTCACTGACTATGAGTGGATGCTCGTTCAAAAAGTAGTACGCAACCGGGATTTAATGCCAGATATTATTAACGATCCGGTTAAGGAATTTGAATTTTTGAAATATCAAATTGCCCGGCGCTGGATTCATGCTGGACTTGCGCAAATTAATTGGTATCATAGTGAAGAGAATGAATTGGACAGCACACGTCGCTCGAATATGATGATTTTACAAATACAAATTGACTATGGTCTGTGGGGTTATAATGATGTGATTGAGATTCGCCTGCCTGGGGTGATTCGTCAACAAATCGGCCACGACCAAGTTAAGTTGTTGCAATGGTTTGATGATGAAAGTGAGCGGCTGCAAGAATAATAATAATGAGAGGTCGCGCAATGCATGACTAAAAAACCGATTAATTTAACAACGAAAAAAAATAAAACAAAACGTGCGAAGACAGGCGCTTCAAAAGTCAGCCGGTCAAAAGTAAAGAAGCGACCACGCAAGAATAAAAGCAAGCAGCAAAAGGGCTGGTTAGGGAGAGCGTGGCGTGGATTTCGAGAAGAGCTAAAACGGGTCAACGGGATATTTTTCAAACGGGTTGGCTGCGCCACGATTTTATTGATTGGGCTCGGAGTCATTGGGTTGGTATTGTTGTACCAATGGTCCATGCATATGAGCGAGCAACGCGAGGCATGGCTGATTGAGCAAGAGCGCTATGAGGCACGACTGAGTTTTATCAATGAGTTGGTTCCGACTGCACAAGAAATTCAGCGTGAGACTGGGATTTTTGCGAGCGTCTCGCTAGCGCAAGCATCTCTGGAAAGTAATTTTGGAACGAGCGAACTGGCTTCGCAATACCATAATTTGTACGGCGTCAAGACTTCGGCAGATGATCCCGAAGCGGTGGCACTGCCAACGTTGGAATACTTGGATGACGAATGGGTTGAGATTACCGACCGTTTCAAAGTATACCAGAGCTGGCAGCATTCGATGCGCAGTCACGCTCAGCTGATTACCGGCGGGACGAGTTGGGACCCGGATTACTACAAGGCGGTGCTGGACGGAACTACTTATCAAGAGCAAGCGCGCGGTTTGCAAAAGTCCGGCTACGCAACTGACCCGACCTACGCGGACAAGCTCATTAACCTAATTGCCGAGTGGCAACTGGATCAGTACGACCACTTGCCAGAATCAAGCACCGAGGCACCATCCTAAATTGAAATTATCCAAGCTACCTGTTTTGGACAGGTAGCTTTTTGTATTGTAGGTGGGTTGATTGAAAAGCGTGGTGATTGGTCTGGCTTGGGATTCGCTGGACCAAAGTAAGAGTTTGATTGGTCTGGCGCGGTGTTCGCCAAACCAAAGTAAGAGGCTGATTGGTCTGGCACAGGGTTCGCCAAACCAAAGTAAGAGTTTGATTGGTCTGGCACAGGCTTCGCCAAACCAAAGTAAGTGTTTGATTGGTCTGGCACGGGGTTCGCCAAACCAAAGTAAGTGTTCGATTAGTCTGGCTCGGGGGTCACCAAACCAAAGTAAGAGTTTGATTGGTTTGGCTCGGGGGTTACCAAACCAAATAATGAGTTCGATTGGTCTGGCACAGTGTTCGCCGAACCAAAGTAAGTGTTTGGTCTGCCTCAGGGGTCACCAAACCAAAGTAAGAGTTTGATTGGTCTGGCTCGGGGTTCGCCAAACCAAAGTAAGAGGTTAATTGGTCTGGCACGAGGGTCACCAAACCAAAGTAAGAGTTTGATTGGTCTGGCACGAGGGTTACCAAACCAAAGTAAGTGTTTGATTAGTCTGGCACGAGGATCACCAAACCAAAGTAAGAGTTTGATTAGTCTGGCTCGGGGGTCCCCAAACTGTAAATTTTGGTTTTATTTCACACTAACTTCAAGCGCTATGTTGCACTAATAGAACAAAAAACTATTTCGCTAAATGAAATAGTCCTTTTTGTGACTTATTTTACTCGAATGACTAAACTATCTCATGCAGCTTCCACTACTTCTGTCGTGATAGTTTCAAGGTTATAGATTTCTAATTTTCTTTCGATTTGGATGAAAAGTCTTTGGATAAGTCGAAAGTTTCCACTGATAATTTTAATAATACTAGTAACAGCTTCATAATTAGCAAAATATTCCAGTTGGATAGATAATCTTAACTCTTCCCATTTGTATTCCATAATATGGTGGATCTTGTCTTCAATCAATTTGTCAAATTTATGGCCAATACCTATACTGGAGTAGAGTTGAGGATAACGAGGTAATCGCTTTTCTATGCCCGGCATTCCAATAAAGATTATAGCTAAATCGTTTTGGTCATAAATATCTCTTAGTTGTTCTAAATGCTGTATTTTTAATCATCTATTTCGTCAATAATAATGAGATCAATCTCTTTATACGCATTCGTTGAGTATTTTTCTTCTACTCCTAGCTGAAACACTCTATACATACTTTTAACCACACCCATTTTACCACTAATCATATCGATTTCATTCGTCATTTTAGTCAACCGAATGGCTGGAGCGGTGTAAGATATTGTTCTCACTTCAAGGATTTTTAGCTGTGTTCATTCCAATTTCGTCCGATTTTGTGTAATCAATTTGTTTTTCGACCCATTTAAAAATACTATTGACAACTATCGTTTACTGATGTAAACTATACTTAACATTAGCGTTTACGCGTGTAAACGAAAAGGGGGAGAGAATATGAGTAATAGAGCTGTAAACCTCCATATAACCGATGCTGAATGGGAGGTCATGCGTGTAGTCTGGACGAATACCCAAGTGACTAGTAAAGAAGTCATTTCTACATTGGAAGAGAAATTGGACTGGAAACAAGCGACAACCAAGACGCTCTTAGGTCGACTCGTGGAAAAAGGCGCACTGAATACAGAGCAAGAAGGTAGAAAATATATTTATTCGGCAAATATCGAAGAGAAAGAAGCGATAAGAAGTTTTACAAACCATATTTTCGATCGTATTTGTCGGAAGAAGGTCGGGAATGTAATAGAGAGTATCATTAAAGATTATACTTTGAGTTTCGATGATATCCAACGGCTAGAAGAAATATTAGAGATGAAAAAAACTTTCGCAGTAGAAGAAGTTGATTGTCAGTGTGCAGAAGGGCAATGCGATTGCCATTTACATTATCATGAAGAATAAGGAGCGAGAAAATTGGAGAATAAATCATTTGACATAGAAGGTATGACATGTGCATCTTGTGCGCAGACAGTAGAAAAAGCAGCAAAAAAGGTTCGTGGGGTCACACAGGCTTCCGTAAACCTAGCAACAGAGAAGTTAAGTATAGAGTACGATGAACTAACTTTTTCGGTAGAAAATCTACAAAGAGCAGTGGAGAATTCAGGGTATGAAATGGTCACCCAGGAAGGAACGACGCAAACCTTTGCAATTGAAGGGATGACCTGTGCATCCTGTGCACAGACAATTGAAAAAGCTGTCGGAAAGTTGTCGGGCGTAGATAAAGTTTCAGTCAATTTAGCGACAGAAAAAATGCAAGTTTCTTATAACCCGTCAGCAATTTCAGTATCTGATGTGACTGGTGCTGTATCCAATAGTGGTTATGCAGCCGTATTAGAGACTACGGATACTCAAGATCATTCACGAGCAGAGAAGCGTGAGAAAAAAGAAAAAAGAATGAAGCAACTTTTAAATCGTTTTGGGATATCCATAATATTTACAATCCCTTTATTAATTATATCCATGGGTCCAATGGTAGGTATGCCTCTACCAAATATTGTTGACCCAACGATAAATGCATTTAATTTTTCTCTTTTACAACTTATTCTGACTTTGCCGATAATGGTAGTGAGCTGGGAATATTTCCAGAAGGGATTCAAAACCTTATTTAAAGGTCACCCGAATATGGATTCCTTGATTGCCCTTGGTACGGCGGCTGCATTTGTTTACAGTCTTGCTGCGACAATCGCAACAGGCCTGGGTTACGGTAATTTTTCAGATTTACTTTATTATGAAGTAACTGGCGTTATTTTGACACTCCATACTTTAGGGTTATTTTTAGAAGAGCGATCAAAGGGTCAAATGTCCTCAGCTATTGAAAAATTAGTTAACTTGGCTCCTAAAACAGCTCGAGTGATACGTAATGGTGTGGAACAAGAGATTACTGTGGACGAAGTCGCTTTAGGAGATGTTATTCGAGTTCGTCCGGGAGAAAGTATGCCTGTAGATGGTGTTGTTGTTGAGGGACGCACTTCAGTCGATGAATCAATGCTGACAGGAGAAAGTATCCCAGTGGAAAAGGAAAGTGGAGACGAGGTTATTGGAGCCAGTATCAATAAAAATGGTTCCATTGATTACCGCGCGACTCGAGTCGGAAGTGATACAACTCTATCTCAAATCATAAAATTAGTAGAAGATGCTCAAGGGTCTAAAGCACCCATTGCTCGAATGGCCGATATCATTACCGGATATTTCGTACCGATTGTTATAGCATTAGCCGTTTTAGCAGGAATTGCTTGGTTAATTGCAGGTCAATCTGGAATATTTGCTTTATCCGTTATCATAACAACCCTTGTCATTGCTTGTCCATGTGCCTTAGGTTTGGCGACTCCAACAAGTATTATGGTTGGAACCGGAAAAGGGGCAGAACATGGTGTCTTGATAAAAAGTGGTGAGGCGTTAGAAACCACTCATAATTTAGACACGATTGTATTTGATAAAACAGGGACATTGACAGAAGGTAAACCTATCGTGACGGATATTTTGGTAACTCCTCTTATTACTAAAGAAAATCTTTTATATTATGCAGCTTCCGGTGAAACAGGTTCTGAACACCCATTAGGCGAAGCCATCGTACAGAAATCAAAAGAAGAGAACATGACATTAGCTAAACCAGATCATTTTGAAGCGATTCCTGGACACGGGATTCGAGTTGAAATTGAGGGCAAAGATATGTACATTGGAAACCGTAAACTGATGCTAGAGCAAAAGATTGATTTATCAAGCATGGAAAAAGAATCCGATCGTTTAGCAGACGAAGGAAAAACACCGATGTATCTCTCTGTTGATGGAGAACTAGCTGGAATTATCGCAGTAGCTGACACACTCAAGGAAAATAGTATGAAGGCTGTTAAAGAACTTAGAAGACGCGGTGTTGAAGTAATCATGATTACTGGAGATAACAAACGTACAGCCAAAGCGATTGCTAAGCAAGTGGGTATAGACAGTGTATTAAGTGAAGTATTACCTGAAGATAAAGCAAAGGAAGTCAAAAAACTACAAGAGGCAGGCAAGAAGGTAGCGATGGTTGGAGACGGCATTAACGATGCACCCGCATTAGCTCAAGCAGATATCGGTATTGCAGTTGGATCAGGTACAGACGTGGCGATTGAATCGGCTGATATTGTCCTTATGCGTAATGATTTAACCGCTGTATTGACTGCGATTGATTTAAGTCATGTAACGCTACGAAACATTAAACAAAACTTGTTCTGGGCTTTTGCTTACAACTTTGTAGGTATTCCAGTTGCGATGGGTCTCTTGTATATTTTTAGCGGACCATTGATGAGTCCAATGTTTGCGGCAGTCGCTATGAGTTTCAGTTCCGTATCGGTCTTGCTCAATGCTTTACGGTTAAGACGATTCAAACCACCAGTTGTTTAGAAAACACGGAGTTTATCTGGGATTTAAACTTCTTCCTATTCTATATAAATGAAGAAGATAAAAAAAGGGGGAATAAAATAATGAAAAAAGAAGTCTTATTAGATGGCGTAAAATGTGCAAGTTGTGCGAACACGGTGCAAGAAAGATTTTCAGCTATTGAAGGGGTTGAATCTGTAGAGGTTGATTTAGCGACTAAAAAAGCGGTAATTGAAAGTCAAAGAGAGATTGATACCGAAACGCTCAATGCTGCTTTAGCAGAAACAAACTATTCAGTATTAAGTGTATAAAGTACGAATACCATTTATTCACAGATAGTAGATAGAGATAAATTATAGAACCCTTTTCATGATAATTATATACATTGTTAGATGAGGGGTTCTAAAACTTTAAAATCAGTCTTTAATCTAATAAGCCAGCTATAAAGAAGTCAAGTAATAAATTGAAATCTTTAGCCAGGCAGATTTTAACGAAGAGTGGTTCATAGATCAGATATGAAAATAATAAAGAGCATGACAAATACGCCCTGAAAAAGACAGTTTTAAAATTCTAAACTTATGTGTCGATTAAATCAGGATGTATACGGATTTCATAAGGTTGAGCTTTTGTCCAGACGGCAAAGATAATATTAACCAGTTTACGACAAACAGCCCCAATCGCAGTACCATGATGTTTCCCACGCTTCCTTAGACTTTGATAATAGCGAGATAAAGCCGGATCTTTATAAGATGCGACAAAGGCAGCTTGCCAAATCGCCCGTCTTAGATAGGGTGACCCTCGCTTGGATAGTTTATTACGTGTCCCAGTAAAATCACCTGATTGGTGAACAGATGCATCTAATCCTGCAAAAGCAAGCAGTTGATTAGGCCGTTCAAAGCGCGAAATATCCCCCACTTCGGAGAGAATTACCGCTGCCGTGATGGGGCCAATCCCTGTAATGGTTGTTAAATATTGGTCTTGTCGATTGACTAATTCCGCCATTTCTTCTTCCACAGTGCCTAATTGTTTTTCTAATAAGAGAATTTGTTGAAGGAGACATTGAATTTGTAGCTTAAACACATCCGCACCGATTCGGATTCCAAAAGAATTTTGAGCTAAATGCTTCAATCGATGAACTTTTTCGGTTGATTTATCCATGGTTAAGCGACCCTGACTCGCTGTGTGTAGTAAATCAATCAAGTTTTGAGAATCAATCTTAAGTAAATCTTCTGGTAAGGGGGATTGGAGTAACAATTGAGTCGAAGACTTTCCGAACATATCTGAAAAGAGTTGTTCATATTCAGGAAACACTTGGTCTAAACACGCAACGATTTTTCGTTTAATATCAGATGTTTGGTCTACAACACTATATCGAAAGCGCGAAAGTTGTTTTAAACGAATCATCTCTTCAGAAGGTAAGTAGGCTGGATCAGGTAAATCCATCCGAACTACTTGGGCGATGAGTACCGCATCGATGGTATCTGTTTTGGTTTTCCGAAGGTAGAAGTTTCGTAAGGTGTCTGATTGAATGGGATTGAATGGAATCACATTGAACTCTAACGCCGTTAAAAAACTAAACAGCGACAGCCAGTAATGACCTGTTGCTTCTAACCCAATCATTGTATTGTCAGGCAAAAGGTCGTGTTGATTGATAAAAGCTAATAATTTTTCACTGCCTTCGGTTGTGTTACTGAACCGAAGCGGGTTGCCTACTGGCTTACCTTGGCTATCGATTAACGCCACTTCATGGTGTCGTTTACCAATATCAATACCGATAAAAAACATTCGAATCAACCTTTCTAAATGAAATTAAGATAGAGGTTTTCCCCATACTCTATGGACGATATAGCCTCGTAAGAGATACAGAAACAATGTTCTATCCAGCTGATTCATATACTGTCTATAGAGATGAGGTGCCAGTCTTAAAAGGGAAAAATAATTTTCAAGGAGGAATTGGGCAACCTCAATCTTTACAAACAATTATACCCCGAAAGGGGTAACAAGTTTAAAGTCTTAAAATCATTCATTTAAGACTACATTTATTATACGAGGAGGAATTAAAAATGAGAAATAACAAAAAACATTCGTTACATAGTCATCATAATCACGGCGACATGGAACACTCAAAACACGACCATAATGAAATGGAACATCGCGGGGGGCACCACGATCATCATGCTGGTCATGACCACAGTGGCCACGCCGGGCACGAGCATCACCACCATGGAGATTTCAAGGGACTATTTTTAAAATCATTACCTATAGGAATTATCATTATGATTTTATCGCCTATGATGGGGATTTCGTTACCATTTCAATTAACATTTCAGTACTCTGATATATTGGTGGTTCTTCTCTCTACGATTTTGTACATTTATGGAGGTAAACCTTTCTATATGGGGGCAATAGATGAGTTTAAAGAAAAGGCTCCTGGAATGATGGCTCTTGTCACTCTTGGCATCTCTGTATCCTACTTTTACAGTGTTTATGCAGTCATTGCTAGATATGTGACTGGTGAACATGTGATGGACTTTTTCTTTGAATTTTCTTCATTAATATTAATTATGTTGTTAGGTCACTGGATTGAGATGAAAGCTATTGGAGAAGCAGGAGATGCACAAAAAGCATTGGCTGAGTTGGTGCCGAAAGATGCACATGTTGTATTGGAAGACGATTCAATTGAAACACGTCCAGTTGCTGACTTGCGAGTAGGTGATTTGATTCGTGTTCAAGCCGGAGAAAATGTTCCAGCAGATGGAACGATCCAGCGTGGCGAATCACGTGTAAACGAAGCGCTTTTGACTGGGGAATCAAAACCAATTGAAAAAAACCCCGGAGATGAGGTCTTCGGTGGATCAACCAATGGTGACGGAGTCCTCTATGTGGAAATAAAGCAGACGGGCGATAAGTCCTTCATTTCTCAGGTTCAGACATTAATCAGTCAAGCTCAAAACCAACCATCTCGAGCAGAAAATCTTGCACAAAAAGTTGCTGGATGGCTCTTTTATATTGCGCTTATTGTAGCTCTTATTGCCCTTGTCATATGGATGGTTATAGCTGATGTACAAACGGCAGTTATTTTTACAGTCACCACGTTAGTTATTGCTTGTCCGCATGCCCTGGGTCTGGCTATTCCATTGGTGACTGCTCGTAGTACCAGCTTAGGGGCCAGTCGGGGATTATTAGTGAAAGACCGGGAAGCTCTGGAGTTGACTACAAACGCAGATGTTATGGTTTTAGATAAAACCGGAACTTTAACAACTGGTGAGTTTAAAGTATTAGATGTTGAACTCTTTAATGATAAATATACGAAAGATGAAATCGTTGCCTTATTGTCAGGTATCGAAGGTGGATCTAGTCACCCTATCGCTCAGTCAATTATTAGTTACGCAGAACAGCAAGGGATACGTCCAGTAAGTTTTGATTCGGTTGATGTTATTTCGGGCGCTGGTGTAGAAGGGCAAGCTAACGGACATTGTTATCAATTAATCAGTCAAAAAGCATATGGACGTAATCTGGATATGGATATTCCAAAAGGAGCAACCCTCAGTGTCTTAGTAGAAAACGACGAAGCAATCGGTGCTGTAGCTTTAGGGGATGAATTAAAACCAACAAGTAAAGACTTAATACAAGCCCTTAAAAAGAACAAGATTCAGCCGATTATGGCAACGGGTGACAATGAAAAAGCGGCTCAAGGAGTTGCAGAAATTTTAGGTATTGATTATCTTGCTAATCAATCTCCTCAAGACAAATATGAATTAGTTGAAAAACTTAAAGCAGAAGGAAAGAAAGTTATTATGGTCGGTGACGGGGTCAACGATGCGCCTTCTCTTGCATTAGCAGACGTTGGTATAGCTGTTGGTGCTGGAACTCAAGTAGCATTGGATTCAGCCGATGTCATCTTGACACAGTCAGACCCTGGCGACATTGAATCCTTTATCGAGTTGGCTCAGAAGACCACACGTAAGATGAAAGAAAATCTTGTTTGGGGAGCAGGGTATAACTTTATCGCGATCCCAATAGCTGCAGGAATACTAGCACCAATTGGCATAACATTAAGTCCAGCAGTCGGTGCCGTCTTGATGTCACTTTCGACTGTAATTGTTGCCATCAATGCGATGATATTGAAATTAGAGCCAAAATAAGCCGTTATTTGGCACATGAAATAATTGAATGACCCTATTGTGTAAAAATACAATAGTTTTACAGGAAAGGAAGAGATGGAATAATTTGAAAATCATCTCTTCTTTTTTTAGTTTATAATGATAGCTTGAAAAAGTGCATTAAAAAAAGAAGTCGGAAACAACTTGAGAGAGCCCTCTAATTTGTTTCCGATTTTTTATATCTCTATCCGCTGTTCCTGGGGTAATATTTACAAATCCTGGAATAGGTACTGCTGGCTTAACAGAAGAACGAGCAAATGATAAGGCAATAATAGTTTTTTTATTTTATTAGTGCAAAGCACCTCTTAAATTTAGTGCAAAATAAAATTACAATTTACACTCCAAACCAAAGTAAGTGGTTGATTAGTCTGGCACGGGGTTCGCCAAACCAAAGTAAGTGGTTGATTGGTCTGGCACGGTATTCGCCAAACCAAAGTAAGTGGTTGATTGGTCTGGCTCGGAGTTCACCAAACCAAAGTAAGAGTTTGATTGGTCTGGCACGAGGTTCGCCAAACCAAAGTAAGAGGTTTATTGGTCTGGCTCGAGGTTCGCTGGACCGATAGGAGTGTTTGATTGGTCTGACACAGGGCGCACCAAACCAAAGTAAGTGCTTGATTGGTCTGGCACAGTGTTCGCCAAACCAAAGTAAGTGTTCGATTGGTCTGGGTCAGGGTTCACCAAACCAAAGTAAGTGCTTGATTGGTCTGGCTCGTGGGCTGCTGGACCAATAGGAGTGTTTGTTTGGTCTGGCACGGTGTTCGCTAAACCAAAGTAAGAGTTTGATTGGTCTGGCTCGGGGTTCACCAAACCAAAGTAAGAGTTTGATTGGTCTGGGTCAGGGTTCACCAAACCAAAGTAAGTGTTCGATTGGTCTGGGTCAGGGTTCACCAAACCAAATTAAGTGTTCGATTGGTCTGGCACGAGGTTCGCCAAACCAAAGCCTGGGTTTTATTAGTCTAACCCCTCTCTCACCAACTCAAACCCTCTGTTGATTAGTCTCTCCCTTTTCTCCCCACCCCAATCCCGCTTACTCAGCCCCTCCACACCGGCACTTTGTCTAATCAAGCGTGATGCACCCACAATATTCAAGCGGCATTGGTAGAACTCTCTAGCGTAAATGAGGACAAAATGGTAAGATATCAGATATACGATATGAATGAAAGGAGCGATAGGATGGCTCAGCGACATCTACCTGGTTCAACGATTGGTATTATCGGCTCTAGTCTGTCGGCGGCCGTCTTAGCGCAAACAGCAGGGCGGCTCGGTTACCGAGTGGCGAGTCTCGTTACTGAGGAACAGAACCCAGTGCGGCAGCATGCCTTGTGGCAGACTGTGGTTGAAGATTATGAAGATGAGGCGTTAAAATACTTTGGCGCGCGTGTTGATTTGGCAATTCCTGAAAAGGGAATCCTATCTAACCAAGCACTACGCGTGTTGAATCAGCACACTGATTTGCCGATGTCTGATGACTTGATGGCGATTACAACGGATCGCCTGATTGAAAAGGTCTATCTAGATACGCACCATATTCTAGTGGCGCCGTTCTCGATGGTCACCAATATGACCGACTTGAAAGAGGCGGTCGAATATATCGGCTATCCTTGCGTCTTAAAAGCTACGCAGCGTCATATTGCGAAAGCAGACGACCACGTCATTCTGTATAGCGAGAATGATTTCAACTTAGCAGAAGCTAAATTGGCTCAAACAACTTGTTTACTTGAAGCTTGGATTCCGGCTGAAAAACAAGTGTCGCTCATTGTGATACGCAATGAGCGTGGTGAGATTTTGATCTATCCACCATTTGATATTCGTCATGAAGGGATGCTAGTTGCCCGTCAAGTAGCCTACCCAGCGCAATTGATGCGCCCGGTGGAAGAAGAAATGCGACGCATCGCTTATCATCTTGCCAACCAGCTGAATTTACGTGGATCGCTCACTTTGAAATTCTTAGTGACGTCTGCGGGGGTTATGTACGTTAACCAAGCTAGTATTGGAATGAATGAAGAATCGATGTTCACGATTGGGACGATGAGTGTGTCGCATTATGAAGCGACCTTGCGGGCGATGTTTGACATGGCGCTACCCAACTTAACGCTCAATCATCCGGCTGGTATCGCGTTACCACTTACCGCAATCGATACGGATAAGTTTATGATTCAGTACTTAACACGAACGGATTGGGGATTTGCGATTTTCCCATCAAATTCATTACATCAGCCGATTCAAGGATACGTCAATGTGACGGGGGATTCGCTTGAATCGTGTCGCCGTCAAATTGAAGCAACAGAATTATTATTAAACTAATCAAAAGAACAGATGGAGAGTAAAGCGAATCACTTCACGAAGTGAAAATTTTATTCTCCATTTCGTCGTCAAGAGGAATGTTACGGCGTGACAATTCACGTCAGCCAGTATTAGTAAAGGAGAATAAGATGTCACGATTAATGGATAGCATCGATCGATTAAATGATCTACAGCGACAAGCTGTGATGACGACCGAAGGACCGTTACTTATTGCGGCAGGTGCCGGGAGCGGTAAGACGCGTGTCTTAACGCACCGAATTGCGTATTTAATCGCTTATCAAGATGTGAACCCTTGGAATATTTTAGCAATTACGTTTACCAATAAGGCCGCGAGCGAAATGCGTACCCGAGTGGAGCAACTCGTTGGGGAAGGTGCCGAATCGATCTGGGTTGCGACCTTCCATGCGATGTGTGCTCGAATTTTACGGCGAGAATATCACCATATTGGTTATGACCGTAACTTTACGATTATTGATGCTGGAGAGCAGCAGACCGTGATGAAGCAGGTTCTAAAAGATCTCAATCTAGATTCCAAACGCTATCACCCGAAAGAAATGCTCAGCCTGATTGATCAAGCAAAAAACAAAGGGCAAACACCGGAACAATACGCCGAGGAGGCAATCGGCTATTTAGCGGATATTTATTCACAAGTCTATCGAGGCTATCAGAAGCGCTTGAAGCAGAGTAATGCGATGGACTTTAACGATTTAATTATGCTGACCAACCAACTTTTTGCGGAACAACCTGAGGTGTTGGCTTTCTATCAACGGAAGTTCCAATATATCCATGTCGACGAGTACCAAGATACGAACGAAAGTCAGTACCAATTGATTCGTTATTTAGCCGGAGGTATCTTGCAAAATATCTGTGTAGTTGGGGATGCGGACCAAAGTATTTACGGATGGCGTGGCGCTAACATGGAAAATATTCTAAACTTTGAACGTGACTTCAAAGATGCACAAGTAATCCTGCTCGAGCAAAATTATCGTTCGACCCAGCCGATTCTCAAAGCAGCCAACTCGGTTATTCAAAACAACTCACATCGTCAACCGAAGCAACTGTGGAGTGAGCGTGAATCTGACGAAAAAATCCGCTACTACCAAGCGGAGACGGATGTCGAGGAATCTCGCTATGTGATTCAACAAATTATGGAAGCCAAAGAGGATCAAGGGTTGGAGTACCGTGACTTTGCGATTCTATATCGGACTCAAGCGCAGTCGCGTGCGCTCGAAGAAGCATTGATGCGAGTGAACTTGCCTTATAAAGTTGTCGGCGGGACCAAGTTCTACGCCCGTAAAGAAATTCAAGATACGTTAGCGTATTTACGCCTCATTGATAATCCAGCTGATAATTTAAGTTTCTTAAGGATTGTTAATGTTCCTAAACGAGGTATTGGCGCGACCACAGTTGAGCGACTGACAGAATTTGCAGCGTCAATTGACATGAGCTTATTCGAATCGATTTCGCGTTTGAGCTATTCGAACTTATCAAAAGCGACCCAGGAGAAATTAGTCGACTTTGCCAATATGGTAGAGCAGTGGCACCGTCAGGCGGAGTTTTTAACGCTAAGTGAGCTGATTGAGGCGGTCTGGCAAGCGGCTGGCTACCAAGAAAGTCTTAAGCTAGAAGGTACCATTGAAGCGGAAGCCAGATTGGATAACTTAAATGAATTTCTATCGGTCGCTCATGAATACGATGAACTCGAGAATGCCGATTTTTTAGAGCGCGACCCTGATTATTTGGCGCAATCGGAACGAGAAGGAGAAGCCAATGCGACTTCAACCGAAGCAACGCCGAAGCAACGTCTGCGATTCTTTTTAACGGATTTATCCTTAATGACCGATGCAGCTGAAAATGAGACGGAAAACCAAGTCACTTTGATGACGCTCCATGCTGCCAAAGGATTGGAGTTCCCTTATGTCTTTATGGTAGGGATGGAAGAGGGGTTGTTTCCAATCCGTCGTGCGTTGGAAGACCCAAGTGAGGTTGAAGAAGAACGTCGTCTCGCTTATGTTGGGATGACTCGAGCAGAAGATCGGTTATTTTTAACTTCGACACGCCGTCGTCTGTTGTATGGTAATTATCAATATAATGAACCAAGTCGCTTTATCGATGAGATTGACAGCCAATATCTACAACACGTTGGCAGTAGCTTCCAATCAACAGTGTTAGGGCAAAACACCTCAAGACGCAGATCGATTGGTCCACGCCGAAAAACACCGACTCGCGCAGAAATTCGTCAACGTGTCCAACAAAATCAAAGTCAAACTTGGACTGTCGGTGACAAAGTCAGTCATAAAGCATGGGGGCAAGGTACGATTGTGGCAATTAAAGATGAGGGCAGTGACCAACAACTGAGTATTGCCTTTGAATCTCAAGGTATCAAACAACTACTAGGCTCGCTAGCACCTATTGAACCGCTCGATGAATAGTATCATCAGATAATAGTTAAGTATTCACGCTAAAAGTGTTATAATTGCTTAGAAACAATTTGTTGGTAGAACTTGAATAAAGGAGGAGCATCGGATGGCAGAAACACATACGAATGATGTTAAGCAGCGCATGCATCAGCTGACGGATTTATTAAATCATTATGCGTATCAATATTACGTCTTAGACCAATCTGAAATTACAGATTACGAATATGATCAGCTGTATCACGAGTTACTCGAATTAGAAGCAGCGCATCCTTCATGGATTCGATCCGATTCCCCAACGCAACGCGTGGGAGACCAATTATTAGATGGCTTTTCTAAAGTAAGTCATGCCGAGCCGATGTATAGTTTAAGTAACGCATTTAATCGAGCAGATTTAGCCGCTTTTATCGAGCGTTGCGAAGCTTTAGCTGGCCGGTCATTGACCTATATGTGTGAGTGTAAAATTGACGGTTTAGCGGTAGCTTTAACCTATCAAGATGGGAAGTTTATTCGTGGAGCAACCCGTGGTGATGGGACAGTTGGCGAAGATATCACGTCGAATTTGAAGACCATCAAATCGTTACCTTTGCGACTCAATGAATCCGTCAGTGGGGAGTTTCGTGGCGAAGCTTATATGCCTAAGGCGGTCTTTCAACAATTAAATGAAACCCGAGAACAACAAGGACAAGCTCCCTTTGCGAATCCGCGTAATGCTGCAGCAGGAGGACTTAGACAAGTAGATCCTCGAGCTGCTAGTGAGCGTCAGTTAAATATTTTTATGTATGGTGTCGCGCAGGCGGGGAGCGATACTCCAACATCGCAAGCTCAATTATTTGATTGGTTGAAGACAATTGGGTTGCGCTCAAATCCAGAGCGTCAACTATGCCAAACACTTGATGAGATATGGCACTATATTGAACATATTGATGAGTTGCGTCACTCCTTACCTTACGAGATTGATGGTGTCGTCATTAAAGTCAATGACGTCGCAGTCCAGAGCGAACTTGGCTATACCGTCAAATCCCCTCGCTGGGCGATTGCTTATAAATTCAAGGCCGAAGTAGCTGAGACAACGGTGCGGGAGGTCGAATGGACGGTCGGCCGGACGGGGGTTGTTACGCCGACCGCGGTGATGGATCCCGTTCCTCTAGCTGGCACAACGGTCAGCCGGGCCTCGCTCCATAATGTTGACCTAATCCAAGCGCTCGACTTACGTTTAGAAGATATCGTCACCATCCATAAGGCGGGAGATATTATTCCAGAAGTATTGTCTGTTGATACAGCGCGCCGTTCAGCGGAGAGTGAACCTCTGGCAATTCCAACGGAGTGTCCAGAGTGTGGCGAACCGTTAACGCGTCACGCAGACGAAGTAGCTTTACGCTGTGACAATTCACTTTGCCCGGCACAACGTCTGGCCAACTTAAGTCATTTTACCTCACGTGGTGCGATGAATATTGTCGGAGTCGGCGAGAAAGTGATTGAAAAATTGATTGATGCGGATTTAGTTGAGACGGTCGCTGATTTTTATCATTTAACCAAAGAACAATTGTTAACCTTACCGAATGTTCGTGAGAAAAGTGCAATGAATTACCTAAAGGCGATTGAAGCTTCGAAAGAAAATTCGTTAGAGCGTCTACTATTTGGGCTTGGCATACGCCATGTCGGTGCGAAAGCAGCTCGGATGATTGCTGAGCAATTTGAAGATATGGATACCTTAAAGGAAGCAACGGCTACTCAACTCGAGACCATTGAAGGGATTGGGCAGATTATTAGCGAGTCCATCGTTCATTTTATGCAAATGCCTGAAAGTCAGCAATTAATTGAGGAGCTAAAAGGCGCAGGCGTTAATATGCGCTACTTAGGTCCGCGCCGATCGGAGCAAGATTTAAGCGAGTCTCCATGGGCTGGCAAGACGATTGTATTAACTGGGTCATTAAGCCAAATGACGCGCCAAGAAGCAAAAGAATGGCTGACGCTCCAAGGAGCCAAAGTGACCGGTAGTGTCTCTAAAAATACGGACTACTTGATTACCGGAGCAGATCCCGGCAGCAAATATACTAAGGCGCAATCGCTGAATATTCCAATTATTGATGAAGGTCAATTTATTCAAATGAAGCAAGAAAGTGAGTAAACTATGAAGCAAACTATGAAACCATTTCTCTTGAGTGCAGTCATTCTTTTACTAGCTGGCTGTTTAGGAGATATTTCCAACGAACTGGATGAAGGTCGTACCGAGTATCAACCGAATCAGGTCGATGTTCAGACAACCACAAACCAATTAGCGAACAACTATTATCGTGCTGCCATTGTGGATGGCAAATATCAACCTTCAAGCTCTGCGAGTACTTATTACGCAGTAAATTCTGCGCGCAATATTCGAGCACTTGAAGACGGACTTCTTCGAATGAGTCAAAGTATTTTTCCAACGGATCAATACTTTATGCGAGAAGGGCAAGTCATTGGTCGAGAAACCTTAACAAGCTGGGTTGGGCGTGAATCTGAGACTAATCCAGAAGGATTAAACCCTGCTTTACCAGAAATTGAGTCGATTGCTGAAGAAACGAGTGAACTCAATATGGAAGAAGCGACATTAGAAGATGGTTCACCGGCAAATGAATTAAATGACGCAGCCAACTTAGAGACGACAACGACAGAAGTAGACTCTCAAGTAACGGACGTAGCGCCAACGCCAGTTTATTTGTCACAAATTATGGAAAAGAATTTATTGGTAGAGACGGAAGAAGGTTATAGCCTGAGCGGCATTGTTATCGGACTGGCAATGAACAGTGTCTATGAATATCAAGATTCGGAAGGGGTTATTCATACTCAAGAAATCTCCGTTGGTGAGATGCGTGAGCGTGGACGTCAATTGGCCAATATTATTGTCGGTCGTTTGCGTAATAGTCAAGACTTGCGTTCAGTTCCGATTGCGGTTGGTATCTTCCGGAATGCGCCAAATGAAGAAATCGTCGGAGGTACATTCTTACTGGATGGTATCTCACGCGAAGGTAATTCGGTGACAGACTGGACAGAAATTAATGAATATCGAATCGCTTTACCGATTTTAAATCCGCAAGATGGAGATGAACAATTCAGTTACTTTGATAATTTCCGTCAACAAATTGTTAATTTCTTCCCGAATTTAAACGGTATTGTTGGTGAAGCGCTCTATATTAATGATGGTCTTGCTGCGCTACACATTGAAATTGTGACGCAGTTCTATCAAAAATCAGAAATTATTGCACTTGAACAACATATTACTGATGTTGCTCAATCAACCCTACCTGGTGGTATTGAAATCGAAATAAAAATTACCTCGGATGTCGGCGTTGAAGGGTATGTCGGTCGACCTGCTGGGGCAACTCAGTTCGAAAGTCATGTATTTAATTAGGAGGAATTGCGATGGTACAAGAACAAGAAGTATTGAAGGTAGCCGAGTTATCGAAGTTGGCTTTTGATGCGAATGAAGTCGCTGGATTTATCGATGATTTCAAAGAGATTCTCGATATGTTGGACTCGCTTGAAGAAGTGGATACGAGCAACGTTAAACCAACGTATCACGGCAATCATCTGATGAATGTATACCGTGAAGACAAAGCGATCAAGAATGAGCACTACCAACAATTATTAAATAATGCGCCGATGGTACAAGACGGTTACATTAAAGTGCCGGCCATTTTAGAGAGTCAGGAGGCATAAGTGATGACACAATTTCCTAAGACAATCGAAGCAATTCAAGCAGCGTTTAAAACAGGTGAATTGTCCAGTGTGGAGTTAGTCAACCATTACTTTGACCGCATTGAACAAGCAGATGACACGATTAACGCATTTATTACGGTCGCTAAAGAGCAGGCTTTAGCGCAAGCTCAAGCAGCTGATGAGCGTGGCTACAGTGAAGATAGTCCTGTCTTAAATGGGGTACCTATTGGTATTAAAGACAATATCCTCACAGAAGGTATCGAGACGACCGCAGCGAGCCGCATGCTTGAAGGCTTTATCCCAACATACGATGCAACTGTCGTCAAAAAATTAAAAGATGCTGGGGCAGTTATTATCGGTAAGTTGAACCTAGATGAATTTGCAATGGGGGGATCGAATGAAACGTCTTATTATGGGCCGGTTCATAATCCATGGGACACGAAACGCATACCAGGAGGCTCATCTGGAGGTTCAGCCGCAGCCGTTGCTGCCGGTATGGTTCCTGCGAGCTTAGGAACTGATACAGGTGGTAGTATTCGCCAACCAGCCGCATTAAATGGTCTCGTTGGGGTTAAGCCAACTTACGGTGCAGTATCGCGGTATGGAGCGATTGCCTTTGGCTCAAGTTTCGACCAAGTGGGGCCATTAGCTTTAACGGTGAAAGACGCAGCACTAGTAACGAGTGTTATTGCAGGCCACGACGAACATGATATGACATCTTTTGAACAAATCGATACAGACTATAGTGCCAAGATTGGCCAATCGATTCAAGGAATGAAGATTGCGGTACCGAAAGAATTTCGTTCCGATGCGATTAACGAGGAAATTCGTAAACAAGTGGATGCAGCGATTGACTTCTACCAATCAGAAGGTGCAATTGTTGAAGAAGTTTCAATGCCGAGCTTAGTCCATGGCGTGAATGTGTACTATATCTTAGCATCCGCGGAAGCAAGTTCGAACTTACAACGTTTTGATGGCGTTCGTTACGGTTATCGTTCACCAGATGCTCATACGAACGAAGAAGTTTATGTGCGCTCACGTTCGGAAGGTTTTGGTAAAGAAGTGAAGCGCCGTATTATGATTGGAACGTATAGTTTGGGTGTAAATAACTATGAACGTTTCTTTGAGAAGGCAGCGCGTATCCGAACATTAATTATTGAAGATTTCAAACGTGTCTTTGAATCTTATGATGTAGTGATAGGTCCTGTGACGACGAATACCGCATATGAGTTAGGCAGCCAATTTGAAGATCCGATTGAGATGTATATGGCAGATTTACTGACCGTTCCTGCTAACTTAGCGGGTCTACCTGCAATGTCGATTCCTGTAGGTTTAGACCACTTGAATTTACCAATTGGAATGCAATTAATTGGCAAGCCACAAGATGAAGCAACTTTATTCCAGTTAGCTTATCATTTTGAACAAGCTCATGACTTTGCCGGTCAGCAAGCACCTTTGTAGGAGGTAAGAGGAATGAATTTTGAAACGATTATCGGACTGGAAGTCCATGTTGAATTAAAGACAGAAGCCAAAATTTTTAGTACTTCACCTGCACACTTTGGAGCAGAGCCCAATAGTAATGCCAATGAGAAAGACTGGGCTTATCCGGGCGTCCTCCCCGTATTGAATAAAGGCGCTTTGGAATACGGGATGCGAGCGGCACTCGCCTTGCACTGTGAGATTGCCCGTGAAACAAGCTTTGACCGGAAGAATTACTTCTATCCGGACAACCCTTCTGCTTACCAAATTACGCAAAACTTTGAACCGATTGGCCAACACGGTTATTTGGATATTGAAGTTGAAGGTGAGACGAAGCGAATTCGTATTAACCGAATTCATTTAGAAGAAGACGCCGGTAAAAATACTCATGCGGACGATGGTTATTCCTATGTGGACTTAAACCGTCAAGGAACACCATTGGTTGAGATTGTAACCGAGGCTGATTTGCGTAGTCCTGATGAAGCGTATGCTTTCTTAGAAGCTTTGCGTGAAACATTGCTCTTTACGGGTGTCTCAGATGTTCGGATGGAAGAAGGATCACTTCGTTGCGATGCCAATATCTCACTGCGTCCTTACGGGGCGGAGAAATTTGGAACGAAAGCCGAACTGAAAAACTTAAATAGTTTTAACTTTGTCCGTAAAGGCTTAATCTATGAGCAACAACGTCAAGCCAACTTAATTCGTAGTGGTGGCCAAGTAGCGCAAGAGACACGCCGTTATGACGAATCGAATAATACTACCATTGCGATGCGCACGAAAGAAGGGGCAGCGGATTATCGCTACTTCCCAGAAGCAGATGTTCCACCGATTAAAATCTCACAAGAATGGATCGACCGAGTTCAGTCTGAAATTCCGGAAATGCCAGGAGAACGTCGTCGACGTTATGTTACAGAATACGGTCTTCCAGAATATGACGCACATGTCTTAACCTTAACGAAAGTAATATCGGACTTCTTTGAAGAAACGATTAAAGCCGGGGCAGATCCTAAACAAGCTTCGAACTGGTTAATGGGTGAAGTCTCAGCACACTTAAATAAAGCGCAAGTTGAGTTAGGAGATACTCAGTTGACACCACAGAACTTAGCGCAAATGATTGGGTTAATTGAAGATGGAACGATTTCAAGTAAGATTGCAAAACAGCTCTTCCAAGAGTTAGTGATCAACGGTGGGGATGCCAATGAAGTTGTCGAAGCGAAAGGGATGGCTCAAATAAGTGACCCTGCGAAGTTAGAGCCGATTATCGATGCGGTCTTAGCAGATAATCAAGAGTCTATCGATGATTTCCATGCAGGCAAAGGACGTGCGATGGGCTATCTCGTTGGGCAAATTATGAAGCAAACCCAAGGGAAGGCCAACCCACAAACAGTTAATCAACTCTTAAGTCAGAAACTTAAAAAATAATTTTTTAGACTCCAACCGCTTTCAAAGTAAGGTTGGAGTTTTTTAGTTGAAAATATGCAGAAAAGTTTAAATTTTAATCAAATTTATGTTAGTATGAATAAGTAAAATTTAAAATGTTAAAAATGAATTATGAAAATTTTATGAATTTTTACAAAATATGTTAAATCTTTGGTATGCTAGGTAAGAGATTATGAAGAAAGAAGGGGTTGTGTGCGAAAAACTTTGGGAACGATTGTCGCATCGTTCATCATCGTCTTAGTAATTTATATGGCCGGGATTGGTTTTTATGCGGACCGTTTCGTTCCAATGACACAATTCTATCATATTGATATCAGCAATTTGACGATGGCTCAAGCTGAACAAAAAATTGAAAAAGAATTAGGGCAACGTCAATTTACCTTGACCGAAGCGAAAAAAACATTAGGTCAACTCGATTTGTCATCGATGGCGCCAACATTTAAAGTTGATAAAGAATTAAAAGAATTATTCTATCAACAAAATCCGAATGTATGGCTTTCAAAGCTTTTAGAACCTGATCAAGCTGGAACGGAACTTGAAGAGGTTGAACTCGATCAAGAAGCGCTCGTTGAACAATTGAAGAAGATAGGCGTTGATAATGCAAAGCGTGAACCAGTTCAAGAAGCTCAAATTGAATATGACAAGAAATCAGGTTACTATTCGGTTCCGGGGAAACGTGGGACAAAGGTCGATCCGCTGTTAATGAAAGAAGCGATTGCCCAAGCCATTATTGAAAATAAAGATTCAATTTCATTAGAGTCAACGTATGAACGTCCCCTTAACGAAGGTAATTCCGAGGTGATTGACGAAGTGCTCGATACAATCGATCGGATTGCTTCTGTTTCGATTACGTATGAGTTAGCTGGAGAAGAAATTACGATTCCGAAACAAGAAATTGAGAGCTGGCTATATTTTGGCGAAGGTAATGATTTAATTGTTGATGAAGAAGCCGTTCGAGCTTATTTAGTAGAACTTGATGATAAATATGCTACTTTTAATAAATATCGTGAATTTGAGTCTACTTGGCGCGGCGTGGTGACGGTTGAACCAGGCATTCTTGGCTGGGGTATCGACATTGAGACCGAGACGCGCAATCTCGTGAATGATGTGCAAAGTGGTCATGATGTAACGCGTACACCGGCTTTGGTTAGCGTCGGTAATTATGCAGGCCAAGCTGATGAGATTGGTCCAACTTATATTGAAATTGACTTAGCGAATCAATATATGTTCTTATATGTGGACCACCAACTGGTCATAGAAACGCCGATTGTCTCCGGACAACCTGGTGCTGAAACGGTCCCAGGAGCGGGTGCGGTGATTGAGATGTTGACGGATACGAAGTTACGTGGAACCAATCCTTTCTTAAATGTTGATTATGCCACGCCAGTTAAATATTGGATTCGCTTCGATGATAAAGACCAAGGAATCCACGATGCAAGCTGGCAGGGCGCATACGGTGGAGATGTCTGGACTTATGCCGGATCACTTGGCTGTATCAATACGCCACTCGATGCAGTCATCACTATTTACAACTATGTAACTTACGGTACACCTGTAATTGTCTTTTAATATATAATAGGTTGGACGATGTTCCAACCTGTTTTTTTGAAAGATGGGGAGATTATTTTGAAATAGGATTGATTTACGAGAATCGGTATTGTAATCTCCAAACATTCGGATAAGATTGGTAGAACCGTGTTTCCATTCTTTAAACTTTTAGATAAGATTGGTACAACCGTGGTCCCATTCTCCAAACTTTCTGATAAGATTGGTAGAACTGTGGTCCCATTCTCCAAACTTTCAGATAAGATTTGTACAACAATGGTCTTAATCTCCAAATTCTTGTTCCACAAGGCCACTCCACAGTCAAAATTACCACATAACGACTTGGCATCAAGCTGTTCACCATCGCAACAAAAAATCGCTCAAAGACTTCATGTCTTTGAGCGTATTTTTTATGAAGTAAGTTGCTCACGGAGTGTTTCTTGAACGCGCTCGGCGGTTTTTCGAGGCACACCAATCAATTTGAATTCATCGAGGTCTGCATCGCGCATAGCAGGTAAATCTTTAAAGTGTTTTAACAATTTATTGCGAGTCTTCGGACCGACACCAGGGACTTGATCTAAGATAGAGCCGAATTGTGACTTAGACCGGACCGAACGGTGATAAGTAATCGCGTAGCGGTGAACTTCCTCTTGAATTCGCTGCAACAATAGGAATGCTTGACTGTCATGTGGTAAGTCAATGATTTCCTCGCTGTAGCCATCTAACAAGTTTGCTGTTCGGTGTCGGTCATCTTTGACCATTCCTGCAACTGGGATGGATAGGCCGAGCTCATTTTCTAAGACATCTCGCGCAGCTCGAACTTGAATGAGTCCTCCATCCATTAAAATCAAATCCGGCAGCGGTTGATCTTCTTTAATGAGTCGCGTATAACGGCGGCGGATAATCTCTTGGGTCGAAGCGTACTCGTTAGCGCCTTCGACCGTTTTAATTCTAAATTTCCGGTATTGGCTCTTATCAGGTTGACCGTTGAAGTAGCTGACCATCCCAGAAACCGCATGACTTCCTTGAATATTAGAATGGTCAAACGACTCGATCCGTTCCGCGGAAACAATATTTAAAGCTTCGGCAAGTTGAGCCGTCGCTACCGTCGTCCGCTGTTCATTTTGAGCAAATAAATGGAAACGCTCATCCAAAGCAATACGACTATTTTTCTCGCATAGTTCTAACATCGCCCGTTTCTTACCACGAAGCGGGGTAGTCACAGAAATTTCAAAGTATTCTTCGAGCAAGGCATGGTCAACTTGACTCGGTACTAGGATGGATTTCGGTAAAAGTTGCTCTTGCTCAGTATAGAAGCGAGCGATAAAGGTTGTGACTTCTTGTTCAGGGTCTCCAACACACGGGAAAATCGCTGCTTTACGCTTAATTATGGAACCTTGACGCAACATAAAGACTTGGATCGACAGCCACCCTAAATCATAAGTATAGCCAAAGACATCCATATTGTCATAACCTTGGCTCATAATTACTTGGCGCTCGACGGTTTTCTCAATATATTGAATTTGATCACGGTAATCTGCTGCTTGCTCAAATTCCAAATTTTTAGCAGCTCGCTCCATTTTATGAACGAGTTCACTTTTTATCTCGTTAACATCGCCATTAAAGAATCGTTTAATTTTTTGGATTTGGGTTTGGTATTCCTCAGGGCTGACTTCGTGGTCACATGGACCAATACATTGTCCGAGGTGATAATAGAAGCAGGCTCGTTTTTCGGTCTTGCTGCAGCGTCTGAGCGGGTAGGCACGGTTCAATAGATCCATCGTACTTGTTGCAGCATATACATTTGGGAAAGGACCAAAGTAAGTGGCGCCGTCCTTTTCCACTTGATTGACGATGATTAATTGTGGATCACGTTCACTCGTAATTTTTAAGTACGGGTACATTGTCGAATCTTTGAGTCGAATATTGTAAATCGGCTTATATTCTTGAATCAGATTAATTTCCAGAATCAACGCTTCCTTGTCACTGTTAGTGACAATCGTTTCGAAATTATGGATATCGGCCACTAATTTTGTAGTTTTCGTATCGTGCGCTCCACGAAAATACGACCGAACTCGATTACGTAAGTTTTTAGCTTTTCCTACATAAATAATTTGGTCGTGTTGATCTTTCATCATATAAATTCCCGGGAGGTCGGGTAGAAGTTGTAATTTTTGTTCAATCCGTTGACGAACTTCAGGATTGGTGCTATAACCTGCCATTATTCATCCTCCTTTCGATGGGGGTAGCGTAAATGGGGTGGATGGTCCACTGCTGATCGATTTGCTTGAATTTGGTTTGAAGTGTATCGTTCAATAACAAATTGTTGGCGGTCGTTGTAATGCCCATAGATTTGGATTAAATCACCGACAGCCACATCCATTAAGAAAGTGAGTGCTTGACGAGCAATAATGCAACGCACGATTTTCTCAGCTTCTGCCTTAATTTCAACGTACACGAGCGTTGGATTCATTGGCTTAATAATCTTGTAACGGGTGACGACCCCTGATAGTTGTTGTTTATTCGATTTAGAATGTGGCATCATCACCCCTCCTTATACATTTATCTGCATTATTAATTATACCATAGGTTGTCAATTTGCTCTGATTTTCTGATTATAAGAACAATCTCTCATGTATCCTCTTTCATGGATGTGTTATAATAAACTAAACAATAAAAATGGAGGTTATTAGATGAAATTTAAAGAGTTTGAATATCAACGTCCGAACTTAGAACAACTAAAAGCGCAATATGGAAGCTTAATTCAATCGCTTCGTGAAGCGGATAGTGCATCAGCAGGCCTGGATGCAATTAAGCAAATTCAATCACTCCAACGTGATATTGATACGCAGTATACGCTTGTTTCAATTCGTCATTCGATTGATACGCGCGATGAATTTTACGAGAAAGAAAATGAATTTTGGGATGAAAATTTACCTTATATTAGTGAATATAATACTGAATATTATAAGGCAATCCTAGATTCACCTTACCTTGAAGACTTCAAAAAAGAACTTCCTGAAACGTTCTTAAAAATGATGGAAAATGATTTGAAAGTTTTCAGTCCGGAAATTATTCCATTACTTCAACAAGAGAATAAATTATCTTCTGAATATTCTAAGCTCTTAGCTTCAGCAGAAATTGAATTCCAAGGCGAAACTTATAACTTAACGGGATTAAGTAAATTCTTTGAATCGCCAGACCGTGCAGTTCGTCAAGAAGTGAACCAATTATCGTGGAATTTCTTCCAAGAGAACTTAGAACAGCTCGACCGAATCTATGATGAATTAGTGAAATTACGTCACAAAATGGCAGTTCAATTAGGCTTTAAAGACTATGTTGAGATGGGTTATGCGCGAATGAATCGTTTAGACTATACCCGTGAAGATGTAGAAGTATACCGCAAAGAAGTCTTAAAACATGTTGTTCCACTAGTCGAATATATTTACGAACGTCAAAGCAAACGTCTCGGTATCGACTCAATGAAAAACTACGACTTAGGCTTAAGTTTCTTATCAGGAAACCCAACACCGAAAGGGGATTCGGAAGAAATTATCGCGAATGCGAAACGTATGTATAGCGAAATGTCACCTGAAACGAAAGAATATTTTGATTTCATGCTCGAGCATGATGTGATGGACTTAGAAACAAAACCTGGTAAACAAGGTGGCGCGTACTGTACCTATATTCCAAATTACAAAGCCCCATTCTTATTTGCTAACTTCAATGGCACATCGAATGATGTGGACGTCCTTACACATGAAGCAGGACATGGTTTCCAAGTGTTTGAATCTCGTTGGATTGAAACACCCGAAGTAGTATGGCCAACATTTGAAACTTGTGAGATTCATTCAATGAGTATGGAATTTATGGCATGGCCATGGTTAGAGTTGTTCTTTAAAGAACAAACAACGAAACAAAAATATGCTCATTTAGCGGGAACGGCTATTTTCCTACCATATGGTGTACTAGTGGACCACTTCCAACACGAAGTTTACGAGCATCCTGAGATGACACCGGAAGAGCGTCGTCTAAAATGGCGTGAACTTGAAAAACTATATAATCCATGGAAAGACTACGATGGTAACGAAGTTCTAGAAGGCGGTGCGTTCTGGATGCGTCAACACCATATTTACAACTCACCATTCTACTATATTGACTATACTTTAGCGCAAGTTTGTGCATTACAATTCTGGCAACGTGGTCAAATTATTCAAGATGATACGTTCTGGGAAGACTACTTAGCCATTTGTAAAGTAGGGGGAACGAAGTCCTTTACCCAAGTTGTTGAGTTAGCTAACTTGAAAGTACCTTTCCAAGAAGGTAGCTTAGAATCTGTCAGCCATGCGATCCGTGACTACTTAGAGCAAATTCCTGAGTCTGAACTTGAATAGAGGCCAACCATGATAAGAGTTGGAACAATCGGAACGTCTTGGATTACGGAACGCTTTATTGAAGCATGTCAACTGACCAACCAATATGAACTTCGTGCTGTCTATTCACGCAACGCTTATCGCGCTAAAGACATTGCAACAGTTTATAAAGCAACATACTACTCGGACGAGTTGAATAATTTACTCTTTGATCCAGAGATTGATTTAATCTATGTTGCTAGTCCAAACTCGCTACATTATGAACATGCGATGCGTGCGATTAAAGCAGGCAAGCATGTAATTATCGAAAAACCGATGTTTGCTTCAACCAAAGAATGGCACCAAGCCCATGCAGAAGCAGAACGCCTCGGAGTGAAAATTTTCGAAGCCGCTTTGCATATTCATAACCGTAATTATCAACGGATGAAGCAATGGGTAAAAAAGAAATTGATGGATGCCGAACAACCGTTCTTGGGAGCAAACTTTAATATCGGTCAATATTCAAGTCGATATTTTGCCTATAATCATGCCTTAGAACAGCAACGTGAGCTCCCGAATGTCTTTACCTTGGAGTATGCTGGGGGTAGCTTGATGGATCTTGGAGTCTATCCAATCTATGTTGCAATGGATCTCTTTGGGTCGCCAGACTCATTGCGCTACAACGCACAAAAAGGGCCTAATGGTGTCGATTTATTCGGCCATATTTTGCTAACCTATACTGATTTCCAAGTGAATATTTTTGTGTCGAAAGCAGCCCATTCGACGTTGTCAAGCGAAATATATATCGACGATGAGACCGTGGTGATCCATGATATTTCGCGTATATCGCAAGTTGACTTGGTAAATAAAGAGGGGCAAGTTGCGAATGTGATTAAATATCAGCCGGAGAATGTCATGTATGATGAAGTGTTAAATTTTTCAGAAATCATTCGAAATCCGGACGATTTGCACCATCAACTTCAATACGAAGGTTGGAAACAATTGAGTCTCCAAGTGGCACAAACAATGGAGTTATTACGAAAGTCTGCCAATATCGTGTTTGATGATTCTACAATTTAAAATTATGTCCGATGCATATCTTTTGCAAAAAGTATAAGTTATTGATATAATAATACCTGTAAGATAACTTTATTTTATAAAGGAGTGTATTTATATGTTAAGTACAATTTGGTATCTAATCGTCGGAGGACTTATCGGCTGGATCGCAGGTATGATTCTTGACCGTGATATTCCTGGTGGCGTAATTGGGAACATTGTCGCAGGTTTAATTGGTTCATCTGTAGGTGGATATTTATTTAAAGATTTCGGCCCACAATTAGCTGGAATTGCGATTATACCTGCAATTTTAGGTGCGATTATTCTCGTATTGATCGTGTCATGGATTTTCAAATCCTCAAATAGACGTGCATAATTTATCTTAAATTGTTCAAAACCAAACCCTTCAAGGATTCTCGAAGTCCTTGAAGGGTTTTCTTATGTTTTATGAGTCTAAATACGCGCATGGGTGTCCGGTTCTCGTAACTTTCCTTTAAGGTTGGGAGAATGAGTGGCTGGTTGTCGCAACTTCTGCCTAAGGTTGTGAGAATGAGCGCCTGGTTGTCTCAACTTCTGTCTAAGGTTGCGAGAAATTGTGTCCGGTTCTCGTAACTTTCCTTTAAGGTTGCGAGAATGCGTACCCGCTTGTCGCAACTTCTGCCTAAGGTTGCGAGAATGCGTACCCGCTTGTCTCAACTTCTGTCTAAGGTTGCGAGAATGAGCGCCCGGTTCTCGTAACTTCTGCTTAAGGTTGGGAGAATGAACGTTCGGTTATCGTATTCCAGAACCTAGCCTACTAAACTAGTCTATTTTTTCTTAAGTTTATGGTATAGTCGCAACATATCTTCGAGGTATTCGCTTTCTGACACTTTAGCATAGTGTCCGTAATAAACTCTTTTTAATAGTTCAGACATCCTATTTGATATCCAGTGTTTATCAAGTTGCTTGTTGCAAAGAGTGTAGACATCCAACGGGCTGATAGTCTCTCGATCATATAATGTGCAACATTCTGCAATAATATACTTCAGTGCTTCATGCTTCGTAATCTTGGCTGAACAGTCTTGACACTGGAAACTTTTGTATAGCTTGGTCATCTGAAAACTACCACATTGATGACAATAAATGCCACGCCTTAAATCTTCGACATTGAACGGATTAATCTTAAAATGATTGTGCCAATCGTCAATTTGATATTTTCTTAAAACCTGGTAAATCGAATGAGGGTCATAGTTGGGCTGATTACAGTGATCCTGCAGACCTTGAAAATGTCTGCGTAGTTCATGCCGCAATAAGATGGAAAGTTCTGAAGAGTTGTCCGATTTAAATGTTCCATAAGGATGGATCAGCACTAAGTGAGGAATAACTGGAATTCTTATATTTTCTTGAATCAAAATATTTTTAAAAGAATCACATGCCCGGTCGATTTGTTGCAGGGGATTATAATTTATATGGCGATCATTATAATAAATTTTCCCATCAATGAGCGAACAATCTGCATCATAATTTTTCACTTCATACAAATGAATCTGGTCAGGCATTATCAAGACCCCATCTATTTGAACAAAACCAGGTGTTTCAAAAATAAAGTCTTTTATAAACAGTCCCTGATTGGGGATAAACTGCTTAACAATCTGCAAAAAATCTTGCTCGCCTTCATACCCCCTCACAAAATGATCAAGCCGATTCGTCTCATCACCCCGGAAATATCTTACCAAAAGTGTTTTAAGTTCTTTCATAATTTTACCTCCTTACTAATAGATACACAAAAAAATAATTTTTTAAAAATTCCACATAAAAAATAATTCCGTTTCTATTTCACTTTCAATTTGTCTATCCAACTAAAAGAGGGTATCATGGTAATTGAGAAAATAAGGTAGGTGTAACTATGTTAACTTTAAAATCAAATCGTGAAATTGAACAAATGACAGAATCAGGGCGTATTTTAGCGTCGATTCATGAACAACTGCGTGAACGTATAAAGCCGGGTGTAAGAACAAGAGACATCGATAAATTTGTTCAACAGCAAATTGAATCCCATGGGGCGGTTGCTGCTCAAATCGGCTATCAAGGCTATGAATATGCAACTTGTATTAGTGTCAATGATGAGATATGTCATGGTTTTCCATCAAATTATCGTCTGAAAGAAGGGGATGTTGTGAAGGTCGATTTCTGTGTCGACTTAAATGGAGCCATATCTGATAGTTGCTGGTGCTATGCAGTTGGAGAAGTGTCTCCTGAACATCAAGAATTGATGGAAGTGACCAAAGAGTGCCTCTATCGCGGTATTGAACAAGCTGTAGTAGGCAATCGTATTGGTGATATTGGGCATGCGATTCAAGAGTACGCAGAATCGAAAGGATTCGGTGTAGTCCGTGACTTTATCGGGCATGGCATCGGGCCAACGATTCATGAAGAACCGCAAGTTCCGCACTATGGACTGGCTGGAAAAGGGCTTAGACTAAAAGAAGGTATGACGATTACGATTGAGCCGATGATTACTACTGGAACATGGAAGATGAAGATGGATTCGAATGGATGGACGGCTCGAACCCGTGATGGAGGTTATTGTGCACAGTACGAGCATTCGATTGCGATTACTGCTGACGGACCAATCATTATGACGGAACAAGCTGACTAACTTGTCAAGTAAAAAACATACAAAAACAGCTGTGGTAAGACAATTCTTAACCACAGCCTGTTTAATTATGCGTTTATTTTTTCAACGGTTTGTTGAATATATTCTTTAAGTTCATGAGAAATTTCTGGATGTGCCAGACCTTTCTCAACACTCATTTCTAAGAAACCAAACTTACTTCCAATATCGTATCGTTTGCCACGATATTGATGCGCAAAGACGCGTTGGGTTTGATTCAAAATATCAATCGCATCGGTAAGTTGAATCTCACCGCCAGCTCCGGGAGGTAACTCTTCTAAAATCGGGAAAATCTCAGGAGTCAATAAATAACGTCCGATAATCGCCAAGTTACTCGGTGCGTCTTCTGGAGTAGGTTTTTCCACAAATTGACGGACATTGTACAACCCTGGAAGAAATTCTTGTTCGGGGTCAATAATGCCAAATTTCTGGGTATCTTCGTGCGGTACCTCCATTACTGCAATACTCGAACTTTGTGTATCTTGATAAATATCGATAAGTTGACGAGTTAATGGTACATCGCTTTCCATAATATCATCACCGAGTAGGACAACAAAGGGTTCATCTCCAGCAAAGGCTTTTGCAAGTAGTACCGCGTGTCCTAAGCCTTTCGGATAAGGTTGGCGGACAAAGAGTAAGCTGACTTTTAAATGATCTTGAACAATGGGGAGGAGTTCCTCTTGACCATGCTCCATTAAGTAGTGCTCTAACTCCATATTGGTGTCGAAGTGGTCTTCAATGGTCCGTTTACTTTTTCCAGTAATAATCAAGATTTCTTCAATGCCCGATGCTGCTGCTTCTTCGACAATATACTGAATCGCTGGCTTATCGACAATCGGAAGCATTTCTTTCGGCATGGCTTTTGTAGCGGGAAGGAAACGCGTTCCCAGCCCTGCAGCTGGAATAACAGCTTTTTTAACTTTTTTCATAAACTAATTCACCTCTTGCTTCACTTGTTGATATAGCGTTTGATATTGTTGGGTAATATCGTCCCAATTAAACGCCGATATTGCTTCTTGAGCACGTTTGGATAGTGTTGAATAATGGTCCGAATCGCAGATATAATTAACTGCTTGGTTAAAAGCAGCTTGATTTTTAGGTTGCACTGAAACACCAATCGAATAATTTGGGAAGAAATTATCGAACCCTTCACCTTGCGTATAGATTACCGGGAGTCCTTGGCTCATCGCTTCAGCATAAACCAAACCAAAAGTTTCTGGATAACTTAACATGGCATAAATATCCATCGATCGATAGATTTCAGCCATTTCAGTTTGGTTTTTAGGACCTAAATAGGTCACACACGAGTAACGTTGAAGTCGTTCTAATTCCTTATTATCCCATGGTGGCCCGATGACAAAGAGTTGAGCCGGTCTGACCGTCTGAGAGTATGCCTCAACTAATTCACCTAATTCGCAAAGTCGTTTAGTACGGATAATTTTACTTGTAACTACCAGCTTAATTGGATCATGCCAACTCGAGTGAGGTTCTTCGGGTTGATTTTCATGCCAAAAGGTGTTAATCCCATTCGCAATGACGAGCGACTTGCCCCAAAGTTGTTGCTTCAAATGGTCCGGAATGTAACGCTCGAAAACTTCTTTTTGCGTGTTCTTTGAGATAAAAATAATTTGAGCGGCATGTTGCATTATCTTAATTCCGGTCGATCGCATCCACGGCATCCGTTGGAAAAAGGTTCGCAAATCCGCATTGCGGACAGCCACTATATAAGGCACTTGTTCGCGACGATGCAGTTGATAGGCGAGCCATCCATTTGAAAATAACGAATGGGCATGAATTAAATCAAAGGACTGAATGTTTGAAAAAGTCTGATTTAAATCACGTAAGATTAGCTGATGTTTCCAAGGGAATACCCAACGTGAAAGCTTCGGGTGATTGCGCCGGACCGTTGCATAATCTCCACGAACGGCGATGCGTTCTTCAGGGTATTCTTTTGCAATCGGGACATAGACATCGACTTCATTACCGAGTTCAAGTTGGCGTTGATATAAATTATGGAATAGGGGAGAGGTCGAATAATATGAATTAATATGTAAAATACGCATAGCAAGACCTATTCTCCAATAAGGTTCGTTAATTTATCGATTTGACCTTCTAACTCTTCAACGCGCAATTCAAGCTGTTCCACCTGACTCTGAAGTTCAGGGAAAGTTTCTTGCGAATCGTGGTTTGCAATCCCGAAAAAGTACATCACTAAATAGATGCAAATAAATAAGACAATAAAAGATAAGGTGATGACAAGCCAGCCACTTTTATCCATACGGCGATCCATTTTTTCGATGTGTTGTTTAATTTCTTCTGTTTGAGATTGCAGTAAGTTCGGCTCAGACATCTTGCTACCTCCTGACTATGATGCTGTTGACTGATACGTTTCGACCAGTTGACGGGCAAATTGAACGAGACGCTCTGCATCTTCCTCTTCAGGATAAAGATTGACTTTGACACCTTCAGCGCCACGGGAGGCTTGAGTTTGATCGAATCTCGCTTGGAAATCATCCACTTGCCCGCAGAAAGTAGGATAGAAAGTATCGCCTGAACCAAAGACACCATAGATTTTTCCGCTGAGGTTCAATTGAGCCATTTCTTCGTAAAACTCTTCAAACTCATCGGGAACAACGCCGTGGTCTCCGTAGGCATAACTTCCTAACACACAAATATCAAAAGATAAATAATCTTCAGGCATTGCATCGTATGCATGGAAAGTCGTCACTTCTACTCCTTGATTTTCTAATTCTTCAGCAACAATATCACAACAAGCTTCTGTATTCCCTGTTAAACTTGAATAAACTATTAAAGCACGTACCATGATGCTTCACTCCTCTCTATACATTCATCGTTATTATAGCAAAAAAAAATAAAAGCTAACAGTCGTGACGCTTTTTCGACATGAATTAGTGGACTTAGTGTAAAATAACTGTTGGTAAGCTAAAAGCAAAAAAGATAACCCTCTGCTA
>OJKZ01000052.1_pt1 | contig 71729 bp, 65 predicted proteins | sample 1596791 | NCBI WGS metagenome assembly OJKZ01 (sample SAMEA3904677, study PRJEB24821) | metagenome | biome: Builtin; feature: hospital; material: surface | place: USA | collected 2013-06-04 | reverse complement strand
GGTAAAGTAGCGATCTTACACTATTCCAATAACACACGGAGTCGACAGGTTTTTGAGACCATCGCTGGTTATTGAAATCCAATAGAGTGAACCCCGTCTTCATAACGAAAGCGAGCGGCGACGAACTGAATGCGGATGGAGGCACGGTGCCAAAGGCGCCGGTTAAAATATGGAATCCATGAAACTGGGTTCAGGGAAATATAAAAGTATGGTAGAGGAAAACCAACAATAATTTGACACTATCCGAATAGCGTTAACAATTTACATCCATCTTGTTTTTTTGATAAAATAAAGAGGAAGAAAAGGCTGTTGGAGATGGGTCAATGATAGGCTATGAATAAAGGAGGAATTAAGATGAAGTATTTGATGCAGGCATTTATTCGAGGAATTGGGCCATTGATTGTAATGACCGCAATTTCACTCCTAATGAAAAATCAAGGCAAAGCGCCCCAAGAAGTGAAGGGTGTCTTCGTTGCAGGCTTGATTATGACAGTAGTTGCAGCAGCGTCTGTCCTCTATGAAATCGAAGGGTGGTCCTTCACTAAGCAACTGATTGTCCATCATCTTGCCATGTTGGTCACGGTCTATCCACTCCTCCTTGTATCCGGCTGGTTTAGAGTGAAGACCTGGTTAGACGCTCTCATAGTCCTAGGAATATTTTATCTGGTGGGGCTTGCTATTATCGCTAGCTTTTATCTCTATTCCACTTATATTAAGCACTGAGATTCGAGTATAAAGGAAGAAGACGCGATATATAGGCGAAACTATCGACATAGACAAGGCTGAGTGAGAACTTGGCCTTTTTGTAGGTTTGCATGAATAGATTGAATAAGGAGGTCTCATTATGCGACAGGTTTGGGTTGATACGGATCCTGGGTTGGATGATGCGGTGGCGATTGCTCTATTAGCAGCCTCTTCCTCTTGGGAAATTGTGGCTCTATCAGCAGTCGGGGGAAATACATGCTTGCCGATTGTCAGTCAAAATTTGGTCAACATTGCCCACCAGTTGGGCCTAAAGGTGCCGGTCATCAAGGGGCTCGACCGGGAGAGCCGCTACATGATTTCAAGCCATTCTGGCTTGAAAAGCCAAGGCCAGTTGGGCACTAGTTCAGTAACTGATCGAAGTCGACCTGGCTTCTTCGATCAGGAAGAGTCACCGGTTGAAACGGGGTCACTTAATCAACTCATTCATCTTCTGAGAACGAGCCAAGGTCCAATAACCTTACTGACCTTGGGTCCTTTGACGAATGTGCAGTACGTAATGGATCAAGCTCCCGACTTAATCGATAAGCTTGATCAAATCATAATGATGGGTGGCTGTCTGGGACCGGGTAATTACAGTGACCGGGTGGAATTTAATTTTGGTTTTGATCCTCAAGCAACCCGTAAAGTGATGTCGCTCGAATGTGCCAAAACGATTATTCCTTTAGAGGTCGGTAAGCAAGTGTCCTTTGAGATGGATACGGTCAGGGAATGGCCAGTCTGGCAAGCAATTGGTCCCCTTGTCCAACCTTTCTTGCTTGACCTACATGGGGGACAAATGCCGCAAGTTATCAAGCTCTTTGACCTCATGGCAGCTGCTTATTTGGTCCATCCTTCAGCTTTTTATCATGTGGTGCTTAACTTGACAGTTGATGAACAAGCTGCGATTCTACAAGATAAGCAAGTAGGGTCCTCAGTTCACTGGACCCAAACAGTTAATGCTAAGACTATTTTAGACTTGATGAGAAAGTGAGGGATCTTTTATGCAGTATTATTTATTTGATTTGGACGGCACCCTTGTGGATCCGGGAGTCGGTATTACTAGTGGTGTCCAATATGCCTTGAAGCACTTTGGTATCGAAGTGGAAGACCGTCGTCAGCTCTATCCCTTTATTGGGCCACCTTTACTGGACTCTTTTATGGAGTTTTTCAATTTGAATGAGACACAAGCCCAAGAGGCTATAGATTATTACCGTGAGTATTATGGGGCCACTGGTTTGTTCGAAAATACGGTCTATCCAGGAATCAAGACGGTCTTAGACCAATTGAAGAGTCAGGGGAAGATGATCGCTTTAGCGACTTCTAAGCCAGAAGCCTTTGCTGAACAGATTCTGGTGCATTACCACTTAACGGATTACTTTGATTATATCGGGGGTGCGACCTTTGACGGGGTTCGCTCACACAAGCTGGATGTGATCCGTTATGTCTTGCAAGCATTGGGGAATCCAGCTTCGGACCAGGTCGTGATGGTGGGGGACCGTAAGTTTGACGTCTTATCTGGCAATCAGCTGAGTCTGACAACGGTTGGGGTTCTGTATGGCTATGGCAGTCAAGCAGAACTTCAAGCTGTGAAGGCTGATTATATAATTAAGCAACCTACCGAACTCTTGCAGATCTTCGATCAATAGGGAAAATAAATAGGAAATTCATAACAAACAAGTTTCTTGAAAAGCAGCGGCTGGGGATTGTGTGGCAGTAATTTGAAAGGGTGAAAGGTACAAATGTGGCAAGTATTTACTTGGGGGATAGTGGGAATTCTTATCTTAGCGGTGATCATTTATTTAGGTTTTTCCTATTATTTTGCGCGGATGCTCGCCTTTCCTAAGACGGTCACTTTAGACCAAGAACGCCAATATGAAGAAGACAAGCAGATGTGGCTTGACTTTGACCAATTACCGCGTGAAAGCTACCAGGTCAGAGGATGGAAAGGGTATCCTTTGAAGGTCGAACGGATTCTAGCCGATCAGCCTTCTAATCGCTATGTGATTATTTCCCACGGATATACTTCTAACCGTCTAGGCGCAGCCAAATATGTCCCAGTCTATCGCGCGTTGGGCTATCATTGTATTATCTATGATGCTCGAGGACATGGGGAGAATCCCGTTACCGCCGTCTCTCTCGGCTATTTAGAGGCGAAGGACTTGCTCACCATTATTGAGGATTGTTACCATCGTTATGGAGCTTCCATTGAACTTGGCTTACATGGCGAGTCGATGGGGTCAGCGATTTCCTTATCCGTTCTAGCCTACCAACCGAAGTTGGACTTTGTGGTAGCGGATTGTGGTTTTGCGGACTTACGCCAATTGATCTTGGAAGCATATGGACGTTACTATTCGAAAATCTTCCTACCAGGTATCAGCCTAGTGACTTGGCTTTTGTATGGCTTTCACTTAGGTGATACGCGTCCCATCAAAGCAATGGCGGACAACCAGTGTCCGATTCTCTTCATTCATGGCAGTCGCGATTCCTTGATCCTACCCCACCACAGTATCGCTATGGCAGATAGGACGCCAGCCTATACCCGTTATCAAGAAGTTCCAAATGCTGTTCATGCTGGTAGCCGTTTGATTTTGGGGCTCCCTGCTTATCAAGCTATCATCGCAGACTTCCTCCAGTCCATTGGGAAGTGATTGGCAGGGGGTTGGGTCGGTATAGAGGAAGGCTGCTTGAATCAAGTCGCTTCAAGGTAGTTCGGAGTAACATTGTTCTGAGAATACGAGAATCGAGTGCCGGTTGTCGTAACTTTCGTCTGAGAATACGAGAATGGCGTGTTGGTTCTCGCAACTTTTGTCTGGGAATACGAGAATGGCGTGTCGGTTGTCGCAACTTCTGTCTGAGAATACGAGAATGGCGTGTCGGTTGTCGTAACTTTCGCTTGAGATTAGTAGAACGGCGTCCTGGTTCTCCTAACTTTCGCCCGAGATTAGTAGAACGGCGTTGCGGTTCTACTATTTTTCGTTCGAGATTAGTAGAACGGCGTTGCGGTTCTACTATTTTTCGTCCAAGATTAGTAGAACGGCGTTGCGGTTCTACTATTTTTCGTTCAAGATTAGTAGAACAAACTGTTCATTCTCATAAAGTTAGTTCCGTAACAGGAGAACTGTCTACAAAATCATCATTTTTGACAATATTCTGACCGTACAGTAAATACTTAAACTTTTCAAAATCCAGATTATCGTTCCATCAAAAAACACTCTCGGATTGAGAGTGTCTCTAAATAAGATATTCCCATTGTCTTGATGAGTGTAGAATCCGATGGATATACACAAAATGGTGACTGTCATCAACTGTATAGAAGATAAGATAACTTTTATAACGTGTATAACGATACCCCTTGCTAGCTAAGTAGTCATCTCTGACGTATTGGAATTTTTGAGGCATAAATGCTAATTGCTCGAGCATTTTTTCAATACCATCAAGAAAATGTTCAGCTGTACCTGGAGAAGTCAAATCCGTTTGAATATAGCGAACAATCTCTCTTAAATCATTTTGCGCTGATTCAGTAACTTCAATAAGATACTCATTCATTTGTCAACTCTTCTCTTAAATCGTTCATGACGTCTTTGAGTGGCTTGGTTCGACTGGTACTAACATCCTGCTCACTGGCTTTTAATAAAGAATAAAGTTCATGTTTTCCGATTAACCGTTCATAGGCTTGGATACTCATTACCGCCAAATCTCCACGACCATTTTTGGTAATAAATACGGGAGAATTGGTTTCATTGCAAAAATTAGAAATATCATTATAGTTATTTCTTAAATCTGTACTTGATTGAATTCTCGGCATTAAAACCACACCTTTCTAACGATATAATACCATTATTTCTTTAGGTATACAATGCAGACGATGTGAAAAATACGAGAATGTGTTCTCCGTTCTCATAACCTCGGCCTGAGATTAGTAAAACGGAGAAAGATTTTAAATATAAGAGTTAAGCTGAATCTATAGCTATGGAACATATTTCCACAACTCTAGAGAAATCGGACTATGTTTAACAGCATGCCATAGTTCTGCATCTCTTAATTTGGTATACTTTAGCCAGTTGGATAATAAATGAAAATATAATAATTAAGTGCGCTAATAAGTAATATCGGTATAAAAGTAGAAACTTATTAGTATTTAAGACTGAGAAAGGAAATATTTTATGTCACGCGAAACAGAAGCTTTTTTTAGACAGTTACAAGTTTTTCTAGACCAACATGAGGATGAATTTGAGAACATTGATGAGGCAATTAACTATTATGTAACTCAATTTAATGCTGGTTTGATTGATGAACCGGAAGATGATACTGATAGAGCTTTGGATTTGTTAGAAATGGCATTAGATTATGAAGATGCTGACGAGCGCTTAGCATTATTAGAAGAGGCAAATCAGTTGGACCCTCACAACTTGGATATCTATTGTGCTTTATGCCTTGAGCGCTACGGTGAGATGGAAGCCATTCCGTACATCGAAGAAAAGACGGCTGAATACTTTAAAACTCATCGTCAATCAATCAAAGAGTCGTCTTATGCGCGAATTGAGAATCGCCCTTATTTTCGTGCCCGTAAATTTTTGTTAGACTTCTATAAGCAAGAATATCTTTTAGGAAAGGCTGAGAATACAGCTAAAGAATTGTTACGTAATAATCCTAATGATAATTTGGGAGCTCGTTATAGTTTGATGGGGACTTATGTCCTATCCTTCCAGCATAAAAAAGCTCGGAGTTTTTTCAAAAAAGAGCCAATGCATCAAGAAGACGATCAAATGTTGTTCTACATGGCAGTCAGTTTGATTCTCGATGAAGATATTCAATATGCTGAACGGATTATTAAGAAGTTATTAAAGATTAATCCGACAATCACTCGATTTTTCATCGAACGAGAATTTGACAGTTTTCTTGTCTATTCTTTTTTACCAGATGAATATTATCAACCCAATTCAGAAAGGTCACTTGCGATTGCTTTTGCTGAGGTGTTGAGTTTGTTTCAGCATTCCGAATATTTGTATTGGACTTTCCAAAAAATACTAAAGCAAACCAATCCGGAATATTTTGATCAATATTATGCGCAGCAAGTAAATTGGCTTAATTCCTACGCAGAAGCGTATGAATTGGCTGGAACTGGAATCTTTACTAATATTTCTAGCCAATATGTTCGTCCACTATTATTAGAAGGGCTGCGGACTTTAGAAGACTTCCAAGCCAAGTATGAGCGCGAAGTCCTAGCGATTGACGGCATTGGAAAAGGTACAGTGAAGAAACTAAGAGAAAATGGTGTTACCTTTAAAGGGGAATAGAAGATATCATTATTAGCAGCAGTTCATTAACTCTTTTATTTATATATTTTAGAAAATTAGAAATTATTGAGCGGAATAAATACAATGGCTGATATTTAGATAAAGAAAAGGTAGGTAAAATATGAGTTCGAATATTCCTTTAGGAAAATTAATAGAAGTTGATATAAGAGAATTGTGGGCACATGAACAATATAACTTTTCTAATTGGTTAGCTAAAGAGGATAATATTGAATTGTTAAATGAAGCAGTTGGTCTGACACTCGCTGATATTAACAAAGAAGTCTATGTTGGTTCTTATCGATGCGATTTAGTAGCTGTTGATGAAACGACGGGTGAAAAAATTATTATCGAAAATCAGTTAGGCTCTACGGATCATGATCATCTAGGTAAAGTGATTACTTACGCCTCAGGTCTGAATGCGACGGTCATTATTTGGATTGTGAAGGAAGCTCGAGAAGAACATAAGAGTGCAATTGAGTGGCTTAACAATAATATGGCAGAAGAAATATCTTTTTTCTTATTAGAGGTTAAAGCATACAGAATTGGAGACTCTCTGCCTGCCCCAATGTTTAAAATAGTTGAAAAGCCTAATGATTTTATTAAGAGCAATAAAAACGTAAAAAATGGAGATTTATCTAAAACGCAAGCCGAAAGACTTAACTTCTGGACTGAATTCAATCGCGTTGTCACTGAAAGAGGTAAACCATTTAATCTTAGAAAAGCCACGACAGCTCACTGGTATGACGTTGCAATTGGTACAAGTGAAGCTCTTATCAGTATTACTTTAGTTAATAAGGATGGAAGTATCGGAGTAGACCTGTATGTTCGAGATAATAAAGATTTATTTGATAGTCTCTATGAAAATAAAGACGAAATAGAATCAAAACTAGGATTCAGGATGCGCTGGGAAAGATTAGACGACAAGAAAGCCTCAAGGGTCAAGTCTTACATTTCCGGCTTGAACTTCAATAAACAAGATAATTATCCCGAGCTGATGAATCAAGTGGTTGACAGAGTAGTTAGAATACGAGATGTTTTTAAGGGGTATATATTGTAAGGATTGTCGCGAAGTTGAATAGATAGTCGAAATTCCATACCTATACATGAAAGGGGGATATAGCTTTGGAACAATTACCCATTCTACTTTATGAAACTACAAGAGAAAATGTCTATGTTAATGTATATTTTAAAGCCGAGACCTTCTGGATGAGCCAGAAGATGACGACTGGTTTATTTGGTGGTAGTTCGGACAAAATTTCATTGTAACTTAATAATATTTTTAAAGAAGAATTAGAGATGGAGCAACTACCGAGGAATTCTCGATAGTTAGAAAAGAAGGAATAATTACTGAGGAATTATCAGAAAAACTGCTTGATCTGTAGAAATTTTGGCGGGACTATCACAATAAGGTTCTAATATAAAGAAAATCGGGGAAAAACATCAGAATAAAAACTGTTTGTGTAGAAACCTGAAATGAGAAATGAGAACCTATGTCGGGTTCTCGTTTTTTGTCTGAAGATACGAGAATGGGCTGTCGGTTCTCACAACTTTTGTCTGCGAATACGAGAATCGAGTGACGGTTCTCGCAACTTTTGTCTGAGAATACGAGAATCGAGTGACGGTTCTCGCAACTTTCGTCTGAGAATACGAGAATCGAGTGACGGTTCTCGTAACTTTCGTTTGAGAATACGAGAATCGAGTGCACGTTCTCGTAATCTCCGTGTACAACATCTATGAAGATGCCTCCCAACTGCTCCACAACCCGTGTTCCACCAAACTATTTCTGAAAATACACTTATTTGATAAAAAATTAACAAATACTTGCAGAGAAAATTCCTTCTTTAGCTTTAAATTTGGTATAATCGGAGTAGGTAGTGATGAATCGAGCAATAGAGCGAGCTGAACATCAACTAACACAAAAAAGTGCGATGCTTGCTGATTACTGCGGCTTGAATCCTTGTATAGGCGCAGCCTCTGCCTGCAGGGACGGACTTATTATTAATTTTTTGCAGCTACAAGTCACAGTTTACTTGAATCATCGCTACGACTACAAATTGGTATGGCTCCCACTCGGGAGCCATACTGATTATTAAAGGAGAGTGGGCAATCTACGACCAACCAAATTCACACTACCAACGCTGGACGAGCTATCCTCGCACAGCGCATCTAATATACGTATTTCAATAAAACTCATCAAGAGAAGGGAGAATATTAGTGGATAAATTTTTTAGTTTAATGCAACGACTCGGTCGGACGTTTATGTTGCCGATCGCGTTACTGCCCGTTGCGGGCTTGTTCTTAGGAATCGGTGCCACCATAACAGGTGACGCATTTGTCGCACAATATGGCCTTGAATCGATTCTAGGGGACGGAACGTTTTTAAACGGTGTCCTATCTATTTTAACGGATGTCGGAGGCATCATCTTCGGTAACTTGTCACTGCTTTTTGCGATTTCAGTGGCGACGGGATTTGCTAAAGAGCGTAAAGAAGTAGCAGGGCTCTCAGCTGTTGTCGGATTCTTAGTGATGTATCGGTCGTTAACGAGCTCGATCGCACATTTCGGAAATATCGAAGAATTGCGTGGGATTACCGGACTCGTTGGATCGGTGCTCGGAATGGATGACACATTGAACATGGGAGTGTTCGGTGGGATTATAATGGGGCTGACCGTAGCGTACTTACATAACAAATACTACGACGTGCGCTTCACCGATGCGCTATCGTTCTTTGCTGGGACACATTTTGTTCCGATTATCTCAAGTGTCGCTGGATTGGTACTGGGCTTTATCTTAGCCTTTGTCTGGCCATACGTGGGAATGGGTATTGCTTGGCTCGGTGAGACGATTGCCGGATCTGGCGCCATCGGTTCGTTCTTCTACGGTTATGTCTACCGTGCTTTAATTCCATTTGGCTTACACCACGTCTTCTACTTACCGTTCTGGCAAACTGCGATGGGTGGTTCGATGGAAGTGGCCGGACAAGTGGTCAACGGAGCGCAAAATATTGTTTTTGCGCAATTACAAGCAGGCGAAGTGATTGCACCAGCTGCCGCAAAATATTTCTCATTTGCCTTCCCGATGATGTTATTCGGTTTCCCAGCAGCAGCGCTAGCAATGTACCATACAGCGCGCGAAGACCGTAAAGACGATGTGAAAGGGTTACTATTATCGTCATCACTGACCTCTTTTATTACCGGGATTACTGAACCGATCGAATTCTCGATCTTATTCGCATCACCGTTCCTATACTATGGAGTGAACGCGGTGCTTGCCGGTCTATCGGTTATTATTGTTCAATTCTTAAAGATTGGTGTCGGCTTCACTTTCTCAGCAGGATTCTTGGACTTCTTCCTATACGGAATGTTACCAGGTAACGCACGCACTAATTGGATTATCTTATTAGTTTACTCAATCATCTGGGGAGCGCTCTATTACGTTATCTTCCGTTGGGCAATTGTCAAATGGGACCTAAAAACACCAGGCCGTGAAGCGGACGACGAGGCAACTCGCCTACGTACTAAAGATGAGTACCGTGAAGCACATGGCATTGGCGAGGATGCGAAAACTGGCGCTAACCTTTCACCTGAAGAACAACGTTCTGCGCAAATCCTTGAAGGTCTCGGCGGATACAATAACTTAGAAGAATTCTCAAACTGTGCAACGCGTCTACGCGTAACGGTTAAAGAAGCTGATAAAGTGGACCAAGCAGTCTTACGCCGTACCGGTGCGGCTGGCGTGACCCAGTCCGGCAAATCGGTTCAAGTTATTTACGGAACTCAAGTTGGTGGTATTGCGACCGACTTAGATCACTATATCAAGCGTCACCGTGATAGCTTGAGTCAAGCTGTGAACTCAGAGCCAACCTCTGTAGCGACAGTAGCAACGGAAGCTGAAGTTGAAACACCAGCTCCAATTTCGACTGCTTATGAAACTACTCAAACAACTGAACATACAGCCCAAGACATCTTTTCACCTCTAACTGGTCAGTTGATGAACTTGGCAGATACACCAGACCCAGCGTTTGCCAGTGGTGCGTTAGGTCAAGGTGTGGCTATCGAGCCAACTGAGGAAGAAGTAGTGGCACCGTTTGACGGAGAAGTGGTCATGATTTTCGGCACCAAACATGCGATTGGTCTGAAATCAGACGCTGGTGTTGAAGTGTTAATCCATATCGGATTGGATACCGTCAACCTTGCAGGCGAGGGCTTTGAGACCTTTGTTGAGCAAGGCGCTCGCGTTACTAAAGGTCAAAAACTAATCTCATTCGATGCGCAAAAGATTAAAGACGCAGGGTACTCAACCGTCACACCGGTTGTAATTACGAATGCCAATGAATTTAGTGAAGTCACACCGGTTCCTGCTCAATCGATTGCAACCGAAGACTTAATTATTACAGTAAAATAAAAACTCTCGCAGCGTCATTAACATATAAAACCTCCAAATCCACATTGGATTTGGAGGTTTCTTTCATTTTAGTTATTCTCTAATTCATGTGGAAAGCGCAATTGCTTAACCAAACGGTTTACTTTATCAATATGTTCATTCGTTGGTAATAAAGTATCTACCCCAATAAAGTAACGAGTTCTCATTTGCGGTAGTTCGTGGTCGGAAATCACAATATCCCAATCTCTTGTCGCAAACTCACTGCATTCAACGGGGTTACTTACCACATGGATATGGGCTTGATGCAGACTGGTTGACTGTAAGAAATGACGAAACTGTTGTCCCGCTGCCGTGTTCTCCAAGAAGATTAAAATGTTGGGCTCCACTTGGTGTTTACTCAGTTGCATTACCAAATCCGGCCAATAGGATATCACATAAAATAAAATCGAACTCGTTTCGTTCATCTTTGTATCAGCACCGAAATGGCGTAAGAATTGATGCATGATATCTTTCACATCGTTGAAGAAGGCAGGATTTAGCTCGTCGAACACATCCAAGGAATTCCCTTCCGCATGTCGTTGGTTCATTGTAAAGATATTAGGTGGCATTATATAAACGGCCATCAAATTATAACCAATCACTGCCAGTAAGTTCTTCTCTCGTAATGTTAAGTGTTGAATATTGTACTTCTGAGCAATATGATCCAATTGATTGTAGAAGTCAATCACTTGGTAGCCGAAAGCTTCATCTTGTTCCATTCTAAGATTCAAATGCGTTGCGTTAACAATGACTTGATTATTACAGATACCGACTAATAATTGTTCAATCGTATCGTTGGTTGGCTCCAAGCCGACTTCTTCTAAGACATGAATTAGGTCCGTGGGGTAATCTTGCGTATGCTCACTGAATCCCCAATAAGACTGATCAAGTTGCCATTGATCCGACTCGACTAAATGTCCTCGAAGGGTACGGTCTAAGTTACTGGCGATTTGATAGTAAAATGAACGATTGTTCGAAAAAATTCCGGTATAAGTGAAACGTGACGCAATAGCTTGGAAGATACGGTGAATCAGGGGCATGTTGAACTTCTGGAAAGGACATTCATCCACATGGTAATACATCGTTAAGAAATTCGAGATTAAAGACCGCACATCGATTTCATTACCAGTCAGAAATAATGGGTTGGTACTAATTTCTACCTCTATATCCTGTGATGTAAAAAAATCATTCAACGCATTCAAATAACGATACCCGGTTGAACGGCTGATATAGTATTGACCAAATAAGTCCGCTACGTCATCGAATCGCTGGAAAATAATGTCATCGAATAGCTTAAAAGCAATCGTATTCCGGGCAAACATCCGAAAAACTTCATCGTAATTAGCAATTTGCTTGAACTGAATCGAGATTAACTCCTGGATTACGTTGATTTCGAGCTGATTCTTACATAATTCTCGAATCTCCTTAATATCTCGTTTCAAGACACGGTCGGTAATGTCAAATTTCTTCTTCAAATCGACTAAGCTCACAAACGCTTTTGGATGATTTAAGACGTAGTCAATTAATTCCAACTGTCGTAGTTGCTTATGACTCATTAAATTGGTATACATTGATTCACGTCCTTTCTCGGGTCCGTATAGATAACAATAAACGACTTAAAATTAAAAAATCAAAATAACTTACTTAATATTCATCAAACGATAGATGGTACGATCAATCAACTGCAAGTCTTTCTCGGTTGGGAAGCGGTGAATCGAACAGACTGGCTTATATTGCAAGGGCGGAATCGGGAAAGTCGTAATGAGTACATCATAGGGACTACTATCTAACGTGTATGAATCAATCATGCGCTCTTTATAGATATGAAAATGGACATAAGGGCGTTTATTCATATTAAGCACATCAACTATAAAAGCTGCATGGTTAATATCATCGTCACTAATCACCGCGCAATGGATATGTCTTATTTGATCGGTATAGAGGTATTTAATTAAGTTAGGCCAATGGATAATTAGATTATACACCAACAAGTTATGCATCATCTCACTGGAATCAAGCTCCAACGCTTCAATATATTCATGTAATAATTGTCGAGCATCTGTTACAAAGTCACCAATGTAATACTGCGCTCGGTCGATAAACTTCGGTAAGTAAGGATACAGGATATTAAACGTCTCCGTCTCCCACTTAAATAAGTTGGCCGTATTATGCAAATAACCGGCTAATTCAGCGACATCCTCAATTGGAATATGATACTTATCTGATAACTGGTAGATAATTTGTGCCAGATATTCGGTAGATTGACGCACCGATTCGATGGCCTTCTCATTGATGGGTTCTCCAATTTGTGGAGAATCGAATGTTTCTTTCGCATAGGCAATAAATAACTGCTTAATATTATTCAAATTCAACGCAAAGCCGAGTTGTTTTGCGATTTCTTGCATTCTGTTCACTTGATTGGGCATCTTCAGAAATTCCTGGTATAGAATATCGAAGGCATTGGTTTCAACAAAGATTTTATGACCTTGGCGCAAACGGATGATATTCACGCCGAGTGAGAATAGTAAGAACCGAAGTGTCGGATAATTCAATTGATCTCCTGCTAGCGAATAGGAGAAAACAATTAATTCTTTAAGTGCATCGATATCAATACTTTCAAATGGCCATTCATTGTACTCCGATATCTCTGAATAGAATTGAGCAAAGAAGAAACGAATATCAACTTCTTTACCCTCAAAGGTTAAGTTAGGGTAGTTGATGCAGAGATGATACTTATCTAATTGTTCATTGAGCTTATTAATCAGCCGATAGATGGTGGACTGACTGGTATAGAGAGCTTTCTCTGCTTCTTCCATAGTAGGGTTCGGATGACGGAAAAGCCAATCTAATAATTTAAAAGAGGGCTCATGCTTTAAAAGGTATCGATAGATTGATCGAAGATTGGCTCCCTTTGCGTATTCCAAATAAACCCCCTGATGGGTCTTATAAATCGTCAGAAAGTCGTATTCATTGTTAATTTGTTGGATATCATGCATCAAGGTTCGATGTGATACAGCCAAGTCTTCTACAAGTTGTCCTTCATCAATGGGATCGGTTAGTAAGTCGAGGTGCTCGATTAACTGCAATTTTCGAAGCGTTGTATCCGAGAGTATTTGGCGCAACTTCGTCCCTCCTCAGTCATTGAATACATCATTTGTTGGTTGATTGTGAGAAAAATATTCATCATATAGTAAATAGCATAATAATTATACCATATAGATACAATGCAATGAATAAAAAAGGTGTATCTATAAGGAATTTTGCAGAGAAAATTAAAAAACAACGCAAAGATAAAGCGATTTCTTAGTACTATTTCAAATTTTTATTTCGAAAACATAAAATTGAAATAATAAGCGAGAAGGACGAAAACGCTTCTAAATATTGGTTTATCAACATTTGTAATGATTATGACACGAACTTTCCCAAAAAATGTCCGGAATTTGAAAAACGTGAGACAAACGTGTTATTCACTTGGTGTATCATGATTTTATAAAATTTATTTATAGGAGGTCATTGTTTTGGTAGGTAAGAACAATAAAAAGTTATTACGAGAAAAACAATCGAACAAAGTTTATAAGTACGCAATTAAGCGTCTAACATTCGGCGTTGCATCCGTTGCAATTTCAGCCGGACTAATGTTCGCGGGCGGTACGATTGCAGGAGCAGAAGAAGTTCCAACTGATGCAGCAACAGAAGTGATTCCAGAAGTTGAAGAACCAGCTGAAGAACCAGAAGAGCCTGCTCAAGAATCAGCTGAAGAGCTAACTGAACAAGAAGACTTAGTAGAAGAAATTGTACCTGAAATTGAACCACAAGGCACACCAGAAAAAGTTGAAGAATCTGTAAGCGAACCTAAGGTCTTTGAGGGCATTCAATTCACTGAAGACCAAAAAGCGCGCTTAGCAGCAGCAGGATATAAAGAATATGAAATACCTAAGCTAGAAGCAGAAGTACAAAATGTTGCAGATGTTGCAGATGTAGAAGCGTTTGTCATCAAAAAAATAGAAGAAAAAGAAGCTGAAGAATCAGTAGAACCTGAAGTTGCAAATGGTGCAGATTTAGGCCTTAAGCTTGGTGAAGAAAACGTTCCGGAAGCTGTCGGAGCAGCTGAAGAAAAAGCTGGATTAACAGAAGACGAAAAGAAAAGAGCTGGTCAATCTGCCAATAACTGGAAAGAAGAAATTACACAAGACAATGACTACTGGCAAGTAGAAAAAGGTTGGCAAGGTAGAAACCTTGGTGGAAATTCATCAATCGGTATGGCTTTAAGTGAAATCAACTATCTTGGAACATATACAGATGCCAATGGTAATGATGTAATAAGATTACAATGGCAGGGAGACACAAGAACTCATGCAGGTTCATGGATGAACAACTTATCCTTAGCCTTAAAGTTCCAAAAAAACTTATATGAAAAAATTGACTGGGAAAAGTCTTATGCATATTCGTCTTATGGTAAGGAAGAAAAATTCTTATTCAACAATGTAAAATCTTCAGACTATCAAGCTGAATTTACTTTAGCTCAGCTAGCTAAGTCTTACACTGGAGCATTGTACGAACTACCAATTAACTTAGTGTTAAAAGATGGGGTTAAGATTGCTGATTTAGGAAAAAAAGATTACCTAATCCAACACAGGGGACTTGACGTTCAAAACAAATTGGTTTTAACTAATGTTCCTGGTAATCAAAGAGATGTTGATCTTAATACTATTGAATATGGACAATTCACAAGATCTACTATTGTACCATTAAATTCAAGACTTGATAATAGCACAATCCCTGCTAACTCAAACAAAGAGTCAAATAGGCAAAGATTTGGTACAAGTGAGTACGATAGTGACAAAAAAGTTATTAGAACAAAACACTACTACAGAAAATCTGACTCTTTAGATTCATATTTAGGTAATGTAGGATTTACCCAATCATTTGATGCAAGACTTCTTGACCTATTAAAAGAAGATGAAAAGGGTAACGTAGCTTATCTTGATGTAAACTCAATCAATGATAAAAAAGAATATACAACTACACCAAAGGTAGCTATCAGAAGGGATCAAATCAACGTTAAAGACGGAGTGGCTACAATTTATGTAGTAGGATCAGACTTCCAATCAAATCTTGAACAATCAGGAATTAAGGTAGTACGTGCAACATCAGGAAATATAAAATCAGGTATTTACTCAACCTTATTTAAGACAGCTACAATTAACTATGTAAACACTTCAATTGAATATAATGTTGACGAAGACCTTATATCTAAGCTATTCCCACAAAACAAATATCTTCAAGCCTACGCTTTCCAAAGTGGATTTGTTCACGAAAACAAAGATGGTTTCCTAAGATCAGACCAAGAAGTAAAGGAAGATACTGTAATCAATAAGGGCGATAAGCTTACCCTTGAGTTTAAAGATAGAATTAATAACAAAGGCAACCAATATGTAATGCAAATTGGTGATACCTACCATCTAATGAATGATAAATCTGCCCCATATGGAGCAAGTGAATTTGAAACAATAAGTGAAAGAAATGTTGGAGGTATTGGCTCAAGAAATATGGTCTTTGATATCACTATGCAAGCGGGTAGAACACTTTCAGCAGGTGAGAAGATTAAACTATGGATAATCAATGACAATGGTCAAAAATACGAAAGCCATAGCTGGAGACTATTCTTAAATACAGGTAATGCGGCAACAGATAAAGATATAGTAAAAGTTGAAGGTGAGAACACATTTGTAAAAGACTATAGTCCTTACTACTTCCAACACTCAAAGAGCGTTGATGGTGTAATGGTTACTAAGTACAAATATGTACCACAAGTAGAAGAAATCTTTGATACTGACACAGAGATTAAGGGTACTGTACGTAAAGACGGAAACCATGTAACAGGATACTATATAGCTCCAACAGGTGAAAAGTTCTACTTCGATACAACATTATCTGCTGACAAAGACTCTGCTGAAACTATCATACTAGATGAAAATGGTAGAAAAGTAGAAGAGGGAGATGAAAAATACGACGCTGTTTATAAGTATGCTCTTGGCCAACTAAAAACTGAAGATGGCGAAGGTCTTAAATTAAAGAAAGATATGCCTATTTATATAAATACAGCTAGAAAAGGGCAATTCCCATCAGATCCAGTTATTGAAAGAGTAAAAGCAAGAGTTACCTTTGACCAAAACTATGAAGGAAAACCAGAAGATAAGGTAGTTGTAGCACCAGAAAACAAACAATACCTAGGTACTGCAGGCTATGAAGCAAACGGTCTTGACTACAATGACAAAAATGTAATGCCAGAAGATCCAACAAGAGAAGGATATGTATTCAAAGGCTGGGCAACAAAAGCAGATGCCACAGAAGCAGACTTCACAAAAGATACACCAATTACTGAATCATTAAAAGTTTATGCAGTGTGGGTTAAGGAAGAAAATGCTAAAGATGCTGATAAATACACCCCAACAGCAGATCCAGTAGAAAAAGACAAAGGAACAGCAGTAACAGAAAAAGACGTTACAGATGCAGTAAAAGTTCCAGATTATCCAACAGAAGGTGAACAACCAAAAGTAACTGTTGATGATCCAACACAATTACCAGATGGAAACACAGTAGGAAAAACAGATGTAGCTGTAACAGTAACCTATCCAGACGGATCTACAGATAAGCTAACAGTTCCAGTAACAATCAAAGATACAATACCAGAAAAAACAGATGCTGAGAAGAATCCAGCAGTTGAGCCAGAAAAAACAGAAGTTGAAGACAAAACAGCTTTAACTCCAGAAGAGAAAGCAGAAGTAGAAGAAAAAGTTAAAGAGAAAAACCCAGAAGCTAAAGAAGTAGAAGTAGGCGATGACGGTTCAGTAACTCTAACTTATCCAGATGATTCTACAAACACTTTAACTCCTGATCAAACAGTAACTGAAAGAGAAAAAACAGATGCTGAGAAGAATCCAGCAGTTGAGCCAGAAAAAACAGAAGTTGAAGACAAAACAGCTTTAACTCCAGAAGAGAAAGCAGAAGTAGAAGAAAAAGTTAAAGAGAAAAACCCAGAAGCTAAAGAAGTAGAAGTAGGCGATGACGGTTCAGTAACTCTAACTTATCCAGATGATTCTACAAACACTTTAACTCCTGATCAAACAGTAACTGAAAAGGACAAGAAACCAGAAGATAAACGGACTGATGCTGAGAAGAACCCAGCTGTTACTCCAACCGAGAAGACTGGTGTGAAAGATCCTAATAACTTAACGGATAAGGAAAAACAAGAAGTTAAGGATAAAGTACAAAAAGCAAATCCGAAAGCGAAAGACGTGACTGTCGACGACAAAGGTAATGCTACACTGATTTATCCAGATGGATCAACCAATACAATTCCAGCTGAAGACCTTGTATTCGAATACGAGCATGGTGAGCCAGATATCACTGACAAACCTGAACTTAAGATTGCGGATATTATCGATCCAATCATCCCTGACAAGACAGAAGTTGGACGTCCAGGTCTAACGCAAAGCGAGAGGGACGAAGTTGAGCGTAAGATTATCGACGCTAACAAAGATAACTTCCCAGAAGGAACGAAAGTAGTTGTCGATGAGTCTGGTAATGCAACAATTATCTATCCAGACGGATCGATTGATACGATTCCATGGAACAAACTTGTCTACCATCGTGATGATGAAGGAGCAGCTGAAAGTGATAAACCAGCTGATGAAGGTTCTGATAAAGACTCTAAAGGAACCGAAGAAGCATCATCAACAGCTAAATCATCTTCAGGCTTACTACCTGAAACAGGTGAAGCAGATGCAACAGCAATCTTCGGAGCTGCAGCACTGTCAGTCTTAGCAGGACTAGGCTTAGTTGCGAAACGTCGTGAAGATGAGGAAGAAGCTTAATCGTTCATCACAAGATGATAAGTTAGTTTAGATTTCTAGTCTGTTAGAATCTAAGACACAAAGACCCAAGCGAATACTTGGGTCTTTTGTTTTGCTAAAAACGATAGTATCTCTAAGCAAATTTTGTTATACTATCGAAGTATAAATGTGAAGTTTTTAAAGGTAGGTGGAAGTCGATGGATTTACAATATTTTTTCCGAGTGGCGGAGGATAGTGCGGCACCGGAAGTACCGCTGCCATTCATCATTGGCTGTATTGCGATGATGTTTTATATTGCGCGTCGATGGGATCGACCGAAGGTATTTGCTGGATTGGCGATTGCGATGCAAGTGATGATTTTATCATGGTATCAACTTACGGGGAACTTATTAGCAGATGGGCTACCACTCTATCATTGTCGGATTGCAATCTGGGTTCTAAGTATCGGGATATTGCTAGATAAGCGAACCAAGCTGATGACTTGGTCAAGTCTGATTGGACTACCATTCTCGCTGATTGTGCTACTTATTCGTGATATGAATGAATATCAGTTTCCTCACATTACCAATGTTTATTACTTTGCCGGGCATATCTTAATTTTCTTAATGTCCTATCATTACTTAACCGAAAAGCCGGTGAAGATTTCTATTCAAGCACTTATCTTCTACACGCTTGCGATACATTGTGGGGTTGAGTTAGTGAACTTATTCCTCGGAAGTAATTATAGTTATTTAAGACGACTTCCGATTTTTAGTTACTCAGATATCAATCGATACGCCTTTCTCATTGTGACGGTCTGTGTGCTAGCGATGCTCTTCTTAATGCGTTGGGCAGTTCATCTTTATTGGCATTTCGTGAAGATTCCTGAACCACAGCCCACAACCCATGATTAATTGATTTAAAAAGCTCGCAAGAGCTTTTTTATTATGCGATGGAATGGCACAACAAAAAAAGCAAGAAGCCGTAATCGACTTCTTGCTTGTGTGATGGTCCTTGTAGGACTTGAACCTACGACCCCTAGCTTGTCGAGCTAGTGCTCTCCCACTGAGCTAAAGAACCAGTAACATCTACTATTAGACCATAAATTCTCATAAAAAGCAAATCATTTAGGCTGTTTTGAATTATTTTGGCAAAGAAATAACCTCAACCTGCTCTGGGTTGAGGTTATGAGTGTTAGTCTTCGATTAAGCTTCACAAGCTAAGCAGACGCTTGAGCGGTAGAAGGCTTGCGCCGCAGAAGTTGAGTGTTGGTAGTAAAGAGATTTAATCCCGCTTTCCCAAGCGTAGAGATACAATTGATTCATCTCTTTAGCCGTTGTCGTCGCTGGGTTGATCATAATGTTCAAGGATTGAGACTGATCAATATAACGTTGACGTACCGCAGCTTGGTTGATTACTTCGTATTGGTTAATTTCAGCGAATGTCTTGAAGACATTCTTCTCATGGTCACTTAAGAAGTCTAAGTGAAGAACCGAACCATCGTGATTCTTAATGGAATCCCAAACATCAGGCGTGTTGCGGCCTTTTTCTTCCAGTAACTCCACTAAGTAGCGGTTACGGATGGTTGTCTTAATCTTACTCATATCTTTTACGTAATAATTACTGAAGAGTGGTTCAATCGATTGTGAGACTTGTCCGATAATAAAGGCAGATGAAGTTGTCGGTGCAATCGCCATGGTGGTTGTATTGCGGCGTCCAGTTCCTTTAAGGATCAGAGGCTCACCGAATAATTCAGCTAACTCACAAGAGGCTTTCTCGGCACGTTCTTGAATCGTCCGATGAATCTCTTCGTTGAGGTAGCTTGCTTCTTCAGATTCAAAGGCAATGAGATTGGATTGTAGGAGTGAATGCCAACCTAAGACACCCAGACCAAGGGCGCGGTTCTCAACCGCAAAGTTATAAGCTCGCTCCATAAAGTGGAAGGCTTCGCGATATTCGAATTGATCGGAATCACGTAATTTTTCTAACTTTTCGATAAATTCACTCATTACTGCATCTAAGAAGTAGATCATCGTTTCAACGGCGTCGGTATCTTTCCACTCGTTGTAGTGAAGCACGTTCATTGATGACAAGTTACATACGAAAGACCAACGGTCGTTATCTGGTAACATAATCTCGCTACATAAGTTCGAGTGGGTGATCGGGTAATCACGGTACCACTCGGGTTTATTATTATTAATCGTATCGGTAAAGAGGATATACGGGTAACCCATCTCCACGCGACGTTGGATAACTTTAGCCCAAGTGGCACGTTTTTCACGGTCGCCTTGAATCATTTCACGCATCCATTCATCTGAGACGGTGACGGCGTGGTTCAAGTCTTGAATATCGTTTCCTTCAACCCCAATCTCTAAGAACTCATCAATATCAGGGTGGTCAATCGGTAAGTAAGGGGCGAAGCGGCCACGACGGCTCGAACCTTGGCTTACTGTATCCGTCATTTGTTCGAATAATTTCATAAAGTGAACGGCACCACTTGAATAGCCGTTATTCGTAATGGCAGCGCCGCGTGGGCGTAGGTGACCGAAGAATCCTGAGGTCCCGCCGCCGTATTTCGACATCATCCCAATCTCTGCGGCTGTATATAAGATGGATGCCATATTATCGTCCGGTGTAGATCCAAAGCATGAGATTGGGAAGCCGCGGTTTGAGCCAAAGTTGGTCCAGACAGGGGTAGAGAGAGAATAATAGCCGCGACCTAAGTATGTGTAGAACTTATCACTAAACCCATCGATACCTAAGATTTCTTCGGCTCGGTCAGCAATTTCTCTCAAGCGACTGTGAGCGTCTTGTCCTTCCCTTAAGTAGCCACGCTCTAGGAACGTCTGGCTATCTTCTGTCAGCCAATAGAATGGCTCATATTCACGATTCTTTAATTGTGCGGTCATGTTTATAACTCCTTTAATCTATAATCATCATCGACAGCTCGAATTAGAATAGGTCGTCGGCTGTCATCGACTGTGAACGTTTCGTGTAGTTCACAGAGCGTTTGGCGAAGAAGTCAACGTGTTTGGTTGAGACAATCTCTTCGTCAAACCATAAGGTTTTTTCAACTTCAGCTAAATCAGTCTCGAAGATGCGTTCAAGTCCGATTGCTTCGAGTGAGTTGTTCAGGCGATTCTTAATAAATTCAAGAACGGTATGTGTCGGCATAAAGTCGATTTCGCCGTCTTCATAGATCCAATCTAAGACATCTTTCTCAGATTCGTAGGCTTGCTTAACAAGCGTGTAAATCTCTTCTTTTAATTCATCATCGAACCAGTCAGGATTTTCAGCTTTAATGGTATTGATTAAATCAATGCCGAATTCCCCGTGGAGCTGTTCTTCTTTAGAAGTGGCTTCGATAACGTTGGAAATTCCGCTGAATAAGTTTTTCTGTTTATTGAACGACATAATAATTAAGAACTGACTGAATAGTGAGATATGTTCAATAAAGGCAGAGAATAATAAGATTGAAATGGTGTAGTCACGGTTGGAACCGGTTTGTGAATATTTAATATGTGAGTTTAAGTAATCCACCCGGTGGTTCAAGGCTGGAATTTGTTCGATTTCTTCGAAAATTTCGTTCAGTCCGAGTAATTCCAATAAATGTGAGTAAGCGTCTGAGTGACGAACTTCTGACTCAGCAAAAGTCATCCCCACGTTGGCCAGTTCTGGCTTCGGTAGGCGGTCATATAATTTCGCCCAGAACGTCTTCACGCTAACTTCTACTTGAGAGATGGCGAGCATCGCATTGCGGATGGCCGTTCTTTCGTGCGGTTCTACGTTGATTTTGTAGTCTTGAATATCAGACGTGTAGTTATACTCGGTATGTAGCCAGTATGAATGTTGGATGGCTTCCTTATAAGATTCTAACTCAGGATATTCGTATGGTTTCAAGTTCTTACGTGGTTTGAATATATCACGTTGACGCGCTTTAGTCTGTTCCGCACGGTAAAGGATATACGCTTTGGCCGTTCTTGGGAAGCTTTGTAACATCAGTTCGGTCTCAACTATGTCTTGGATTTCCTCAACGTGAATCGGATCGATATCGATCTTTTCGACGACTTTTTGCGTTACGGTGTTGATTTCCATATCGTTTAATTCATGAGTTTCATTATTAGCTTTTTGGATGGCAATCTCAATCTTCGTTGGGTCAAAATCAACGCGGTCGCCGTTACGTTTGGTAACGTGTTGCGGGATTTTGCTGGTGCCATGAATGTAATGTAATAAGTTCGAATAAAGTGGCTCATGTGGACGATGGACCCCATCAATAAAGACTTGAGGTACTGTCTTTAATCCAAGTGAGTGGAGATATTCGCGTGCTTCAGGGTGCACTTCAATATCGATTTCTTCATAGTTGATATTATTTTTATCCATCCAATCTTTAAGACGAGTACACCATGGGCAGACTTTTTTACTATAAACTTGTACTTGAGTCATTTCGAACGCTCCTTTATGAATGATTTGATTTTGTTGTGTCGCTACTATAGTAATGTATCACAAATGGGGCGGTCTCTCTAGAGATACGCCTCTCGACTTTGATAAATTAAGCGACATAAATTCAACCTATATTATACCATGTATTGCTCATTAAAAAAATCACAACTCGATGAGTGGTGATTATTCGATATTCAATAATTGATAGATGGAATGATCAATTAAGTGCAAGTCTTTCTCTGTTGGGAAGCGGTGAATCGAGCAGAGAGGTTTGTTTGAGATTGGCGACAAAGCTAATCTAGTTAATAAGCAGAAAGATTCATCTATATAGTAGAACGCGGCCGTTTAAATAAAAGTCTGCTTGTGTGAGGAAACTTAGCGATAGAGCATTCATTTGTTTATAAAGGAAAATATTGTCCTTGCCACTTTGCTTGAAGTTAGCTTATGTAGGGGAAACCTGTCCTAATCGCTAATTCAATTACGATGATGAAAGACTTCATAGAGCGATTTACCTAAGTTTCATCATGTTTAGATTTTTAAAATTTTATTCAATTGTTTCTTGTCAGTGGTTTGTAAAGGCTTTTTTTGATGAGTTTTGTTATACTGAAAATATAAACACCGCTATAATTGAAGGAATTTGTTAGAACAATTAAGACAAGGAAGGAGCATTTTCCTAGACTGCTAGGATAAGAATAAGCCAATGAAAAAGAAAAGATTATTTGGATTAGCCGCTTTAATACTCGTGTTAGCAGGGTGTGATGGCACCTTACCGTATACTTCTACTAATACTTCTTATAATAATACAGTCAAACAGTCTTCGGAGTCTGCAAGTGATTATTATTCTGAGAGTCAACATGTTAGTTATGATGCTTATGGGACGTTAGAAACAAAAAATTATGATAAAGATGCTGAAAGTGTGATGAAATTAATTACCGATAATGGCGGTATGATTCAATCACAGGATTCAAATCATGCGACTAACTATTATACCGACTTTGTTGGGACGGAGTTGTCCGTGGTCGCAAAGATTCCAAAAGATAATTTTGAAACAGTCGTGCAAGCTTTGAAAGAGAATTACCATGTTCAATCATTTAATATTTCAAGTCGTGATGTGACGGATGATATTGAAAATACTGGGGAAGCCCTTGAAGTTAAAAAATCCCGTTTAGATGAAATTAATAAGAAATTAGAAGACGATAATTTACGCTTTAGTGAACGTGAAGCGTTAGAAGCGGATAAAATTGTTTTAGAGGATGAAATTCGTGCATTAGAAGAACAACAAACTCAACAAACAGAATCAGTAGATTTCAGTACGCTGACGTTATCGTTACGCGAAGTGGATTACTTTACTTCTGAAGGGTTACCTTTCTGGTTACCATTTGCGAGAGTCTTCAAAAGCTTCTTCTTTATCTTAGCTTGGGGACTATTAATTGGTTTAGTAGTTGCATTATCGATTACCCCATTTATTTTTGTCGCTTCTTTAGCCTATCTCTTAATCCGCAAACATCAATATAAAATGTTCCATAAATTAAAAAATAAAATGGGTATTGATCAAGCGTTTAACTCAAAAGAAGGATCCGTTAAAGTAGACCGCAACAACAATATTTTATTAGATGGTGAACAATCAACCGTTGAGAAACCGAAAGAATAGTGAAAGAGTAGGCAATACAATGGCAAAATTTGCCCCAAATGGACAGACCGTAGCAGAAGTCATTGAAAACTTACCATCGGAACAGAAGATAACGTCACAGTTAAAGTAACTGTGAAGGATAAATCGGACAACGAGAAATATGAGCCTCAAGCCAAACCGATTGTCAAAGAATACGGTGAAGCGACGACTGACAATGATATCAAGGGAGCAGTAACCGTACCTGATTACCCAGCAGATGCTGATAAGCAACCCGAAATCAAAGTAGATGTTCCAACCCAACTACCAGATGGAAATACCCCAGGTGAATACGAAGTCGATGTAACCGTAACTTATCCAGACGGATCGATTGATACGATTCCATGGAACAAACTTGTCTTCCATCGTGATGATGAAGGAGCAGCTGAAAACGATAAACCAGCTGAAGAAGCTGCTGATAAAGATTCTAAAGGAACTGAAGAAACTTCATCTACTGCGAAATCATCTTCAGGTCAACTACCTGAAACAGGGGAAGTGGATGCAACAGCAATCTTCGGTGCCGCAGCACCTTAAGTCTTAGCAGGTCTAGGATTAGTTGCGATACGTCGTGAAGACGAAGAGGCATAATTATTCATCATAGATGATAAGTAAGTTTAGATTCTTGTCTGTTAGAATCTAAGATACAAAGACCCAAGCAAACGCTAGGGTCTTTTGTTTTGCATCTCAATAGAACCGTTATTATTGCTCTAAAGTTCACTTTAATTTTATGAGGAATGGTATAATTAATTGGAAGAGGAGTGAGAATATGATCGAAGATAAATTACTTACTATTAGCTACAAATTCCGACAGAGTAAACTATGGGAGTATTGGCAACCAGGACAAGTTTTTGTATTGGATTTGCCAGGGGGAGACTCTGCGGTCGTTCGTCTAGATGTATTGATGAGCGATGATTATCAGGTGTTGATTTTTAAAGATATGGAAGCTTACCAAGCGTATTTGTTAGGTGAAGTGGCGGATGATGAGGCCAAGTCATTTCAATATTTGGAAGTGGCTTTAGCGAATGATTATGTCGTTTTAACCTTCCAAAATAAAAGCGAATTGATGGCGGAAGAAGTGAGTCGTGTTCAAGAATATAAGCGCGAGCATGAACTGGTGCTCGGTGGGGCGCACTCATTTCCGAGGTGGCGACATTATGCGCCGTACCGTGAGCCGTGGAGCTTAGGTGAAACGGTGGATCAAGCTTGGCTAGTGGCTGTGATGGAAGCATTGCTTAAGGTGTCTGCATTGTTACAGGATGCAGCGTCACTGGATTGGACAGAGCGACCTGCGCGGTCGGACCGGTTGGAGTTTAAGGCAATGACGCGGTCGCTGGAAAATACGGAACCAGCTTTGCACGATATTTTAGTCGGTGAGGTGTTGGCGGATGATGAAGCGGCGCAAGGCTTGCGCAGTCGGATGGCAGTCCGTGCCGAGTGGCAGTCGGGTGACGGTGACTACGATATTTCCGTGATGTTGTTGGAAGAAGCAGCGGAGAATGAAGAGAGTGGTTGGGCTGATTATGAAGATGCTGAAGCTCTGGAGCTGGAAATCGATCATGAGCGACTGCGAGCGTTGCGTGAGTGTCAAACTACCGTGCGTTTGGAGTGCGACTTGATTGCCCTGCCACTTCTTGTTAAAGGGGCGGAAGATGCACCGGGTTACTACCCTTGGATGGTGGTCGCTGCAGATCAGCGGAGCGGTAACACTTTCGCAACAAGTCTGGTGGATTCGATGGATTCCGCTTTGGCTGCTTTTATTGATAAGTGCCAAGAGGAAGACTTGCGTCCGCTGAACTTGGTTGTGCGCAATCGTCGTGCGCAGTATGTGTTGCAACCATTGGCAGAAGAGTTAAACATCTCAAACAAGATCAAAGCAACCCCGCTACTCGATACGTTTGAACAGAGCTTATACGAGGAAATGGTATTGAACAAGTAATAATCGGTTGAATAGGCAGTGAGAGGCAGGCTTCAGCTTGCCTTTTTTATTTAGGGTCAGGTTGGTTTGCTAGATTGAGTAGCCGAGGTGGAACTGTATGGCAGGGAACTCCATCTGAGGTGTGGTGAGGTGGAGTTGTTGAGTGCAGAACTCTATTTGCGGTGTGTTGAGTTGGAGTTGTTGAGTGCGGAACTCCAGCTGCAGTGTGTTGAGTTGGAGTTGTTGGGTGCAGAACGCCATCTGAGGTGTGTTGAGTTGGAGTTGTTGGGTTCGGAACTCCATCTGCGTCGGATTGAGGTGAAGTTGTTTTAGATTTTGCTCATCTGAGTCAGTTGAGTTGGACAAAGTAACTAAGTTTGTTCATCTGAGTCTGTTGAGTTGAACAAAGTAACTAAGTTTGCTCATCTGAGTCTGTTGAGTTGGGCAAAGTAACGGGATTTGTTCAACTGAGGCTGTTGAGCTGAACAAACCAGCGAAGTTCGTTTTCTGTTTGTGGGAACTCATAAACAGAAACTCCGTCCGTTTTTCAGTTAGTGGCGACTCATAAACAGAAACTCCATCCGTTTTTCAGTTAGTGGCGACTCATAAACAGAAACTCCATCCGTTTTTCTGTTTGTGGCGGCTCATAAACAGAAACTCTGCTTGTTTTTTGTGTAATGGAGTCCCATAAACAGAAAGTTCGTTGAGTTTTCGTGTAATGGAGTCTCACAAACAGAAACCACTGGTTAACTGGCAGGGTGGTAGTGTGTTGAGGTGAAAATTCATTAGCGTCCTTCGAGATTACACCCAAAGCCCGTCCCACAATCCTATTTTTGTCGTAATAGTATGCGGGATAAGATGGGTTCGAGTATAAAGTAAAAGGCGATGTTGCCGCCGGCATGCATCAGATCGAAGGGGATGCCGCGGAGGTAGTATGGCCAGAAGGCGACGACACCAAACATCTTAACCATAAAGATCGAAATAATAAAGCCATAGAGCAAGCCAGTGAAGCCAGCGTAGATGGCGATGGTAATGCGGTTCGCCATGGAATTAGGTTTGTAAAAAGGGCGGATAAACCAGCCGGTCAACAGCGAGATAATTACGTAGCTGGCAATTTGGGCGAGGGTCCACGGTCCCATGCCGAGCAAAATATTGGATAACAAAATTGAAAGGACGGCGACAAGCATGCCGTCAACGGTGCCCATTGTGAGAGTGATAATCAAGATGATGGCGCTGACCGGCTGCACGTTGGGGATCACGGCGAGTGCAAGGCGACCTACCACGGCGAGTGCACTTAAGATGCCTACCCGCGAGATGCGATAGGCGAGTGACAGCTCATTGTTTGGCTTAGAATGATGCGGGAAGCTCATAGAATCGCTCCTTTCGATATCTCATAGTGTACCACGAACACCGTTAAAATAATACTCCTCAACCTTGCGAAAAAGTGCTATGATAAGAATGCAAAAAGCGTTTCCAACGCAAGTGTAAAATTTCAAAGGAGATGACGAGTTGGCGAAGCGAGTTCGTGGGATATTAGCGTTATTAGTGATGGCGACCATTTGGGGTGGCGCGTTTGTTGTTCAGAAGATCGGGTCGGACTATTTACCGCCGTTTGCCTTTAATATGATGCGAGCGGGTATCGGAGCGATTGCGCTAGGTGTGGTGTTGCTAGTGATGCAACGAGGCAGAGGAACCAAGACAAAGCCCGACACTGACAGAAGTCACGTTACACCTGAAACAACCATCATTCGCACAAAAAACTCGACTTATTGGCGCGATGCGCTAGTGGGTGGGCTTGTGGCCGGCACCGTGTTGACATGCGGGATGGCATTCCTCCAGATTGGGATTATGTATACGACAGCCGCCAAAGGCGGATTTATTACCGCGTTGTACATCGTCCTCGTGCCACTCGGTGGGCTACTAATGGGACGCCGCGTTACCCGAAATCAATGGTTGGCAGTCATCCTCGGGACGGTGGGACTTTATTTACTGTCATTTCCTGGGAATGGCAACTTCCAAATCGGATATGGCGACTTTATTACTTTGCTCGGAGCATTAAGTTACGCCATCCATATTTATGTCATTGACTATTATAGCCAAAAAGTAGATTCCACCTTGCTTTCTTGGATGCAAATTGCAGTATCAGCCGTACTTTCCGGAATTATTATGCTACTATTTGAAAATCCAGATTGGTCACTATTACCCTACGCAATTAAACCGCTACTTTACGTTGGGGTGATGTCAACGGCGCTTGGCTTTACATGTCAAGTTTACGGGCAAAAATATACGGACCCAACGACGGCGAGCTTGATTATGAGTTTGGAGTCGGTGTTCGCGTTACTCTTCGGTATACTGTTCTTAGCAGAGCGCCTGTCGGTGCGCGAATTTGTCGGAGCAGCCATTATGTTCACGGCAATTATTCTCTCGCAAGTTCGGATCAAACGTCGTGCTGCGAGTCAGGGTCAAGTATCGCCTACAAAATCATAACAAACACCACATAAAAAAACGCTCAATTTGAGGATCACCTCAGTTTGAGCGCTTTTTGCATTTTGCCTTATTCAGCGTGAGTTTTTTGGTATTTTTCAGCAAGTCCGGTAACTCGGAAAATCCATTTGGCAATTTCAACAATAACGATGATTGAGGCAGATGCGACAATACAGATCATCCACTGACCGAAGTTCGGTGGCGTAACATCAAAGAATTGACTAATACCAGGAATTAAGATAACCCCTAGAAGTAGGGCACCTGATAGGATAAAGGCTCCGTTCAAGTAACGGTTGTCGAATGGATTTCCACGGAAGAGTGATCCAAAGACAGACTTCACGTTAAATGAGTGGAATAATTGAATCAATCCTAAGGTAATGAAAGCCATTGATTCAGCTAAATTTGTTTCGAGTCCGGTATAGTATTTTGCATACCAGAAAACACCTAAGGTGAGGGCAGACTCAGCAACCCCTTGATATAAAATACTTGGTAACACGCCGAAGCTTAAGAAAGAATCTTTCTTCGTTCGTGGTGCATGCTTCATAGTATCCGGTTCAGCCTTTTCCATTCCGAGTGCAATCGCTGGGAAGACGTCGGTCACTAAGTTAATCCATAAAATATGCACCGGTTCTAAGATGGACCAACCAAATAAGGTCGCAAAGAATAACGTTAAAACTTCCCCTAAGTTGGCAGAGAGTAAGAACTGAACGGCTTTTTGAATATTGGCGAAAACTTTACGACCTTCTTCAACCGCAACAACAATGGTTTCGAAGTTGTCGTCAGCTAGCACCATATCGGAGGCCCCTTTGGAAACTTCAGTTCCGGTAATTCCCATTCCGACTCCAATTGAAGCTTGCTTCAAGGAAGGGGCGTCGTTGACGCCGTCTCCGGTCATTGAGATCGTCTTGCCATTGGCTTGCCATGCACGAATGATGCGAACTTTATGTTCTGGAGAAACGCGGGCATATACAGAAAGTTCTGGGACGCGCGTTTTTAATTCTTCATCACTAAGTTGATCGAGTTCAGCCCCGCTAATGACGTGGCGTTCGTTATTGCTGCTACCTTCGTTCGGGTCTAAAATTCCTAGACGTTCTGCAATCGCTTGAGCAGTTGTGGCGTGGTCCCCAGTAATCATAATGGTACGGATTCCTGCGCCTTTCGCAGTTGCAATCGCTGCGGCAGCTTCTTCACGCTCAGGGTCAATCATCCCCACTAATCCAGCAAAAATTAGATCTTGCTCAACGGCTTCGATCGTTGCTTCAGGAAGTGTGTCAGTGTAGCGGTACGCACCTGCTAAGACACGCAAGGCAGCGCGAGCCATTTTTTGGTTTTCTTCAAGAATTGTTTGGCGGTCTTGTTCAGTTATTTCGCGAAAGCCGTCAGCCGTTAAGATATAGCGACAGCGTTGAATCACTTGGTCAGGTGCACCCTTAACTGCAACGTAATATTGTCCTTCATTTTCATTTACTTGATGAATGGTTGACATCATTTTACGGCTTGAGTCAAATGGAACTTCTAAGACGCGAGGTTGTGCTTCTAATAATGCTTTGATATCGATCGAATGTTCTAAAGCCAGTTGGTACATGGCTGTTTCAGTCGGATCTCCTAAAAGTTCCCCAGAAGCATCAATCTTCGAATCGTTGGCCAGTAAAATTGAACGCATCAACGGTTGTTCTGCAGTCAAGTCTTCATGAGCTGAACGAACTTTTCCTTCATAGTAGACTTGTTCAATCGTCATTTTGTTAACAGTTAATGTCCCAGTCTTATCTGACGCAATAATTTGTGTACTTCCTAAAGTTTCGACAGCTGGAAGTGTCCGGACCAGAGCGTTACGTTTCGCCATCGATGAGGTCCCTTGCGATAAGATAATCGTTGAAATGGCTGGCAGTCCTTCTGGAATTGCGGCGACAGCCAATGAAATTGAAATAAGTAACATATGGATAAAGCCGAAGTCTTGTACGGTCACTCCGACGATAAAGGTAACAATCGCGATAAGGATAATGGATAGGGTAAGCGTCTTACCTAATTTCTCTTGGTCGCGTTGGAGTGGTGTTAACTCGGTTTCCGTTGTTGACAACATCTTCGCAATGTAGCCAACTTCAGTATTCATTCCCGTTCCGGTGACAATTCCGACACCACGACCGTAGGTCACGTTAGTACTTGAGAACGCCATATTCGAACGGTCACCAATTCCAACGTCTGGGTCGGTTAAGGTCTCAACATGCTTTTCAACCGGGACTGACTCACCCGTTAGGGAAGCTTCTTCAATCTTCAGTGAGTTGGTTTCCACTAAACGTAAGTCTGCTGGAACGACGTCGCCCGCTTCGAGAATTACAATATCCCCTGGGACGAGTTCGGTTGATTTGACAGATGTGACATGGCCGTTACGCTTAACATTTGCGTTGGGTGAGGCCATCTCACGTAACGAATTAATCGCATTTTCCGCTTGTTGCTCTTGGAAGACGCCCATCACCGCATTTAAGATTACGACAATTAAAATAATGACCGCATCGGCCACGCCTTCGCCTTCCATAATACCGACAACGGCTGAAAGTGCAGCGGCAATCAACAGTACGACAATCATAAAATCTTTAAATTGATCGATGAATTTTTGCCATAAAGTACGACTTTCCTCTTCGACAATTTCATTATGTCCATAGTGTTCGAGTCTTGACTGAGCTTGTTCGTTAGTCAAACCAGATTGAACATTCGTCTCGAATTGTTCAGTAATTTCCTCAATCGTTGAATGATAAGGTTGTTTAGTTTGTGCCATAATAGTTCCTTTTCTTTTTAGATATTATTTCAGTAAAAATATAAAAACTTATACTCTGACTGAAATTGCGTCAAAGCATAAGTCTCACTAATTAAGTCAGTACCAGCATATAGTTCTTCTATATACTTATCGTTGTTGATACAGACGAGGCAACCTCAAGTTACTCCCTTATGATATTAACTTGGCTACATTATAGCGTGATTCCGTGAAATGAGCAAGTTATTAAGTTTTTTTAAATTTATGAATTTTCTGTAAAGAAAGTTTGTAAAATGATTAAATAAATAGCGTAAAGATAGCACTTCTGGGGTTATCGTGATATGATAACATTCGAGTTAGTACAGCTTGAAATGTTCGGTCATTAATTCATAATTGACTTACTCTAACAAAGTATCAAATTAATAAGGAGAGACGACATGAGTCAAAAATATAAAAGTCGTGCAGAAATTCATAATTCATCAAGACGTAGCCGCAAAAAACCACGTAAGAAAAGAGGGTTCCGTCGATTTTTAAATTTTGTAGGAATATTACTGATTTTAACTGGTGTTGGGCTATTGCTGCTGGATCCAATTAAGAATCATTTCATCCGCGAGCGAACCAATATGAACACGGTCGCGAACGTATCGCGTGATGATATCGTGCGAAATAACGGCGCGAACGTAAGTTTTGATTGGACCAATATTAGTGCACTCGATGCCCGTCAAGTCTTGATGAGTAATGTCAACCCAGAAGATTTACCGGTCATTGGTGGAGTGGCAATGCCTGAGTTGGGCATGAACCTACCAATTTATAAAGGGGCTTCGCAAGAAGGGATGTTCTACGGTGCAGGCACTTTATATCCTGAACAAGAGATGGGTAAATCCAACTACTCGATTGCAAGTCACCATTCAATTCACAAGGACTTACTTTTCGCACCATTACTTCACGCAGAGTATGGACAGAAAATATATCTAACGGATCTTGAAAAAATATATGAGTACGAAGTGACAAATATTGAGACGATCAGCCCTGATCGCGTCGACGTCACTTATCCAACCGAAGTGCCAACCATTACAATGATTACTTGTGATTCCGGACTAGTAAACCGCGTCATCGTCCAAGGGACGCTGAAAGAAACGTATACGATTAACGACGCTCCTAAAGAATCGTTGGATGCCTTCAAGATTAAGCAAACCGTTCCTGAACAAAATTAAATAGAGCTATTTGAGCCCGCCGGTGTGCAAACATCGACGGGTTTTTTGTTGTGTAGCGCATAGTTGTGTGGCGCGTGCGGGGAAGGATGGAGTGATGCTTGCACCGTTAACTCCATCTTAGGGTGGTTGAGTTGGAGTTGTTGGATGCGGCACTCCATCTGAGAGTAGTTGAGTCGGAGATGTTGGGTGCGGAACTCCGACTGAGAGTGACGGAGCTGGAGTTGTTGGGTGCAGAACTCCATCTGAGAGTGGTTGAGTCGGAGATGTTGGGTGCGGAACTCCATCTGAGAGCGGCTGAGCTGGAGTTGTTTGAGCCGGAACTCCGGCTGGGAGTGTTGAGGTGAAGTTTATGCAGACTTTGTCCACCTCCCGCCATTGAGCTGCACAATCCTTCCGACTTTGTCCACCTCCCGTCATCGAGCTGAACAAATCCACCAACTTTGTCCCCTCCACCCCTTTATGCCAAACTTCCTGTCAAATCAAATTTCACTCCACCACCTCACCCACCGAGAAATATGAATTTTCTATGAAAATCAGAACGAAAGATTGTATTCTTTGTGAGTTTATGCCCTGATCAGCAATTAGCAGGCAGCCCTGTGTTATAATAAAGTCAAATATAAGAAGGGGGTCGCAATGATGAATTTCAAGAAATGGATGCAAACTGCGATGGTGTGGATTTTAGGATTAAGTTGCAGCTTAAGTTGGATGTTGCCAACGGTTGACGCCCAGGAATCCTTAATCCAATTAACAGTCAGCTTATTTCAAGTTGAAAATGGAGATCAACTTCAGAAAATTTCAGATTTTAATTATGACTTAATTTACTATCCTGAAGGTGGCGAGGCTCAAGTAGTAGCGGAGCACCGTGTGGGCCAAGAGAATACAGGCTACGCGCTCAATCCGGGGCAATACAAATTACGACTCTATGACGATACGAACTTTATGCGTGGCGAGTCGCGTTATCAACTTGGGCGATTAGAGATCACTAATCCGGAGCCAAATCAGAGAGAATATGTACGTGCTGAATCCGACCCAATATTGAATGATTTTGGAGATGGGACTCAAGTCTATGACCAAACCTTTGAATTAAAAATAGGAGACAACTTGTTTGATGCGGCGACAGGTCACTACAGAGCACGACTCAATGCGTTTATCACCGATGGATTAGACGAATCGCAAGCCCTGTTAGATGGGTTCGAGCAAGATCGATCAGCATTCCAAAAAGTCGAACAATCCGAATCGACCGATTCAATTGAAGAAACAGAAACCGTGATTGAAGAAAACCCAACACCCGCGGAGTATTTGACGCGGATTCAAGTGGTCGATGAGCAAGGTGTGCCACTTTCTAATTTATATTTATCCGTTCAAAATGAGGAGTTCTCTGAACGGTATGACTTAATTACGGACCAAAACGGGGAAGCTCAAATTGATGCACTCCCTGCAGGAACTTATCAATATCTTTTTGATTTGCCCGAAGAATTTAAGCAAGAAATGGCCAGCGGAACATTCACTATTGAAGACACTGAGTCCGGTGCGGGTGAAGTCATTGTTCCTATCCATTTAGAACGAAATGAAGCGGATCAAAATCTTAAGGGGCACTTAGTCTATCGTGTGGTAGATGCCGAAGGTCAACCATTAGCGGAAGTCCCAGTCCAAATTGGTGAAACAGACTACGAAACGGATGGCAACGGTGAAGTGGTGATTAATTTACTGCCAGTGGGCGAGTATTCGGTGAACGTAACTCCTCCAGCTGAATATCAAGTAGAACAAATGGATACAACACTTCTTGTTGAAGCGGATATGACAGCGGAAGGGCAAGCTATTTTAACGCCTGTAGCGACAAGCGAAGAAACAACAGAAACAACAGAAACAACAGAAACAACAGAAACAACCGTAGAGACAACCACTGAAGAGAAACCTGTTGGAACCATTCGGGTAACGGTCTTATCGCCAGATCAAGCACCCGTTGAAGGGGCGATATTTGAACTGGGCGAAGGTGGACCGCAAGCGACGACGGATGCTGCAGGGCAACTCGTATTTGAACAAGTTGCGCCAGGAGATTATGCGCTTCGAGCGGTTCAACTCCCAGAAGAATATCAGTTAACAACGGAAATTATCGTTTCAGTTGCTGCGCAACAAGAGGCAGTGACGGAAGTCCAACTAACCAAAAAAATTGAACTTGCTACGGTGACAGTTCAAATTCGTGACCAAGATGGCAACCCAGTCACTCCGTCAAGCCTCGTCTTCAATGATCGAGAATATCAATCGAATGCCGATGGGGATGTCATAATGTTAGAAATCGAAGCAGGTCGCAGTTATGCATACCATGTAGCATCTGCACCTGAAGGGTACGATATCGCTGAAGCGAAAGGTGAACTTGAGGTTGAACCGGGTGATAATGAGCCCGTCGTAGCTACGGTTCAACGTTTGGAACGACCTGGAGAAGTGAAACTTCGAGCAATGGACCAACATCAACAACCTGTTGAAGGTGTTGCCGTGAAATTAGACGACGAGACTCAAACAACCGATAGCCAAGGCGAGGTCGTATTTAAAGATGTGAGTGTAGGTGACCATCAATTATCTGTGGTAGAAGTGCCAGATGGATATGAGAGCGTATCTTCAGAGGTTGAATTGATCAACGTGCATGACCAAGAAGTTATCGAGCGTGAACTGACGATCCAAGCTAAACCGAAAGTCGGATCGGCTCAGTGGCAATTCAGAAATAATGAAGGTACAGCGTTAGCCGATGTTGTTATCGAAGTGGTGGATAAACAGTATACGAGTGATGCTGCTGGAACAATTCAAGTGGAGCAACTCCCAGTTGGGGAAAATCCATATAAGATTGTTCAGTTGCCAGAAGGCTACCAACTCGTTCAACGTGAAGGTAAAGTGACGGTACAAGCTGATCAAATGGCTCAAGTCGTGATTCAGCTAGATCGTGAAGCGACGACCACCACGACCGTCGAACCGACTACGACCACTACAACCACCACGGTTGAACCAACGACAACGACGACAACTGCAGAGCCAACAACAACTACAACCGCAGAACCAACGCCGACCACAACTCACGAGACAACAGCTCAAACAACGCAAGCTATTGGCTCAACCACAACGGTAGCGCCTGAGGAGCAGTCAAGTATTGAGCACCAAGTCTCATTAGCGACGAAGCAATTTGTCCATGATGGAACGGGTGTGACAGTAAAAGTTCATCCAGATGATGCGAAAAATATCGTCCGTCTCGATGTTCAAAAAGTTCAACCCGCAGGACCGTTTGCCGGTTATGATGCGGACGTCTATGAAATTAAATTACTGAACCGCAATAATCAAACAGTAAACTTGGAACATCTAGCACAAATTTGGTTACCAACACGCTCTGTACATCAACGCTTGCAGTTAGCGCGTAATGAGAATGGGCAGTTAATGAGCTTAATGTTCAACTTAAATAACGGACGTGCTGTCGTTGCCACCCAAAAGATGGGTACTTACGGTATTATCTATGGAGCTCAAGCTGCGACGACCGCCGAAGAAACAACGAAAGGCAATGGCCTTCCAGGAACCGGTGAGTCTAGCGCACGCATTTGGATGATTCTCGGACTAGTGATTGTTGCTTTCGGTAGCAAAATCTTAATTAAACCAAATCGTTCTGAAGAATACGAAAATATAGAAGAATAAAACAAAACAATGTAGTCAATAAAATAATGTTTTATCTCGCATTGAGCAACTGTTCAGTGCGAGATTTTTTTATTTCATCGAATCACTTATTCTTATCAAAATCAAAGCGATTTCAAATGGAACCTCCCTCAAAGATCCAAGAGCCTTCCGTGATTAAGAGTGGAGATTGTGGTAAAATAAGACCAGAATGAGAAGCAAGATGAGTGAACTTCAATCACTGGCTAACATTGCTTTAAAACAGGGATGGACCCTATTTAAATGGACCATCAATTAGATAAGGAGCAAATCATGAAGAAATTAATTGCGGTAGATTTAGATGAAACGTTGTTAAGGAGGGATAAGACGTATGATCGCGAGCGATTCCTCCAAATTAACGAGCGACTGAATGATCGTGGCGATATGTTATGTGTTGCGACAGGTAACAGTTATCACAAATTATCGGATTATTTCAACCTCCATGATATTCATGACCTCTATCTTGCTTGTGATAACGGAACGATTTTATTAAAAGGGGACGAAGTCATCTATCAACATGGTCTTGACTATCCACTGGTGCGTCAACTCGTTGAAGACTTGAGTCAAAATCCGAAGTTGCATCCGGTCCTCAGCAATGGATTCCATTCGTACTTTACCTATACGACACAAGATGCACTCGATTATATCAAGCGCTACAATAATGACTTAACTGTCCTTGAACGCCACCATGAAATTCCGGACAAAAACTTTTTAAATGTTTCAATATATAGTGAGCTCTCATTTGAGGAGAATAAAGGTCTCATTCAACGAATTATGGACCAATACCCAAATGTGAGTGCAGTGACGAGTGGGGATGCTTGGATGGATATTTATGTGGCAGACGGTGGTAAAGGCACGGCGATTCGCTATTTACAAGACAAATACCAAATCAAAAAAGAAAATACGATCGCCTTTGGCGATAGTTTGAACGATATGAGTATGATGCAAGCGGTGGGTTACTCCATCGCAATGGAAAATGCGGACCCTGAATTAAAGCGTCACTGTCGTTATCAAGTCGGATCTAATGAGGAGCAAAGTGTCCTTTCAACAATCGAACGGTACTTGTCTGAAGGAGACTTGGATTTTATGCAAGAATATAAACTAAATTCGGAGGTAACGCATGGCTAAATCATCAAAACGTCATTCACGCCGTCCATCGAAGTCCACGGGGCATGATACTACGGATTACGAACGTATTGATATTTATTTGATTCCAAAGGAACAGGCTGGTTTGTACCGTGTCTTGCGCGAAGCGGTGATTCAAGAAGTGACGGAGTGGATGGAACAGGAGAGTCAATTAGCGCAAGTAGAGACGGGGCAAGATGAGATTGAAGGAGCCTATATTCAAGCGCTATACAATGGCGAAGTGCGCCGTTATTACTTTAGCCCAACCAATATTTCCCAAGCTCAAAAGGCTCGTGATAAGCACCAACTTCCTTTGTATTTGGAACGAGAAATTTTGGGATCGAATACTTAGCAGTTAGCCTTAGAGAGAAGGTGTTACTATGAAATTAATAAACCGTCATACAACGAAGTGTTTTAAGCGATGGGGGACACTAATTTTACTCATAATAAGTCTTCTAAGTGGCCACTTTGTACAAAGCGTATCAGCCAATACGTATGATCAAAATATAGCAACGACGCCACCATCTCATCTCACAGCTTGGGATCAAATGCTTGAGGTGATTGATCAGCTAGAACGTTATCAAATTCGTATTCGCATTGTTAATTTAGATCAGAGCGAAGAAGTGGCGAGTGGCAAAATTATCGGTGACCGTGAGACTGGGGATTTGCGTGTACAGTTTAATGTGCATCCAACCGAAGCAGAAGAACACGGATTTCAATATGACCTAATTAGTTATCGTAACTTTGATATTGCTTATTCGAATTTAATTGAAGTCTTAGAGTCAACGGGATTTTTCGAGGCACCATATTATCAATCTTCAAAATACGAATTATTATCGAATTATTTAAATCACTATGTTGAAGTGGATACGGAGATATTCTCAAAGCGCAATATGGCTCAAGACACGTTAACTTCTTTTCTTTTCCTGCCAGAACGCGAGACTCTTCAAAATTTAACTGAAGAACAAGTTTATGAGATTCATTCGGCCTATCAAGTTGCTTTAGAACGGACAGAAATTCCTAATAATTGGCAACGTTTCGATGATTATATGTATTTGAAACATGAATTTCATCTTGATGTCAATGAAAGTTTAAATCCTTATAAAAGTTATGACGCTTCGTTGACGAATCGATTGAACATTTCCACCAACAATAATCAACTGCAACTTTCCCTGGACTATTCAACCCGAGTGACACGCGATTTATTGAATTTAAGTCGAATTTATTCACCGAATGATTATCAGATGAACCGTGAGTTAAATACCCAAGAAGTGACTGGGCGTTTAACGGCAGTAAAAATCCGTTATAATCCAGCATCACCTTATTATGAAATTGAGTTGCACGGACTGAAGGATGATTACCAATTCAATATTTTTAATCAATCAACAGCTGATTATGTAGCAGAACGCTATATGTGGCAATTTACACTATTGCCGACGGAAGAAGAAATTCCGTCACTCCATCAGTTAAATCGTCTTTCTGAAGCTGAATTCAATTATTTAATTGCATCGATATTACCGGTAAAGGAACGAGAATAAGTATGAAAATTAAACTTAAGCGGGCGGCAGGACAACGGATTCGCCAAGGAGAATGCTTGATTCAAACACAAGATATTCAATCTCCTGAGGTTGAGTTACTTAAAGAGGGCGAAAGCTATCCTGTCTATCACGCAGATGGAGCATTTTTAGGGCATGTGTTAATTGGACGACAACATAAAGGCTTAGGTTGGTTGTATTCACGCCAGCCGCAGCAAGTATGGCGAGAGTCATACGTTAAAGATGCAATACAAGGTGCCTTAGAGCACCGCCAACCTTTAATGCACAGTGACTCGACCAATGCATTTCGTCTCTTTAATGCCATTGGTGATGGAATGGGTGGAATCACGGTTGATTGGTACAACGGATATGGCTTAATTAATTATTATGCCGAAGGATTGTATCAATACCGTGATTGGTTCCAAGCCGCTTTGATTGAAAGTATTCCGACCTTGCAAGGGTTATATGAGACTAGGCGTTTTAAGACGACGTCTGAAGGCACGGCTGAGAATAATCAACATGTCTATGGCCAAGTTGCGCCAAGTCCACACCCAATTAAAGAGAATCAAGTTAACTATGGAGTTTATCTCGGAGAAGATTGGATGACGGGCATCTTCTTAGACCAACGCCATGTTAGACAATTCGTTAAAGACCAAGCGGCTGGACGGCGTGTATTAAATCTATTCAGTTATACGGCGGCTTTTTCAGTCGCAGCGGCGGTAGGCGGTGCATCATCGACGGTGAGTGTCGATGTAGCAAAGCGAAGTATGGACCGATCGATTGAACAATTTGAACTCAATGGCATCGAAGTCGACTTCGATCAACACCAAATTCGGGTAATGGATGTCTTTGACTATGTAAAATACGCACTACGTCATCAACTTAAATTTGATCTGATTATTTGTGATCCGCCAAGTTTTGCTCGGACTAAAAAAATAATGTGGCGTGTGGAGGAAGATTATGCTGCTTTAGCAGAAGATTTATTCAAGTTACTTAATCCAGGCGGTATCTTAATTACGGCAACCAATTCAGCACAATATTCGGCAGAAGATTTTAAAGCAATGCTACAGGAAGTGGTCGAAACGATTGATGGTGAAGCATACTTATTAACACAATTTGGGCTTGAAGCGGATTATCCAACGAGCCCAGATCCTGAAAGTCAGTATTTGAAAGTATTAGCGTATTACCGTGAGTGGTAATAGAGGAGGCAGTGTATGGCTTATATTCAACTAAATAACGTTGTCAAAGAATATCGTACGGGTGAAGTGGTGACTCGGGCGAATGATGGTGTTACGTTTGAGATTGAAGAGGGCGAGTTTGCGGTTATTTTAGGCCCTTCGGGTGCAGGAAAATCGACCACTTTGAATATTTTAGGTGGAATGGACAAGCCCACTTCAGGCGAAGTGATTGTGGCTGGAGAAGATATTAGTCATTATACGAATCGCGAGCTGACAAGGTTTCGCCGCAATCAGATTGGCTTTGTCTTTCAAAATTATAATTTAGTGCCGAATTTAACGGCCAAGGAAAATGTTGATTTGGCGATTCAAATCTCGAATAGTCATGCAAAGAGCTTAGAAGTACTCGATCAATGCGGTTTGTTAGATCGCAAAGATAACTTCCCAGCGCAATTATCTGGTGGGGAGCAACAACGAGTTTCCATTGCTCGCGCGATTGCCAGTCGTCCTCAATTGTTATTAGCCGATGAGCCGACCGGTGCTTTGGATGCTGAGACGGGACGGACGATTTTAAAATTATTAAAGCAAATCTGTCACGATAACCATACAACGGTGGTCGTCATTACGCACAATGCGACGATTGCAAAGATGGCCGACCGAGTCATTCATATTAAAAATGGAAAAGTCAGTGAAGAAACGATTAACGTGGATCCGCTTGATGTCGATGAAATCGAGTGGTAATCCGTGGGAATCATTGATTATTTTAACGGGTTGAAGGGAGTGAGAGGATGAATTCGACAGTATGGAAAGATAATTTGCGTGAGATTCGGCGTTCATTCTCACGCTTCTTATCAATTTTTGCGATTATTACGTTAGGTGTCTCTTTCTTCGTCGGTGTGCGCGCAGCGGGTCCAGCAATGATTAAGATTGCTCAAACAACTTATGAGCGAGGCAATCTTCCGGCAGGCTATGTTGTATCTACATACGGTTTGAACGAAGATGACCGTGATCTATTACGTCAAATGGACGAATTGGAATGGGCTTGGACGAAGACGGTCCAAACCAATCTTACGGAGACTCAACAACGAGCGGAGTTATTTACCCATCGACGGGATGAACCGCAGATGTTTGAAATTACTCAAGGACGGATGGTTGAAAATGCGGACGAAGTCGTCCTTGATCAGCGGATTGTCGATCATTTGATTGAAGAAGGGATTCCAGCTACTTTGGGTGATTGGGTGGAGTTTGATCCACCGCTTCAAGAACAGTTTGAATTAACCCAAAGGCGCTACAAAATTGTAGGCTATGCGAATTCCTCCTTATATATGGAGCGGATTCGCCGGCGCAATAACACTTATGGCTTTGCGGTATTGATGGATGATGCGATTCAAAGTGATCTCTATACCGAAGGCTATTATTGGGTTAAGGATGCGGAGACATTGCCTTATACCGAAGAAGATGACCAATTGCAATCCACTATCAAAGCGCAATTAGAGTCCTTACTCAAAGATCAACCCGACAAACGTCACCAATCGCTAATTGATGAAGCAGAGTCTGAACTTCAGTCGGGTGAAGACGATTTAGAAGAAGGGCGAGAAACTTTGCGTGATGCACAGCGCCAATTAGACGAAGCGGCGGATGAACTCGTATCAGGGCAAGCAAAACTTGATGAAGGAAAAGAACAAATTGCTGCTAATTTAGAGAAATGGCGCAATTCTCAAGAGGAAATTGCATCCGGTGAATCAGCAATTCAAGAAGGATGGCAAGAACTAGCTGACGCGCGAAAACAGTTAGATGATTCACGGCGTCAACTTGATGAAGCTCAGGCAGCATATGATCAAGGTAGTGAAGAATTATCAGACCGGATCGTTCAAGCACGTTCGGAAATTGCCGCCAAACAAGCTGAATTAGATCAAGGTCGTGATCAGTTAGCCCAAACCTACGAAACATTGAGCGAAGGGCAAGCAGAGCTCGATTCGGGTGAAACGCAGTGGATAGAAGGCCGTAATCAACTGTATGGGGCAATTCAGCAGGCAGCCCAAGGTCAAATACCGGGCGAGATGATTGAAGGGTTGTTGGCAGGACAGATTGATATTTATCAGTTTGAACAACTTGACCCAGCGACCGCGAGTCAGTTAGATAGTGCCATTCAAACACTCTTGGCTCAGGGCCAAGAATTAGCAACTCAAAGAGCGCAACTTGAAGCAGGATGGCAACAATATCATGAAGGACTCGAGCAACTTGAAGCAGGTCAAGCTGAACTCGATGCGGGTCAACGCCAACTTGAGGAAGAAGAGGCTGCTGGTTTAGCGCAATTAGAGCAAGCCGCGCAAGAAATTCAAGACGGTGAAGCAAAGTTGTCTCAAGGTGAACAAGAGTATCAAGCAGGGTTAAATACATTAAATCAACGCCAAGTTGAGTTAGAATCAGGGCGCCAGCAACTCAATGACGCCGCGGCTCAACTGGATGCAGCCCAGCAGACATTGAACGAAAAAGAAGCGACACTTCAAGAGGGTCAGCGCGAATTAGAAAGTAAGCGGCAAGAATATGAAGATTCGCTACCCGAAGCCGAAGCAGACTTAAAAGAAGCTGAAGAAAAATTGGCGGAAGGTCGAGCTGACTTAAAGGATCTAATCGATTCAGATGGCCCGGCTTATCATATTGGAGGGCGCAATGACTTCTTATCGTATCGAACGATTGAAGATAATGCTCATCAATTACATGTGATTAGTAATATTTTCCCGTTATTCTTCACTTTGGTAGCTGTGCTAGTAACTTATACGACCATTAAACGAATGACCAATGAGCAGCGTAATTATATGGGAACCATGAAACAGTTAGGATACCCTGATATGACCATTATTAATAAATTTACGACTTATTCAGGGTTAGCAGGTGTCCTAGCTGTTATAGCGGGGACGTTGATTGGCTATGCTGTGTTCCCACAAGTGATTTTAAGAGCTTACAATATTATGTATTATTTAGAACCACTCGTCGTTCCGGTTCAATGGAACTGGGTGTTCATCGCAGCGGTGGCCGCTCTATTGACGGCGCTGCTGCCGGCGATTTTAAATGGTCGCAAAATGCTACAAGGCGCGCCATCGAATTTACTTATTCCAGAAGCACCCCCAGCGGGTAAGCGTACTTTGATTGAACGGGTTGATTGGATTTGGTCGCGTTTTGGTTTCTATCAACAGATGACGATTCGTAATCTCTTACGTTATAAGGGGCGTAACTTAATGACGATTGTGGGAATTGCTGGCTGTACGATGTTGATTTTAACGGGTTATGGTATTAGTGATACGATTAATGGATTAGTCGTTGATCAATTTGATCGAGTCCAAAAATACGATGCGATTGTCGTAACACCGAGTTCAGACGATTCATCCATCATTCAAGAACGTGCGGATAAATTTCGTGCAATTTCGGGAGTGCAACAAGTCTTACCGATTTATCAAGAAGGGGTGGATGTGCAACTGCCGAATGATCAAGTTGATAAAGCCAACTTAATGGTATTAGGCGGAACAGAGGAGGAAATCCAACCTTTTATCGCAACCGTAGACCGGCAAAGTCAACAATCCTTCTTAGCACGAGGACCGATGATTACGGAACGCTTAGCGGAAAGATTAGATTATCACGGCGATGGCGAGGTTGAATTTATCGATTCGGATTATCAACACTTTACATTGCATCATCCAACGATTGCGATGAACTATGCGCAACACTATCTCTACCTATTACCCGAGCAGTACCAACAATTGACGGGAAACACACCGCCGACGAATGCCTACTTACTGTTATATGAAGCAAACACCGATGGAACTGAGATTGAATCGATCCTTTCAGATGATTCAGATGTATTGAACTTTATCGATATGGGTCAGTCGATTCAAGGTGTTACGGATGCGATGTGGAGTTTAGATTTAATTACCATTGTCCTCATTATTTCAGCAGCGAGCTTATCCTTTATCGTCTTATATAACTTAACGAACATCAACGTGAGTGAGCGACTACGTGAGTTATCTACCATCAAAGTGCTAGGTTTCTATGATTATGAAGTTAGCCGATATATTTTTAACGAAGTATTAATTCTTACATTGCTTGGAAGTTTGATGGGACTTGGTTTAGGAACGCTCTTAACTCATTTTATTATGAAAACCATGCAAACGAATGACTTGCTGTTCTATCCACAAATTCATTGGACCAGTTATGTTTATTCTTTTGTTTTATCATTTATTTTTGCTACCATTGTGATGGTCGTAATGCACTTTAAGTTAAAACAAGTCGATATGGTCGAAGCGTTGAAAGCCGTTGATTAAGCACAAAATGAATAAATCATGACAGACGTATTTGAAATATGATATGATAAGTAAATAGAAGATATATCTGGAGGTATACATATGAAATGTCCTAATTGTGGCAGATTAATCCGAAGTAAAACTCAATGTGCCTTTTGCGGGTGCAAATTTGATTCAAAAGAACTTGAAGAATTTAACAAACGACCAGAGGAAGAAGAGACATACGTGCCACCGCATCGTTCGGTGACCGATGAGTATGGGCCTTCTGAAGATCAAGAAGAACTCGATGTTTATGAGGAAGAAGAATTTATTTATACGATGCCTCATTTAGAAAGTGATCGTCCAACTTCGACAGAAGATCATGATGCAACATTGGTTGGTTATGACTTAGGTCGTGAGAATACAACGTTTGATGAGGAACTATATGAAGATGAAGTTCCAATAGAAGATGATTTAGCAGGATTTGGCGACTCGCGTTATGACGAGGAAGCAGATTCGTCTACTTATACACCTTATCCAGCGGAAGATGTCGCTTATTATGAAGAAAAACCGCGTCCACGTCGTGGCGGTTTCGGTTCGATTTTATGGAATCTGATTAAGTTAATTCTTGCGGTTGCAATTATTTTCTTATTATTCCTCTTTGGACCAGACATTTATGGTAAAGTAATGGAACTTTTCCGTCCGGAAACGAGTCAAGTCAGTGAGCCACCGGTAACCGATGATGCGGAAGTGACCGGTGAAGAATCAGAACAAAATTCCGTTGATGAAGCAACGACTTCGACAGACGAGTCCTCTACCGATGAATCGACGGAAGAAACGTCAGTCGCAGAAACAACCGTTGCTTCGAATGGCATTGGTTTAACAGACTCAGACGTTAATACCGATGCTTATCCGATGATTGAAGTTGCGATGACTGTAGACGGTGATTTATCTGAGTTGAACGGTGAAGACTTATCGGTCAGTTTAGACCGCGATGGGGAAGTAACCCAATTCAATGAAGGTTATTCATTGATTCGCGAAGGAGACCAATTAATTTTCCGATTTACCGATCCGAAAAGCAACTCCTTTGAACGTTCAGCAGTTCCATCAAAATTAATGGTTAAATCAGATCGTTATGATCTAGATGAGACGATTCCGTTCGAGATTCCAGCAAGTACGTTGGATTCACAGTTAGCTACTGATTTAGAAGATATTTTAAATGAAACCGTCGCACGTGATGCAGATGTCTCAGCTGTTATTTACAAGCCAGGTGAAACAACACCATTTGTTTATCAAGATAAAGCTAAAGAAGCAGGCTCAATGATTAGCTGGTTTGTTCTAGCGCGTGTCTATGACCAAATTGATCAAGGTGAGATTCAGTTATCAGACGTCGTAACGATTGACGAGCAACTTGTAGGTCAAAATGATGGTGGCGAGCTCGCTGTAAATGGTGTTGGTCTTGAGTATACGGTAGAAGACTTAGTATATGAAGTGATTGCTAACCGTGATGTGACAGCGATGAATCATTTAATTGATTTAACAGGGGGTCCAGATGATTTCAGTTACTGGTTAAATGAATCAGGATACTTCAATACGCGTCTCGTTGAAATGATTAATTTAGATGAAGAAGGCCATACGCGTGGTGCAATGACGTCAGCACAAGATATTGCGACATTATTACATCGCTTAGCGAACAATGAACTTGTTTCTGAAGAATTAGATCAACAATTTAAAGAAGCATTATTAGATTCTCCAGTAACGGATAAATTCCCTTACGATACGTTAGCAGCGGCATTACGTCGTTACGAATTATCAACGGGTGATGATAATGAGTTTGAACAACATTATGCGGGTATTATTGAGACTGAGTCGGGAGATTACATTATATCGATTTTAGCAACAAACTACCAAGATGCTTATGAAACAGTTCAATCCATTGCTTTGGCGGTGAATGATCTCGTCGAAACAAGCTTGACAGGAACACGTCCAGAGGCACAAGAAGTTACGGAAGCAGAAGAAGTGGTTGAAGTCACAGAAGCTGAAGTGGCAGCCCCAGTTGAAACAACTGCTGAAACAGGTTCCCAATATATTTATGGACCTGACGAAGATGGCGATGGTCGTCCTGATTCTTATCAAAATGAATCCGGCGTCTACGTTCCAATTCGCTGGTTCCAAGGAGAAGATGGCAACTGGTATTTTATCGACTAATCAGTTAATTTAAATAACGCCGTTCTATTGAAAAATAGAACGGTGTTTTTTAATCCGCTAAAACTAAAAAACTGCATTGTGAGCAATGCAGTTCAATAATGTTGGCTAGATTTTTTTAACCAGTTCAGACTTCAAATACATGCGACCGAATCCATCAATCGTACATTCAATATCATGTCCGTCTACTGGATGGTCGAGCAAGCGAATATTCGTTACACGGGTTCCTTGCTTAATGCGGTTAGACCCTTTAAGTTTAATTTCTCGAATGACCGAGACATTATCACCGTCTGCTAAGGCTGTACCATTCGCATCGCGGATGATTTCCGCCTCTAGAGCTGCAGCATGCTCTTCTTCCGTCCACTCGTGGCCACACATCGGACAAATCATTAAGTTCCCATCAGTGTAAGTAAGATCACTGTCGCATTTTGGGCAATGTGGCAATTGACTCATACTGTATCACCTCTTTCTGTAGGATAGACTCCCTGATGATGTTATTGTACTATGGATGATAGTAAGGAAGCAATCTGAACTCATCGCATTAAGATTGACTTCATTAACAAATCACTGCATAATAGGATTTATCAAAAAATGGAGTATTTTTATGAACCAAATGAAAACAACGAACCCACAACCCTCTAACCCAAAACGAAAAACAATTCGAAGACTACGCCAATTGCTCTTTTTAATTTTGTTGGGTGTCATTGGATTTATCGGGTATCGATATTATAATCTGAGCCAAGAACATAATGAGTTATTAGAAGCGGAGCAATCGTGGCAAGCGACGCAAGCATCGCTCGAAGCGATGATTCATGATCAACAAGAAGCTCTCGGCGAGCAAAGTAGTCAGCCGATTAATTTAGAGCAAGCCCTTGGGCAATTTGATTTTCAGACACCGGAGACATTTGAAGCGGTCAAACGCTTTGCAGAATTACGATTTGGACGCGATTGGCTGACAAATCAAACAACGATTGTCGAGTTACTTGAAGATAAAAATTTAATTCAAGAGAATTTTGGTTATGCATTTTTACCGGCGAATCCGTCTAAATATACTAAAGTGAGTGAATCGGCCTATCAAATCGATGTGCCGTTATTATTACAATCAGATCCGCGCTGGTCACGGGTGCACTATGGTAGTGAAGAAGATGAAACGATTCGTATTGGTGGTTGCGCGATTGTCAGTCTAGCTATGGTAGAGGCTGCTTTTGGTGATGCTTCTACGACGCCAGATGATATTTTGAAATGGGCAAAAACAGACTATTGGGTAGATCATGACGGAACGTCATGGCAAATTTTTGAAGATTTTGCTAAAAAATATGGCTATGAAATGACAGATCACGGTGATGATTTAGATGCCGCACTCGCAGCCTCAGAAGAAGGTGAGATTGTTGTGGCGTCAATTAGCCCAGGGTTCATGACCGAAGTGGGACATATTTTTGTCATTCGAGGTTATGATCCTGAACATGAAGTTGTATTAGTTAACGACCCAAACGATAATCCGGCGAATATGTTCTCCTTACACGGCGTTGAAGCACATCATTTACGTGAAGAGGGACGTAATTATTGGTCGTATCGTAAAAAGTAGTCATATCATAACATTCAAAAAACCACGGCGATGGATTTTGCATCCTTTGCCGTGGTTTTACTTATTTACCAATGTAAAATGATATCGCGATTTTTTTCGGAACTGACTAGATCGCCCAATGTATCTAATAAACTGAGGCCATAATCACCTAATACTTCGACCAGGTGTCGTGCATGGTAAAGATGGATTACATAATCTGATTTCTCATCGAGTACATCCCATAGCGCATCCAAATTATGTCCGGTATAGCTTGGCAATTCAAGTTGTTCAATCAAGTAATGATATGTGGCATCGCGATCGGTACAATATTCTGCATTGAGATGGTAAATATTCATAATGTCACTCCTTAATACAGTTGTTCAAATGAGTCATAGTGATCCGGTGTATAGAAGATTAAGCCGTCATCGGAATAGACGAGGCGTTCGGGCCCCCGATGATGGGTGTAACCCGATTTAAGATCCGCTTCATAGTATTGTCGGCCGGACTTTTTCGGTAATAAGCCTTCACGATTTCCAAATCGATCGCCTCCAATTACATAGATAGGATCATCCGTCGTCCATTGCATGGCGTCGGCTTCTTTTTTAGTAATATAATTTGGGGGTAGGGTGCGATAGGTATTGAGATAAGCAGCGACATCATCTCGTTCATAATAATAAGCGTCTTGTTGTAGTGTTTGCTCTGATTGTGAATGAGATGGGCCTTGGCTAGGTGGAGGTGCGATTGGATTTAAATCAAGGGCCACACTCCCAATAATAAGACAGGCTATTAAGATGACCCATCGTTTGAGTTGTTTAAGTGATTTCATCGTCGGTTTCCTTTCAGAAGTAATTTCGTATTTCAAGTAACTAGGGTAGACAAGAATCAATCTGACTGTTTTAATCATAATCGATTTCGGCTGAAAAGTCATCGAAAATTCCACATAACGTAGTTTAAGTGTCGCAATATTGACATGCAAACTAAATTAGTTTATATGACAAAAAGAGGGGAAAATGCTATAATATAAGCAAAAGGAGGAATGTATACAATGACATCATTTGCTGAAAAATATCAAATTATGCCCGTTGCTAAAGCCATTGCTCGTTTTCAAGAGTTGTATCCCGAAGCTAAACTGACAAAGATTCAACTTGAATATGAAGGACCATTTCTAAAGTATGATTTAGAGGGAATGGATGCCTCAACCAAATATACGATTGATTTAAATGCTCAGACGGGTGAAACGCTAAAATCATCCGATAGATCATTGAAAGAAAAAGAAGTTGCGCGAAGAGATAGCTATGCATTAAATATTAACAATCTCCTTCCTTTAGAAGAAATTACGCAAACAGCGTTGGATGCTGTTCCAGTAGATCATCCGATTCAATGGGAATTAGATCGCAAAAGAGAGCGAACTTATTGGAAAGTTGAAGTTGTGAATCAACAAGGAGGCGAGCTTTACGAAGCAAAAGTGGATGCCCAAGAGGGAACGTTGCTCGAAATGAAATTAAAACACTAATTATAAGCAAACCTGAATGAACAGCTTATCGTTGTCATTCAGGTTTTTTTGTTTAAATAGGTTTGAGACGAAATGGATGATATAATCGTAGTAAAGAAAAAGATGAATACAGAAAGTGGAAGTGCGATGATTGTTAATTATGAACAGAATGGCCAATTACAGCCTTTCAACCAAGTGGTATTGATGAGTGGTTCGAAGCGGCGCCATGAACTATTGGCGTTTATGGAACCCGTTATTCAGGTCGCTCAAATTGATGAACGACAGATTGAAGCAACTTATCTTACGCAATATCAGTCCGACGCGTTCTTACCGCGTGTGGCTAAGACGTGTTGTGAGATCAGTAAGGCAAAATTAAGCAAAGCTTGCGAACCGAACACCTTATATATTGCTGCGGATACGATGGTGGTGGCATGTGACCAGATTTATCATAAGCCGAAAGATTTAGAGGAAGCAGAGCAGATGTTACGGTCTTATTTTGGGCAAGTACATCATGTTGTTACATCCGTTTGCTTGAAAACGACAGATTATTTGGATGTATTTTATGCAGTAACTGAAGTTGAATTTGTCGATTATTATCCCGCATTAGAACCATTGATTCAATCCTATTTAGAGACGGAATCGTCCCTCGATAAAAGTGGAGGCTATGGTATTCAGGAAATAGATCCACGCTTTGTAGCACGGATTGACGGCGATATTTATACGGTGGTTGGACTGCCCGTCGCTGAAGTAAGTCGACGAATTAATACGGCAATAGTAAAATAATTATTAGAAAAGGAATGATTAAGATGAATACATCCAATACTACGACGCAAGATGATTCAGTAAAAGTTGAACAATTATTAGCTTATTTAACCGAAGAATTAAAGTATGAATCGGATCCAATTGCATTAATGGCAAATATTAGTGCCGCGATTATGGTTTATATCGATCGATTGAATTGGGCCGGTTTCTATCTTGTCAAAGGTGAGGAATTAGTGTTAGGTCCCTTCCAAGGTTTACCAGCCTGCTCTCGGCTCCAAAAAAATAAAGGTGTTTGCGCTAGGGCATGGCAGACCGCTCAAGCTGTAAAAGTTGATGATGTTCAACAATTTCCAGGACATGTGGCGTGCGATAGCGCCTCTCAATCAGAGTTAGTGATTCCGTTGCGTTATCAAGGTGAGGTCTATGCGGTGTTAGATCTAGATTCACCTGAAACAAGTCGTTTTACGGATTTAGAAACTGGTTTTATCCAAGTAGGCGAAATGATTGAAGCAGCACTTTATTTTGAGCAATAAGCATATGTAAGATAGTTTGATGGACCTACAATTGAGAAAGGATGAATCAATTATGGAAACAATGCGCGTTTATTCTCGTCAGCACGAGAACTCCATTTATGAATTAGCAAATCAAGGTGTAATTACGAATAAAGAAATCTACGTACGATTACACATGGCTCAAGATGCAGATTTTTTTATTCAACAATACCGTACCTTTGTCGAGATGGCAGAGAAACACTTACCGAAACCTGAGGGCGTTGAATTTCCAATTTGGACGTCGATTGATTTTAAAGGAGCTCGCCACCCAGAGCCGAATTCGGTCCTGTATGCTATTGATGTTCCGAAAGATCAAATTATTATTTTTGATGGTATGAAGTGGGACTATGTCCTGAATTTACTTTACTTGCCACAAGATGACACTGATAAACAAGCTTATTTGAAAGAATTAAAGCGATTAGGAATCGAGAGTGAATATTTCTTATCAGACCCAAAAAATCGTGGTAGATACCCTGAGCTTGAGAAGAAAATTAAAGAGAGTTGGATGCGAATTTTTGATATTACTGATTCTCATCCGATGCATTTACAAGGAAATTTATGGCAAATTCAACGTGATTGGGTGAAAGGTGTGATCCATTTTGGCGAACCCGTTGTCGAATCAGATTCGATGACATTCGATTTAGCGCAAGAGGTGGAACGTGTCCAAGCGAATCAGGCAGCGCGTCAAGGAGAAAGCCATTCATAAGAAGGGGTGGAAGGTTCGATGTCACTGAAGAAAGAAATTCAAGATTATTTAGTTGAACATCAAGACTTGGCTTATCGAGACTTTATCATTAAATTGAATCCAAGTATCGATTCGAGAGCAGTGATAGGCGTTCGAATGCCCATCCTGCGCCAGTATGTCAACAGGCTAGAATTAGACGCTGTTCTTCAATCCGATTGGTTTGGGGTCTTGCCGTATCAATACTACGAAGAATATTTAATTCACGCTTTAATTATTAATCGTTGGGAAGATGAAAGTACCCTGATTGAAAAGTTAAATCTGTTTTTACCACATCTCAATTCTTGGTCGCTAATTGATGTATTGAATCCACAATTATTTAAAAAAGGCTTTCCTTCGTTACTAGCAACCATTGACCAGTGGCTTGCGTCTTCAGAACCCTATACGATTCGTTTTGGGATATTGATGTTGATGCATCATTACTTAGATGCGAAGTTTGAGCCGGAAATCATAGAACGGGTGGCCCAGGTAGACCATTCCCATTATTATGTGATGATGATGCGAAGTTGGTTCTTTGCGACGGCACTGGCGAAACAATATGACGCCACGGTTTTGTTACTGGAGACACATCAACTACCGGCAGATGTTCACCGGATGACCATTCAAAAAGCCGTTGAAAGTCGTCGAATTCCAGCAGAACGGAAACAATATTTAAAGACCTTGCGTCGGAAAAATAAATAAAGGTTGCTTATTCTATGATAACCATGTAAAGTATAGGTTGTATTGATGGGGATATAGCTCAGTTGGGAGAGCGCTACAATGGCATTGTAGAGGTCGTCGGTTCGATCCCGATTGTCTCCATTTTTATAACTTAACACTAGGTATCTAGACCAATCGATATTACGAAGCACCTCGAATGAGAGGTGCTTTTTTAGATGACAGACTCTCTGACTAGGAGATTACACTATTCCATGTTAAGCTGAAAGGAGTAGTTAAGATTCGATAGGAAGGTGATTTAATGTGTACTGGATTGCAAATTAATTATCCGGGGGGATCTGTCTTAGGGCGTACGATGGATATCGAAATGTCCTTGGACTACCAGCTAAATTTTATTCCACGAAATTTTCAATTTGCGAAAGATTTATTTAATCAACCGCTAGTCAGTCGTTATCGCATGATGGGGTTAGGATTCAATGACTATATTCCGTTGAAAGATGGTATCAATGAACATGGACTGGTCGGGATTACGAATGAATTTCCAGAATTTAATCTCTACGATAAGACAGTAAATCCAACAATCGACAGCAATGAGGTAACTTATTTACGTTCGCTCGACTTATTAAATTATTTATTAGGAATGTGTCGCGATGTTAGCGAAGTGATTGAACAAATTGCGACGATTCGAATTGCTCAAACAGATGCTAAAGGGCAGAGCATCATCTCTCCGCCATTCCACTATATGTTTACAGATCCATCTGGCTGTAATATTGTTTTAGAGCCAAAGAACGGTCAATTTGAAGTGAAGGAGAACCCTTATCAAGTGATGACCAATTCCCCACGATTAGAACGACAATATCATCGATTAGAACGCTTTATGGATCCGGAAAAACCGGAAGAGGTGAATGCTGTTAAAGGGTTACCCGGCGGTTATGATCCGGTCTCCCGTTTTGTGCGAGCTTATTATTTCTCCCAATTGAGTCTTAAGCCTACGAATCAATCCGAAGCATGCGCCTCCTTGTATCGGATATTAAATGTATTATCACTACCGGTCGGATTTTTGAAAAATCGCCAACGAGAAGATTATACTGCCACGCTTTATATTAGTGGGTATGATCCGAATACGAAGGAACTCTTCGTGCAAGACTATCAAAATCCTAAAGTGTATCGGGTGAGTTTTGAGGACATTGTAGATTTAGATATTTACCAAACTATCCCAATCCCACAAAATTTTAAAACGGATTTATTAATTCATTAGAAGAAGGATAACTTATGAAAAATACCATCGGACTCTATCTCCATATCCCTTTTTGTGAGAAAAAGTGTCATTACTGTGATTTTTTAACTTTTGCGAATTATGATGATCGGATTGATGACTATGTAGATTATTTAACAAAGGAAATGGCACTTTATCGCGATGAACACTATCAGCTCGATACGATTTATTTTGGGGGAGGTACGCCCTCTTATTTATCGTTGCCGTTGATGCGTCAAATTATTCAAGGCATCTATCAAAATTTTGAAGTATTACCCGATTGTGAGATTGCCATTGAAATGAATCCGGAATCAGTTACTGAAGAAAAAATCGCAGGTTATTTAGATTTAGGATTCAATCGTTTTTCGATGGGGGTTCAATCCTTTGACGATAATGTGTTGAAAGTGATGGGGCGATTACATCACGCTAAAGATGTTCAAGAAAAAGTAGCGATCTTAAGAGACCATCAAATTGATAATTTTAGTTTGGATATGATGTTTAATAATCCAAATCAATCTTTTGAGGTCTTGAAAGAAGATGTGTCAGCACTTCTGGAATTAAATCCACCTCATATTTCATACTATTCACTCATGATTAAAGATAAGACGCCTTTTGCTCGTTGGCATCATACTGGGAAGATTCAACTATCTGACGATGATGAGGAACGGGATATGTATCATTATATTCAGCAAACATTGAAACAATCGGGCTATGAACAATATGAAATATCCAACTTCGCAAAAGCACCTCACTATCAAAGTCGACACAATAAAAAGTATTGGCAATTGAAAGATTATTTAGGAATCGGCTTGGGCGCAGCTTCAAATATTGGTTTACGAAGATTTTCAAATTCACGTCGGTTTGATCAATACTTTCAAATGATTGACCAAGGCCAACGTCCAATTGTTTACATGGAAGCGATGGATATGGAAGCGCGAGAGAAAGAATATATTATGTTGAATTTGCGATTGCGACAAGGCTTTGATATTCGTGAGATTAATCGTATCTATCAAATTGATTTCTGCCAAAAGTATCAGGATGCATTAATGAAACATCAGCGATATGGGGTGATTGAAATCGAAGATGATTGGATTCGATTTACCGATTACGGTTATGATATTGGGAATCAATTCTATTTGGACATTTTATAATATAATTTTATCGAAATCTAAAATACCTATTGTAAAATGTCGCTAAGTATGAAATAGTTAAATTGAAAATAACTTGAGGAGTGGGAGCATGGAATTATTAGAACAAAAAATTCTTAAAGACGGTAAGATTTTTCAAGGTAATATTTTAAAGGTTGATAATTTCTTAAATCATCAAGTGGATGTCGAATTGATTGATGCGATGGGGAAAGATTTTGCAGAGCACTTTGCAGATGCAGGGATTACACGTGTAATTACGCTAGAAGTATCTGGGATTTCCATGGCATATACTGCCGCAAAATACTTAGGGGTACCAATGGTCTTTGCGAAAAAAATTGAATCTTTAACACTATCTGACGATGTTTACTCTAGTAAAGTAGTCTCTTATACTAAAAATAAAGAGTACAATATTCGAGTGGACCGTCGTTTCTTGCTTCCAACGGATCGCGTCCTCATTGTAGATGACTTTTTAGCCAAAGGAGAAGCCTTAGGTGGCTTGATTGATTTATGTGAGCAAGCGGGAGCTACGATTGCCGGTGTGGGAATTGCGATTGAGAAGGTCTTCCAAGGTGGCGGACCGAAATATCGTGAAAAAGGTTACCATATCTATAGCCAAGCGATGATTGATCACTTTACTGAAGATTCGGTTGTTTTCGTAGAACGTTAATCGATTGAAGATAGGAAATGAGGTTCTTCCTTAGCCGTATGGCTTAAACTGCTTTGAATGCTGATGACTTCTACCTGTTCAAGGGAGGAGTCTCAGTTTTTTTATCTTTTGAAGAATCTTAAAAGAAAGAGGGATGGTATGCTAATTAATTTTGGAATTATTTGTGCAGTGGGTGGCGTTTGTGCATATATCGCACGAAAGATTGGGCTGCCTAGTATAGTCGGAATGATTATTGCAGGTGTCTTAATTAGTCCTTATCAATGGGGCTGGGTGAGTGAAGATGTGTTTAATTATTCAGCGGATATCCGTCAAATTGCTTTAGTAATTATTTTGACACGCGCGGGTCTATCTTTAAATATTGATCATTTGAAACGGGTTGGACGACCCGCAATCTTATTAAGTTTCCTACCTGCAGCGATTGAGATGATTGGGATTACCCTAGCAGCGGTGCTCCTCTTAAATTGGTCGGCCATCGACGGCGCGTTGATGGCAAGTGTGCTGGCAGCTGTTTCTCCAGCGATTGTCGTACCTAGAATGATTCATTTAATCCAAACGAAACGAGGAACGAATCGACATATTCCAGAAATGATTTTGGCAGGCGCTTCACTGGATGATATTTTTGTGATTATTTTCTTTACGAGTATATTAACGCTGGCAACGACCGGTGTCTTTGAAGGAGGCGCATTTTTAGCCATTCCGTTGACGATTGGTCTTGGCATTGGCGTAGGGCTCTTGTGTGGTTATCTCTATTTAATGATGATTCATCACTTTGAAATGCGAGATAGTTATCAAGTCGTAATGCTTCTTGCCTTATCGGGATTGCTGTTAGGGTTAGAGCAATGGGTTGCACCTTGGGTTTCATTTTCAGCGTTATTAGCGGTGATGACTTTAGGGATGGTTGTTAAAGCCAAAGCCGAGCTGTTAGCCCCTCAATTAGAAGAGCACTATTACCGACTTTGGGGTGCATTTGAACTATTATTATTTGTTCTAGTAGGGATTAATGTTGATGCTCAATATCTATGGTTGGCAGGACCTCAAGCGCTACTCATTGTTGCGATTGGTTTGTTATTTAGAATGCTAGGTGTCTTATTTTCGATTGCTGGGACATCGCTTAATCGTCGTGAGAAATTATTTACAGCGGTAGCGTATTTGCCGAAGGCGACAGTGCAAGCAGCGATTGGTTCAATTCCTTTCAGTATGGGGCTTGAGAGTGGTCAAATGATTTTGATTGTCTCAGTCATTGCGATTTTATTTACTGCTCCGCTCGGTGCATTTTTAACGGATTATACCGCACCCCGTTGGCTAAAATCAGAATAATCAAAAATGCGTCAACCGATTATAATTTTGGTTGACGCACTTTTTGTTTATTTGCAATATTTATTTATCAATTGTTGAGCAACCAATGAAGTATTATCATGTTGAATTTCTAAGTCGTAAGGGACATGGCGCATTTGATAACGTCGATCATAATAATGAACCATCAAGGCTTCAATAACTTGTCGGTAATGGTCTTGAGCGAGTTGTTGTTCCATAACTTGAATCGCCTCATCGCTAACATATCGATGGAGTGCTTCTAATGCAGCCTGAACTTCTTGATTGAAGTGGGAATCGTGATGTTCGATATAGTCTTGGTAGATGCGATCGACTCGGTCTTCAATCGTTGAGTGCACTCGAACTTGATAGGGGGAGTGGGTATAGGCTTCTCTTAAACAATTTGGGACAAAGACTGTGCCAATCTTGCTACTTTCAGATTCAACGAATACAATCCCCGGCGAAAACGTTTCGAGTTGCTCATAAAGGGCGGATTCGAACATTTTTTGGGAAGGTTGTTTTCCCAAACCAATACTTCCAAAGTTAGACCCACGGTGATTGGCGAGTCCTTCTAGGTCCAATACTTGTGCGCCTTGGTTTTGTAATTCTTTTAAGATGGCCGTTTTTCCTACACCGGTGAAGCCATTCAAGGTAACAAATTGAAACATTGGGACCTTGTTTTCAATTCCTTGAATAATGGTTTGTCGGTAACCTTGATAACCTCCCTCAAGCCGATTGACCTTTTCGCCAAGGCCATTCAGCCAACCCGTAACAGATTGACTACGGTAACCGCCTGATTTGCAATACACCACAACTTGTCGCTTGGGGAGATGGCGAGTAATTTCAGTAAATAATTCAGGCAAGCGTGTTGCAATGTACTGGACACCTAATTTTTTAGCGGCCTCAACCGATGTTTGTTTATAGAGTGTCCCAATCTGTTGATGTTCTTCATTCGTGAAGAGCGGGAGATTGATGGCACCAGGGATATGACCTTGTTCATATTCTTTAGGTGTTCTAAGATCAATTAATTGAACTTGTGGGTTTGTTTTGATTGCTTGCCATTGTACAGTTGAATTCATAACTTGCCTACCTTCAGTCTATAGTGTATTTTATTTAGCGATTCTATGGATCTCGTCAAAGATGACCATCATAATAAATACAGCCCGCTGTTAATAGAACAACGGGCTGTTAATCGCTTAATATATAAGTGAATTCTAAGCGTTGTGTCTTACAAATGTTCCGGATAAATATAGCAACTTGGTTGACGAATTACATCAGCTTTTACTTCTGGTTGAGGTACTTTGTCTTCAAGTTCACTTGTTGCGACTGAACGTTGAGGTTTTGGCGTCTCGCTATCAGATGGAGCTGTTTCTTCCTCTGCTTCTAAAGTTGTTTGCTGTGTAAGTTGTGCATATTGTTCTTCAAGTGCTTGATCAGTATTATGGAGAGCATCTAATGATGCGTCGCTAGACGCTACATCGGATTTAGCATTGTTTTTATGCTTCTTGAAGAAATACCGATAAGCAAGGTAGAGAACTAGTGCAACCGCTACTCCGATTAAGACAATGGTTAAGACTTGATTCCAATTAATATAGACCCATGAATTGAGAACTGCAACAGTGATAATGGCTGCTAGACTTCCAATAATATGAAGGGTCATTTGGGTGCCTCGGCTGAGTGAACGGATATCATAGATTAATACGAGTAACCCGAGGACAATTCCTAGAATCACGATGGAAGTGAAAGCGAAAATCTTACCCGTATTTAATGCATTAATAAACATTGTGACTAATAAGGTGATAAGCAAGGAATTACGAATTAAATTAAATACTTTTTGGGTTAAGTTCATAAAGATACCCCTTTCTAAAGGTAAGTGAAACATTATAAAGCGTTACTTCAAAGAAGCTGCTTTTTTCATAGCAATTTGGCCGTAACCAGTAATCACTTTGTAGTAGCCACTATAGGCTTGATCAATTTCGTCATCTAAAGTATACACTAAAAATGGATTGGATCCGATAGTTAATAGCTTATTCGGTGTTGCAATAATGATAACATCTTGTCGAGTCAGTCGACGTAAAACATTGGCGCTGAGTTGTTGGTTACCACGACCAAAGATATAGCCTTGACCACCCATTGGGGTAATAATGAGTTTGACCTTTGATTCGCCATCAATTGCTTCGATAATTTCTTTTTCAGCAGCATCTTTTACGAGTAATTGGCGATCTTTAATAATGTCGACCCCTAAAATCGTATGTTCGAGACCCAACTCTTGCATAATTTGAGCTGTTGTCGTTCCAGAACCTACAATATAAATGGTGTCATCTTCCATTTCATCAATAATATAGAGTGCTGCGGATTCCATAGCAGATGCGTCAGATTGAGGCGAAGGTGATTTTAATGGCTGCAGATAAGTAGGGTCTTGTGGCACTTTAAGGTAGCCATAAACTTCGATGACAATTTCATCTCGGCGAAATGCTTCTTCTTCAATATCCATTACTTCATCATCTTTGAGGGGCATGGTTGGATTTTTAACAAATTCGAGAGCTAATTTCCCAGCACTTTCAGGGGTCATGCCGTACACTGGAGAATGGATCTTAACACCTGCAGGAATACCAATCGCAGGTACTTTTGTTCCAATTGTACGTGATACATCTCGAGCGGTTCCGTCTCCTCCGACAAATAAAATTAAGTCGACTTGTTCTTCACTGAGAGCTTGGGCTAAGTTAAACGTATCATGTTGATCTGTATCGCCTGCTTCAGGATGATAAATAACTTGATAGTTGAAACCTAACTTTTCAGCGGAATCGGATCCCATCGCACCTTGTGCAACATAAAATGTTAATTGATCTTTGACAGGAAGCAATTGTTCTAAAGCACGTTGAGCTTTGATTTCTGCTTCGGGGATAGATCCTAAGCGACGTGCCTCTTCTAAGATATCGCGACCATCTGTCCCTTTAAGTCCCACACGTCCTCCCATCCCAGCGATTGGATTAATAATTAAACCTAACTTCATTTGATCCCTCCTTTATTTAGTAGATTCATTATATCATATAACCTGTAAAACAAGGGGGAAATACTTTTGAATTCATTGTGTATGCGCTTGCCTTTTTTTAAGATACATCGTATAGTGAGAAAAGAGTTTTTTTATTTGGAGGAGAGATGGTGTTATTGCATAAAAAATTTGAGAAATTTTTAGGGAAAACAGCTTTTATGCTTGAATACATTATTGCCATATTCGTAATCATTGGTATTTTTATTGGTTTCACGCAATTTACTGATTTTATTCCGGGATTATATCACGCTTCATTGGATCAATCGTATCAAGTGTTTCAGAATTTTCTAGCTTACGCATTACTTCTGATTGTAGGTGTTGAGTTAATTTTAATGATTATGAATCACTCAGCTTATTCTATGTTAGAGTTAATACTATTTGTTATTGCCCGTAAAATGTTAATTTATGCTCATACGATGATGGATTTAGTACTTGGGACGGTTGCAATCTTAATTGTTTTTATCATTATGAGATTTTTAGCGAGTGAGGGGAACTATAACTTGCTTGATTAATGGATTCTTTCTCAATGACAATTTATTAGAAATCAAAAGACATCCAAACCGTCTATTTTGTAGACGGCGTCGGATGTCTTTATTTATTCTTTAAAAAGTGCACTGCCAATTCGAATAAAGTCAGCTCCTTCTTCGACAGCGATCGGATAATCACGACTCATTCCCATACTCAAATGTTGACAAGGAGCATAGGGTAAATCCATCGCGGCAACTTGGTCTCGTAGTTTACGTAAATGTGCAAAATAACGGTGTAATGCTTCTTCTGTTGCTTCATAAGGAGCCATCGTCATCAGACCGATAACGTGCACTTTTGGATATTGGGCTAATGAAATAATAAACTCTTCCAACTCATCGGGACTGAGTCCAGATTTAGAGTCCTCACCACTGACATTGACTTGAACAAAGCATTTTATGGGTTGATTCGCTCGCTTATTAATTTCTTTCGCAAGCGAAGGGCGATCGAGGGAATGTACGTAGTCAAGCAGATTAATGATATCACGAACTTGTCTTGTCTGAAGGTTGCCCACAAAATGCCAATGGATGTTTTCTTTTATATCTTCTAGAGCATTGTATTTCTCTAAAAACACTTGGGGACGGTTTTCTGCAAAGTGATGGTAGCCAAGTTGATATAATTCTCGCATTGTATCGATATCGGTAAATTTCGTGACAGCGACAATTTTTGGTGTTGGGTAGTTAGCAGGGAGTTTCGATTCGACTTGTTCTATATTGCATTTCAATATTTCGATAGACAATGAAGATGTTCCTCCTATTACTTAAATTTTGATGAGTATCTTTCTTACATTATATCAAATCACAAACCCGTTATCTCGCGAGTTTTCATAAAAATAATTAAAAATTATTGAAAAAACCTTAATTAATCCTTTTGTAACAGCTTTTATAAGAAAACGCTTTTAGGTTGAGAATTTATGAAAAATTCGCTATAATTTATTTATGAGGTTTGTGAAGTGTATGTGAGGTTATCACATTGAGATGGCTTCAAACCCTTAACAAACACGAATATCTTTAGAAGGAGTGATTGAATGGAGCCATTACGTAATGAAGATGGATTATTCCAGACCCCAATGTATGACTACTATGTGGAGGCTGGCTATGATGTTTCTGACTTTGGTGGTTGGGCTTTACCCATCCAATTCAGTCGTATTCAAGAAGAACATGACGCTGTCAGAAATGATGTAGGAATCTTCGATGCTTCTCATATGGGAGAAGTGTTCATTACAGGTAATAAAGAGCATGTCTTAGATTGGCTAAATGGTCTAATTACGAACGAGGCTCATGATTGTGCGATTAATCAAGCTCAATATACTGCAGTTGTTAAAGAAGACGGTGGTACATTGGATGACTTGATTTACTATCGCAATGGTGAGAACGAAATTATCGTAACACCTAACGCTAGCAATCGTATTAAGATTGTTGACTGGTTTAAAGCACACAATCAAGATGATCAAGTTACCATTGATGATCGTTCATTAGAATATGGATTGATTGCGGTTCAAGGACCTAAGTCTGAAGAATTACTTCAAAGTATGACGGATTGTGACTTATCACAAATTAAGTCATATCATTTCTTAATGGATCAAACGGTCGATGGAGTAGAGCACGTCATTGTATCACGTACAGGATATACGGGAGAAAATGGATTCGAGCTTTATATTCCATGGAATGAAACAGAGAAATTATGGAGACGATTCCTTGAATTAGGTGAAAAATACAATCTGAAAGAGTGTGGCCTAGGAGCGCGTGATACACTTCGTCTTGAAGGCGGTATGGCACTTTATGGCAACGATCTCTCTGAAGATATTAACCCAATTGAAGGTGGAATTGGTTTCGCTGTTAAGACTGACAAAGAAGCTGATTTTATTGGAAAAGAAGCACTCAAAGAAAGTAAAAAAGATCCAAACCGTTATATCTCACGCGGATTTGAGTTAACAGGTAAAGGAATTGCTCGTCATGGAGCTGAAATCTTTGAAAGCGAAGAAAGTGAAGAGCCTATTGGCTTTGTCACTTCTGGAACGAAATCTCCTACCTTTGGTAAAGCAATTGGTTATGCTTTAATTAGAAAACCACAAGCTGAATTTGGTAAAGAAATCTTCGTTCAAATCCGTAACAAGCGTATTCCAGCGGTTATTACGAAAAAAGACTGGTTACGCCATCGCTAATTTTGGTAACAAATAATAAAAAAATATTGGAGGAATTTATAATGGATAAAACAACATTATTTTACACAGAAGATCACGAATGGATTCAATTAGTAGACGAGCACACAGCACGCATTGGTATTTCTGAGCATGCTGTTGAGCAATTAGGTGACATCGTATACGTTGAACTACCAGATGTTGACGATGAATTAGATGCAGAAGATGAAGCAGGAAATATCGAGTCTGTTAAATCAACTTCTGAAATCTTCACACCAGTTGCTGGTACTGTAACTGCAGTAAACGAAGACTTAGAAGATGAGCCAGAAAAAGTTAACGAAGACCCATACGCATTAGGATGGATTTTCGAAATTAAATCTGACGATGCAATCGATACATCTGCATTCTTAACTTACGAACAATATCAAGAACATATTGCTTAATTAATATAGTAACAACTCTTTTTAAGGCTCATAATTTATTTTATGAGCCTTAAAATATAAATGTATTGATCAAGGAAGGTGTAAAATGTCAAAATTCAGATATTTACCTCATACTGATGAAGACCGCCAAGCTATGTTAGACGTCATTGGTGCGAAATCTGTAGAGGATTTATTTAGTGATGTCCCTGAAGCAGTCCGAACTAAAAGTGTAATGGACTTACCACCTGCATTAAGTGAGATGGAACTCTTAAAAGAAGCAAATCGTCTGGCAAGTAAGAATACTTCTGCCACACAAATGCCATTCTTCTTAGGAGCAGGTACGTATGACCATCATATTCCAAGTGTTGTTAATGCTATTATTAGCCGTCAAGAATTCCTGACAGCTTACGTTCCGTATCAACCGGAAGTCAGCCAAGGTGAATTACAAGCGCTTTTTGAGTGGCAATCAATGGTTGCTGAGTTAACTCAAATGGATGTAGCGAACTGTGGACTTTATGATGGGTATAACGCATTAGCTGAAGCAACAAACTTAGCGTATGGCGCCGTTAAAAAATCAACGAAAGTTTTAGTTTCAAAAGGGGTTAACCCGCAAGGTCATGGCACGATTTCAAGTTATGCTTTCGGTAAAGGTTATGCTGTCGAAGATATTAACTTGAAGAATGATGTTACAGATATCGAAGACCTAAAAGCTAAACTTGATTCTGAAGTTGCGGCAGTGGTTATTCAATATCCTAACTTCTTCGGTTCAATTGAAGATATTAAAGCTATTAAAGAAGCTATGGAAGGTACAAAAGCCTTACTAATTGTTTCATCAAACCCATTAGCACTCGCTAAATTAGAAGCACCAGGTAACTTAGGTGCAGATATTGTTGTTGGAGACGTTCAACCATTTGGTATTGGTATGGCATTTGGTGGACCACACTGTGGTTACTTCGCTACAACTGAAAAGTTAATGCGTAAACTTCCAAGTCGTATTGTTGGTCAGACAACTGATGCGGAAGGCAAACGTGGTTTTGTTATGACATTATCAACACGTGAGCAACATATCCGTCGTGAAAGAGCAACAAGTAACTATTCTTCTAACCAAGCGTTATTTGCACTTGCATCTGCAGTCGCAATGACCGCTTACGGTAAAGAAGGTGTTAAAGAATTAGCGCAACACAATATTAACAATGCGCACTACTTACAAGCTCAGTTAAAAGAAAACGGATTTGAAGCATTAAATACACGTCCATTCTTCAACGAATTTGTGATCAAATTAAATAAACCTGTTCACGAAGTCAATTTAGCACTTCATGAAAAAGGCTACGTAGGTGGCTTTGATGCCTCAGCAGCATACGGTGAAGAGAATGCTTACTTATTATGTGCGACTGAAAAACGTACCAAAGAAGAAATTGACGGGTTTGTAAAAGCTTTAGTGGAGGTGGCTAAATAATGATTTTGAATGATTATGATCAATTAATTTTTGAAATTTCATCTCCAGGACATGTTGCTTATGACTTACCAACTCAAGATGTCCCAGAATATGATTTATCAAAAGATTTAGAGTCAGATTACCAACGAAAAGAAGATGCAGAATTACCTGAAGTTTCAGAACTTCAATTATTACGTCATTATACTGCATTATCAAATAAAAACTTTGGGGTAGAGTCAGGTCCATATCCACTTGGGTCATGTACAATGAAATATAATCCTAAAGTTAATGAGGTAGCTGCTTTCATGGATGGCTTCAATAATATCCATCCTAACCAAGAGCCAGAAACGGTTCAAGGTGCATTAGAATTACTCTATAACTTACAAGAGTACTTAACTGTGACTTCAGGAATGGACGCAATTTCACTTCAACCTGCGGCAGGAGCTCAAGGTGAATTAACTGCTATTCTAGTATTTAAAAAATATTTTGAGTCGATCGGTGAAGGTGAACAACGTAAATACATTATTATTCCTGACTCTGCTCATGGAACGAACCCAGCAACAGCAGTGGTAGCGGGCTATGATACGATTGAGATTCCGTCAACACCAGGCGGATTAGTAGACGTTGAAGCTTTACGCGAAGTCGTTAACGAAGAAACAGCTGGAATTATGTTAACCAACCCAAGTACTGTAGGACTCTACGAAAAAGATATCCAAGAAATCGTAAAAATTATGCACGATGCGGGAGCGTTAGCATTCTATGATGGTGCGAACTCAAACGCGATCTTAGGTATTTCTAGTCCAGGTCAAATGGGATTTGACGCAGTTCACTATAACTTACATAAGACCTTCTCTGGACCACACGGTGGGGGTGGACCTGGATCTGGTCCGATTGGAGTCGTTGAGAAATTGATTCCATTCTTACCAGTTCCACGTATTGAAAAAGAAGGCGATCAATATGTTCTTAATTCAGATTATCCTGAATCAATCGGTCGCGTGAAAGGTGCCTTTGGTAACTTTGGCGTTAACGTACGTGTTTACACTTATATTCGCGCATACGGTGGTGAAGGATTACGTCAAGTATCCGAAGATGCGGTCTTAAACGCAAACTACTTGCTCGCACGTCTAAAAGGTGAATATGATGCACCATATGGTGATTCATACTGCAAGCACGAGTTTGTTCTTGACTGCACGCGTCAAAAACATGACTATGGTGTCAATGCAAAAGATATTGGTAAACGTCTATTAGACTACGGTATCCACGCACCAACAACTTATTTCCCATTGATTGTTCCAGAGTGCTTAATGATTGAGCCAACTGAAACTGAATCAAAACGGGACTTAGACTATGTGGCAGATACTTTCTTGAAGATTGCAGAAGAAGCGAAAACTGAACCTGCATTAGTTCAAGAAGCACCACACAACACACCGGTTAAACGTTTAGACGAAGCAACAGCTGCACGTAAGCCAATCTTAACTTACCGTGCCGCAAAAGCAGCCGATGTAGCAGAATAATTTATCTTTAAATCTCATCCTCTTATGTTATTTCACTGAATAAGTGATTTGCATAAGGGGATTTTTTTTAATAGACTAAAAGAATTGATTTGTCAAACCAATTGATGGTAATTTTGGTCTTTCTCTGCTATAGTTGATGGGAAGAAATTATTGATAGATTTATAAAGAGGTGAGAATAGTTGAATAACATAAAACCAGCGTACAAATATGCTATGATGGTTGGCTTATTTATTTTAATGATTTATATTGGTGGTATTATTTATTTTAATAATTTTTTCTTACCAAATACTTATGCGGGGCCCGTTAATATTAGTCAGATGACTTTAGCTAAAGCGAAGGAAAAAGTGATGTCAGAATTGCCTCAGTCGAAAATGTATTTTGAAGAAGGCGACCGGGGTATTGGTTCGATGTCGCTTAGTGACTTAGATATTCAAATTAAGGATTTGGATCTATTAGATCAAGCCCTAAAAAATCAACCGACACTAGGCTGGCCTGTTTACTTAATAAATAAGCAATCGGTTGATCTGTCAGAGACGCTATCCATTTCTGATGAAATTATCGATCGCTTGCTAATTAGTCTAGGGGTCGATAATGAAAAGCGTGAACACACACGCGATATGTCCTATACCAAAGAAGAAAATGGTTCATTGCGATTTAGCCCAGAGTTATATGGTGATTATGTCGATCCTGCACGTTTTGAAGGTTATTTACTTGAGCAAATCGGTCATGGGCAATTACAAACGAATTTGAAAGATATTTATGATGTTCCAAAAAAAACTATGGAATCTGAAGGCTTTGAAGCATATGCAGATGAAGTTAATGGCATAGTAAATACTAAAATTACCCTAAAAATTGAAAATCATGAAATTACAATACCGCGTGAAGAAATTGAATCATGGTTAACGATTGATTCGGAGGGTAATGCCTATATTGATTCAGAGCTAATTGCTGATTATATTTACGGCTTAAATATGGAATATGCTACCTTATATAATCCGTTTGCTTTTAATAGTACTTATCAAGGCGAAGTCACGGTGCAACCGGGCATTTTTGGTTGGTACATTGACAGTGAAAAAGAACAAGAACTAATTATTGAAGCTTTACATAAACATGAGGATCAAGTCCGAGAAGCGGCCATTGAAGGGTCAGGTTACGGTGAAGTGAATTCAATTGGAACCTCTTATGTAGAAGTTGACTTAACCTATCAAATGATGTTTATATACCACGATGGACAATTGATGCTTGAAACCCCGATTGTTTCCGGAATTACGGGTGCTGAAACCGTTCCAGGAGCCTATCAAATCTGGAATATGCAAAGAGAAGCCGTCTTATTTGGTAATAACAATCTAACTGGTCTTGATTATGAAACACCTGTTGATTATTGGATTGCCTTTGACTATAATGCGCAAGGAATTCATGATGCACCATGGCAAAGTGCTTTCGGCGGGAATATTTGGACGTATGCAGGCTCTCTCGGATGTATTAATACACCACCAGCCGTGATGCCGACAGTCTTTGAACTATGCTATATCGGAATGCCGGTGATGATTTTCCATTAATTAATTTTTAGTAATCTCCCAACCTAAATGTAGGGAGATTTTTTTAAAATGAGAATTGATTAATATGATCAAAATTGTTTTATTATCGCGGTTTTTAGTAGTATAATATAGTCGAAAGGAGTGGGATGTATGTATTCTTCGACAACAGAATTAGAAGCTATTTTAGAGAAATTACGTAATCAAGGTATGCGAATTACCGCACCGCGTCGCGCGATTATCGATTACTTAATCGAATCGAAGACTCATCCTACGATTGAAGAAATTTACAATGATTTAAAGGATGATCATCCAGGCATGAGTCTTGCAACAGTCTACAACAATGTGAATTTTTTAGTCGATCAAGGGCTTGTTTATGAGATGAAGTTTGGTCAAAACCATAGTCGCTATGACTATCTTGGTGACCGTCATTTTCATGTTATGTGTGAAGAGTGTGGTAAGATTATGGACTTTGAGTCGAGTGACTTATCGAATATTAACGCATCTTGTGAAGAACAGACTGGATTCTTATTGAAACAAACAAAGTTAGAAATGTATGGCATTTGTCCAGAATGTCAACGTAAGATGAAGCGTTAAACACAAAAAATACCCTCAAATGATAACAAAATGAAATATCATATGAGGGTATTATTATGTCTATAATGCAATGCGATTAAATTAACGATAGTTGAAACCAATCGCGTCTTCAATACGTGCTAAGGTTGCGTTCGCAATCTCATTCGCTTTGCTAGCGCCTCGAGCTAAGATTTCATCCAGTTCATCACTTTGAAGCAATTGGTGATAACGTTCTTGAATCGGTTCAAGAACTGAAACAATCGCCTCTGCCACATCCCCTTTAAAATCTCCATAGCCTTTTCCTTGGTAATCCGTTACAATTTGCTCCGGAGTTAAGCCACTAAAGCGAGCGTAAATATTAATTAAATTAGTAATCGCTGGTTGATTTTCAGGATCATAATTCACTTCACCCACGGTATCGGTGACAGCACTTTTGACCTTTTTAATAATTTGTTTCGGTTCATCGAGTAGGAGAATATAACTTCTAGCGTTATCATCAGACTTACTCATCTTACGAGTTGGGTCTTGCAAACTCATAATGCGTGCTCCTGCCTTAGGAATCATCGGTTCGGGTTTAACGAGTAATTCACCGAAGCGATTGTTAAATCGATCGACAAAGTTCCGAGTTAATTCTAAGTGTTGTTTTTGATCTTCACCCACTGGAACATGGGCAGCATCGTAAAGAATAATATCCCCAACCATTAACGCAGGGTAGTTGAGTAGTCCGGCATTGACATTATCTTGTTTTGTCGCTTTATCTTTATATTGGGTCATTCGTTCTAACTCACCAAGGGGTGTTAAACATTGGATAATCCAAGCGACTTGTGCATGCGCTGGCACATCGGATTGAACAAACATAATTGATTGTTCGGGATCAATCCCAATCGCTAGATATAATGCCGCTAATTCTCGGGTACGTTGGCGTAATAATTTAGGATCTTGTGGAACTGTAATCGCATGTTGATTTGCGACACAGTAGATTGTATCGTAATCGGATTGAAGTTCAACAAATCCTTTCATCGCGCCGACATAATTCCCTATGGTTGGTGTTCCTGTCGGTTGGACACCTGAAAATACTCTTGGTTTCATCAAACAACCTCTTTCAATTGTAATAAAGATAACAAGTTCTCTCTTTATATTCTACCATACCCGGATGACGCTGTGTAATTTCTATCGCTTAAATTATATTTTAATCGCAATGAAAACAGAAATTTGGATAGTTTATTATGGATTTGTTAAAATAGTGAGTGAGAGGAAGTGACAAGATATGACTAAAATTAACCCTAAAGATATAAAAAAATCCGTTGCGGATTTTTATCAACAAGTTGCGACCGATACGAATTTAGTACAAGTTGATATCAATGAATTAAATCAAGCCCTTGGTTACCGAGAGGAAGATTTGGCGCTTGTTCCGGAAGAAGCAAATACCGGGTTAGGATGCGGTAATCCAATTGATGTGGCTGCAATGCAGGTTGGAGAGACCGTATTAGACTTAGGCGCTGGTAAGGGCATGGATGCCTTTATCTCAGCCAAACGTGTAGGAGATACGGGACGAGTTATTGGGGTTGATATGACCCGCGAGATGGTTGATAAAGCTCGAGAGATTGCGATAAAACGTAAATTTAATCAAGTTGAATTTCGCTTAGGCGAGATTGAACACTTGCCGGTTGCCGATCAAACAATTGATGTTGCGATTAGTAATTGTGTTATTAATTTATCCACTGATAAATTGCAAGTTTACCGTGAAATATATCGCGTACTTAAACCAGGTGGTCGGATTGCGATTTCTGATATCTCTTTAAGTCAAGAGTTACCTGACAGTGTTATCAATAATCCGAAAATGTACGGTACTTGAGTGGCTGGTGCTTTAACTTTGGATAAGTTAGCCGATATTGTTCGCAAAGCTGGATTTAATCAAGTTCAAATTCACTATCAGCCAGTAAGTGACCCTTATGCAAAAAAATGGGGGATTGAGGAAGTCAATTTAAAAGAATTTTTATATAATTCAATGATTACAGCGGTTAAGTCATAGGGTCAATAAAATAGGTTACTTCGCTATTTTATGAATAGTCCAGCTCCAGGATTTAAGGATAGTTATTCCAATTTAAGATTGATATGGACTAGGTTTCATGGTATAATTAGAAGACACAAGATAGGTAACTTTATTTTGGGTATTGTTGAAAGTCTCAATGTTTATATAAATCATTGAGTGTCAGTGCTGGATCTACATAGAGAGGAGAACAGCCATGGTTACATTATTCGTGACACCAAGTTGTACATCATGTCGTAAGGCGAAGGCATGGTTAGAGATGCATAATATTGAGTATCAAGAAAGAAATATTTTTACTGAGCCTTTATCGGAAGTAGAAATTAAATCGATTCTTAAAATGACTGAAAATGGGACAGAGGATATCGTTTCGTTACGTTCTAAAGCTTATGCAGAACTAGAAATTGATATCTCGGAATTACCTATGAAAGATTTTTACCAGTTAGTTCAAGAGCAACCTGGATTATTAAGAAGACCGATTATTTTAGACGATAAACGTCTGCAAATTGGCTACAATGAGGATGAAATTCGTCGATTCTTACCAAGAGAAGTTCGCGCCATGGAATTGCAACGCGCTTGGGAAGATTTGTTAGTTAATGAATAATTTTAAGATTTCCCTATCTGAGCAATGGATAGGGTTTTATTATTTTTAAATATTAAAGCAATTGAATTTATTTGATAATTCAAACGAAATCGGTATAATGTAGTTGATAAAGAGGAGGTGGCGAAATATGGAAATGGAACATATTAATGAAAATTTAATTAAAGTGATGATTGATGCTGCAGATTTGCAAGAACGTGGCATTGATTTTCTAGATTTAATTGGTGACCAAGCATCGATTGAACAATTTTTCTATTCAATTTTAGAAGAGGTCGATATTGATCAAGAATTCCAAGGTTCAGACGCCGTGACCTTCCAAGTGATGCCGAATCAAGATGGACTTGAACTCTATATTAGTCGCTCCAACTTTGATGACATGGGAGATTTCTTACCCGAAGAGTTCAAACAACGTGCGCTGATGCATCAAAAGCGACATACCTCTAAAGATGACGCACAAGAGAAGCTTATTGAAGCGGCTAAAGAAGAAATAGAGGCAGAGTTGACAAATGAGCATCAATTAGATCAGAGCCTATTCTTATTTAAAGAACTCGATGATTTTATCGATTTAGCTCGGATTTTGCCTGACCCGCTAATTAAGGCGGATTTATATGCTGCGGATCCTTATTATGTTCTGTATTTAAAAGATGCTGGATATAGCGATTCTGAGACATTGAATCACTTATACTTTACCTTGGTCGAATATAGTGAAGTAGCAGGCATTCGTCCTGAAGTATTAAAAGAATATGGGCAATTAATTCGTTCTGAAGATGCGCTGGCTTATTTTGGCACGAATTTCTAATCAACCCGAAAATATACAATGAAAGTAACTGACTGAATCCACCTTCGGATGACGTCAGTTATTTTTTATTTTAAAAGTCAAAAATTTCCCCTTTTTAGTGTATTTAATATTAAGCCAGCTATAAAAATGTCAACACAATTTAGAGGATATTTTATGTTGAGCTT